>CAJDTU010000034.1_pt1 | contig 85658 bp, 87 predicted proteins | sample 7389901 | NCBI WGS metagenome assembly CAJDTU01 (sample SAMEA7055649, study PRJEB34461) | soil metagenome | biome: terrestrial ecosystem; feature: Peninsula; material: soil | place: Antarctica | collected 2016
GCGCCCGACCAGGATCGAGATGAAGATGATGTTGTCGATGCCGAGGACGATCTCCAACGCGGTCAGCATCGCGAACGCGATCCAGACATTGGGGTCGAACAGGAATTCCACGAAGGGCTGCCAGGGTTTGGAAAGGGGGTGATCATGGGGCCGCCCATACTTCGCGTAAAGTCGATTTTCGTGAAGCGTTACTTCGATAAAACCGCAGGCGATGAACTTCAAGCATCTCTACTATTTCTGGGCGACCGCCAAGGCGGGCGGGATCATGCGCGCCGGCAAGCAGTTGCACACGACCCCGCAGACGCTGTCGGCGCAGATCAAGCTGCTCGAGGAGCGACTCGGGTGCGCGCTATTCCGCAAGAGCGGGCGGCGCCTCGAGCTCACCGACGAGGGCCGCGTCGCCCTCGGCTACGCCGACCAGATCTTCGCGCTGAGCGCAGAGCTCGAGGGAGCAATCGGCAAGTCGCGCAACGGCCCGACGGTGCTCGACTTCCGGGTCGGCATCGCCGATTCGGTCCCGAAGGCCATCGCCTACCGGCTGCTCGAACCGGCGCTGGGGCTCCCCGAACCCGTGCCGGGATCTGCTGGCCCAGATCTCGGTGCACCGGCTTGACCTCGTGATTGCCGACGAACCGATGGGCAAGCAGCACAGCGTGAAGGCGTTCGATCACCCGCTCGGTACCACGGCGATGAGCTTCTTTGCCACGCCGGCCCTGAGGAGCACGCTGGAGGGCGCCTTTCCACAGTGCCTGGACGGCGCGCCGATGCTCGTGCAGGGCGCCTCGTCGGCGATGCGTCAGCGCTTCGATGTGTGGCTCGCGCAGCGCCGGCTGCGCCCGCGCGCGATCGGAGAGTTCGACGACGCGGCGCTGATGAAGGCCTTCGGCCGCGAAGGGCGCGGCGTATTCATGACACCCACCGTGCTCGAGGCGGAGACTTGCGCGCAGTACGGTGTCGACTTGCTCGGGCGCACGTCCGAACTCGTGGAGGAGTTCTACGCAATATCGGTCGAGCGCCGGATCACGCATCCGTGCGTGGCGGCAATCACCGAGGCCGCGCGCGGGGAACTTTTCAGTAGCTGAGCCAGTTCCATGCGGGCGCGGCCGCCAGGAAAGCCGCGCCGGCTGGACAACATCACGGCGCCGCGACTGCCGGTCTCGATCATCGTTCCGAACATGGCCGGCGCCAAAAAGCCTCCGGCGCCGGTACCCAACGCGTAGAAGATCGAGATCACCAACGGAGTAGCCCCAGCACGTTGCCCATTGCGAACGGAAAGGACGGCAGGTGACAGAGCGTTGCGCAGTCAACGGGCTTGAAGCGGTTCCGGGCGACAGAGCCAAAGCGCATAGAATGCTTGTCGTGCCATCGTGGCGCTGGCTCAAGCATTCCCCAGGGCGCTCGAGATCCACTGATCGATGCGGGTCAGGACCACAGGGGTAGCCAATGCAGTGCCCTCATTGTGGCGCCACCCTGCCCTATCGGGACGAACGCTACGACGACCGACATCAAGGCCGATACAAGACTAAAAGAGTCTTCCGGGCGAAATCTGCAACTGCTGACGCTCACGGCAACCGAGCGATATCGCGCGCGGCAGATGCTCGACTCGCGCGCTCCCCACGCCCATGAAGTAATCGTGCCAGGCTCGGGCGTTTATCGTGGCACTGACCGGCTACTGTGACGAACACGCAATCCGGGCCCTTGGTTCGGCGCCCCGCCCGTGCGAAGGAAGGAAGATGAAATCCAGGGCCGCTCAGCGCTCCGCGAAAGCGAGTTCGCAATCGGCGAGCGCGAAACCGGCCAGCGCTGAGCAACTGCGGCTCGCCCAGGACGCAGGAAACGAAGTCGCATGGAAGCGTTGGGGGCCGTACCTGAGCGAGCGCCAATGGGGCACGGTGCGCGAGGATTACAGCCGCTACGGCAGCGCCTGGGAGTACTTTCCGCACGACGCGGCGCGCAGTCGTGCGTACCGCTGGGGCGAAGATGGTATCGCCGGCATGAGCGATGATCATCAGCATCTGTGCCTCGCGCTTGCCTTATGGAACGGGCGCGATCCGATTCTCAAGGAGCGACTGTTCGGCCTGACAAACAATGAAGGCAACCACGGCGAAGATGTAAAGGAGCTCTATTACTACCTCGACGCCACGCCGACTCATTCATATATGAGGATGCTCTACAAGTATCCGCAGCACGAGTTCCCCTATACCCGGCTGGTCGAGGAGAACCGGCGCCGCGGCAAGGACCAGCCCGAATTCGAACTCGTCGATACCGGGGTCTTCGATGACAATCGCTACTTCGATGTCTCAGTGGAATATGCCAAGGCCGGGCCGAGCGACATCCTCATGCGGATTACCGTTCACAATCGCGCCCCGGAAGAAGCGTCGCTCGAGGTCTTGCCCCAGCTCTGGTTTCGCAATACGTGGTCGTGGCGCAGTCCTTCGGCGAAGCCCGAGCTGCGCGCCATCGGGCGCGGCGCCATCAGCGCTCGTCACCCCGATCTCGGCAGCTACGTTTTGCACTGCGACGAAAACCCGACGCTGCTGTTCTGCGACAACGAGACCAACACCGAGCGCGTATTCGGAACCGGTCACACTCCCGGCTACTTCAAGGATGCCTTTCATGAATACGTGGTTGGCAGCCATCATGGGGCGGTGAATCCCCAGCAATTCGGAACCAAGGCGGCCGCGCGCTATCAGCTTCTCGTGCCTGCGGGCGGCGCCTCGCAAGTGCGGCTGCGCCTGGTGCACGGTGCCCAGCCGCCACGGCCCTTTGCCGAGTTCGACGCAATCGTCGCGACCCGACTCCGGGAAGCCGATGACTTCTACGCAGCGCTGCAATCCAGCCTCCCGGATCCCGATCGGCGAAACGTGCAGCGCCAGGCCTTCGCCGGCATGCTCTGGAGCAAACAGTTCTATTGCTACGATGTGCCCCAGTGGCTGGATGGCGATCCCGCGCAACCCGCGCCACCACCCGAGCGGCGCCACGGCCGCAACCATGACTGGCGACATCTGAACAACGCCGATGTCCTCTCGATGCCCGACAAGTGGGAGTACCCCTGGTACGCCGCCTGGGATCTCGCCTTTCACTGCATCCCGCTGGCGCTCATCGACGTCGAGTTCGCCAAGTCGCAACTCGTGCTGCTGGGGCGCGAGTGGTACATGCATCCGAACGGCCAACTGCCGGCCTACGAATGGGGCTTGGGCGATGTCAATCCCCCGGTGCACGCATGGGCAGCGTGGCGGGTCTTCGAGATCGATCGCAAGCAGCGCGGCGGCAGCGGCGACCTCGCGTTCCTCGAGCGCATCCTCCACAAGCTGATGCTCAACTTCACGTGGTGGGTCAACCGCAAGGACATCGACGGCAGCAACATTTTCCAGGGCGGATTCCTGGGAATGGACAACGTGGGGGTGTTCGACCGCGACGCGCCACTGCCGACCGGCGGCCACATCAACCAATCCGATGGCACGAGCTGGATGGCGATGTACAGCCTGAATCTCATGCGCATCGCGCTCGAGCTGGCCCAGCACGACCCGGTATACGAGGACATCGCCACGAAGTTCTTCGAACACTTCATGCAGATCGCGGGCGCAATAAGCAACATGTCGGGCGATGGGTCGGGCCTCTGGGACGAGCAGGACGAGTTTTTCTACGATGTGCTGCAATTGCCCGACGGCGCGCGCATTCCGCTGCGGCTGCGTTCCATGGTGGGTCTCATCCCATTGTTCGCCGTGGAAACGCTCGACGCCGAACTCCTCGACAAGGTGCCAGGGTTCCACCGGCGGCTGAAGTGGTTCCTCGAGTATCGACCCGACCTCGCATGCCTGGTTTCGCGCTGGCACGAGCCCGGCCATGGCGAGCGCCGGCTCCTCTCGTTGCTGCGCAGCCACCGCATGAAGTGCCTGCTTCGGCGCATGCTCGACGAAACCGAATTCCTTTCTGACTACGGGGTGCGCTCGCTGTCGCGATACTACTGCGACGCCCCGTACGTCTTTTCGAATAACGGGCGATCCTTCAGCGTGAGCTACCAACCCGCCGAGTCGACCTCGGGTCTGTTCGGCGGCAATTCCAACTGGCGCGGGCCGATCTGGTTCCCGGTCAACTTCCTGCTCATCGAATCCCTGCAGAAGTTCCACCATTACTACGGCGACGACTTTCGAATCGAATGTCCCACAGGCTCGGGCAAGTTCGTGACTCTCGACGGCGTGGCCGACGAGCTGACCCGCCGGCTGATCCGCATATTCCTTTCCGACGCGCCTGGGCAGAGTCCGGGCGCTGTGCAGCATGGAAAGTTGACAAACGACCCGAATTTCCGCGACTACGTGCTGTTCCACGAATACTTCGATGGTGACAACGGCCGCGGCGTCGGCGCCTCGCATCAGACCGGTTGGACCGGTCTCGTGGCCAAGCTGCTGCAACCCCGCAGGCCGCTTCATTGAGCCGGCCAATGCCACCGTTCACCGGCAGGGAGTGGCTCGAAGCTGACGGCCTCGGCGGATTCGCCTCGGGAACCGTTGCCGGCGTTCGCACGCGTCGCTATCACGCGCTGCTCCTGGTGGCAGCAACCCCGCCGACGGGGCGCATGGTGCTGGTCAACGGCTTCGATGCCTGCATTACCACGCCGGCCGGCACATTTCCAATTTCATCGCAGGCGTACACACCCGGCGTCAATTATCCCGACGGGCTGCACCGCATCGCGAGCTTTGCCACCGAGCCATGGCCGCGGTGGAGCTTCCAGCTCGAAGACGGCAACCTTGTCGAACAGGAAATTTTCATCGCGCGGAGCGCGGACGCGAGCCGCGGCATCACCGAGCGCGCGAGCGCGGGCAACAGCGAGAGCACGGGTTTGAACATCCACGCAGACACCACCAACGCAGACGCCGACGTGGACAACGCGGACACCAGCACGGACACCCGCACGCCCGCAAGCGCGCGCACCGATGCGGAAGCGAGCCGCGGCGCTCCGGTGCCAGCGCGCCGCGGCACGCCAGCGGGCTCGGTAGTCCTCGCGTGGCGCCTGTCGAAGCGTGCTCCCGGCGTCACCTTGACCGTGCGCCCGTTTTTCTCCGGTCGCAACTATCACGCCCTGCAGCACGAAAACCCGGCCTTTCGCTTCGGTGCCGCCGTATCGAACGAAGAGGTGGCGTGGCAACCTTATCCGGATGTGTCCGGCACCATCGCCTTGACGAACGGCACCTATACGCACCAGCCGGACTGGTACCGAAACTTCCAGTACGACGAGGAGCGCGCCCGGGGCCTCGAGTTCTCCGAAGACCTGGCCGCCCCCGGCACCTTTACCTGGGATCTGTCGAGCGGCGAGGCAGTCTTGATTCTCCGCGCGGCCCGGCATGAAGGCGATCTGTTGCGCCCCGCTGAGTCCGCCGTCAGCGCCGCAATCCGCCTGCGTGAAGCGGAAAGGCAGCGCCGCGCCGAGGAGGCGAGGCACTACGGCGTGCGGGAAAAGCAGCGCACGGCGGACAAGCGGAGCGGCGACGGATCATCGCGATTGGCGCGCGCGGCGCGCACCTATCTGGTTCGGCGCGGCATCGGCAAGACGATCATCGCCGGCTATCCTTGGTTTACCGACTGGGGCCGCGATACATTCATTGCCTTGCGCGGGCTGTGCCTGGCGACCGGTCGAATCGACGATGCGCGCGACATCCTGGTGCAATGGGCGGGCAGGGTGTCCGAGGGCATGCTTCCGAATCGCTTTCCCGACGCCGGCGAGAATCCGGAATACAACGCAGTCGATGCATCGCTCTGGTTCGTCGTAGCCGTACACGACTTCCTCGCCGCCGGCAATGCTCGCCGATGGCCCATTGCAACGGCTGATCAGGACGTCTTGCGCGGCGCCGTCGATGCCATCCTCGACGGCTACGCGCTCGGGACGCGTTTCGGTATCCGGTGCGAAGGCGACGGCCTGCTGGCGGCGGGCGAACCGGGCGTGCAACTGACCTGGATGGACGCGAAAGTCGCTGACTGGGTCGTCACCCCGCGCATCGGCAAGCCGGTGGAGGTGCAAGCGTTATGGCTCAACGCGCTGAGGATCGGCAGCGCCTTTTCGGAGCGCCGTGCAGCGGCTTTCAACCGTGGCCTGGAGGCTTTCCAGACGCGGTTCTGGAATGACGCCGGCGGCTGCCTCTACGACGTCGTGGATGTGGATCACCGCGCGGGCGCCGTCGACGGCTCGTTTCGCCCCAACCAGATCCTCGCGGTGGGCGGCCTGCCCTTTCCGGTGCTCCGCGGCGAGCGCGCGCGCCAGGTGGTCGATGCGGTCGAAGCACGGCTGCTGACGCCGATGGGCTTGCGCTCGCTGGCACCGGACGATCCCGCCTATGTGCCGTACTACCGGGGCAACGGACGCAAGCGAGACGCCGCCTACCACCAGGGCACCGCATGGCCCTGGCTCATCGGCCCGTTCGCCCAGGCGTGGGTGCGCGTGCGTGGGAACACTACTGTGGCCAAACGGGAGGCACGCGAGCGCTTCCTGGCGCCCTTGCTCCGACATCTGGATGAGGCCGGCCTCGGACATATCTCGGAGATCGCCGACGGCGACCCACCCCATACACCGCGTGGATGTCCGTTCCAGGCTTGGTCGGTTGGCGAAGCGCTGCGGCTCGATCGGGCGGTGCTGGTATCGCCTCGGGCATCCAGACGCGCGGAGGTCCGCCGTCGATGAGGTCGAACCCCTGCCGACCGCCTCCTGCGAAACCGTGAATCATCCGATTGCCGTTCGACTTCGACTTCGGGCTTCGACTTCCGACTTCGGGCTTCGACTTCGGGCTTCGACTTCGGCTTCGACTTCGGCTTCGACTTCAACTTCCGACTTCGGGCTTCGACTTCGGCATCGGCATCGGCATCGGCATCGGCATCGGATCACTCGTGCAGAAATGATCGCCGGATCACGGCAGAGTGTGCAAAGCAACAGGCGCGCCTGACCCTGGCGCCTGACCCTGAAGTTGACACCGCTCTCGTCAGCGCCAAAAATACAGGCAGCGGGTGCCGACGTGAATGAATGGGGATTCCGGGACACGTATCGACTTGCCGATCCTGAGCATGCACGGCGACGACGACCAGATCGTGCAGTACATCGACGTGGGCGTGTTGTCAGCCACGCAGGTCGAGAACGGCACGCTGAAGCGCGACCCGGCCCTTGCAAACGGCAGGTGCACCACGCACCCGCCGATCATCAATCCAGACTTGCAGGCGCTCTTCCACGCCTGAAGCAGGAATGAATTCCTGACATCCGATCAGTGCATGCTCAACGAAAGGAATGAAGATGCGTGAATATCAAAAATCACCCGCGGCCATCGCGGCGTTGTCGCCCGAACAGTTTCGTGTCACGCAGCAAAGTGCGACCGAACGTCCCGGGACGGGCGAGTACCTCGACAACGAGGAGCCCGGAATCTACGTCGACATCGTCTCGGGCGAGCCGCTGTTCGCTTCGTGCGACAAATTTCATTCGCACTGCGGTTGGCCAAGTTTCACCAAACCGATCGAGCCCGCTCATGTCAACGAGCTCCAGGACACGGCACACGGCATGATCCGCACCGAAGTACGCTCCACCCACGGTGACAGTCACCTCGGCCACGTGTTCGACGATGGCCCCGCCGACCGCGGGGGTCTACGTTACTGCATCAACTCGGCGTCGCTTCGCTTCATCCATCGGAACGACATGGAAGCCGAAGGCTACGGCGACTACATTGACCAGGTGGAGGGCATCAGATGAGTGAAGAACGTGCGGTGCTGGCCGGCGGATGCTTCTGGGGCATGCAGGACCTGATCCGTCGTTACGACGGTGTGCTCTCGACCCGTGTCGGCTACTCGGGCGGCGATGTGGCGAACGCGACTTACCGTCGCCACGGAACGCATGCCGAAGCCATCGAGATCATCTTCGATCCATCGAGGATCAGCTATCGCAAGCTGCTCGAGTTTTTCTTTCAGATCCACGATCCCACCACGCCCGATCGCCAAGGCAACGATCGAGGAGTGAGCTATCGGTCGGCGATTTTCTACACGAGCGACGAGCAGAAGCGCACCGCCGAAGACACGATCGCCGATGTGGAAGCGTCCGGGCTCTGGCCGGGCAAGGTGGTGACCGAGATCGCCCCCGCGGGCCCGTTCTGGGAGGCTGAGGCCGAGCACCAGGACTACCTCGAGCGCATCCCCAATGGCTACACCTGTCACTTTGTGCGGCCTGACTGGAAGCTTCCGGTACGCGCGGAAGCGACTGGGTCGATTCGATAGGGAACGGCCGGATAGGTCTCCCAGCTTGGGTGCCCGAGAACAGCCACGCGCACGTCCCGCCGGGATGTCAGCCTTGCCATCCAGCCAGTGGTGCAAGAAGCACTCGGGCAACTCATCGACGCTCATGCCATCGGCGCCCGGCGCGCCGATGTCTCGGCGCACTCGTTTCAAGGCTCGCTGCAGGTTGTCGCGTTCGAGAACGCGCGCCAGCAACTTGCCTCGGGGATTCCCGGCGCGGTTCACCCTTTTCTGGAGGTCCGCCGAGTCACGCCGCTCTTTGAGCGCAACGCCGCCCCGGATCGCGTGTCCTTTGACTTTTACCGTCGCGAAACCCGCCCGCATGCTGCTCGCCGCCACCGTTGCGGGCAAGAGCGCCCCGTTCAGTCGCCAATCTTGTCTGTATTGGACTTGGACATTAATCCAAAGATATTCATGTGCGATAGCACTGCCGCACAACGCTTGAATTGAGCGGCGCGCCGCATCACGCAACGCGAGTGGGAATTACATGCCAGCGCGTCCGCTTGAACGCAGGGTTAGCGAAGCAATCGGCCCGCTGCCGCAAATCGCGCCGAAGCGACACGGCGTGTGCAAGTTGTGGCAAGGTGCAATGCGGCGCTGCCGAAGACCGATGTAGCAATGGTGCACATTGCCCGCGGGTTAGCGTGGTCCTGGGTGACGTCATCGACATTGGTGAATCGTCGCAGCGGTGCACAGCCGCCGCGGCGATAACGCGTTTGAGAGAGTGAGCACGACGACGTACCCGATGCGGCGCCACATTGCCCAACCGATGATGGAGCAAGCCTCGGCCCAACGCAATCGTCGCCCAGCCTGAAGCCGGGCAAGTCCCGGCATGCCTTGACACTGACTCACTCCAACGCCGCCGGCATCGAGATCGGCAGCGCCTCGCATTTCGTGGCCGTGCCAGCGGATCGCGACGACGAGCCGGTGCGCGAGTTCGCCAGCTTCACCGCCGATCTGCATCGCCTGGCCGACTGGCTCGAGGCCTGCGGCGTGGACATCGTCGCAATGGAGTCCACCGGCGGTGTACTGGATCGCGCTGCACGAATTGCTCGACGCGCGCGCAGCAGCAAGGCGGCTCGAGGGCCGCCTACGCGGCCGAGCACGGTTTGTCGGTTCAAAGCCTTGGCTGGTGGGCGCGCAAGCAAGCCAACGGGGTGCCAGCAACGACGCCAGGCTCGCCGAGCTTCGTTGCCCTGCGTCTGGGGTGTGACGCCCCAGCCACGGCGCAGCGTTGCATGCTGCGATATGGTGATCTGCAGCTGGAGTTCTCGAGCCTGCCGACACCGCAATGGCTGGCGGGGCTGGCGCAGGCGATTCGTCAGGTGCGCTGAGGCATCCGGGCAGCCGCATCGAGGCGGTTTATCTGTGCCGCGATCCGGTTGATTTCAGAAAGTCAATCGGGGGCTTGAGCGCGATCGTCGAGCAGTCGTTCGCAATGAATCCATTTGGCACGGCGCTGCATGTGTTCATCAACGCGCGGCGCGACAAGATCAAGGCGCTTTACTGGCATCGCAACGGGTTTTGCCTATGGTATAAGCGGCTCGAGCGCGAGCGCGAGCGCGAGCGCTTCGCCTGGCCGGGCAAGGCGAGCGGACCCATTCAAACCGTGAGCCTGCAGGAATTGGAATGGCTGCTCGAAGGATTCGATTTATGGAGCAATCGACCGCATAAAAGCCTGCACTTCGAGTCGGTTTCATAGGGGTAATTGCGATAAAATAGCGCCATGCCCGAGGCCGCTGCAATACTTCGGAACCGACTGCGATTCGCGCTGCCGAGCTTCGAGCTGCCGGCGCAATTGGCCGACGCGCCCGCGATGCAGCCCCCTGCGAGCGCCAAAGCGGCGCGCGGCAAGCGCGCCGCGCTGCCGCCCGAGTTGCCGCGCCTGGACGTCGTGCACGACGTCGCCGAAGCCGAGCGGCGCTGCCCGCCCAGCCGCTGCCCAAGAGCAACGCGAGTCCAGACCTGCTGGCGATGCTGCTCACGGTCATGTATGTCGATGGACTTGCCCACTGGTGGCAGCGGCGATTAACCGTAACCGTCCGCTCAGCACCGTCTTGACGGCAGCTACGACGGGTTGACCTCGTCGATGAACGCCTCGCCGTCCAGGGCAGCTGCGATCGAGGCATCCAGGCGCTCGAGCAACTCTTGCAGGGTTTCGCCCGGCTGGCGCTGCAGCATCGCCAGGCAGTTGTGTTCGTCGTTGGCGACGACGGCGCATTCGATCGGAGCGAGGCGGCCGATGCTGATCTGTCCGCCGTTGTCGATCAGCTCGGCGATGTTTTCAAGCAAGGGCGCTGCGGCGCCCGGCTTGCCCTTCGTCACGCCGCTTCGCGCAGATCCGCGGCGCGGTCCACTTCGAGATGCCACGGCAGCAACTCCTCGATTCGGTTGATCGGGTGATCGGCGATGCGCGCGAGTACCGCGCGCAATACCCTTCGGGATCGACGCCATTCAGTTTCGCCGTGCCCAGCAGGCTATAGATCGCCGCGGCCCGTTCGCCGCCGGAGTCCGAGCCGGCAAACAGGTAGTTCTTGCGCCCGAGCGCCACATCGCGCAGCGAGCGCTCGGCGGCGTTATTGTCGATCTCGATGCGCCCGTCGGCAACGTAGCGGGTAAGCGCCGTCCAGCGCGTGAGCGCATAACGGATCGCCGCCGCCAACTCGCTCTTGGTGGATACCTTCGTGAGAATGGCTTGCAGCCACTCGCGCAGATCCGCAAGGAGCGGTCCAGCGCGCGCCTCGCGTACATGCTCTCGCTCGTCGGGCGGGCGGGCGGCCTCGAATCTGCGACTCGATCGCGTACAGCGCCCTGATTCTCTCGAGCGCCTGCGCCGCCAGGGGGGAGTCGGTGGCACGGTGAAGGTCGTAGAACTTGCGACGCACATGCGCCCAGCACGCCGCCTCGGTAACGCGGCCGGTGGCGTACAACTGATTGAAGCCTGCGTACCCGTCGGCCTGCAGGATGCCGGTGAAGCGCTTCAGGTGCTCGGCGGGGCGCATCACCTTGCGATCCGGCGAGTACTGGAACCACACGCCAGGCGGCGTTGCGTCGCCCACCGGGCGGTCGTCGCGCACGTAGGTCCACAGCCGCCCGGTCTTCGTCGTGCCTCGCCCCGGTTGCAGCACCGGCACCGGCGTGTCGTCGGCGTGCAGCTTGGCTGCGCCCAGCACGTGGCGGCTCAGTGCGTTGATCAAGGGATCGAGCAGGTGCGCCGCCGCACCGACCCAGTCGGCCAGGGTCGAGCGCTCCAACCCTTCGGTAGCGTCAATCGCCTGCCCATGCTACCGTCGATCGCGGAGTACGCTGCTACTCGCCTGCCCTGCCTCCTGACATCACATGGAGAGCCTCTCATGAAGGTTATGAATTGCCGCGAACTTGGTGGCACCTGCGACCAGGAGCTATCCGCGTCGACCTGGGATGAAATGGTCAAGATCATGACCAAACACGTGATGGACAATCATCCCGACACTGCCAAGGCAATGAAGAAGATGCATGACGAGGATCCGAAGCAATGGGGCCGAGAGATGAAACCCAAGTGGGATGCAAAGCCAGAGCGTTAGTCCCAGCGGCGCACAGCGCAGCGCCAACCTAGAAGGGGCGGGCAGCATCCGCGCCGGGATCGAAGAGCGCGTAGACGTAGAACGAGCTGGCGGCCATGAAAGGTCCAAGGTGGGGTTAAGGAGCGGCCTAACTTAAGGAGCGGCCTAACGCTGGAGCAAGCGGCCGCGTAGCCGTCCGCCTTCAACGAATTGTTAGGCCGCATAAGGATTCGTCCCTGAAGCGATTCTTCTCGCGCCAAACCTTCGTAGTGACGCCAAGCTACGGGGCATATTGCGCGACGCCATTGCCGAAAGACCAATTCTCCTTCTTGACTTCTACTAGGTTGATAAGGATGTCCTGTCGCCGCAAACCTGGGTTGACAACGAGACGATCTGCAATGGCAGCGAAGAACGCCTTCTTCTGTTCTAGCGTGCGACCTTCGTTGCAGGTAACCTGAATCACGACCAAATCGTCGGAGTACTCGATCCCCAGGTAGCTCGCTGGGCGGCTGATTGCTGAGCCGGAGTGTTCGCTCAGGACTTGGAAGCGGTCGTCTTCCGGGACGCTGAAGCTTGCTCGCATTGCTTCATACACGCCGTCCGAGAGAGCCTCTCGATAGACCGCACTCCTACCTGAAGGATAATCGATTCGGACTAGGGGGGACTAGGGGCATAATTCACTCCTTTTCGTCGGCGCTCGACTTTCACATCAACTCGGATCACACAGCACTCTGTGCATGGCAGATCCGTTCCCTCAGGTGCCTAACGCCAAAGCTCAGCCGCCGCGAAACCGCGTAGGCGTTTTGAAGTCGGCTGGAGCGCCTTATTAGGCCGCATCAGCTACGCATCCCCACGAACGGCAGCCTGGTATTTTGCCAATAGCTCTGGGTCATCCATTGATCCGTGATGATGGACTTGGCGCCATTGGCCCGCCATCAGCCTAAATATTCTGCTTGTACGAATGACCAAATCAAGGCGAGTCTGATCTGAGCGTAACTCGCCACGCTCACGACCAACGACATAGAACATGCCCTCTGCCTCGTGGAGCGTGTAGTCATAAAACTCCACTTGAACTTTGGCGGGACCCTGAAATATTTTTTCATAAACAGATCGAATGTCTTTCCAACCGCGCTTGATACCGCCAACAGGGTTATCCATAATCGCTTCGTCGGTCTGCGCCCAGTTTCGCGACATCAAGTCCAAGTCCGCCTTGTTGAAGGCGGTATAGAAGTCAGATAAGGCACGGAGCGGAGCAGTAAGACACTGCTTATCTTCACCGCCTGTAATTGGAGAACTCTCAATTTTCATGTCGCGTTCCTCACAAGTTGTCGTTTGATTCGATCGCGCCGTGCGGCCTAACGTCCCGGTTCAGCGGCGAACTGCGCAGCGGACCGTCCGCTGCAACCGGTTGTTAGCCGTGATGATTCTGGAACCGGAGCACGACATGGGTGGCCTTCTGCGACGGCACACACTGGACGCATTCGTATCCCAGAGCCCGCAGGTCAACCCCCTCGAACAGCCGCTCCCCCTGCCCACCACCAATGCGCACGTCCTGCCCGTTTGCTACATCGCGCGCCCGGTCAAGCGCCTCGTGGATGCCCCCCGTGACGAAGTGGAACGTCGTACTGCCTTCCATCTCGATGGGTGCGCGCGCGTGATGGGTCAAGACGAAAACCGGTACGTGATAGGGTGGGTTGTCACCCCACCAGCCTTTCCAGTTCAGGTCCGGCCAAGGACCGCGAATCGGTCCGAACATGTTCCTCCCGAGAATCCAGGCACCGATGTTCTCAAATCCCCGTGCCGCGAACTCGTCATCGATCCCGGTCGTGCCATCGCCAGCGCCGTGGATCCGCTGGAAGGTGCGCGTCGGAACAAACCAGTGATGCAAGTCGGTCCCGCCAACGCCGAGCGGATTATCGATGTCCTGACTCGGCCCGGCTCCGTATCCGTCAAGTGAAATGGTAAAACTCTCCACTCGAACCCGCGTCATTTTCAGTCCTCCATTGTGACGGCTAAAGTCCGCGTTCAGCGGCGACCGCCTGCGGGCGCCCGCTGGAACAGCAGGTTATGCTCGACGCTGCCACATGCTGAAATCCCGTCGTCCGTGGAACACGGCAAGTACCACCACGACGCTGCCGCGAATCCGAAAGTAGATTTCGTACGGGAAGCGCCGTGCGACGGTTCTCCGAATGTCGCCGAACACCAATGGATAGCGCGCCGGGCTCTCGGCGGCCTTCTCAACAGCTCGGGAAATCTCGAATGTAAACTCGTCACCAAGCCCGCGGCGCTGGCTCTCGTACCAAATCGCCGCATCTCGAACTCGGTTCTTGCAGCCGATCCGAAAGCAATGCGAAAGGTCATCGTTGGAGACGTGCCCGGACCGATGCCTTGACCTCCTCCCATGAGACGATGTCGTCAGGGAATTCGTCATCGTCTGCAACGCGCCGATCGAGCTCGGCTCTTTGAAATTGACTCAACGGGAACTCCCGAGCGTCCGCGCAAACGCTCGCCCAGATTTCTTCGACGAGCGCCAATCTATCGTTCACGTCGAGCTTGTCAATTCCCAAGGACTTCGCTGTGACGGTCATGGCATCCTCCGATCTCCTGGTGAATTTACTACTCCAACGCAAGCTTTGCAGTAGTAGGTATAACGTTTGCATTGAGCGGCATGACCAGGCGGCAGGACGCCTGCAAAGCGCCCCATTGCTGCTAAGCCGGGGCATGTCCGATCGAATCCTGGATTAGGCAGCGCGCTATTCCCATATGCGGACTTGTCGTTCATCGATGATCCACAGTTGCCCTGCGGTACGTTCGATCGGCGCAAGCCGCAAACCCGACTGCACAAGGCTCACGATAGCGTTAAACGTCTGTTGGGGCGGCCGCAAAACCCAGATGCCAGGATGACTTCCGGGTGGATACTCGCGTATGTCTGCGAAGTCGAGATCGAGGGTGACAAGCACTCGGTCCTCGGCGATGCAGGCAGCAAACAGGACCGGATCAGCGGCTCCTGCAAGACGCTCAGAGTGCGCGGTCTGCACGTCGACTCCCAGCTCGCGCAGCGCCGACTCTGCCCGCTGCGGCAGGTTCTCGTCGAGCTTCAGCCGCAGCGTCACGACGGGCGCGTACTACGCCGGGACAGGAACGATGCGCTCGCGAGCCAAGTCGGCAGCGTAGCTGATGGCTGCTGGAATGTGCTCGGGCTTGAGGCTCGGGTACTCGTCCAAGATCGTTGCGGCAGTCTCACCTGCTGCAAGGTTGTCGAGCACGACCGACACCGAGACACGGGTTCCACGAAAGCAGACAGCGCCGTGCATGATTTGGGGGTCAGCGCTGATGAACGGCTTCCAATCCATGATGGTCTCGCTTGAATGGTCTCGCGACCCTCATCTTACCTGCATGCTTGAGACCGCACCTCTTGAACGAGAACCGAGTTAACCGCCCGCCAGGCAGGAGGCATTTGTGATGTCTAACGTTCGACATGAGCCGCAGGAAACCGGCGTAGCCGGTTAACTGTCCGCTCGATGGAGTGGCTAGCCATCAGCCCGCACCGCCTGCTCGAGTGCTTCGGTAGCCCACTGGTTCAGGCTCTTGCCCATTGCCTGAGCTTTTATCAGCGCCCGGCTGTGCACCCCAGGCGGCACGCGAAGGAGCAACTTGCCCGAGGCCGCTTTCTCGGGAGAAATACCTTGCTCTTCGCAGTCTGCAAGATAGTCCTTAATCGCCGCCGTGAACTCACGCCGCAGTTCAGCCACAGTCTCTCCGTGAAAGCTGATTATGCTGCGAAGCCCGAGCACCCGGCCGATAAAGATGTCGTCACGCTCGTCGTATTCGACCCGAGCGGTATAGCCTCGATAAGTCATCGTGTTCATGGTTTGACTCCGGCCCGCTCCAGAAGCTCGCGCGCTTCTTCAACCTGGTACCGCTTGGCCTCCTTGCCAGGGTGCCGACGATGGCAGCGCCACTCGTGGCCATCGAGCACCCGCTTGACCCTGGATCCTTCGCGTTCGTGGACGCTGCCGCCGAGCGCCTTGATTAAAGACTCAATGTCTGAAAAGAGGATCGACGGCGAGGTCGGTCGCATGAAGATGGCGGCAAACGTCTTCCTGTGCTGAAAAGCTCGGCATGAAACTCGTCGCCAGCGAACAACCGGCTTGAAGTGCTTGTTGCCGATCAATCACTTAGGCCCGCGCTTCACGTAAGTGTAAGACGTAGCCTGAGGAAGGCTCCACGCTCGGAGTAGCGAGTTGACAGAAGCAAAGAGCTGATTGATGCAAAGCGCGATCTCCGAGTGCTTTACCGAGAACTCGCGGTAGTCAGCTAGCAGCACCTCAAGAACCTCATCTCTGCCCAGCACAAGAGCTGACATGCCATCGTCTTGGTCGCTTGATCGAGATTGCTGAGACAGTCGACCCAAGCGTTGTTGCTGCCGGCGTGGAGATGCCGACAGCGCCATCTAAAACGGCCGCTCAGCGCCTCGGGCCTTGGTCGCGCCGCGTCCGTCGGTACACACTTTGCGTCATTCGTTTGCTACCCACCTGCAGCAGGGCGGCACCGACATCCGTACCGCAAGAGTTGCTCGGCCACAGCGACGTGAGCACCACCATGATCTATACGCACGTCCTGCGAATGGCCGCCGGCACCGTTTCGAGCCCACTCGATCAGCTTGCGGAAAGCGAAGCGGATGCCTGCAACCCGATCGCACCTTAATGGCATCGGCGGATCGGCAAGCTGATGCAGCGATGCAGCCCATGAATGTGCAGTTCGAGGCCGATCCGTCCACGGCAATGCCCGCTCGCACCAAGGACGCAAGACGCCGGTCGACATCACTTGCGTCGCAGCTTCACGCTTCCTTTCAGTGCGGGTTCCAGGCGATCGAGCCGCAAGCGCTGCCTTTCGTCGGTCACCGAATGGGCTGCCAGGTAAACAGCGCCCGCCGCGGCGAGTCCGCCGGCCCCCGCAAGCAGGAACAGAAGCAGGATCTGGTACTTCACGGCTTCAACCGGGTCCATCCCGGCCAGCAGTTGGCCGGTCATGATGCCGGGCAAGGTGATGATCCCGGCGGCGGACATCTGATTGATGATCGGGATCATGCCGCGACGAATCGATGTTCGGACGAGTTCCGCGAGCGCCTGTCGCGAGCTTGCACCCAGTGCCAATCGGGCTTCGATCGCGGCACGCCCGGTTGCGACACCGCCGAAGAAGCTGTCGAGCCCTAGGCTCGCCGAATTGAGCACGCTGCCGAGGACGATTCCCATCAACGGGATGGCATAGCGCGGGTCGTACCAGGGCTGGGGCCGGATCGCTGTCAAGAGCGCCAGCACCACGGTGGCCGTGCTCGCGAGGCCAACGACGCATGCACCGATTTGGAAGTTTCCGGCGCCTTTCAGGCGACTCGCCGGGCGCACAGCCACCTCTCGGGCGGCGGCGGCGATCATCAAGGCAACGATCGCGAGGGTCGCCGCAGGCGATGCGGCCTTGAACACCAACCGCAGCACGAGGCCCACGAGCAGCAGTTGTACCGTCATCCGCAAAGCCGCCCACAACAATTGACGATGCAGTTGCAGGCGCAAGACTAGCGATGCGCCGGCGTTCACCAACACCAGAAGCGCGGCAAGCGCGACATCGAGGGCGCTCGGATGGACGAAAGGACTCATAGCCGGCGAAGGGCACGGTCGATCATTTCGAAGACACGGTGACTCATGCGCAGCGCCTGCTCCTGCAAGTGGGTGACCAGCACTAAGGCCGATCCGGCCTTCAGGCGCTGCTGCAGCACTGCTTCCATTGCCAAAGTGGATGCTTGATCGAGCGACGCCGACGGCTCGTCGAGCAACAACACAGCGGGGTCGAGCGCGAGCGAGCGGACAAGCGCCAGGCGCTGGCGCTCGCCAGTCGACAGTCGTTGTATATCGGCATCGAGCAGGTCGGCAGACAGGCCCAGCAGCGGAAGCGTTTCCTCGAGGAATGCTGCATCGTCCGGGCGAAAGTGTGCGCCCGCCGTCGGGGCCCACCACGCAGGCTCAGCCGCCTGATAGACGACTTGCCGGCGCCACTCGGGACCAGACCATGTTTCGCGACTTCGCCCCACCAGATCGACAGTGCCCTGGCCAGGGTCCATGTCGGCGATGAGCCGCAACAACACGCTTTTGCCGGAGCCGGATTTGCCGACAATCGACAGGCATTCGCCTCGCGCTACATCGAGGTCGAAGGGCCCACCGAACGCGGAGCGTAATCCGCGAACGGCAAGGAACGGCTCTGCGGGCTCTCTGGGTTCGGTCATGGCCTCGATTTTGCTGCACTTCGCGTAATGGAATCACATCTGCAGGCATTGGTCGGATACCTTCAGCGCGTCCACCCTTTGCGCTCATCATTGCTTCACACACTTGGCCTTTGAGGCACGGCACGCCATGAAAACTGCGATTCATTCAATTCGTGCGCGAGAGATCCTTGATTCGCGCGGCAATCCCACCGTCGAGGTCGATGTGCAACTCGCCGGCGGCGCCATGGGTCGGGCTGCGGTCCCGTCCGGTGCTTCGACAGGGGTGCACGAGGCCGTCGAATTGCGCGACGGCGACGCGCAACGCTACGGCGGCAAGGGGGTCAAAGACGGGGTCGCCAACGTCAACGGCGCCATCGCGAGTGCGCTGCAGGGAATGGATGCGCTCGACCAGGGCGCGGCGGATCGCGCAATGCTTTTGCTCGACGGCACGCCGCACAAGGCGCGTCTCGGTGCCAACGCAATCCTCGGCGTGAGCCTGTCTGTGGCGCGAGCCGCGGCAGCAGCTTGCCACCTGCCGCTCTTCCGGTACCTGGGCGGCTCGGCGGCCTGCCGCCTTCCGGTGCCGATGTTCAATGTCTTGAACGGCGGCGTCCATGCCAATTGGCAGGGTACGGACTTGCAAGAGTTCATGATCGCGCCGGTGGGCGCACCCGATTTCGGGGAAGGCCTTCGCTGGGGTGCCGAGATTTATCACCGACTGAAGGCCGTGCTGAAGGATCGTGGCTACTCCACCGCAGTGGGAGACGAAGGCGGATTCGCACCGGCGTTGAAGCACAATGTCGACGCAATAGAACTGATCGTGTCGGCCATCGAAGGAGCCGGCTATCGGCCCGGCGACGACGTGGTGCTCGCGCTGGACCCGGCCTCCAGCGGCTTTTTCAGGGACGGACTTTATCACTTGCACACCGAGGATCGCAGGATAGGTGCGCAGGAGATGATTGCGATGTACGCAGACTGGGTGTCCCGGTACCCCATCGCAGTGCTCGAAGACGGCCTTGCCGAAGACGACTGGGAGGGGTGGAAGCTGCTTTACCAGGCGCTGGGAGACAAGGTCGAACTGGTGGGCGACGATCTGTTCGTCACCAACGTCGAGCGCATTGCCCGCGGCATCCGTGAGAATGTGGCCAACGCGGTGCTGATCAAACTCAACCAGATCGGCACCCTCACCGAGACCAATGCCGCCGTGCGTATGGCTTATGAAGCCAACTGGGGCGCGATGGTGTCGCATCGCAGCGGCGAAACCGTCGACAGCTTTATTGCCGACCTCACGGTAGCCTTGGGCACCGGCCACCTCAAGACCGGCGCACCCTGCCGCGGCGAACGGGTGGAAAAGTACAACCAGTTGATGCGGATCGAGGAGGCGCTCGGCACTTCAGCGGCGTACGCCGGGCGAAAGGCGTTCGTGCGTTGAATCTGCGAATCTGCGGCCGGTACGGCCTCGGCCGCATCGAAGTCCATCGTTACTGCTTGAATCCGTCTTCGAGCGTCATCGCCACCGTGTCGAGTTCGACAACTCATTGCCCTGCCTCCGCGGCACAGCGTCGCGCCACCCATGCGAACAAAGGCACCGAGAGCAACTGCGTTACGACGCAGAAGCCGATGGTCAGCGCCAGGGACCGGTCGTATAACGCGCCAATGGTTGCGCTACCGATGAACCAGAACACGCCATACCCGGCAGTGAACAGGCCGAAGGCGGAGGCGCGCCGCCCGGCCGGTACCATCGGCGTGACCACAGCCGGGATGATCGACTCGTGCACGCCGATGCCCATGCCCCAGATCGCGGCACCCAGCAACGCGGCCCAAAACCCGCCGAGGAAGACCAGCGGCGCGAACAGGGTGGCGACCAACGTGAGCGCGATCAGCACTTTGAAGCCGTAGCGGTCGAACAAGCGCCCGAACAGCAAGGAGGCGCCGCCGCTGACTGCCATCGCAATGGCATAGAACAGGGGAATCCACTCGCCCGAGACCACCTGGCCCTGCGCGAAGTGGTAGGCGATCAGCGCGTAGTCGGCAAAGCCGCATGCCACCAACGCCGCGCCAGCCAGGTAAACCCAGAACACCACCGGCAATTTTGTACCTGCGACACTCGGCGGCACTGCCTCCTCGAGGTCCTGGGGTCGCGGATAGACCAAGCGCGCAACGCCGACGAACGCAAGGTTGGTCAGCGCCGGCACCAGCAGCACGGCAAAGGCCTGATGGAAGCTGCCGCGGTGCGCCAGCACCGCCGCCATCAGCAGCGGGCCGAACATCGCGCCGAACTGGTCGCAGGCCTCGTGGATGCCGAAGGCCCAGCCGTAGCCACCAATGTGCTTGCCCGCGTGAGAAAGCATCACGTCGCGCGGCGGGTTGCGGATCGCCTTGCCGACGCGCTCCAGGATGATCAACACGGCGGCGGCCGGCCAGCTTCCGGTGAGCGCCAGCGCGGGCACGGCGGCCATCTGCAGGACATAGCCGAAGATGGTGATCGGCCAGAACTGCCCGGTGGAATCGGCCAGCCGACCCGATACGAGCCGGAGCCCATAGCCGAGCAACTCGCCCAGTCCCATCACGATGCCAACGGTCGTGGCGCTGGCGTGCAGCGAGGCCAGGTACGGCCCCAGGATGCTGCGCGAGCCCTCGTAGGTGAAATCGGCGAAAAAGCTCAGGACCCCGATCAGCAGCACGAGCCGCATCGCGATGCGGCTCGCCGGGGCGACACCGGTCTTCGTCACCGCGCCTCCATCAGCGGGACAACGGCAGCCTCTTCGGAAGATGTTGCGATGATCTCGTTGTACAGGTCAACCCCATAGCTGGTTTCCAGGGGTTCGCCCTCGACGAGGCTGAACGGCCGCGTGCCATCGGCCCGTCTTTCGGCGCGCAGGAAGATGGCGGCGGCCATGTTCCTGGCGAAGAAGCCAAGAACGCCGGGTCCCCGGCGCCCCCGCGCGAACCGTTCATCCTCCGGCATCCCCGTTGATGATGCCGTACTCGACCTGCGCGCGCACGAAGAAGGCTTGCAGGCCATCGGCTTCGAGCGCCTCGAGCAGGCGCTGCTCTTCGTCGTTGTCGACGATAAAGGTCACCTCCATCGGGGTGTCGCCGGCGAGCTCGAAGAAGTGCTGCTCGTGCATCTGGTGGTGGCGGCCGAACCCTGCGACGGCGCGAAAGGCCGAGCCGCCGTGCAGGCCGAGACGAAACGCGCGCTGCAGCAGCCATTCGTACGCCAGCACGCTGCCATGGCGGCGCTTCTCGGGCAGGTAGAACTTCAGGGAAGTGCCAGTTGATCGACGGATAGTCATGTTGCTCTCCTTCCTTAAGTCGACGCCGCGAACCAGGTCCTGAGCAGGCCCACGGTCAGGATACCGAGGGCGGTCATCGCCAGCGAGCCGAGCACGTGCGCGGCGATCGCCGTCAGGCCCCAGGCGTATTCCTGACGCGCGAGCAAGGTGGTGGTCTCAGCCGAGAAAGTTGAAAACGTCGTCAATCCGCCGAGAAAGCCGGTGGTGACCAGCAATCGAAATGCGGGCGACAGGGTCTGGAATTGCTCGAAACCGCCGAGCGCGATCCCCATCAGGTAGCCGCCGATCAAGTTGGCTGCCAACGTGCCGAGCGGCAAGGTCGAGAACACCGGATTGAGGAGGAGTCCCAGGCCCCATCGGATCCAGGCGCCGAAGGCGGCGCCGACTCCTACTGCAGCGAACTCGCGCCACCCCATGAAGAAGGCTCCTGTACCAGATCCTCACCTGACCCAGCGCTCATGCCACGGGCGAGCGCCTGGCGCGGCAAACCGCCGACCTGCTCACGATGGCTCGCGCCCGTGCGTCGGCCACGATGGTTCGCGCCCCGGGTCGCTCAGGAAGGTTCGTGCCAGCGGGCCGCCGCCTCGTCGTCGGACTCGCGCGCCTCGACCCAGTGCTCGCCCTGTGGGGTGCGCTCCTTCTTCCAGAAGGGCGCCTCGGTCTTCAGATAATCCATAATGAATTCGCAGGCAGCGAAGGCCTCGCCGCGATGCGAGGAAGTAACGATGACGAGCACGATCTGGTCGCCGGGGCGCAGGTCACCGTGGCGGTGAATGATCAGCGCATCGAAGAGGTTCCACCGCTCGAGCGCCTTCCCGCGAATCTGTTCGAGGGCGCGTTCGGTCATGCCGGGGTAGTGCTCGAGGGTCATCCCGGCAATGCCGGCGCCTTCGTTCAGGTCGCGCACCGTGCCCACGAAGCTTGCGATGGCGCCGATGCGCGGATTGCCGGCGCGCAGGGCCGAAATTTCCAAGCCGACGTCAAAATCCTGCTGCTGGACACGAACCGGCATGGATATCAACCGCCGGTGACCGGCGGGAAAAAGGCCACTTCAGCGCCCGTGTGCAAGGGCGTGGTCGGCCCTGCCATGGTCTGATCGATCGACACTCGCACCGCCCTGCCCTCGGCCAGTTGCTCGGACCACACGCCGCCGCGCTCGCGCAGCCAGGCGCGCAGGTCTGCAGCCGTAGCGACCGCCGCGGGCAGGGCAACGGTTTCCGACGCGCTGCCGAGCGCCTCGCGCAATCCGGCGAAATAGAGAATCCTGATCTTCATGCCAGGAGCGCCGCAAACGGGAGGAAGCGTACGGTGTCGCCGAAGCCGATCACCTGTCCGGATGGATTGTCGACCAGGCCGTCCGCCCAGACGGTGGAGGTCAGCACCGCCGAACCCTGGTTCGGGAACAGTTCGAGCATTCCATCGGCGCCGATCCGCGCCCGAAGGAACTCGCGTCGGCGATCGGGATTCGGCCACTCGAAGCCGGCCGCCAACGGCAGCACCTGCGGCGCAACGTTCTCCACGCCTTGCAGGCGCAGCAGGAATGGCCGCACGAAGAGCAGGAAGGTTACGAAGGCCGATACCGGATTGCCGGGCAAGCCGATGAAGTGAGCGGACCTGGCGCCGCCGCCCTTGCCGTGCTGCGCACTGCCGGCGTGCCCCCCTGCATTGCCGGTGTCGTGCCCGGCACCGCCGCCGCCGCGATCGGAGCCCCTTGGGAGGTCGGCGCCGCTCGCCGCCTGCGCGGTCCTGCGCACTTTTCCATAAGCGAGCGGCTTGCCGGGTTTGACTGCGATCTGCCATAGGGTCAACTCGCCCTCGGCCTGCAGCGCGGGCCGCACGTGGTCTTCCTCGCCGACCGACATTCCCCCTGAAGTGACGATCAGGTCGCTATCGGCAGCCGCATTGCGCAAGGCTTTGCGGGTCGCCGACAGTGAGTCGGGCACGTTGCCCAGATCGGTGACTTCGCAGCCCAAGCCGCGCAACAAGGCGACCAGGACGTAGCGATTGCTGTTGTAGATTGCACCCGGCGCCAGCGAGTCGCCGGGTAGCGCCAATTCATCGCCGGTGAAAAAGCAGGCGACGCGCAGCGGCTTGCGCACGGGCAGTTCCGCCAGCCCCACCGATGCGGCGAGCCCCACGGCCTGTGGTGTGAGTCGGGTGCCGGCCCACAGCACCACCGAGTCCACGCGGATGTCTTCGCCGGCACGCCGGATCCAGGCACCGGGTTCCGGGCGTTCGGCGATCTGCACATCGTCGCCGGCAAGGCACGTGTCTTCCTGCATCACCACGGCATCGGCTCCGTCGGGCAGGCTTGCACCGGTGAAGATCCGGGCGGCGGTGCCTTTCGCGAGCGGCTTGCCGGGTCGCCCCGCCGCGATGCGCTGCGCGACCGGCAGGCGCGCCGGAGCCTCGGAAGAAGCCCCTGCGAGATCGGCGCTGCGCACAGCAAAGCCGTCCATCTGCGCGTTATCCATGCGCGGCACATCGATCGTGGAGCGGATGTCTTCGGCAAGCACGCGCCCGCAGGCGTCGATGGTGGCGACGCGCTCGCACCCGTCGGTGGCTGTCGCCTGCGCGAGCAGCGCGGCGAGCGCGTCATCGTACGAGAGCAGGCCTGGTTTCATGGCGATGATTGAAATGGTCAAGGATGAAGTGAGTGACGGCGTCGGGATCGTTCAGGTCAAGTACCGGCAAATGCGTGTTGATCGGGCCATCGCTGGCCACCGCAACAATATTCGGATCGTCGGTATGCAGCAATGGCTTGCCGATCGACACGCGATGGACCTCGAGCTTGGCGATCTTCGCGCGCTTGTAGCCTTCGACCAGCACCAGGTCGCAGGGCGAAAAGCGTTCAAGTTGCTCGTGCAGATCGGGCTCGGGTTCGCCGCGCAGTTCGTGCATCAGCACCCAGCGCTGATCGGAGGTGATCAGCACTTCACTGGCGCCCGCCTCGCGGTGCCGGTAAGAATCCTTGCCGGGTTTGTCGATCTCGAAGGAGTGATGCGCGTGCTTGATCAGCGAGACTTTCATCCCGCGCCTGGCCAGGCGGGGGATGAGTTGCTCGATCAGGGTGGTTTTGCCGGACCCCGAGAATCCCGCGAAGCCGAATACTCTCATGGCCTGAGTGTAGCGCCGGAACCTCGCGCGATCGGCGATGGCCCCGGCGTAAAGGTGATCGTGCCAAGCACCGTAAGCGCGAGCAGCCAGCCTGCGGTCGCGGCCCCGATACGCACTGCGAGCGGTTGCTCGACAATGAAGGCAAGCGGCACGAGGATCACCGTGGCCGCCACGAAAAGACCTGCGGTCAGTCCGATCGGATCGAGATGATGCGAGCGCCGCATCACCACCCTGGCTACGGCATAGGCGAGCGGCCCGAGCAGGGTGATCAGTTCAGCGATGACGTGCTCGCCGAGGCCGCCGATCAGCGAAGGCCCGATCACCGCGGCAACGCCGGCCATGCCAAAGGCCACGCCGGCCAGCTTGCGCAACCCGAGGCGCTCATCGGGCAACATGAACTGCGCCGCGACCAGGGTGAACAGCGGCATCGTGGAATACAGGATGCCGCTCAGCCCGCCGGCGATCGTGCGCTGGCCGATCGCAAGCGCGCAATAAGGGATCACGATCACGCCGAGCGCGGCCTTCAGGACCGTGAGCCGATCGGCCAGCGAGCGCGGCAGAGAGCGGCCGGTGAGGCGCAGCACGACCAGGCACAGCGGCAGCGCGAGCAGCGCGCGCAGTGCGGCGAGCGTAATCGGCGGCAATTCGCCGACCAGGATCTTGTTGAACAGCACCGAACTGGCGACACTCGCCGCGGTGATGAGCAGCAGCAGCCATCGGCCCACGCTCATCGGGCGGTTGGGCATCAACGCGCCTGCGTGCAGCGCTCGACGATGTACTGCTCGAGCACCCGCAGGTCCGCCGGCATCAGCGAAAAGGCTTGCGCGCGATGTTCGATATCCTGAAAGGCGGGTGGCCGCGGAGGCTCGGTACCGAGCGCCTCGCGGATTGTTTCGGCGAACTTTGCCGGCTGCGCGGTCTCCAGGCAGATCATCGGCACGCCCGGTTCGCGCCAGCGAGCCGCCACGTGCAGGCCGTCGGCGGTATGCGGGTCGACGACGATGCCGTAGCGGGCCTGCGTAGCGCGGATCGTCCTTACGCGATCGGCATGCCGGCTGGCGCCCGAGACGAATCCATAATCAGCAATCCGCGAGAATGCCGCGCGAGCGCCGGCAACGGCATTGCCGGCATCGGCGCTGGTACTCCTGCCATCGTCGGCATCGTCGCCCAGGTCGAACTCGCCGTGGGTGTCAAGGCGGCGCCACAGGGCGGCGACCTGTGCACCGTCGCCACCGAGCAACTCGTGAACGAAGCGCTCGAAATTCGATGCCTTCGAGATATCCATCGACGGACTGCTGGTCTGGTGCGTTTCGCCCGAGGCGCGCGGTCGATAGCGGCCGGTGCGAAAGAACTCGTCGAGCACATCGTTCTCGTTGGTGGCAACGACCAGCCGCTCGATGGGCAAGCCCATCATCCGCGCAATGTGCCCGGCCAGCACGTTGCCGAAGTTGCCCGAAGGCACCGCGAAGGAAACCTGCTGGTCGTTGGCGGCGGTGGCGGCGAAGTAGCCATGAAAGTAGTAAACGACCTGGGCCACGACGCGCGCCCAGTTGATCGAGTTCACCGTGCCGATCGACCACCGCTCCTTGAACGGCAAGTCGTTGGAAACGGCCTTCACCATATCCTGGCACTGGTCGAAGACCCCCTGCACCACGACATTGAAAATGTTCGGGTCGGCCAGCGAGAACATCTGCGCCGCCTGGAACGGGCTCATCCGGCCTTCGGGAGATAGCATGAACACGCGCACGCCGCGCTTGCCGCGCATCGCGTATTCGGCCGAACTGCCGGTGTCGCCCGAGGTTGCGCCGAGGATGTTCAGTTCGCGCGCGTCGCGCTCGAGCACGTACTCGAACAGATTGCCGAGCAACTGCATCGCCATGTCCTTGAACGCGAGGGTCGGCCCATTGGACAGGCGCAGCAGGAACAGTTCGTCTTCGAGTTGCAGCAAGGGCGCGATCACCTCGCTGCCGAAAACCGTTGCAGTATAGGTACGCGCGGTCAGTTCCCGAAGGTCCGGCTCCGGAATGTCGTCGACATAGAGGCGCAACACCTCGTAGGCAAGCTCGGCATACGAGAGTTCACGCCAGCGTGCCAGCGTTTCCGCGTTGATGTGCGGATAGGATTCAGGCAGCACCAGCCCACCATCGGGTGCGAGCCCGCCAAGCAGGATCTCGCAAAAGCGCGCCGGCGCCATGCCGCCGCGCGTAGACAGATAACGCATCAGGCGAGATCCTCGAGCCGGATCCGGATGGCGCTGGACAGCACAGTGGGGAGCGCCTCGATCTGCAAAATTGCGCTATTGACCTGGCGTTCGATCGTGCGGTGCGTCAGCAAAACGATATCAGTCTGCCCTTCATCCTCGGCGGGCTCGCGCTGGAGTACGGCGTCGATCGAGATGTGCGCTTCGGCAAGGATGCGCGTGATATCGGCGAGCACACCCGGTTCGTCGGCCACCCGCAGGCGCAGGTAATAGGCGGTCTCTGTTTCCTCGACCGTCAGAATCGGCAGATCGGACATCGAATCGGCCTGAAACGCCAGGTGCGGCACGCGGTTCTGCGGGTCGGAAGTAAACATCCGCGCGACATCGACCAGATCGGCCACCACGGCACTGGCGGTCGGCTCGGCGCCCGCGCCGGCGCCGTAGTACATGGTGTGGCCCACTGCATCACCCTTGACCCAGACCGCATTCATCGCGCCTTCAACGCTCGCGATGAGGCGCTTTGCCGGGATCAGGGTCGGGTGCACGCGCAACTCGATGCCGAAGGGCTTGCCGCTCGAATCGACGCGCCGGCGGGTGATGCCGAGGAGTTTGATCCGGTAGCCGAGCCGCTCGGCGTAGCGAATATCGTCGCTTTGCAGCGCGGTGATGCCCTCGACATAGGCGCGCTCGAACTGCACGGGAATACCGAACGCGATCGCCGACAGGAGCGTGATCTTGTGCGCGGCATCGACCCCCTCGATATCGAAGCCCGGATCGGCTTCGGCGTAACCGAGCCGCTGCGCCTCGGCGAGCGCCGCCTCGAAGCTCAGGCCGGCGTCGCGCATCTCGGTGAGGATGAAATTGGTGGTGCCGTTGATGATGTGAGCCCCTCGCGCAACGCCTTGATGATCGGGATGCCGCCGCCAACGGCTGCCTCGAAGGCCACCATGACGCCCTTGCGCGAAGCCGCCCGGAAAATCTCGCTGCCGTGCACGGCCAGCAGGGCCTTGTTCGCCGTGATCACGTGCTTGCCGCTTTCGATGGCGGCCAGCACGAGGTCGCGCGCGATGCCGCAGCCGCCGATCAGCTCGACCACCACGTCGATGTCGGGATCGCGCACCAGCGCCCGGGCGTCGGCCTGCACTTCGACAGACTCGCCGACCAGTTGGCGCGCCCGCGCCACGTCGAGGTCAGCGACCTTGGTGATTTCTATTCGTCGACCGGCACGCCGCCGGATCTCGTCCTGGTTGCGCCGCAGGACCTCGAAGGTGCCGCCCCCGACCGTGCCGATGCCGAGCAGCGCGACCCGGACCGGGCCGAATTTATCGTTGCTCATGAGGTCTTCAACTCAGGCTGCGATCCGGATCAGACCGTCGTGTCGGAACATCTCCCGGATGCCCCTCACCGCCTGCCGGATGCGCTGTTCGTTCTCGATCAGCGCGAACCGGACATGGTCGTCGCCAAGTTCGCCGAAACCGACGCCGGGCGACACCGCAACCTTGGCCTCGACCAGGAGCTTGCGGGCGAACTCGAGCGAGCCCATGGCGCGGTACGGCTCGGGAATCTGCGCCCAGATGTACATTGATGCCTGCGGCACTTCGACATGCCAGCCAGCTTCCTGCAGGCCCCTGGCCAGGACGTTGCGCCGCAACTGGTATTTCAGGCGCGTTTCCTCGACGCATTCCTGAGGCCCGTCGAGCGCGGCGATGGCAGCGATCTGGATTGGCGTAAAGGCGCCGTAATCGTGATAGCTCTTCATGCGAGCGAGCGCGCTGACCAGTTCGGCGTTGCCGACCATGAAGCCGATCCGCCAGCCGGCCATGTTGTAACTCTTGCTCATCGTGAAGAATTCGACGGCGATGTCCCGCGCACCGGGAACTTCCATGATCGAGGGCGCCCGATAGCCATCGAATACGATGTCGGCGTAGGCCAGGTCGTGCACCACGATGATGTCGTGCTCGCGCGCCAGTTCGATCACGCGCTCGAAGAACGGCAGGTCGACACACCTGGCGGTCGGGTTGCTCGGAAAGCCGAGGATCATCATCTTCGGCTTGGGCGTGGTTTCGCGCACCGCCCGCTCGATTTCTTCGAGAAGGTCGACGCCCGGGGTCATCCGGATCGGGCGGGTTTCGGCGCCGGCGATCACGGCGCCATAGATATGGATCGGGTAGCTGGGGTTCGGCACCAGCACCGTGTCGCCGCGATCGAGCGTGGCCAGCATCAGGTGGGCGATGCCTTCCTTGGAGCCGATCGTGACGATGGCCTCGGTGGCGGGATCGATGTCCACCTGGTAGCGCCGCTTGTACCAGTCGGAGATCGCCTTGCGCAGCCGCGGCACGCCCTTGGACACTGAATAGCCGTGCGTGTGCGCGCGCTGCGAGGCCTCGACCAGCTTGTCGGTAATGTGCTGCGGAGCGGGGCCGTCGGGATTGCCCATGCTCATGTCGATGATGTCTTCGCCGCGCCGGCGCTCGGCCATCTTCAGTTCGGCCGTGATGTTGAAGACGTAGGGTGGCAGGCGCTTGATGCGCGAAAACTCGCGTGGAGAATGCATGAGTTGGACTCCGGGAAGCCCAGCAATGTAACATTTTCAGTCGCTTACTGAACGCTGCGGGGCACTGCGAAACCATGAAACTGCACACTGATACGCCGCCGAACCTGAACACCGTCACGGCCTACGGCCCCGGCTGGGTCGAGATCAACGCGCGCCGCTTCGAGGGCGCCGTGCTGGTGATGCCCGAGGGCGCGGTCGTTGCCTGGCAGGTCAGCGACTTCGATGCGCTGACCGCGCCCGCCCTCGAAGCACTGCTCGAGTACTCGCCCGAACTGGTCCTGCTCGGCACCGGCGCCGTCCAGCGTTTTCCGCATCCGCGCCTCAGTGCCGCGCTGACCAACGCGGGGATCGGCTGCGATGTGATGGACACTCGGGCCGCGTGTCGCACCTACAACATTCTGATGAGCGAAGGCCGCCATGTGCTGGCGGCGCTGCTGCCGGCGTGACGCAAGGCAAGGGTGCGCCTGTGGTATGTTGCCTTGAAGGCTTACGGAGGTTCGCTTGAGCGTCATCACGGGTGAGCAGGTACCTGATTTCACCGCTGATTCCACCGACGGCGAAATCTCGCTGTCGGATCTGAAAGGGCGCACGCTCGTCCTGTATTTCTACCCCAGGGACAACACGCCCGGTTGCACCGACGAAAGCGCCGCCTTCGGTGATCGGCACGGCGCGTTCGTCCAGGCTGGTGCAACGGTGCTCGGCGCATCGCGCGACACGATGAAGTCGCACGAGGGGTTTCGGGCCAAGCTCGAGTTGCCGTTCCAGCTGATCTCCGATCCCGACGAAAAGCTTTGCGAACTGTTCGGGGTCATGAAAATGAAGAGCATGTACGGCAAGCAGGTGCGCGGCATCGAACGATCGACCTTCGTCGTGGATGCGCAGGGGCGCCTTGCCCGCGAATGGCGTGGCGTGAAGGTGCCCGGCCACGTCGACCAGGTGCTCGAGTTCGTGCAATCGCTCTGATCTTCTCCCCCGACACTATGCCGCTTCCGAAGCCGCCGACCCGGCCCGCCACCCTGATCGACCTCGCCACCGCAACGCAGGCCAGGGCGAAACGGCCCCGCACGAAAAAAGATAGCGAGACAACGGAGACGCCGCGAGCCATCGCTCGCCTCGTTGCCGCACCCGCAACAGCGGTGCCCGCAGTCCCGACCAGGGCGGCCGCGCCTGTCACCGCACTGTCGCCGGCGCCGGCAACGGCAGCCGTTCCCGCGGCGGCCATGCAGTCGGCGGCCCCCCCGGTGGCGCCGACCGCCCCGCGGCGCGTTACCGCCGTCGCCGGCTCCCCTGCCGCAACGCCCTCCCCTGCGGCGCGCGCGAAGCTCCCCGAGCCGCCCGAACCAGCGGCAAAGCCGGCGGCCAGCGCCGTGGTTCACCCCGCCCAGGCACCGGCGAGCGCCGCTGCGCAAGACACTCGCGAAGAACCCCGGATGTTCGTGCTCGACACGAACGTGCTGATGCACGACCCGTCAAGCCTCTTCCGGTTTGCCGAGCACGACGTCTACCTGCCGATGATGACGCTCGAAGAACTCGACGACCACAAGAAAGGCATGTCGGAGGTGTCGCGCAACGTCCGACAGGTCAGCCGCTCGCTCGATGCCCTGATCCAGGCCGCCAATGGCGACATCGATTCCGGTATTTCGCTGTCCTCACTGGGCAACCGGGAAGCCACCGGCCGGTTGTTCTTCCAGACCCAGTCGGTCGCATCGATCCTGCCCTCGAGCATGCCGATGGGCAAGGCCGACAACCAGATCCTCGGCGTCGTGCGCGCGATGCAGGACCAGCATCCCGAGTGCCAGGTCGTGCTCGTGTCCAAAGACATCAACATGCGGATCAAGGCCCGCACCATGGGTCTGCCGGCCGAAGATTACTTCAACGACCAGGTCCTCGAGGACACCGACCTCCTCTATGTCGGCGTGCTGCAGTTGCCGATCGACTTCTGGGATCGGCACGGCAAGGGCGTGGAATCGTGGCAGCAAGGCGGCCAGACCTTCTACCGGATTACCGGGCCGCTGGTCTCGTCGCTCGTGCTCAACCAGTTCGTCTGGTCAGAGGGTGAGTTGCCGCTGATCGCCCAGGTGCGCGAGATCACCGGGCACACGGCCGTGCTGCAAACGCTGCGTGACTTCGCTCATCACAAGAATGCCGTGTGGGGAATCGTTGCGCGCAACCGCGAGCAGAACTTCGCGCTGAATCTCCTGATGAATCCCGAAATCGACTTCATCTCCCTGCTCGGCCAGGCCGGCACCGGCAAGACCCTGCTCGCGCTGGCCGCCGGCCTGGTGCAGGTGCTCGAATCGAAACGCTATACCGAAATCATCATGACGCGGGCCACAGTGCCGGTCGGCGAAGACATCGGTTACCTGCCGGGCACCGAAGAAGAGAAGATGCAGCCCTGGATGGGAGCGCTCGAGGACAATCTCGAGGTACTCAACCAGAGCGACCCGTCGGCCGGCGAGTGGGGCCGCGCAGCCACCCACGACCTGATCCGCAACCGGGTGAAGGTCAAGGCGCTGTCTTTCATGCGCGGGCGCACCTTCATCAACAAGTTCCTCATCATCGATGAAGCGCAGAATCTCACACCCAAGCAGATGAAAACGCTGATCACGCGGGCCGGGTCCGGCACCAAGGTGATCTGCCTCGGCAATATTGCGCAGATCGATACGCCCTACCTGACCGAGGGCTCCTCGGGGCTCACCTACGTGGTCGATCGCTTCAAGGGCTGGGCGCATGCGGGCACCGTGACCTTGCAGCGCGGCGAGCGCTCGCGCCTGGCGGACTTCGCCGCCGAGGCGCTGTAGGCGGGCGGGCAGACCCTATCCGGAGTCGGCGCCTGGCCTGAAGTTCGCGCTGGCTCCGGAGTTGTTCCGGTGATCCGATCCGGCTCGAGCCGGATCGGGTTCAGCGGGCGCGCCCGCGCATTGCAGCCGGCTGGCCGGGCAGCGCGAGGGTCCTGCCGGTATCCACGATCCGGTCCCCCTCGACCTTCAGGATCGAGATGTTCCGATCCATGTAGTTGCCCACGTAAATGTAGCGGCCGTCCCTGCTGAACGCTACGCCTTCGGGCAATCGGCCCACTTCGACCTCGTTGGACCTGGTGACCTTCGCGCCGTCGATCTTCAGCGCCACCACGCGGGCGCGCGGGTGGTAGTACCAGGCGGTCTTCGCTGAATTCGTGCCGTCGATCAGGAGTGCAACCGCGAGCCGGCCGGTCGGGCTGATCGCGAAACCTTCCGGCGCGTCGCCGACAACGACCTTGTCGATGACTCGCGGCGGCGTGGCCTGCAGGTCGATCACGCTGACCGTATCGACATTGCCGTCGGCGGCTCCGGCATTGCCGTTGTCGGCGCTCATAGCGAGCCGGCCATCCGGCGTGATGTCAAGGTTATAAGGCCACATGCCCACCGGCATGTCCTGCTTCGCGTCCGTGACCTTTTCGCCGTCGACATTGAGCACCGACACCTTGTTGCCGGGAAACTTCGCCACCAGCGCCCGCTTGCCGTCCGGGGTGAAGGCGACATGCGCGACCTGCTCGCCCATCGGCACCGTGTCGATCAGCGTGACCTGCTGGCCGGCGATGCGCAGCACGCTGATCGAGTTGTCCGCGCGATCGGCGACCAGCGCCAGGTTGCCGGCGCGGTTGATCGACAAGCCCGAGGGCTGCTTGCCGACCGTGACCGTATCGATCTGCCGCGGCGGGTTGGCGCTCATATCGATCACGTAGAGCTGGTTTCCGGGCGACGGCTTCCATTTGGCGCCTTCGGCAACCCAGTTCATCGAATTGGCGACCAGTCCAAGATTGCCATCCGGAGTGATTTCGAGATTGGTGGGTGGCCCGAAGACCGAATTCATCAGCGGCAGGTTGGCGACGATTCGTGGGGCCAGCGGGTCGGTGCCGATATCGACGATCGATACCGTGTCCTTGCCGGGCGGCAGAAAAACTGTCTGACCGGCATCATCGAACAAGACCTTCTCGTCGTTGGCGACAAGGATCAGTTCCGGGCTGCCCGGCGCGGCCCCGGTGGCGGCGCAGCCAGCCAACACTGTTGCCGCGCAAGCAGCGGCGAGCGCGGCCCGGTAGGTTGTCCTGATTCTCACGTTGCGATCTCCCTGGATGCGGTTCGGTGGTTGAAAAGGCGCTTGAACCGAGGCGTCAGGCGGTGACTCTGCGACCCGCCGATTCGGCACCCGCCGGAGCGCCCTTCCTCCGAAACCGGTTGTATCACGAGGTGGTTCCGCCGCGCATGGATGTTGGCGGGAGCGATGATGTCGTGGCAAGGCGGCAACGCCCCAATCGTCAGGGAGCGAACGATGAAAACGACCATTGCGCCTGGCTGCGACCCGGCCAGCCTCGAGTCGATCAACCGCGAACGGGCGGTCTGCGCGCGCAACTACGCGCCGTTGCCGGTTGTCATCGAGCGCGCTGAAGATGTCTGGATATGGGATGTCGCGGGTCAGCGCTACCTGGACTTCATGAGCGCCTATTCGGCGGCGAGCCACGGCCACCGCCATCCCCGGCTGGTCGCGGCCGCGCGGGCACAGTTGGATCGCGTCTGCATCACTTCGCGCGCCTTCTACAGCGACACGCTCGGGCCGTTTCTCGCCGAATTGTGCCGGCTGACAGGATTCGAGCGGGCATTGCCGATGAACACGGGCGCCGAGGCGGTCGAGACCGCGATCAAGGCTGCGCGCCGATGGGGCTACCGCGTCAAAGGCATCGAGGCGAACCGTGCCGTGATCCTGGTGGCCGAAGGCAACTTTCATGGGCGCACTTCGACCATCGTGGGATTTTCGTCGGAGCCGGCGTATCGCGAAGGCTTCGGGCCGTTTTCGGCCGGCTTTCGGCACTTTCGCTTCGGCGATATGGCCTCGCTCGATGCGGTCTACGACGGCCACGTCTGTGCCGTGCTGGTCGAACCAATCCAGGGCGAGGCCGGCATCGTGGTGCCGCCCGCCGGTTGGCTACGGGCGCTGCACGACTGGTGCGATCGCCGCAAGGTGCTCCTCGTCCTCGACGAAGTACAGTCCGGGCTCGGACGCACCGGGCGGATGTTCGCCTTCGAACACGAGGGCGTGCGGCCCGACGCACTGATTCTCGGCAAGGCGCTCAGCGGTGGCATTGTGCCGGTATCGGCCTTCCTGGCCGACACCGAGGTGATGGACGTCTTCGAACCTGGCAGTCATGGCTCCACCTTCGGTGGCAACGCGCTGGCTGCCGCAGTCGGCCTCGAGGCGTTGCGCGTGCTGCAGGACGAGCAGTTGCCCGAGCGCAGCGCACTGCTGGGGCGACACCTGCTCGAGCGACTTCATGAAATCGTCGGCGGCCGGCCGAGCGCAGTACGCGGACGCGGCCTATGGGCCGGAGTCGATCTGCGCGATTCAGGTGTCGATGCCCGGCAGGTCGTTGAGCGCCTCGCACAGCGCGGCGTATTGTCGAAGGAAACCCACGAGACAGTCATCCGGATTGCGCCGCCGCTCACGATAACGAAGGCCGACCTCGACTGGGGAATCGACCGGCTTGCCGAGGTGTTCGACGAGTTCATGCCGCGCCCGGCCCGGGCGGCGCAGGCGGCGCCCCGGGCGGGGCCGCCGTTGTCCGAGGCCGGCGGCGCGTCAGCGCCGGCGCACCTGATGCTGTGCAGCCCCAGACACTTCGAGGTCAGCTACCGGATCAATCCGTGGATGGAGCCCGATGCCTGGATCAGCCAGGCAGCCGAACTGAGCACGGCCGCCCGCAAGGCATGGCGCTCGTTGCGCGACGCCTATCGCGCGCTGGGTGCGCGCATCGAAACGCTTGCGCCGCAACCGGGCCTGCCCGATCTGGTGTTCACCGCCAACAGCGCAGTGGTGCTCGACGGCAAGGTCGTCCTCGCGCGCTTCCTGAATGTGGAGCGCCGTGGCGAGGAAGCGCACAACCGACACTTTTTCGAGCAACTGATGCTGCGCGGCTTCGTCACCTCACTGCATGAGTTACCACAGGGCGTGTTCTTCGAGGGGGCCGGCGATGCCGTCTGGGATTCCCGGCGCAGGACCATGTGGCTGGGTTACGGCCAGCGCTCCAGCTTCGCAGCGCGCGATACGCTGCGCCAGGTCTTGAATGTCGATACCGTGTCGCTGGAGCTGGCTTCGCCGCGCTTCTACCATCTCGACACCTGCCTGTGCGTGCTTGGCGGCGGCGAAATCATCTGGTACCCGCCCGCGTTCACCCCGGCTTCGCAGGCGCTCCTGCGCGCCGTGGCCGGCGACGCGCTGATCGACGCCGACGACGATGACGCGAACCATCTTGGCGTGAACTCCACCTGCATCGGGCGAGAACTGGTGATGGGTTACTGCTCGGCGTCGCTACGCGGGCGGCTCGAGGCGCTCGGCTACCGGATCAGGCGGGTGGACCTGGAACCATTCATCCGGTCGGGCGGCGCTGCGTACTGCCTGACGCTTCGGCTGGACAACCACAGCTGCCAGGACGAGGCGGCGTCACGTAGACTGGCCGCGTGAAGGCCCTCGATGCCATCGATCAACGAATCCTGCGCGCGCTGCAACGCGACGGCCGCATCACGAACCAGGCGCTCGCGCAGCAGGTAGGGCTGTCACCGCGCGCCTGCCTGGACCGGGTTCGACGCCTGGAGCGCACCCGGTTGATCGAGGGCTATCGAGCGCTCGTGGCGCGCTCGGCGCTCGGCGACGTGCTCGTGGTGCACACCGAAATTACGCTGGTCGATCAGCGCCACGCCACTTTGCAGCAGTTCGAGCAACGGGCCCTGCAATGCCCCGAGGTCATCGCCTGCTACCTGGTGAGCGGACCCTACGATTACCTCGCCCGCTTCGCCTGTCACGACATCGAGCACTACCAGCAGATCTCCGACGCCTGGATCAACGACCTCTCGATGGGCGTTGCCCGGATCGTCTCGCACACCGAGTTGAAATCGGTCAAGGAGTTCGGCGGCTATCCGGTCTGAAGCGGAGGCTCGTCGCACCGGGCGCAAAGACGACAGTTCAGTGCCACGCAACCAGGCCCTGCAGCGCCCGATGCTGGATCTGGATAGCGTGTCCCAGCACGCTGCGCCGCCACAGGGGTGAAAACGGTGCAAACGCGTCGAGCACCTGCTCGCGCATGGCGGCGCGCTGGCTTGCATCAAGCAAGCTGCCGAATTTCAGGTAGCGATCGATCTGCACCGCGTGGCGCATCTGCTCGTTATCGAGCGTGCCGAATTCGATAACCGCACCGATCACTTCGGCGCCGGCGGCAAAGCGCTGCACGCCATGAAACAGCAAGCCTGTGTAGTTTGGCCGCGCAGCGCCGCTGAAGCCGCCGCTCGATTCGATGTTCTCGCGGCCCCACCACTCGCAGGCGCGCTGCCAGCCCGGACCGCCGCGTTCGTTGAAGCACAGGAAAAACGGCTTGCCGCGTTCGCCAAGACCCGTATGCCAGTCGATCAGCGCGATCTTCTTCACCTCGTCGAGGTGACGCGCGATCACGGTCTCGAGCGTCTGGTTCGACCACTCGCGGCCGCTGCCGCCATAGTTCAGGCCGTCTGCATGAGTGTATTGGCCGCGGCTGGTCGCATCGACGTACTCCGTGTGACCGTGGCTGTCCTGCCATGCCTCGCGCTCCGCACGAGCGTGGTCCAGCGCCGCCGGGTTCCACTGCGGCGGGCAGAGCAATTCATGCAGCTCCGCGTAGTGCGGATTCGGCGGCAGCGGCTCGGTCCAGTCGACGAAGTTCCTGTTCAGATCGACGTTGTTCTCGGTGGTCCGGCTGATATGAGCAAAGCCCCATGGATTGATCGCGTGCACCAGCACGATGCGCACCGACAGCGCCTGGGCGCGCGACGCGAGTTCGCGAAGCAAGGCGATCTGCGCCGCCGAACCGACGAAGCCTTCGGGTCCGTGCGTGGCGCTGAAGACGAGAAGCGCCCGGTCGGCGCTGGCGGGCCCCAGGATCGCGATATCGGTGGTCAGCGTACTGCCGTTCGGAGCCACGGCAACCGTGTTGGTCAGCACATCGACGCAGGCGCCGGCTTCGGCGCTGGCCAGCAGGAATTTTGCTCGCGCGGTAGCGTAGTTCAGGCTGAAGCAGGCGGCTACGAGTCCTGAGGTGGCAGCGGACATGATGGAACTCCGGGGATCAGACGAAACAGTGATGGGATGCGGTGATACATGTGCAGTGGCATCTGTGCAGTGGCATCTGTGCAGTGGCATCTGTGCAGTGGCATCTGTGCAGCGGGATCTGGGCCGCGGGATCTGCGAATTTATGGCGTAGCCTCTTCGAGGGTGAGCGCCTGCGCCGAACGCGTCGACCAGTCGCGGCCCGGGATGGCTCGCAGCAACTCCTGCGTGTACACCGCCTGCGGATCGTTGAACACCTGGGCAGCCGGTCCGGCCTCCACGATCCGGCCTTCCTTCATCACGGCCACGAGATCGCAGATATGTGCCGCAACGCGAAGGTCGTGCGTGACGAACAGCATCGACAGTCCGAGGCGCAGTTTGAGGTCCTCGAGCAGGCGAAGGACTTGCGCCTGAACGGAGACATCGAGCGCCGAGACGGGCTCGTCGGCGATCAGGATCTCGGGATCGAGCGCCAGCGCGCGCGCCAGCCCGATGCGTTGCCGCTGGCCACCGGAAAATTCATGAGGATAGCGATTGATCGACGCCGCATCGAGTCCGACCAGCGCGAACAGTTCGCGTGCCTTGCGCATCGCCTCGCCACGCGGCATGCCATGCGCCATCGGACCCTGCGCGACGAGGTCGCCGGCGCGCCGGCGCGGGTTCAGCGAGCCGTACGGGTCCTGGAAAACCATCTGCACCCGCCGCGTTCCGGAGCGCAACTGACGGCGCGACATGGTGGCAAGGTCGATGTCGCCAATCCGGATGTGCCCGCAGTCGGGGTCGATGAGGCGCACGATGCAACGGGCCAAGGTTGACTTGCCCGAGCCGGATTCGCCGACCACGCCCAGCGTGGCGCCGCGCGGCACCGCGAGCGAGACATCGTCGAGCGCGCGGGTCGTGCGAGCGCCTCGTCCGAGGAAGCCGCCCGTTCGATAGACCTTCGTCACATTTTCGACGGCCAGCACCGACTGCTGTGCGATCGGCCGCGGCGCGGGCGGCACGAGCGGCGGCACCGCCGCGATCAACTCCTTCGTGTACGGATGCTGCGGCGCATTCAGGATGCCATCGGCAGGTCCCTGCTCGACGAGCACACCATCCTGCATCACAGCGACGCGGTCAGCGATCTCCGCGACCACCCCGAAATCGTGGGTGATAAAGAGCACGGCGGTGCCCTTGGAGCGTTGCAATTCGCGGATCAGGACCAGGATCTGCGCCTGGGTGGTCACGTCGAGGGCGGTCGTGGGCTCGTCGGCGATCAGTACGCGCGGCTCGAGCGCGAGCGCCATGGCGATCATCGCGCGCTGGCGCTGGCCGCCCGACAACTCGTGCGGATAGGCACGCGCCGCGTTCTCAGGGTCCGGAAGTCGTACTTCGTCGAGCAGGCCGATCACGCGCGAATGAATCTGCCTGGCCGTCAATGCTGTATGGATGCGAAACATCTCGCCGATCTGGTCGGCGATCGTGCGCAGCGGATTGAGCGCGGTCATCGGCTCCTGGAACACCATGGCGATCCGGGCGCCGCGCACCTGGCGCATCTGCGCCTCGGTGAGGCTCAACAGATCGCGCCCGTCGAAGGCAATGGCGCCACCATCGACGCGCACGCCGGGCGGCAAGAGCCGCATGATCGCGCTGGCGGTCATCGATTTGCCCGAGCCCGACTCGCCCACCAGGCACAGGATCTCGTTGGCGGCAACAGTGAGCGTTGCATGCCGGATCGCGTGCGAGCGATCGGCCCCGGCAGGCAGGCTGACGCTCAGGTCATCGAGGCTCAGGATGGGGATCATCGCGACTTGAGCCGCGGATTCAGCGCGTCGTTCAGGCCCTGGCCGACCAGCGAGACCGCCAGCACCGTAAGCAGGATCGCCACGCCGGGAATCGCGGATACATACCACTGCACGCGCAGCACGCTGCGCCCCAGCCCGATCAGGTTGCCCCAGGACGCCACGTTCGGATCCGACAGGTTCAGGAAGGCCAGCGCGCTTTCCATCAGGATCGCCAGCGCCATCACGACGCTCGCATACACGATGAGGGGCGGCATCGCGTTGGGCAGGATTTCGCGAAAGATGATCGCGCCGTCTCGCAGGCCGAGCGTGCGGCACGCCTGTACGAACTCGCGATTGCGCAAGGTGAGGAATTCGGCACGCGTGAGCCTGGCTGGCGCCGGCCAGGACACGATGCCGATCGCCAGGGTGACGGTGTCGAGATGCGAACCGAACACCGCGACCAGCACCAGCAGCAACAGGAAGTTCGGCACGGTCTGGAAGGCTTCGGTGACGCGCATCAGCACATCATCGATCCAGCCACCATAAAACCCGGCGAGCGCGCCGATCACGATGCCCAGCGCGATCGCCACGATCGTGGCGACAAAGCCGATCAGCAGCGAGATCCGCGCGCCATGAAAGATCTGCGCGGCGATGTCGCGACCCGAAGAGTCGGTGCCGAGCAGGAAGCGCGGGTTCTCCAGGGGCCAGAGCAGCGGGCGCCCGGCGAGGCTCAACGGGTCACGGGGATAAAGAACGCCCGCCAGGGCCGCCATGAGAAGCACCGCGATGAGCAACAGCAAGCCGATCACGGCGGCCGGATTGCGCAGATAGAGTCCGAGGAATTTCATTGGCTCAGTGATCCGCAGCGATGCGGGGATCGAGCCGGGCGTAGGCGATGTCGACCAGAAAGTTGATCACGATCACCAGCAGCGCGGACGCGAAAATGATGCCGAGCAGGGTATTGAGATCGCGCTGCACCACCGATTCGTACGCCAGGCGGCCGAGGCCGGGCAGCGCGAAGACGCTTTCGACCACGACGGAGCCGCCAAGCATCGAACCCGCCTGCAGGCCGATCAGGGTGACCATCGGCAGCAGCGCATTGCGCAGCACGTGGCGCACGACGACCCCGGTCTCGCCAAGCCCCTTGGCACGCGCGGTGCGCACGAAGTCGAGAGTCAGCACCTCGAGCATCGACGCCCGCATGATGCGCAGATAGATCGCCAGGTAGATCAACGCGAGGGTGAGCGTGGGCAGGAGCAGATGACGGGCAATGTCCAGCGCTCGCGCGAATCCGGTCAGGCCGGAGCCGATGGTCTCGAAGCCACCCGGCGGAACCCAGCCGAGCCACACCGCGAACACGACGATGCTCATCAACCCGAACCAGAACGAGGGCGTAGCATAAAAGACCAGGCCGAGCGTGGAGATGGCGGTGTCGGGCCACTGATTCACGCGCCGCGCGGCCAGCACGCCCAGCACCATGCCGGCAGCGAACGCCAGCGACAGCGCCGAGCCCATCAGCAGCAAGGTGACCGGCATTCTCTCGAGGATCACAGTGATGACCGGCTTGCCGTAGATCGCCGAGTAGCCCAGGTCGAAACGGACCAGGCGCCACAGGTAGTTGCCCAGTTGCACGACGACCGGCGCATCGAGCCCATAGAAGTGGCGCATCTGCTCGATCATCACCGGGTCGCCGCCCCCCATCTGGGCGACCAGCGCGTCGACCGTATCGCCCGGCGCGAGTTGCAGGAGCAGGAACAGCCCGATCAGGATGATCAGCAGCGTCGGCACGCTCGCAACGAGCCGACGCAGCGCGAGCGCGAGAATCGACACCTCAGGCGGCGACCCACAGATCGGCCCAGCTGCTCGAAATCCAGCGCGGCTGGTTGCGATCGTTGCGAAGCGTTTTGCTCGTGACTGAAATGAGCAGCCGCTCGATTGCCATCCAGAGCGGGATCTCGGTGTTGGCGCGTTTCGCAAACTGCGCGTAGAGCTCGCGCCGCTTGGCCGGATTGATTTCGAAGGCCGCGGCGTCGATCAGCGAATCGATTTCGTCGGACTTCCAGCCCCACTGGTTCGTCCAGGGCGCGCCCTTCGGGCTGCCGGAGCGATACCACACGGTGGTGGAAACCGCCGGGTCGCCGCGATACTGATGCCAGCCGGTGGCAAGGTCGAAGTTCCAGTCCTTGTAGACATTGGTCAGGTAGCCGGCCACATCGTAGCGCACGATCTCCACGCCGATGCCGATCTGCTGCAGCGACTGCTGCATGAAGGTTGCCCACAGCGCGATGTCTTCGCCCCATGGCGCGGGCACCAGCCGCAGGCTGAAGCGCTTGCCGTCGGAACTTTTCTTGTAGCCCGCCTCATCGAGCAGCGCCTCGGCCTTTTTTCTGTCAAACGGGTATTGCGGGGTGTCCTGCGGGTAGAAATTGGGCGACGAACTCGGAATGGGGCCAGTGGCAGGCTTGGCAAAGCCGTAGAGAAAGTTTTCGCAGAAGTAAGGGACGTCGAGCGAGCGGATGATTGCCTCGCGAACCCGCCGGTCGGCGATCTCCTTGCGGCGAAAGTTGAACTCGATCGTGTTCATCACCGCGTTGCCCTCGTTGCCGCGGCTGGACACTTCGAATCTCGGATCCTTTTTCAACCGGTCCAGATCGGACAGGGCCAGTGCCCCCTCGGGGCTGATCTGGATCTGCCCGGACTCGATCGCGGCGGCGGCGGCGGCCTGGTCAGGAATGATTCTCCAGACCAACTGGTCGAGGTAAGGAAAGCCCTGGCGCCAGTAGCTGTCATTGCGCACCGCGATGATGTACTGGCCGCGTTCGTATTTTGAGAACCTGAACGGTCCGGTGCCGATCGGCGCGGTGTTGGCCGGATTCTCCAGCACGTTCGTGCCTTCATAGATGTGCCTCGGCGCCACGTAGCCGAGGTCGGCCAGCGCGCGCAACAGCAGGTCGAGCGGCATCGGTCGCGAGTAGCGAAACACCGCGGTGTGAGCATCAGGTGTGTCGACCGCGTCGAGATAGAGTTGCAGGGTGGTGCTGTAGTTGAGTTGTTTTTTCCACATCTCCATGGCGGTGTACTGCACGTCGGCGGAGGTGAACGGCTTGCCGTCGTGCCAGTTCACCCCTTCGCGCAGCTTGAAAGTAATGGTCTTGCCATCCGGCGTGGATTCCCAGGAGGTCGCCAGCACCGCAGCGGGCTCGCCCTTGGCGTCGAGATCGACCAGCGCCTCCATGATCTTGCCGCCGACCACGTAGACCCCGGTCGAGGCGCGCAGGGCCGGATTGAGGATGCGCTGCTCGCCGCTCATGTGAACGGTGACGGTGCCGCCGCGTCGGGGGGTGTCCTGCGCTCGCACCGCCGCGGGAAAGGAAGCGGCAAGGGCCAGCGCGGGACCGGTCAGTAATACATTGCGGCGGGTGGCTTGCATGCGAATCCTCTTTGCTTTTGACGGAGCGAGTACAACAGGGCGTTTTAACTTCTAGCCTGGCCCATTGTCCACTGATGCTTTGCGCTCGCATATTCTTACCGAGACTGCGCGGTCGCGCGCACGATTCCGGGTCGCGCGACCCGGCGGCGGCGCGCTCACGTGAGTCCCACGCCGGAAAGGCCGGATCAATTTTCCTCGAACACCAGCATCACCCCGTTGGCGCGCTCAGGGGCGACCGCAACCGCACGCCCGCCCTGATCGACACGCTGTCCCGTCGCCCGCGACGCCGCCTCGAGATCGTCCACGCCAAGCACCAGGGCGACGACGCCCTCGGGGGGCAGCCGGCCGCAATCGATGGACGTGTGGCGCGCTCGAAATGCGTCGGCGGACATGAACAGGAACTCTCCTCGCCCCGGCGCGGTGGCGACGCGTGCGGAGCCGTCCTCCGCCGTCGAGGGCTGCGCATCGATCAGGCGCGCCAGGTGTCGCGCGGCCTGTTGCGGATCCGGCGCAAGCACCTCCAAGCGCACGATCCGCTTGGCGGTGTTCGCGTGACTTTGCAGTTGCGGGATCCAGACCGCGCTGCGCGTATGGTGCTGGCACGCGAAGATGCGCAGATCGCCTGGGCGCTCTCCGTGCGGCCAGTCGAATACGCTGAAGGCGGCCTCGGTCTTCGAACCATCCGGGCGCTCGACGGGGCGGCTGAATTCGATCGGGCCTGTTGCCTGGATGCCCTGCGCGCGCAGCGCCTCGATGCCTTCGATCGCGTTACTCGTAGTGAAGGCAGCGCGCTCGATGCCCTCCCCGCGCCGATCGAGGAATTCGCGGCTGGCCGCATTGCGCGGTGTCTCCTGGAGAATGCCGAGCAATTCGAGGTAGTCGGACTGAAGCATGATCGTGTAATTGCCGCTGCCCATTTGCGCACTGTGAGTGCCCCGCGGCGACAAGGTGAACCCGAGTCCGCGCCAGGTCTCGGCAGCACGATCCAGATCCTTCACCATCACTACGACATGATCAAGACCTTCAAGACTGGCAAGCATTACGAATCTCCTTGCGGTGTGTCGCCGCGGTTCGTGGCGAACGATTCAGATTTCCCTTCGGTCGTTGCGTCGGTAGCGCAGCAACATCAGCGGCGCCACCCGCCGGGCGATCGCATGAAGCGGCAGTGGCGCGGGCTCGCTGAACGGCAGGGCGAGTTCCCGGTCGGGCGCGCCGCCTACCGCCCTGGCGAATTCGGCGCCGAGCGCCACCGACAGGGCGACCGCGCGGCCATTGCAACCGGCCCAGGCATAGGCATCCGGCCCGAGGCGGTGAAAGCGCGGTAAAAAGTCCCGGGTCATGCCGACGTAGCCGTTCCAGACGTGGTCGAAATGCACCTCGCCGATCTGCGGCCACAGGCGTTGCAGGCGCCGGGCCATGAGCGCCTGCAGACGAGCGGCGCGCCTGAACGGCAGGAGAATCGCCCCGCCGGTGATCAGGCGGTTGCGCGCATCATAGCGCGCGAAGTAAAGCTCGCCGTGCGTGTCCGACATCGCCTGGCGCCCCGGAATGATCGTCTTTCGGATCTCGTCGGCAATCGGCTGAGTGGCCATCTGCCACGACACGATCGGCACGACCTGGCGGGCGATCCGCGGTGCGAGTGATTTGGAGAACCTCGCGCTATAAGCGTTCGTGGCCAGCACCAGGGCGCGGGCGCGGACCTCGCCCGCGGGCGTGCGCACCAGCCACTGCGAGCCTTCGCGCGTGAACTCGAGCGCCGGCGTTCGCGCGAAGATCCGCGCGCCCGCCGCCGTTGCAGCGACCGCGAGGCCACGGGCCAGCGCCAGGGGATTGATGTGCCCGCCGGTGCGGTTCCAGAAGCCGCCGTACCAGGCATCGGAGCCGAGCATGTCGCGAATCCGGGTCGAATCGAGGAACTCGACCGCGGCGCCGCGCGCCGCCCATTGGCGCACGCGCCGCTCGGCAATCCGGATCCGGCCCGGCGAATGAACCGGCTGCACCCAGCCCGTCTGCTCGGCTTCGGCTGCAATGCCGTATTCGCGCACCGTATCGAAGAGGATCGATGCGCTGTCGCGCAGCAAGCTCACGAAGCGCGCACCGGCCTCGCCGTAGCGCGCTTCGATGTCGTCGGGATCCGGCTTCGAGAGAGTGGGGATCACCTGTCCGTTGTTGCGACCCGAGGCGCCCCAACCCGGCTCGGCGGCCTCGATGACCGCCACATCGATGCCAGCCTTGCGCAGGCTCAGTGCGGTCGAGAGCCCGGTGAAGCCGGCCCCGATCACGGCCGTATCGGCTCTTGCCGTGCCGGCCAACGTCGGCCACTTCGGGCCGGGCGGCGTAACCGCAGCCCAGATCGAGTCCGGCAGAGGAACCGCGTTGCTTGTCGGATCGGAAGCCATCAAGCGGGCACTATTGCAAGGGCGCGCTGCAAACGCGCGAGTGCCGTGCGCGGCGCGCTCACGACACACCGCGCATCGGCTTCAAGGCCTCGGCCCACTTGAACAACTCGTCGAGCATCACTTTTGCCGATTTGTCGATCAGTTCGTTCGATTCGAAAGCCTCGCGCTCGTCGATCCGCTGCGCCACCATCGGCACCATCACGCCTTCGACCATCGGCATCATCTTCAAGGTCGTCACCAGCAGCTTTTCCATCTGCACCGCCCGCAAGCCGCCCGATACGCCGCCATAGCTCACGAAACCGCAGGGCTTGTAATTCCACTCGCGATAGACGTAGTTCAGCGCGTTCACGAACGAGGGCGGCGGACCATAGTTGTACTCAGGCGTGACGAAGGCATAGGCATCAGCCTTGATCACGCTTGCCGCCCACGCGAGCGTGTGGGCATTCTGATATTTCTGCAAGGCCGGGTGATGCGGTTCGTCATAAATCGGAAGATCGAAGTCGGCGAGATCCACCAGCTTGACCTCGAACTTCGAGTGTTCGACAGCGAAGTCACTGAACCAGTTCGCGACAGCTGAGCCGACTCTGCCCGGGCGCGTGCTGCAGATAAGGGTGTGAAGCTTCAGTGCCATGCGTTTTCTCCATGGGGATGTCGCGGCCTCGTGACGCAGCAGGCGGCAATCCCTGTGCTCAACGGGGCCGTGCGCGCTGAGCCGTCAACCCGATCCGGCCGCGAAATTCTCGAATTTGGTGTAATGACCGACGAAGGTCAACCGTACCGAGCCGATCGGCCCGTTGCGCTGCTTGCCAATGATGATCTCTGCAGTGCCCTTGTCCGTGGAATCCGGGTTGTAGACTTCGTCGCGGTAAATGAAGAGGATCACGTCCGCGTCCTGTTCGATCGCCCCCGAATTGTGGCTGACGATGCCGTCGGCCAGCCACGATGCCGGCCCGGGCACAGACAGGTCGAATACCTCTTCCTCGCCGTCGGGCTCGATTGCGACGATACGGTCCCAGACGAGGCCCGAGTTCGCCCACGCGTGCGACGAATCGTGATCGAGACGTTCCTCGTAATCGGCGAGCGTCTTGCGCGACGGTGCGACTTGTGAAGGCTCGGGTAGACGTCGAGCGAGCGCCACTCGGTCGCCGATCGCGGCCTGGCGCAACGCCTTCCATCCTGCCCCGGTAAACAAGCGATGGCCGGCGGTCGCGCGCAACACGCGGCCACCGGCCAGCGAAACGCGCAGCACCGGCCTGGGACCGACCGACCAGATGCGGTCGCTGCGCGCCGGAACGATCTGCTGCGAGCCGTCCATAGCGAGCACTTCGGGCTCGCTGCCGACAAGCTGGGCAATGGGCACTCTTCGGCCATCGGCCAGCACGACGAGCGTATCGCCCGTCACGCACTCGCGAAGATCCGACATCACCGGCCGCTTGTTGGGGCGCTGCTCGAGCGATCGATTCAACTGCGACAGCGCGATCACCGGGCAGTCGAGTTCCTTGGCGAGCGACTTCAGTCCACGCGAGATCTCTGAAATTTCGGTGGCCCGGTTCTCGCCGCTCGACGAACCGGACATCAGTTGCAGGTAGTCGATGATGATCAGCCCGAGCCGGCCACACTGGCGTGACAGGCGCCGCGCCCGCGCGCGCAACTCCAGGGCGTTGAGCGCCGGCGTTTCGTCGATGAACATCTGCGCATCCTGCATCTTCTGGATCGCGTTGGTCAGGCGCGGCCAGTCGTCATCGTGCAGGCGCCCGGTGCGCAATCGCTGCTGATCGAGCCGTCCGACCGAACAGACCATGCGCATCGCCAGCTGGGTGGCGCCCATCTCCATGGAGAACACGGCTACCGGCAGACCCTGGTCGACCGCGACGTGTTCGCCGATGTTCAGTGCCAGCGCGGTCTTGCCCATCGATGGCCTGCCGGCCACGATGACGAGATCCCCGGGCTGCAATCCGGAGGTCATCCGGTCGAGATCCGAGAAGCCGGTCGGCACGCCGGTGACGTCGTTCGGATTGTTCTGGTTGTACAGTTCGTCGATGCGCTCGACGACCCGCCCGAGCAAGTCAGGCAGGGGCACGAAACCCGCCTGGCCGCGCGCGCCCTCTTCGGAAATCTGGAAGATCTTCGACTCTGCCTCGTCGAGCAGTTGTCGGGTGTCCTTACCCTGCGGGTTGAGCGCGGTGGTGGAGATCTCGTCGGAGGTCGAGATCAGCCGGCGCAGGATCGCCCGATCGCGCACGATCTCGGCGTAGCGCCGGATGTTGGCTGCGGAGGGCGTTTCCTGAGCCAGCGCGTTCAGGTAGACGAGGCCGCCCGCCTCGTCGGCCTTGGCGGCGGTTTGCAAGGACTCGAAAACCGTGACCACATCGGCCGGCTGGCTGCGCTCGATCAGCCTCGAGATCTGGCGCCAGACCAGGCGGTGGTCGTGGCGATAGAAATCGTCTTCGCGCAGCAGGTCCGCAATGCGGTCGAACGCATGGTTATCGAGCAGCAAGCCGCCGAGCACCGCCTGCTCGGCCTCGATCGAGTGCGGCGGCACGCGCAGTGCCGCGATCTGCGGATCGGCGGACACGGACAGACGACCTTCGGTTACCGAGAACATCGGGGCGGTGCCAGTTCCGTCAGTTCAACCTGCCGTTCCTTCCGCCGACACTGTAGCGGCCCGCTCCGAGCAAGGCGATTGCCAGCGCAGTGAAAAAGTAGGATGCCTGCAACTCGAGCGCCCAGCCGCCGGTCGAGGCCAGTTGCCCGAACATGCCGATGTGCGCCAGCGAAACGGCCACGGCCATGTTAGCCACCACCAGCAGCGCAGCGACTCGGGTCCACAGCCCCGCGATCAGGAGCAGCGGTGCCAGCACTTCGCCGATGTAGACCAGGTAGGCGAGCGACGGCGGCAGCCCGTTCCTGGCCACAAGGCCGACAACAATCCCCGGGCCGGCCACGACCTTAGCGATGCCGTGAAACAAGATCAGGATCCCCAGGGTGAGCCGAAGGACAAGTTTGCCAAGATCCGCGGACGCTTCCATCGCTTGCAGCTCCCTGTGGTTGCGACGTCGACCCTGCACCGACTCAGGAGTGCTCGGCCACCACGTTGACCTTGAGCTGCACGGCAGCGTCGGTATGGAGCGCTACTTCTACCTCATGCTCCCCGGTGATCTTGAGCGGGCCCGAAGGCATCCGCACCATCGCCTTCTCGACCTCGAAGCCGTGCTTTTTCAGCTCGTGGGCAATATCTGAATTGGTCACCGAACCGAACAGGCGGCCGTCGACGCCCGCCTTCTCGGAGACCGTGATGGTGCCGAACTCGGCAAGCCGCGAGGCCTGCGCCAGCGCGGCGGCAAGCCGGTCGGCCTGCACTTTCTCGATTTCGGAGCGGCGCACTTCGAATTCCTTGATGGCCGAGCTTGTGGCGCGCTGCGCCTTGCCCGATGGGATCAGGAAATTGCGGGCATAGCCATCCTTCACGCGGATGACATCGCCCAACTGGCCCAGGTTGACGACTTTTTCGAGCAGGATGATCTGCATGTTCGTGCTCCTGCGGCTCAATGGTTGTCAGTGAACGGCAGCAGGGCGAGGAAACGCGCCCGCTTGATCGCGACCTGCAACTGACGCTGGAAACGCGCCTTGGTGCCGGTGAGGCGAGCCGGAATAATCTTGCCGTTGTCGGTGATGAAGTCTTTCAGCAGGTCGACATCCTTGTAGTCGATCTGCTCGATCTTCTCGGCGGTGAACCGGCAAAACTTCTTGCGCTTGAACAGCGCGCTTTGCGCCGGGCGGCGCGGCTTCTTGTCTTTCGAACCACGGCGGGCGAAGGCCATTTCGATACCTCTGTCAGTTTGGTGTGATGTGGAGCGCAGCAAAGCAGGTGACGTGCAGCACGAGCGTCTTTGACTGGCGGCGTCGCGGCGCAAGAAAGCCGCTGGCGCTGATCGCCTGCCCGAGATGCAGGACCTCGGCGCGGTGCGCCATCGGTCCGGCAAAGCTCACTGCGATGTCGAAATCCACTTGCCTGCGATGTCCGGCCTCGGATACTTCGCAGCGGTGCGCGAGCCTGGCATCGAGGATCGGGATACCTGCCGGTGTGTAGCGCAGCAGTTCCCGCCCGACCAGCTCTCCCGATAGCGTTACCTCGTTCACCGGATCGGTCATGATCGCGTCCGGCATCCGGAGTGTCACCAGCGGAGCGACGCTGCCGTATCGCGTGGCTTCAGCCCGGCTGCGGTTGTGGTTGCGGCTGAGCCGGCTGTGGCACTTGCGCCGCCGGCTCGGAAACCGCCTTGCGGGCGTCTTCCTTCTGGATCTGCTTGAGCATCGGCGATGCGCTGGTGTCGGCCTTTTTCATGGCAACGACCAAGTGGCGCAGCACAGCATCGTTGAAGCGGAACGCATGCTCGAGTTCGTCGAGGGTCGTTTGACCACATTCGACGTTCATCAGCACGTAGTGCGCCTTGGCGATCTTCTGGATCGGGTAGGCGAGCTGGCGCCGCCCCCAATCCTCGAGCCGGTGGATCTTGCCCCCCTGGCTCTCGATCAGCGTCTTGTACCGCTCGATCATAGGGGGCACCTGCTCGCTCTGATCGGGGTGGACGATGAAAAGCATTTCGTAGTGACGCATCGGTTCTCCTTGTAAGGGACGCAAACGGACCACCGGCAACAACGAACTCGCTGCTGGAGTCCGATGCCGGAAACCGCCATGGCTCTGATGCCCATGACTGATACGGTCGCGTTGCGCCTCGTGGACTAAGGCCGCCGGTGCAAGCGTCCGAGCACCGTGCGGCGAGGAACCTGAGATGATAGCGGATTGCTGAACCAGGCTCAACTGCCGGCCCCGGCTGGCGAATCACGGCTGACCATTACACATGAACAAGCCCCACTCAAGCAAATACAAGCCCTACTCGAGCGCATGCGAGCGGAACCGCGATCCGATTCTCGAGGTGCTGCGGGCGCGCTTCGCGGACCGGCGCAAGGTGCTCGAGATCGGCAGCGGCACCGGCCAGCATGCGGTTTTCTTCGCCGGGGCGCTGCCGCACCTGCGCTGGCAGACCTCCGATGTCGCGGAAAACCTCCCCGGTATTCGTCTTTGGCTCGACGAAGCCGGCCTGGCAAACACGCCTGCGCCCCTGAGAATCGACGTGAACGAGCCGTTTCCGGCCGGCGTATTCGACGCGGTCTTCACGGCCAACACGCTGCACATCATGAGTGACCCCGAAATCGATCGCTTGTTCGCCGCGCTCGGGGAGATCATGACTTGCGAAGCGTTGCTCGTGGTGTACGGTCCATTCAAATACAACGGGCGCTTCACCAGCGAGAGCAACGCTTCCTTCGATGCCGCGTTGCGCGCCCGGCATCCGGAACGGGGCATTCGCGATTTCGAGGCGGTGAACGAGTTGGCCGGCGCGGTCGGCCTGAGCCTTGTGGAAGACCGGGCGATGCCGGCGAACAATCGCTGCATCGCGTGGCAGCGAACCCCGGCTCACCGGGATTCAGGACGGTGATTGCCCGCCTGCTCCGGTTGATCGTTGCCGCCGAAGTGCTGGTCATTTTCCTGGCAGCGTTCTGGCTGACGCGCTTCGCTGACTGGCCGCTCTGGCTCGCAGCCCTTGCCGCACTGGCGATCACGCCGCTAGCGCCCGCCTGGTTCATCGGCCTGCAATCGCTGATCGGCGCTTCGCAACGCCGCAACTGGCGCGGCGAACTCGAGGGCCAGCAGGCTCCGATTCCCACCGTGCGAGCGGCGCTGCGCGCCTGGATCGGGGAAACGGTCGCCTCGCTTCACGCCTTCGTGCTGCGCATGCCCTGGTTTGGCGAAACGCCGCTGCGCAGCGGCGACGATCCCTACCACCTGCCGGTCCTGCTCGTGCACGGTTACTTCTGCAACCGCGCCGTCTGGCGCACCATGGCCAAACGACTGGCACGCCGTGGCCATGCGATCGAGTCCGTGAATCTCGAGCCGATATTCGGTGGGATAGACGACTACGTGCCCACGATCGAGGCCGCCGTGGACCGCTTGTGCGCCCGCACCGGAGCGAGCCGGGTCGCGGTGATCGGGCACAGCATGGGAGGCCTTGCGCTGCGTGCATGGATTCGACGGTATGGCGCAGGACGTCTGGCGGCGGCGATCACGCTCGGCGCGCCGCATCACGGTACCTTGAGCGCCACTTTCGGAATCGGCCGCAATACGTCGCAGATGCGCTGGGGCAGCACATGGCTGGCGACCCTCGCGCAGTCCGAGACCGCGCAGATCCGGCAACTCTTCACCGTGATCATCACCCTGCACGATAACGTGGTGATGCCTCAGGCGTTGCAGACGCTCGAGGGTTCGCGCACGGTGGTGCTGGGCGGGGTCGGGCACGTTGCGCTGGTCGGTGATCGCAACGCGTTCAAGGCTGTGACAGTAGCGTTGGACCGGGGCACGGCGGCCGCGCGCGATGGCTGACAGCGCGCGCAGGTGCGTGCAGTGCGTGCCGTGCGTATTGTTGCGCGGCTGGTGCGGCGTGCCGGGCGCCGAGGTCGCAGGGGTTGGCCCGCTCGTCCACGGGACGTCGAACGGCGTCGCCGTGGCTGCGGCCCGCCGCGCCCCCAGGCACCTTCGTGCCACGCCAAACCATTGAGCGCCTGCTTGCGCGGGCCGACACCCTGCTATATGGCGATGCGTCACACGGCGAGTGTGGGGATCATGGAGTCACGTCCTCGTGCTCGGCCACGCACGCGGCGCCGATCCGACTCGGTCCACCATCACTAAACGAAGAAGAGGGAGAAAACACTTGAACCTGCACCGCATGCTCCAGCAGCGCGCCGCCGACGGCAAACCGATCCGGATCGGCCTGATCGGCGCTGGCAAGTTCGGCTCGATGTACCTGTCGCAGGTCCGGCGCACACCGGGCATGCATCTGGTCGGCGTCGCCGACCTGGCGCCAGCGCGCGCCGCCGAGGCGCTGAAGCGCGTTGGCTGGCTGGCGCAGGCGCTGAGCGCGCCGAGCCTCGCCGATGCGGCCAGGACCGGGGCAACGCATCTGCTCGACGACGCGACGTCGATGATCGCGAGTCCGCACATCGACGTGGTCATCGATGCGACCGGACACCCCGGCGCTGGCATCGGGCACGTTCTCGCCTGCTGCCAACATGGCAAGCACATCGTGATGGTGAACGTGGAGGCCGACGCCCTGGCCGGGCCGCTGCTCGCGCGCCGTGCGCAAGAGGCGGGCATCGTCTATTCGCTGGCCTACGGGGACCAGCCGGCGCTGATCTGCGAACTGGTCGATTGGGCACGAGCAGCCGGCTTCGAAGTGGTGGCCGCGGGCAAGGGCACGAAGTACCTGCCGCAATATCACGAATCGACACCGGAAACCGTGTGGCCATACTACGGCATCACGGCCGACGACGCCCGGCTTGGCGGCATGAATTCGCAGATGTTCAATTCGTTTCTCGACGGCACGAAGTCGGCGATCGAGATGGCAGCCGTATCGAACGCCGCTGGCCTGACGCCCGCGCCGCAGGGCCTGGATTTTCCGCCCTGCGGGGTCGACGACCTAGCGCAGGTGCTGCGGCCGGCTGCACCATCGCGGGCAGGTGGAGGTGATTTCCAGCGTCGAGCGCGACGGGCGGCCTGTGTTTCGCGATCTGCGCTGGGGAGTCTATGTCACCTTTGCCGGAGATTCGGACTACGTACGCCGGTGCTTCCGGGAGTACGGACTCGTGACCGACAGCACTGGCAACTACACGGCGATGTACAAGCCCTACCACCTGATCGGTCTGGAGCTCGGCATCTCGGTGGCTTCGGTCGGGCTGCGCGGCGAGTCGACCGGCTCACCGCAGGCCTGGAACGGCGACGTGGTAGCGACCGCCAAGCGCGACCTGAAGACCGGCGAAACGCTCGATGGCGAAGGTGGTTTCACCGTATGGGGCAAGCTGATGCCGGCTCGTGATTCGCTTGCCATCGGCGGCCTGCCGTTGGGCCTGGCGCACGGCGTGCGTCTCGAGAAATCGGTCAAGGCAGGCCAGCCGGTGCGCTGGACCGACGTCGTACTCGGCGCAAGCAACCCGGCGGTCAGGTTCCGGCGCGAAATGGAGACGGTATTCGCGACTGTCTGAGTATCCAGGCGGTACGACCTGCGGAGCGCTCGTGGAAACACGACAAAGCATTTCCAACGAGCGGCGCTGGATGATGTCAAACCGCCGCCGAGCCGGTCAGTGACCCGTGCACCGAGGCTTGGCAGGCAGATTCCCGGGCATGTCGATTGCCGAACGAGGCGTCGGCCAGCCAACGCGGGCCTCCTCGTCACTCGTGTACCGCAAGTCGCATGGCCTGCGTCGGCCGAGTGGCGGGCCGCTTCACGACAACATCCGAGACGAAACAGATGACGACTCGCAAACCCAGGCACCCACCGACCGATAGCTCGAGTTCGGGTTCCAACCCAACCGATTCGAACCTGCGCCAAGCTCTTGGTTCGATCCTCTCGACGCTGTCGGGGCCGTCGACCGCAACGCTCGACCCGAACTCCATATCCGCGTTGGACACCGCCTCGCAACAGCGCCTGGCGCTTCAGAAAATCGGCGCGCAAGCGATGGCGAAAGCGCTGCCCGGCAATCCGCTGAAACCCGGCGAGTACGAACTCGCAGCGGGTCATGCGCCGCAAGCGGGCGAGCCAGTTGAACCACCGGCGCCGATCGATACCGCCAGCACGGTGACCGAAGACACCGTCTCGAACAAGCTCGGCGATGGCGTGGTGCGAGCCGGCTACAACCCTGGCAACGAGAGTCTCGACCGGGTGCGCGTCGACTCCGGCGGCCAGGCCCTGACAACGAGCCAGGGCGTGCCGATCGCCGACAACCAGAACTCGCTCAAGGCCGGCCTGCGCGGCCCTACCCTGCTCGAAGATTTCATCCTGCTCGAGAAGATCACCCACTTCGACCACGAGCGCATCCCCGAGCGCGTCGTGCACGCGCGCGGGTCGGCGGCGCACGGCTACTTCGAATGTTATGAGGCGCTGACCGACCTGACCCGGGCCGCGCCTTTCGCCGAAGCAGGCAAGCGCACACCGGTCTTCGCGCGCTTCTCGACCGTGGCCGGCGAGCGCGGCTCCACCGATCTGGCGCGCGATGTGCGCGGTTTCGCAGTCAAGTTCTACACCGACGAGGGCAATTGGGATCTGGTCGGCAACAACATGCCGGTCTTCTTCATCCAGGATGCAATGAAGTTTCCCGATCTCGTGCACGCCGTGAAGCCCGAGCCGCACCACGCGATGCCGCAGGCCGCGTCCGCCCACGACACGTTCTGGGACTTCGCCGGGTTGATGCCCGAGATCACCCACATGCTGATGTGGACGATGTCGGACCGAGCGATCCCGCGCAGCTACCGGATGATGCAGGGCTTTGGCGTACACACTTTTCGCCTCGTCAATGCGACTGGCAAATCGGTCTTCGTCAAGTTTCATTGGGAGCCGACCGCGGGCACCCATTCGGTGGTCTGGGACGAGGCGGTAAAGATCAGCGGCGCCGATCCCGATTTCCACCGCCGCGATCTGTGGGAGTCGATCGAAGGCGGCATCTACCCGGAATGGGAACTGGCGTTGCAGATCTTCACCGAAGAGCAGGCCGAGGGCTTCAGCTTCGACGTGCTCGACTGCACCAAGATCGTGCCCGAGGAACTGGTGCCGCTGCGCGTGGTCGGCAAGATGGTGCTCAATCGCAACCCCGACAACTTTTTCGCCGAGACGGAGCAGGTCGCGTTTTGCACCAACCACGTTGTTCCCGGCATCGACTTCAGCAACGACCCGATGCTGCAAGGCCGTAACTTCTCGTACCTCGATACCCAGATCAGTCGTCTGGGCGGGCCCAATTTTCATGAGCTGCCGATCAACGCTTCGCTCGCTCAGGTACACAACAACCAGCGTGATGCGATGCACCGCCAGGCCATTCCACGGGGGCGTGTTAACTACGAACCCAATTCGCTCGGCGGCGGCTGTCCGTTCCAGGCCGGCGCGACAGGCTTCGTGTCCTTTCCGGCGCCCGTGACTGAAGACAAGGTGCGCACCAAGCCGGAAAAATTTGCTGACCACTTCACACAGGCGAGGCTGTTCTGGAACAGTCAGACGCAGGTCGAGAAGAAGCACATCGTCGGCGGGTTCCGCTTCGAGTTGACGAAGGTGCAGACCGAAGCGGTTCGCGAGCGCATCGTCTCGATGCTTGTCAATGTCGATGCTGCGCTTGCGAAGAGCGTTGCCGATGCCCTCGGCATCCCAGTGCCGCCTGCGCAGCCGCGAGTGCTGCAGACACCTGCGAAGCCGGAGATTGACGCGTCGCCCGCGCTCTCACTGTTTGCTCGCCCTGGCAACGGCAGCATCCGCGGACGCAAGGTCGCCTTGCTGGTATGCGACGGGGTCGACGGCGCAACGCTTCGGGCTGCTCAAGAGGCGCTTGCAAAGGCTGGTGCCGCGCCTCGCTTCGTGGGCGCTCGCCTGGGCCGGGCCCGGCCGATCGAAGGCGAGCCGATCAACATCGAAGTGTCGATCGAAGCGGCTCCGGCCGTGCTCTGGGACGCGCTCGTGATCCCCGGAGGAGGCCCGGCCCAGGCCACGCTGGCAGCCCTTGGCCAGGCGCTCGAATTCGTGAAGGACCAGTATCGCCACTGCAAACCGATGTTGGTACTCGACGAGGCGGCCGCGCTGCTTCAGGCGGCCGCAATACCCACCTCCCTTCCCGACGGTAAAGCCGACCCGGGCCTGGTGCTGGCTGGAGCACGCGGCGATGGCGAGCCCGGGGCTGCGAATAGTGTCGCACCGTGCCTGGTTGCATTCATGGCGGCGCTTGCCAAGCATCGGCACTTCGAGCGCGAGATGGACCCGCCCGCGGTGTGAGACGCGTTCAGGTGAGACGCGCGACCACGTCCGGCGCCACGAGGCGGCGGCTACGGTGGGGAATGCGCCCCACGGTCCCTTCCCGGAAGCATCGATCCCGGCCCGCGCCGCCTCGGCGCGGGGCACACCATCCTGACCGGCTCGACCCGGGTCTCGCCACGCGCGATCCCACCCGCCAATGAGCACCGCCCTGGTCCTGTTCCGGCGCGATCTGCGCTTGTCCGACAACCCCGCGCTGAGCGCGGCGTGCGCTGCGCATGCACAGGTGCTACCAATCTACATACGCGCGAAGGGCGACCACGGCGACTGGACGGCCGGTGCCGCCAGCCGCTGGTGGCTGCATTACTCCCTCGCTGCTCTCGACGGGCGCTTGCGCGCCCGTCATGCCGGATTACACGTGCGCCAGGGCGATGCGCTCGAGATCCTGCGCGAACTCATCCACCGCAGCGGCGCCACCGCGGTGTACTGGAACCGGCTGTACGAACCGGCATCGATCGCCAGCGACACGCGCATCAAGAGTGCGCTGATCAAACAAGGCGTCACCGTGCGCAGCCAGAACGCTGCGCTCTGGTGCGAGCCTTGGCAGATCGCCACGCAGCAGGGCGAACCGTACAAGGCATTCACGCCGTATTGGCGCAACCTGCGTGCACATCTGCAGCCAGCGCAACCGTTGCCTACGCCCTGCGTGCCGGGCTGGCGCGAGATGCCAGGCGGATTGCCGCTGTCCGACCTCGGCCTGCTGCCACGCATCGGCTGGGCGAGCGGTCTGATCCAAAGCTGGCAACCTGGCGAAGCCGGGGCGACGGATCGGCTAGAAGTTTTCGCAGATGCCGGCATCGGCGACTACGAGCGCGCGCGCGACCTGCCCGCGCGCCCCGGTACCTCGCGACTGTCGCCGCACCTGCACTTCGGCGAGATCTCGCCGCGCCAGATCCATGCCAAGCTCGAATGCATGGCTCAACGCGGGGAGGCGAAGCGACGCCCGGATATCGAACCCTACCTGCGGCAACTGGGGTGGCGCGAGTTCGCCCATCACTTGCTGTTCCATTTCCCGCATACCCCCGCCGAAAACTTCGACCCGCGCTTCGCCGGCTTTTCATGGGCGGCGGCCAACCCGGCTCAACTCACGCGCTGGCAGCAGGGTCGTACCGGCATCCCGCTGGTCGATGCCGGCATGCGCGAGTTGTGGAACACCGGCTGGATGCACAACCGCGTGCGCATGATCGTGGCCAGCTTCCTCACCAAGAACCTGCGCCAACACTGGTCGCATGGCGCGCGCTGGTTCTGGGATACGCTGGTCGATGCAGACTTAGCCAACAACACGATGGGCTGGCAATGGGTGGCGGGCTGCGGCGCCGATGCGGCGCCGTATTTCCGTGTGTTCAATCCGGTGACGCAGGCTAGAAGCTTCGATCCGGATGGCGTGTATTTGCGACGCTGGTTGCCCGAGCTGGCGGATCTTCCGCTTGCGCTGCTGCGCGAACCGTGGAAGAACCCCTCTGTGCTCGAACGAAGCGGCTATCCGACGCCGGTGGTCGACTTAGGCAGCTCGCGACAGGCGGCACTGCAAGCCTACCGGTCCCGCGGCTGATGACGGCGGTCAGCCAAGCGTTTGCGGGTTCAGATGCCATATCGCGAAGTTCAGCGCCGAGGCAAAGCTCACCCAGCACCAAGAAGAGCCAGCTCCAGAGCGCGTTGAGCGCCAGTTGGATCACGAAAAGGACAAGCACGCCGCCATGTCGCCTGAAGCCGCCTTCGCGCCAGACCAGCCAGGCGGCAATCCCCATCAGGGCGTAGAGCACCGACCACACCGGACCGAAAACCGAGGATGGCGGAGCCCATGAGGGCTGGGCGAGATGCTGATAAAACGTCGCGGCCTGCGCCGAGGCCGCCGCGCCGACGGCAGCCACGGCAAAGCTCAACGCCAGCCAGCCAACCAGCCCGACAAGCTGTTCGATGCGTGTCACGCCAGATTCCCCGGGTAATCGATTCGGCGCTGACCGCGTGCAAGCCGTATGAGCAGCAGTCCGGTCACTTCGGCATGAGCACTCGGTCAATGACATGGATGACACCGTTGTCGGCAACGATATCCGCCTTCACGACCTTGGCCCCGTCAACGGTCACCTCGTTACCTGGCATGGCGACCGTCAGCGATTCGCCCTCGACAGTGGGAACCTTGCCCGCTTTCAGATCCGTGGAGAGCACCTTGCCCGGCACGACATGATAGGTGAGTACCTTGGTGAGCATCGCCTTGTTCTTGAGCAGCGCGTCGAGCTGGTCTTTCGGAACCTTGGCAAACGCATCGTCGGTGGGCGCGAATACGGTGAACGGACCGGCCCCCTTCAGAGTGTCGACCAGATCGGCCTGCTTGATGGCACTCACCAGCGTCTTGAAGTTGCCGGCGGAGACGGCAGTGTCGACGATGTCCGCAGCTTGGGCTGCAAAGGTTGCAGCGGCAAGTGCGATCGAGATCAGGGTCTTCTTCATGTGTATCACTCCGTGTAGTTGAAACGGCACGCGCTGCCGAACGGCGGCGCGGCTTGATCACAGGTTTGTCATGGACAAACCGACGACGTGAAGCGATAATAAGCGATCCATCGCTGAGTTGCAACTATTGTCCTGGACAAATTTCTCATGACGATCGCCATGGCTATCGCCGATGTCGAGCGCGACACCGGCCTGAGCAAGGACACGCTGCGCGTCTGGGAGCGTCGCTACGGCTTCCCGCAACCCGGGCGCGATGCGCTGGGAGAGCGCAGGTATGCCCCGGGGCAGGTGGAAAAGCTACGCGTGATCAAGCGCCTGATCGACGCAGGGCATCGGCCTGGGCGGTTGGTGTCGCGCACCATCGACGAGTTGCTCGCGTTGAGCGACGCGGTGCGCGAAGCGCGCGACGGTGGCGGCCGGCGCGATGACGAGGTCGATGCCCTGCTCGATGTGTTGGCTCGAAACGATGCGCCGGCGCTGCGGCACGGGCTCGCAGTGGCCGAGGCACGTCTCGGGTTGCACGACTTTGTCCTGGACATCGTTGCGCCGCTGACCCGTCGGGTGGGTGAGGCGTGGATGGGCGGCGAGTTGCGCATCTTCCAGGAACATCTTTTTACCGAGTGCGTGCAAAACGCGCTGCGCGCCGCCGTCAGCGCATTGCCTCCCGCACCACCAGGCGGGCCGCGCGTGCTGCTTGCCACAGTCCCCGGGGAGCCTCACGGCCTGGGACTGCTGATGGTGCAAACCATGCTCGTGCTCGAACACTGCTTGTGCCTGTCCCTGGGCGTGCAAGCGCCTACCTCCGATATCGCCGCCGCCGCCGCGGCCTGGCGTGCCGACATCGTGGCTCTGAGTTTCACGGCCTGCATGAAGCGCAACCGGGTGCTTGCGAGCCTCGCGAACCTGCGCGCCCAAGTTCCCCCGGAGGTGCCTTTCTGGGTGGGCGGCGCAGCGCCGGCGCTTCGCTTGCGCCAACCGACTGGCGTGGTCGGTGTACTCGAACTCGCTTCGATCCCCGACGCGCTGCGGGCGTGGCGCGAGAGCGCCTCGTATCCCGGTCCACTCAACGTCGCGCCCGAGAAGCAATCGATCGTCGCGCCCGACAGGCCGTGAACACTTCGGAAACGTGCGGCACGCAATTTGCCCTGGACAAACGTCGACTTTCGACTGCATCCAATCTGGAGAAATCTTATGAACTCGAATTCTGCAACAAGCATTCACACCCCCTCGGGCACTTCTGCACTGGGCGCGGTGGGCTGGATCGCGCTCGTGCTGATGATCATCGGAGGACTGAACTGGGGACTTGTCGGGCTGTTCAGCTTCGATCTGGTCGCGGCCCTCTTCGGCTCGATGAGCTCCTTGTCACGAATCGTTTACGTGCTGGTCGGAATTGCAGCGCTCTACGGCATCGTGCTCGCGGCGCGGCTCGGCAGTCGTGCCTGAGGGGCACGCCCGCACAAACCTCTTGAGGACACCTTCATGAACGATACGTCGATAAATGTGGCGGACAAGCACTCGATGCCACCGCTTTGGGATTTGATCAAGGACATAAGGTTTGCGATGTTCACGACGCAGCAGGCCGACGGACGCCTGCGTTCGCGGCCGATGACCACGCAGAACAAGGGCGGCGACGAAGCCGCGAGCCTGTGGTTCTTCATGTCGAGGAAAGGCGAACCGTTGCAAGACCTGCAGGCACACCCACAAGTAAACGTCGCCTATGCGGCTCCGGACAAGGACAGCTACGTTTCGGTGTCGGGAACTGCGACCGTGGTCGAGGACATGGCGAAAAAGGAGCAACTCTGGACCAAGATGGCGCAGGCCTGGTTCCCCGGAGGAGTTTCGGATCCTGACTTGGCGCTGGTGCAGGTCGAGATCGAAAATGCCGGTTACTGGGATGTTAAATCCAGCAAGATGGTGCAGTTGCTCGCCATGGCGAAGGCCGTGGTCACCGGAAAACCTCCTACCGACCTGGGCGAGCACGGTGAGGTGCGGGTGCATTAGCCCGAACCCGGCACCGTGACGCCGAGTTACGGCAACTGAGGCGCGCTCGCCAGCGCGGCAATTTCTCGCAGCCGCTGTCGATACTCGCGCTTCAGGCGAGCGACGAGTTCGGCGGTACTCACGATCTCGCGCACGGCACCGATGCCTTGGCCGGCACCCCATATCCGGCTCCAGGTCTCGGGCCGCTTGCGGTCGCTGCCGAAATTCATCCGGTGTCCTTCCTCTCGTCCGAACGTTTCGGGATCGAGTCCCGCGGCGACAATCGACGGCTTCAGGTAGTTGCCGTGGACTCCCGAAAAATAGTCGGTATAGACGATGTCCTGCGCGCCGCTTTCCACGATCATCTGCTTGTAGGCGGGCGGCGCGTTAGCCTCGATCGTGGCGATGAACGGCGAGCCGACATAGGCCAGGTCGGCGCCCATGACCAGGGCGGCGAGCACCGCATCGCCCCGGGCAATGGAGCCTGAGAGCAGCAGCGGGCCATCGAACCACTGGCGGATTTCCTGGATCAGGGCAAACGGCGAGTGAGTTCCCGCATGCCCGCCCGCCCCTGCCGCAACGGCGATCACGCCATCGGCGCCCTTCTCGATCGCCTTGCGAGCAAAGACGTCGTTGATGACGTCATGCAGAACGATGCCGCCGTAGGAGTGAACGGCCTCGTTCACTTCGGGGCGCGCGCCCAGCGAGGTGATGACGATCGGCACCTGGTGCTGCACCAGCACTTCGAGATCGTGCTCGAGTCGATCGTTGGAGCGGTGCACGATCATGTTCACAGCGTAGGGCGCCGACGGCTGGTGCGGATGTTCCCGGTCGTAGCTCGCAAGCGCGCGTTCGATGCGCTCCAGCCACTGCGCGAACGCCTCACGGGGCCTGGCGTTCAAGGCCGGAAACGAGCCGACAATGCCGGACTGGCACTGTGCGATCACCAGTTCGGGGGTCGAAACAATGAACATCGGCGAACCCACGACGGGCAGGCGAAGATGGTCGCGCAAGATGGCAGGAAGCGACATCGGTATCCGGGAAGTTCGAGCGGCGGCAAACCCGGATCTTAACCGGCCGTTGGCCGTTGTCCTCTGGAACCCGGGGTGCGCGCGAATCCGGAGGATTGCTCAACCGTTCCGCCTTCCGGGATATCGACCTGGCATTCGTAGAAAATCCGCGCGGTGCAACGCGCGCAGATCCCGCGATCGAGCCGATCATAGATTGCTTTGATCGCTTCGTGCTTGGTGCGAAAGATGTTCTCTTCGCCGATCGTCTCGAGCATGCCGCCGCGCCGCAGGAATTCCGCCACCGGCTGGCGCAGGCCCTGCAGGTAGAGACAGCCGCCGTCGGCGCGTCGGCGCTTTGCTTCGCGCGCCAACAGCATGGCGCCCGCCACGTCGACAAAATTCATGTTGCGCACAAGCAGCAGAAGGTGCTTCTGGTCGGGCGAAATGTCGCGCAGGATGTCCAGGTGGGTGGCCACATGGTCGACCGCGCCGAAGTAGATCGAACCCTCGACCGTCAACATCTTCAGCTGCGGGCACTCGCGCAGGCCGGCTTCGATGGGAACGAAGCAGCGCTCGCTGGAGCGTGGATCCGGCACCTCGCTGCGCATCGTGGGCCGAGAAGTCCGGTTCAGGTACAACACCAGCGAGGCAGCCACCCCGGCAAGCACAGCCACGTCCAGCCTGAGAACCAGCGTTGCACCGAGGGTGAGCAACAACACCCCCCCCTCGCCGCGACTCACGGCGAGCGTCTCGCGGATCCGCTTCACGTCGATCAAGGAGATGGAGGCGAGCAACAACACCGCCGCCACCGTGGCCAGCGGCAACCACTGCACCCAGGACGCGAACACGACCACGATCAGCGCCAGCACGATCGCCGAGAACACGGCGGCCAGCGGCGTGACCGCACCGGACTCGAAATTGGGGCCGGACCGGTTGACCGAGGCGCTCGTCGGAAAGCCCGAGAACAGGCCGGCCGCGATATTCGACAGGCCCTGGCCGATGAACTCCTGGTTGCCGTCGATCCGCTGCCCGGAACGCAGCGCAATCGCACGCGCGATCGATACCGACTGGGTGAGCGCAACGATCGACATGGCGACCGCCAAACCGGCAAGTTCACTCAGCTGCCCGGGATCGCGCACCGGAAACGACAGGGGCGGCAGGCCGCGAGGAATTGCCAGCAGGTAACGCAGACCGGTTCGCGCGCCGAACACGTTCGCTGCTGCCTCGAGGAGCGCCGCCACCGCGACGCCCGCGAGCATGGCAAACACCATGAAGGGCCAACGGGGGCGCCATTGGCGCACGGCCAGCCCGGTGGCAAGGGTTGCTGCCGCTACGCAGAACTCCCACGCGCTGGCGCCGGCTATCGACCGTGCGACGTGCACGATCACGGAGAAAAACTTTCCGCCCGGCGGCGCGTCCAGCCCGAGCAGCGCCGGCAACTGGCTGGCCACGATCAGCAGGCCGGCGCCGGCCATGAAGCCGATGATCACCGATTGCGAGATGAAGTTGACCAGCGTGCCCAGCCGCAGCGCGCCAAGCAGCACCATGAACAGGCCCATCAGAAAGGCCAGCGTGAACGCCAGTTGCACGTACTCGGGGCTGCCCGGAATCGCGAGCGGTGCAAGCGATGCAAAGGTCATGATCGACAGTGCGTTGGTCGGTCCGGACACCGTATGCAAGGACGAGGCGAACAGCGCCGCAACGATCGTCGGCATCATCGCCGCATACAGCCCGTATTGCGGTGGCAGGCCGGCCAGCGTGGCAAACGCGAGCCCCTGGGGCAGCACGATCAGCGCTCCGACGGCGCCTGCAACGAGGTCCTTCGAGAGGCTGGCCCGATTCACCAGGTAGCCCCAGCGCACCGGGGGCAACAATCGACTCAGCAGCGCGCGGCGGTTCATCGTGGCTCGCCGCCGTGCGCGGGGTGCAGCGCGAGGATCCGGTCAGCAAGCCGGCCATGCCGAGACGTGCGCTGCGCGCCGCCCTCGTCGAGAGTCGCGGCGTCCGCCCAGATCAGCAGGTGGCGGCGCGCGCGCGTCGCCCCGGTGTAGAGCAACTCCCGGGTATTCAGTGGGTGGCCGCGCGGCGCCGGCACCAGGGCCACGGAGCCAAACTCCGAGCCCTGCGACTTGTGCACGGTCATTGCGAACGCATCCTCGTGGGCGGGCATCTGGCGAACCGGCAGCCAGCGAATGTCGCCGCCGGTATCGAAGGCAACGGCGAGCGCCTCGGGGTCGCACGGATCACGCAGGCACACTCCAACATCACCGTTCGACAAAGCGAGCTCGGGGCGGTTCCGTGTGACGATCACGATCCTCCCCCTGTACCAGACAGCGCCTGGACGCGCGCCCACGCGGCGCCGTGCCCGGGCAGCGATCAAAGCGTTCAGTGCGACCACGCCAAGCGGGCCCTCACGCATCGCACAGAGCACCCGATGGCCATCGAAGGCCGACAGCACCGGCACCGCAAGGGCATCGCCATCGACCGCCAGGAACGCCGGCTCCCATGTTTCGAGCGCCCGTATTGCGATCGCCTCGGCGCCGGCCGGTGCATGCCGTTCGGTGTGGCCCGAAGCATCGAAGGGCGCCGGAACACGCCCACCTTCAGCATCGCGACAGCCCGCTCGCAGCCACGAGGCAAGTGCCGCTAACGCGGGCGCTGCCCGTTGCCGGTAATTGCGATCGAGCGTGACGATTCCCGTGAGCGCGCTCGCACAGGCTTCAGCGAACACGGCGCCGGCCTCGACCGAGGCGAGCTGGTGCTGATCGCCTGCCAGGACGAGCCGGCCGCCCGGCGGAATCGACTCGAGCAGCGCGCACGCCAACTCCAGGTCGAGCATGGAGGCCTCGTCGACGATCACCAGGTCGTGGCGCAGGGCGCCCGGCGCAGGGCGCGAATCATCACCGCGAAGACCGAGCAGTCGATGCACGGTGACCCCTGACGCCGGCAGACGAGCCGCCAGTTCGCCGCCCGGAGCCAGGGTTTCGAGTTGCCCGGCAAGGGCTTGCGCCAGGCGCGCTGCGGCCTTGCCGGTCGGCGCGGCGATCGCGATGCGGGCAGTCGGCGCAAGGCGCGAGAACGCGACCAACAGGCGCGCCATCGTCGTCGTCTTGCCGGTGCCCGGGCCGCCCGTCACGATCGACAGCCGGCGAGACAGGGCCGCGAGCATGGCGGCGCGCTGCTGCTCGTCGACCTGATCCGGCGGCGCCACCTGCGCGAGCACCGTTTCGAGCGCCTCGGCATCGGCCAGCGGCGCCGGCGCATCGAGCGCCACGAGCAAAGCAGCGAGCGTGGACTCCGCCCGCCAGAGGCGCTGCAGGTAGAGTGCGTCGCCTTCGAGGATCAGCGGCACCTCGGGGGGCTCGCCGAGGTCGGCGGGCTCGAGAGTCCGGCTGGATTCCGGCGGCTCCGCGCCCTGGACGGTCGAGCGAACGAGTGCGACGGCCGGGCTGGCAGCGAGCGCTTCACGCTGGCGAGGATCAGCGATGATCAGGCAGGCATGGCCCTCGGCAGTCGCCTGCCAGAGCCGCGGCCCCCAGAGCGCGAGCGCTATGGCCGAAGCGTCGGGCGCCTCGGGGCCGTCGGGCGCGCGGCGGCCATCCGGCGCGCCGGGGACGTCAGCCGCTGCGCGGTCCTCAGGCGCATCGGGGCCGTCGGGCGCGCCGAAGCCGTTCGACCGACCCGGGCGCAGCATGCGCAAGTGCAGCCGCACGAGGGCCTGTCCGAAGGCGTTCGCCAGCACGGCGCCGTTGCCGGGTCGGGCGCTCAACGCCGGATTCCGTGCGACAGGCGCCCGTCGGCAAGGCGCCCCGCCTGCGCCTGGCTGCCGGCGCCGCCCAGCAACCGGTCGAGCCGTTCGATCAGTTCGCGTGACGGCTTGCTCGCATGCACGCCGTGCGTAACCTTCAGACCGGCCGCCGGAGCGGGTCGCACTCCACGCAGAAAGACCCAGAACGCGCCGCCGATATCGCGGTCCCAGTCGTAGTTCGGCAAGCGCAGGCGCAAGAAACGGTGCAACGCCAGCAGGTACAGGCAGGCCTGCAGGGAATACGTGTGGGTGCGCATCGACGCTTCGATTGCGAAGTGAGAATAAGCGTCGAAGCGCTCGCCGAGCCGATTGCTCTTCCAGTCGAGAACATACCAACGGCCCTCGTGTTCGAACACGAGATCGATGAAGCCGCGCAGGAAACCATCCCAATGCCAACGCGCAATGCCCGGCTCAACCGGATACTCCGTGGCCAGCGCCTGCAGCAACGCCTGATCGTCGACCCCGCTGGCGGCCAGCAGGAAATCCATCTCGCGCACGCAGCTCTGCGGGCTCAACGCGCGCAGCGATACCGCACGCCCGTCGGGTGCATGGAGCGGCGTATCGAGCACCTCGTCGAGCCAACGCGAGACCGCCAGCCGGTCGGTATTGTGAAACCCCGCGCGCTCAAGTTGTTGCGCGACCAGCGACGGCGCGACCGGTTGGTCGAGGGCGCATTGCTCGAGGATCGCGTGCAGGCAGGCGCCGGCGCGGGCGCCGGCCGGAAACGCAAAGCGGATCTGATCCGAAGCGGCGATCGAGCCGACCACGACGTCCAGGGTGCGTGCGCTCCCCGCTGCATCGTTGCCCGCTGCATCGTTGCCCGATGCATCGTTGCCCGATGCGATCGCCGGACGGTCCAGCTGATCGTGGTCCGGACGCTCATCGGCTTCGTCCGAGCCGGTCCGCTCATCGGAGAGCCTTGCATGCAGGGCGCTGAAGCTCGTACGAATCCAGGGCTGCCGAATCGCGCCGGTGAACGTCCGGGCGCGAGGCGGTGGCGGGCACCCAGCGCACGACTCGACAATCGAACCGGTAATCAGGCGCGCAACCGCAGCGCTCGCGCCCGGGTTCGCCGCCGCCGGCCTCGGCGGTGTGGCATCGGCGCCGAGCAAAGCCATGCTTTCGGCGGGCGCAAGCTCCTGCCACACCGCGATTCCCCTGAATGGCGCCCCAGCTTTCTCGAGGGCTTGGAGCAACCGTCCGAGCGCAGAATCGGACGCTGCAGACGCAGGCCCCCAGACCACGTAACAGCGTTGTTCTGCCCGCGTCAGCGCGACATAGAGTCGGCGAACCGATTCGGCCTGCTTCTCGAAGACCGCCTGCTCGCACACGCCGGGGTCCGGCGCATCGCTCAATTCGAGCACTGCCTGCCAGTGCGCCGCGCGGCCGGAACGCGACTCGGGCCCGATGTGATGGACGATCGGAGGTTCGGATTTCGGTTTCTTGCCTTGCCAGGCAAACGGCAGGAATACGAACGGAAACTCGAGGCCCTTGCTTTTATGAACGGTCAGGATCCGGATCAGGTTCTCGTCGCTGTCGAGCCGAAGCTCGACCGCGTCGCGCGCCGGCGCGCCGCCGGCGCGGGCGCGCGCCAGCCAACGCCAGCCCTGTCGGGGGCCGCGCGCTGCCTCGTCGGAGGCGGCCAGCAGCTCGAACAGGTGCAACAGATTGGTCAACCGCCGCTCGCCGTCGCGAAGCGCAGCGAGGCGGCCTGCCGCACCGGTTGCGAACAGCAGGCGGCGCAGGGCCGCTTGCGCACCGAGCCGTGCCCAGGTCTCGCGGCAAGCGGCAAAATGCTCGACCCAGGCTGCCCACCGAGGTGCATCGTCGGCAAGCGCGTCCAGGGAGGCGGCATCGAAACCTCCCGGCACCGCGAGCAGCGCCGAGCGGATCAGCCCGGCGTCGGCCGGATCTGCGACGGCGGCCAGCCAGCGCAGCAGTTGCGCGCCCTCGGGCGAGGCAATGACGCTGTCGCGAGAGATTTCCGCCGCGCCGATCCCGAGCATGCCGAGCGCCTGCTTGATCCGGCTGCCCTGCACATGCGAGTCGACCAGCACCGCGATATCCGCCGGTTCGAGCGGTTGATCGTCCAGCCGCAGTCCGGCCCGCAGTAAGTAATCGATCTCGGCGACCGTGGCTGCCACCGCCCGCCCCGTGGCCTGCTCGATCGTCATCGGCTCGCCCCCCGCACCGCCCTCGAAGCACATGACCGTGAGCGGCGCCCGGCCGTCTGCTCTGCCCTCACCGTGCAGGACCCGTCGACGCCTCGTCCCGGCCCTCGCCGCCGTGAACTCGATGCCGGTCACGTCGAACGGCCGGCCCGCGCTGAACAGGGCGTTCACCGCATCGATAAGCCCGGGAACCGATCGCTGGTTCTCGTGCAGCGCGTGCAGCCGCGGGCTGCCCGCGCGTGCCTCGAGGTACGAGTAGACATCGGCGCCACGAAAGGCGTAGATTGCCTGCTTCGGATCTCCAACAAGGATCAGCCCGCTATTCCCCGCAGCGGCGCCACGAGATCCGGCGGCGCCAGCAGGTGCGCCGCCTTGGCAACGATCGAAACCCTCGCCCTCGCCCTCGCCCTCGCAACCGCGGTCGCTGCGCGCGAGGTAGATGCGCCGGAAGATTGCCCACTGCAGGGCATCGGTGTCCTGGCATTCGTCTATCAGCGCAAGCGGATACTGCTCGCGAAGCGCGCGAGCGAGCTCGGCGCCGCAATCCGGGTCCGCCAGGGCTTCGTGGACAATCAGCAGCAACTCGTCGAAGCCGAGCCGGGCGGCCCCGCGGCGCCGTTCGAGCCGCTGCGCTTCGGTGTCGCGCCAGATCGTCTCGGCGAGTTGCGCGGCAACGGTACCGCAGCGCGCCAGGTGACGGGCCAGTTCGGAACATAGCGCCGGAACCCGGAACGCCGGCATCGCGCGGCCGGAGAGCGCCTGCTCGAAGCGCTCGCTGGACAGCCGAAAGGCGTCTTCGGCGAGCTTGTCGCGCGCCAGACGCGCCATGCCGGTGCCGGTATTGCCCGATGCACACCAATGCGACAACCGCGCCAACCAGCCGCGGGCCCAGTCGCTACGCACCTGCTTGCCGTTTACGTTGCCCTTGATGCCGATCCAGTCGAGAAGCGCCCCACTTTCCTCGGCCAGGACATCAGCCAGGCGCGTGCGCAGGGCCGCGAGCCCCGTGGCAAGCTCGCGCCAGTCGCCCGCAGGCGTCGTGCGTCGGGCGCCGGGGTTCGCGTGGATTGCGCGCACCAATTGCGTAAGCCGCTCGGGCGTTGCGCCGCTGTCGGCCAGCAGCGCGAGTTGATCGGCGCTGGCCGGCACGGCGTGGCGCCGCCACCAGTCGGCAACCAGTTCGTCGATCCAGCCAATATCGCCCTCGCCGACTTCGAGGCGCTGCGGCAAGCCAATGGTGAGTCCGTATTCGTCGATCACGCGCTGGCAAAACCCGTGGATCGTGCGCACCGCTGCTTCGTCGATCCGCGACAGTGCCACCCGCAGGCTGGCCAGTGCCGCGCCGGGATCAGCGATCCGCCCGAGGTACTCGGTGCAAAACAGCTCATCGGTGCGCGGTTCGCGATCGGCGATCCGGTCCTCCAGAAGCACCACCATCATCGCAATTCGTTCGCGAATGCGCGCGGCAAGCTCGGCTGTTGCGGCATTCGTGAAGGTGACGACGAGGACCTGGTCAATATCGAGCCGGCGCTCGATGAGCGCGCGCACCACGAGGCCGGTGATCGTCCAGGTCTTGCCGGTGCCGGCATCGGATTCGAGCAGGTGAAAGCCGCGCAGGATCGCCGGATCGAAGACTGGATGGGAATCCAGGCGAGCGCTCACCGGGCCCGCTCCCACTCTATGTCGATATCGGCGAGGATCGCAGCCCACAACCTATCGCCGTCGTGCAGCGCAATATCGGGATCGGGCCGGGCGTCGCGCCAGAAGAGCGCCTGCCAGGGCCGGTCGATCTCGCCCGCCCACCAGTTGCCACCGTCGATCGTCGAGACAAGCTTCCTGCGCGCGGCGGCACCCCGCCGGTCGCCGGCCCGGACCAGCTCGGCGAGCGGGCCCGTTTGCCTGGACTCACGCCAGGCGGCAAGCCAGGCGCGCGGAAAGGCAACTGGCGGGCTTGCGAGGATCGCAGCAGTCGACTCGAGCGCTTGATGCAGCGCGGCGCGAGGATCGTTGATGCGCACCCGGGCAATCGCATCGGGCGCGACGAGGATGGTTTCGGCCAGATGCTCGCTGCGCACTCCTGGCGTTGCGGGCCGTGCATCGAGCCAGGCAGCCACCAGGGCATGGCGCAGCCAGGCCTCGATCAGGCCATGAAGATTCAGGGCATAGCCCGAAACGATCCGCTGCCGGCCATCGGCGCGGGGCAGCGGCAGGCGCGCGCGAATCGTATGGCCGTCGTCCAGCGCAAGCGCGATGTCGGCAAGCCGGTCGGCGGCATCGGCGCCGCCGGCGCGTGTCACAAGAAGTTCGGCGCGCCCCATTACGGCGCGCGTCTGCCGGTGACCGATCGCGCCGCCGGCGGTCGCCGGCGCAGCGCGAAGCGCAGCCTCCAGGCGTCCGGACGTCTTGCCGGCCAGGAGCTTTCGCGCGCTGCTGTCCAGGAGATCCCGGTCACGCGATTCGTCGGGCCACATCGGCTCCAGGTTCTCGATCTGGCGTTCGGCCGTCGGCAGCGCGACGCCGAGGCGCTGGCGCAGCCAGAACGCAAGCGGATCGGCAAGCGCGCCGCGAAGCGCCTCCAGTGCGATGGTTTGCGGCAAAGCGTCCTCGGACAGCGCAACGGCGTCCCTGGTCGGCATCCGTGGGGGGCCGAACAAGCCGCCATCACGCGGCCTCGCGCGTTCACCCGGCCTTTTGCCTTCGCCGGGTCTTGCTCCATCTTCGCCGGCTCTGGCGACGCCAGCGCTGCGGGCTGCGGGCTGCGCGACCAGGGGCCCGGCAAGGCGGTCGCGTTGCGCCACCGGCCGTGCGAGCACGGTGGCCGCCGGCAGCCATTCGACCGCATGGCAGCCGTCACCGGTGAAGTTGCGCGGCGCAAAGGGGTGGAGCGCGTGCTCGAGAATGGCCGAAGCATCCGCGCGGGAGGGCGCGCGACGACGCAGCGTATCGTCCGGGGACACGCGAAGCCGTGCGCGCAGGTACTGGAGCAGTTCGAGCACCACCGGCGAGGCGTTCAGGAGCGAGTCGTCCTTTGCATCGCGACCGCGAAACAGGATCACCAACCGGTCGCGCGCCGCGAGCACGGCGTCGAGGAAGCTGCCGCGATCGTCGATCCGGGAGTTACGATCGCCGAAGCGCGGCGCGCGCAGCATCAGATCGGCCTCGGTGCGCGCGCCGCGGCGCGGAAAGCTCGCTTCGTCCATCCCGAACAGACAGACAACGCGAAACGGCACCCCGCGGAGCGCGCCGATCGGACAGATTGTCACGGCGCCGGACGCAGTTGCTGCCGGTGCAGATTGCGCCAACGCCTCTTCGAAAGCGAACCGGAAGGCAACGGCATCGATTGCGAGGTCCCCGGCTTGCAGGGCGGCGTCGGAAAGACCGGCCAGCGCCTCGCGCACCCGCGCCAGGGCCACTTCATGCAGGCGGGTGGCTCCGAACAAGCGCTCGATGAGCGTGCCGAACTCTCGGCACCACTCCGGCATCGAGCGCCGTGCGGCTGCCAGTGTGCGCAAGGTGCGCAAGGTGTCGAACAACCCGAGCACCGGCTCGAGTTCGGCGGCGCGACTGCCGCGCAGGCCGCTGACCGGGGCGAGATCGCCGACCAGCGCCACCTCCGCGCTGACCGCGGCACCAATCAGCAGTCGATCGAACGCATCCTGCCAGCTGTGCTTGTGGGCTCCGTCGGCCGCGTCGAGCCCCCAGCGGGCGCCTGCCGAGGCGAAGCTGCGCATCAAACGCGCGACGTCGTCGGCCGACAGGCCGCTCGCCTCGGCAACCGCCGGATTCAGGAGCCAGGCCTCCACTGCCGGCATATCGGGTCCGCGGGCGGCCAGCATCGGCAATTCGAGCGCGGCGCGCAACAAGGGATCGGCGCGCGGGGACCGCCCACTGATCGCCACCGGAATCCGCCGCCTGTCGTCGGTCGAGGCGAAGACGGCTTCGACGGCGCTCGCGGCGCTTTCGATGTCCGGACAGAACACCGCAATATCCGACGGCCGCAGCCCGGGCAGGCGTTCAAAGCCATCGAGCAGGACATCGTGGAGGACTTCAGCCTGCCGGATGGCACTGTGCGCGCCGTGAATGACGATCGAATCGTCCGGGCCGGACACCGCCTGCCACGGCTCGTCACTGCGCAGAAAAACCGCTCGCCGCAAGGCGGTCAGGCAATCCGCGCCGGTGACCTCGTCGATCGGCTCGCGGTCGGTTTCGCAGCCGTTGGCTTCCAGCGGGCGCTCGTCGGGATCCTCGAGCTCTCGAAAAGGCTCGTACGCCTGAACGCCGAAGCGCTCCTGCAGGCCGGCCACCTGGGCGACGAAGTCGCGTTGCGCGCGCCCCCAGTCGCCGAGTACGGAAGGCTCGCCGTCGTAGAGCCATGCCGTATCGGGTCGCGCGGCGAGAATCCGGGCGCGTGAGCGACGATCGAGCAAGTCCTCCCACCACTCCCGGCAGGGATCGGGCGCGAAGAACGCCACATCGGCAACTTCACCCAGAAGCCCGAACAGTTCGAACTGCGCCGGCGACATCCCGGGCATCCCGAACACGCTCAGCCGAGCGTTCCCCAGGGCCGCGTTCACCAACGCCGGCTCGCTGCGCATCAGCGCCTCGAGCCGCTCGTAGGGATGCCGATCGGCCAGCCCCGGCATCGTTTCCAGCAAGGCCCGCCAGAGCCAGCGCTGCCAGCCTTCGTGCGGCCCGAGCGCACCGGCGCCCGGGCGGCTCGCAGCTGGCCGCCCAAGCGTGCGCAGGAGCACGACATCCTCGCCACGCTCCCAGCGTTCGAGCCAGTCGCGCCGCCAGGCCAGATAGCGATCGAAGGCAGAAGCCACTTCGGTGGCGATCGCCAGGCGTTGCGCGCCACCGGCGCGGGCAAGCCACTGGCGCAACGGCCCCAGTTCCGGGATTGCAGCGGGCAGTGTCTCGAACAACTGTAGAAGCCGCCAACGCACCAGCGCCGGATCGAAGGGCGAGCGCGCCGGCAACTCAGGAAGCAGGCGGCGCAGGCAGGACCACAACAGCCGCCCCGGAAGCTCCGGTTCGAGCCTCGTGCACACGCCCACGCGCGCGGCGACATGCTGCTGCAGCCAGCGGCCGACACCGACGCTCGGCACGACGACGCTGTGCACAGCCAGCGGGTGCGCACTCGATGGCAGCGACACCCGCTCGGTCAAGGCGTCGGCGAGGTGGTCGAGCCGGTGATCGAAATAAAGCGCGAGCGCCATCGAACTCAGTTTGCCATCCGGCCCACCGTGGCCACCGCGATGGTTGCGAAGCCCAACGCAAGATTCACCGTGACCAGGCGTCGGATGCCGTCCAGGGCGGCTGCGGCCTTCGGCAATTCACCTTCGCGCAGCGCGCGTTTCATCCGTGGGTGCTGGCGAAAGAGAATGCCGCCGAACAGCACCGTCATGATCGCCGCGATGCCGGCCATGACGTTCCACGAAGCTGGCGGGCGCCCGCCGGCAGCCGCCCACACCGCGTACATTGCCAGTCCGCTGGCCCAGAGCAGCGCGAGCGACCACGCGACCGCAGTAAAGAAGCGAGCGAGCGCCGCCGACATCAGAGGCAGACGCTGCGCTGGCTGCAAGGTGCGCGCGGCGGCGGGCCGCAGGCAGAAATGGGCGAAGAACATCCCGCCTATCCAGATCACCACCGCTATGAGGTGCAGCAGCAGCGCAATTTCTCTCAGCACGAATTCTCCAGGTCACCCTCGCCGTGGCGTTTCAAAAGCTCGAACCCGGCTGCTCGAGGAATGCGCGCTCGCGGGCGGTCGATTCACGGCCGAGGATTGCGTTTCGGTGCGGAAAGCGCCCGTACCGGGCGATCACTTCATGATGCCTGAGCGCCCATTCCCATGAACCGCCGGCCAGCGGATCGTCGCGCAGCGACCCGAACAGCCGAAGCGACTCGCGCTGGTCAGCCAGGTTCTCCGAATGCTCGAACGGCAGGTAGCAGAACCAGCGCTCGAGCGGCGCCAACTGCCGATCCCAATCGGCGGCGACCATGCCGCGCGCGGCCCCCAGCGCCTGCTCGTCGCCGGCAAACGCACGCGGCGTATCGCGATACACATTGCGGGTGAACTGGTCGAGCACGATCACGCAAGCGAGCGCCGACCTCGCTGCCGCGAGCCAATGCGCGCAATCACCGGCCAGGGCAGCCGTGATCAGCGTGCCGAAGCGCTCGGCGATCCGCAGGTCGAACGCCCGGTCCTTGACGAACCATTCCGGCCGCGCCCGGGCCTCGCCACCGCAGCCGGCGACGCCTGCGCCGATACCCGGGTCGAACCAGAATTCGAGCACCTCGCGCGCCCGTTCCTGCGTTTCATCCAAGGCCTTGCTCTCCTGCGTGGACCCCGTTGATATGATAAGCCGCAAGGCGTCCACCGGAACCAGGAGAGCGGCGGCCATGGCGGATCTGGACAAGCAGTTCAAGCAGGCGGTCACCGCATCCAGGATGCTCGACGAGCGCCCTGGCAACACGGCCCTGCTGCGCCTCTACGCACTGTACAAGCAGGCCACCGCGGGCGACATCGAAGGCGCGCGTCCGGACTTCACCGACATGGTCGGCGGCGTGAAATGGGATGCCTGGCATGCGCTGAGCGGAACGCCAACCACCGAAGCGATGCAGCGCTACATCGAACTGGTCAACGAATTGAAGGGCTGATCGGTCCATTCGCTCGCTTCCGGAACATCGGGTTCAGCACTGCCGGCTCAGAACAACCGGAAGGCAGCAATCGCCACCGCGGTCGGCACGGCCGCTGAGGCGAGCAGGCCGAGGGCGCTGATCTCTTCATTTTCGAAGCGGCTCTTCAGAATCGAATAGCCGGCCGGGTTCGGGGCGTTTGCGATCACGGTCAGGCCACCCCCGGTCACCGCTCCGGCCACCAGCGAGTACTTGAATTCGTCGGTCAGGCCGCCAACCAGCGAGCCCAGGTAGGTCAGCGCAGCGTTGTCGGTAATTGCGGTGAGCGCTGTGGCGCCGTAATAGACCGCCGTCGGACTCATCGAGGAGAGTACCGGTTGCAGCCACCACTGCTGATAGCCGCCGAGCACGACCAGTCCGCCCAGAAAGAAGCCGACCAGCAGGCCTTCGCGCAGGATCAGCCGATCCTGCCAGCGCCGGTAGGCGTTGGTGATTCCGAGAAACAACAGGAAGATGCCGATGAAGATCGCCGGGTGATGGGACGTCAGCACCACTCCGACAAGGCAGGCAAGGTGAACGAGCGTGAGCGCCAGCGGCACGTGCTCGGACTTCGCGTCGCCGGCCATGCGCAAGCGCCGGAGTTCGTCGGCAAACAACAGAGTCGCCCCAAGTGCGTTGATGCCCACGGCAAGCGCGGAACGCCAGCCAAAATGCTCAAGCATGAACAACAGGTCCCAGTTCCATTTCGCGGCAACCATCAGGATCGGCGGCGCCGCGTAGGGCGTGAGCGTGCCGCCGATCGAGACATTCACGAACAGCACGCCGAGCGTGACGTATTTCAGGCGCGAGGACAGGCCTGCCGCATAGAAGCGATCGCGCAGCAGGAAGGCCGCCAGGGTCATCGCAGCCGGCTCGGTGATGAACGAGCCGAGCAAGGGAACGAGCGACAGCGCCACGAAGTAGGTGGCCATCGACTCGTGCGCCGGTATCGCACGCGCGGCGAGCGCAACGCCCCCCAGGGCCAGGCGCAGGATCGGCCGGCTTGCCGCCACCACCATGATCACGAACACGAACAGCGGCTCGGTGAAATTGCGCGAGTCGATATATTCAATGGCAGCCGAAGGCCCGATACCAATTGCGATGAACGCAACAAGGATCATGGCCCAGAAGCCGAACACGACTTCGACTTCGCCAAGCATATGCAGGACGCCGGCATGGGTCGGATACTTGTCTGCGAGTTTCTCGAAAAACTTTGCGGAGAAAGTGTGAACCAGCGCAATGGCGAACAGGATCGAACCGGCAACCTGCATCGGGGTGATAGAGGTCATGAGCGCTCGCTGGTCAGACCGGACGGTTCCACTGGCGCCGCCATCGGCCGGCCCTGCGCAAATGCGACCAGATTATCCGCCGCCAGCATCGCCATTCCAAGGCGCGAGCTGCGCGTGGCGCTTCCGATATGCGGCGTGAGGACCAGCCCGGGTGCCCGCAACAGCGCCGGATTCAAGGCCGGCTCGTTTTCGTAGACGTCGAGCCCGGCCGCAGCGATGCGCCCGTCGGTAAGCGCTTGCGCGAGCGCCGCGTCATCGACGATGCCCCCTCGCGCGATGTTGACGAGCGTTGCGCCGGGCTTCATCAGCCCGAGCTCGCGCTCGCCGATCGTATGATGGGTCGCCTGCGAGTACGGCAGCACGAGCATCACATGGTCGGCGCGCTGCAGCAGTTCGTCGCGCGCGACGAAGGTGGCGCCGAGTTCACGCTCGTTGCCGGCACGGCTGCGGTTGCTGTAGAGCACGGTCATCTCGAATCCGCGCGCGCGCCGGGCGATCGCAGAGCCGATCCGCCCCATGCCGATGATCCCGAGCGTGCTGCGAAACACGTCGGCGCCGAGAAACTGCTCGAAGGCCCAGCGCTTCCAATGCCCCTCGCGCAGCCAGCGCTCCGATTCGCCGACCCGCCGGGCGGCGGCCATCAGAAGCGTGCAGGCCATGTCGGCAGTGGCCTCCGTAAGCACGTCCGGCGTGTTGCCCACGACGATGCCACGGGTCCGACAGGCTGCCAGGTCGATGTGGTTGTAGCCGACCGAACCGGTCGACACGCTCCTCAGGAGCGGCGCCGCGTCGAGCAGCGCGGCATCGACACGATCCGATGTGACGACGAACAGCGCCTCTCGGTCAGCAGCGCGCCGGCGCAATTCCTCGGCCGGCCATTCATCATCCGCCTGATTCGAGACGATCTCGAAATGCGGCGCGAGGTGCTCGAGCACTTCCGGAAATACCTTGCGCGTGATCAGCAGCTTCGGCTTGCGCCGGCCGTCCTGCAGCGGTTCTGTCATCGTCGTCTCCTCCCCCTGTCGCGCACCGGATCGGGCTGATCGGGCGCGGCTCGTCGCAATCAGTTCTTGATCTCGAACACCTGCCGCAGATAGTTCAGATAAGCCGGGTCGTCGCACATCGTCTTTTCGGGCGCGTCCGACACCTTGGCCACCGGCTGCCCGTTGCAGCGCACCATCTTGATCACGATCTGCAGGGGCGTGTTGCCCAGATCGTTGGTCAGATTGGTCCCGATGCCGAAGGAAAGCCGCGCGCGGCCCTTGAATCGCTGATAAAGCTCGACCATCAGCGGAAAGGTCAGCGCGTCGGAGAACACCAGCGTCTTGGTCTTCGGGTCGACCCGGTTCGCCGCGTAGTGCCCGAGCAGTCGTTCGCCCCAGTCGAAGGGATCGCCTGAATCATGGCGGGCGCCATCGAAAAGCTTGCAGAAGTACATGTCGAAATCGCGCAGGAATGCGTCGAACCCGTAGACATCGGACAGTGCGATGCCGAGGTCGCCGCGGTACTCGCGCGCCCAGCTCTCGAAGCCGTAGGTCTGGGAATCGCGCAGACGCGGTCCCAGTCCCTGGCAGGCCTGCAGGTACTCGTGAGCCATGGTACCCAGCGGGATCAGCCCGTGCCTCATGGCAAACAGCACGTTCGAGGTACCTGCCAACTGTTCGCCAAGCTTGGCGGAGGCGGTGAGAAGAACCTCTTCGTGCCACAGCCGCGAGAATCGCCGACGGGTTCCGTAGTCGGCAATCTTCATTCCCGTCAGCTCGGGCTGATCGGTGATCATGGCGAGCTTTTCATCGAGACGGCGCCGCCCCTCGGCGTAATCGGGGATCTTTACCGTTTCCTGGAACCAGATCTCGTTCACGATGGCAAGCACCGGGACTTCGAACAGGATCGTGTAGAGCCAGGGACCGCGAATCGTGATGTCGATTTCGCCGTTGTCCTTGGGCGACGGGACGATCGAGATGTACTTCTCGTTCATCTGGAACAGCCCGAGGAAGTCGACGAAGTCGCTCTTGATGAACCGCAGTCCCCGCAGGTAGTCCAGTTCGCGCTCGCGAAAGCGCAGCGCACACAGGCTCTGGACCTCGTCGATGATCGCTGGCACGTGCGGGCGCAGATCGATGCCTGGCGTGCGGCACTTGAAGCGATACTCGGCCCGGGCGCCCGGGAACTGATGCAGGACGACCTGCATCATGGTGAACTTGTACAGATCGGTATCGAGCAGCGAGCTGATGATCATCTGATTGGGAGCATCACCGCAAAGCGGTACAGTCGTCGGGCATCCGACGAACGCCCTGGTGCGACCGATGATAACCTCCGCCGCCCGGCCCCGCGCGGCGCACCACGCAGAATCCGCCGTTAGAATCAGGGCATTCAGAAAGGCCTTCCGGGACCGATTCAGCCCTGTGCCATGACTCATGTCGTTCTCGATTCCTGCATCCGCTGCCGCTATACCGACTGCGTCGATGTCTGCCCGGTCGACTGCTTCAGGATCGGGCCGAACATGCTCGTCATCGATCCCGACGAGTGTATCGATTGTGGCGTGTGCATCCCGGAGTGCCCGGTCGAGGCGATCGTGGCCGAAGAAGACGTGCCGGCCAGCCAGGAGCAGTTCACCGAACTGAACGCTGATCTTGCAAAAATCTGGCCGGCCATCACTCGCACGCGGGATCCGCTGCCCGACGCCGAGGAATGGAAAGACGTCTCCGACAAGCTGCCCCACCTCGAACGCTGATCGCCACCCACCGGCCCGCGCCTGTCCGCCCGTCGGTCATTGCCGCGCTGGGCACCCGCGCGTGGCCGCCGGTCGGCCGTTTGCGACAATGGCAGCTCAGAACACGCAACATCATCGGCAGTGGACCTTGCTGAATGCCTGCTTCAGTCAAAGTGTGGCATAGGCGTCACTATCGGACCTTCTTTTTTGCGCGTTGCGCAAACTGGTTGGATAATGCAAGCGTGTGCATCGGCGGGGGGTGAGAATGCTTTATGAGATCCGTGAGGCGCAACGAGCGGTCATGAAACCGCTTGCCAACTGGGCCGATTCGATGAGCCATCTGTATGGCGATTCGTATAGTCCCATGGCAAACGTGCCGTTCGCCAGCAGAGTGTCCGCCAGTTTCGAGTTGATGTACCGGCTCGGCAAGGACTATGAAAAGCCCGAGTTCGGGCTGACATCCACGCAGATAGAAGGCATCGACGTGCCGGTGGTCGAGCAGGTCGAGTTGTCCATGCCGGGCTGTCGACTGCTCAAATTCGAACGCGTGCTGCCCGAGTCGCTCGCGCGGCGCCGCAGGGATCCGACGCTCCTGGTGTTCGCCCCACTATCGGGCCACCACGCCACGCTGTTGCGTGACACGGTTCGCGCCTTGCTGCCCGATCACAACGTCTACATCACCGACTGGCTCGACGCTCGCATGGTGCCGGTGCGGCTTGGCCCCTTCGGGCTCGACGATTACGTCGGCTACGCGATCCGCTTCATTCGCCATCTCGGCCCCGATGTGCATGTGCTGTCGGTGTGCCAGCCCACGGTGCCGGTGCTGGCCGCGGTATCGATCATGGCAACGATGAACGATCCGCTGCAGCCCCTGAGCATGACCATGATGGGCGGCCCGCTCGATACGCGAAAGTGCCCGACCAAGGTCAATGACATGGCGACCGGGCGCAGTTACGGCTGGTTCGAGCGCTCACTGATTCATCGCGTTCCCGCGATCTACCCTGGCGCCGGCCGGTTGGTCTACCCGGGCTTTCTGCAGCGAGCCGGGTTCGTCGCGCTCAATCCTGATCGCCACATGCTCTCGCACTGGGATTTCTACAAGAATCTCGTGCGCGGCGACCTGGGCGACGCGGACTCGCACCGCCGCTTCTACGACGAGTACAACGCGGTGCTCGATATGCCCGCCGAGTACTACCTCGACACGATCCGGATCGTTTTTCAGGACCATGCGTTGCCGCTCGGCACCTGGGACGTCAAATACCACGGAAAGACCTGGCGGGTTGCTCCGGAAGACATCCGCGATGTGGCCCTGTTCACGATCGAAGGCGAACTCGACGACATCTCGGGCGCCGGCCAGACCGAGGCGGCTCATGGGTTGTGTTCGGGCATTCCGGCGGAGCGCAAGAACCACATGGTGGTCCCGGCTGCGGGCCATTATGGAATCTTCAGCGGCCGGCGCTGGCGCGAAACGGTTTGCCCCGAGGTGCGGGCCTTCATTCTGCAGAACCGTCGCGACGCCCATTTGCGCCTTGTAGGCTGACCCGCTTTCGATGACCGCTGGAGCGGCGACACACGCCCTTGCCGGCGGAGCCAAGGGCATCGAGGCCGAACTTGTCGAGGCCCTGCTGCCCCAGACGCAGTGCACAAAGTGCGGCTTCGATGGCTGCGCTCCCTACGCACAGGCGATCGCCTCCGGTGCGGCACAGATCAACCGGTGCCCACCGGGGGGGGCGGCCGGCATTGCGCGGCTCGCGCAATTGCTCCGGCGCCCGATCCTGCCGCTGGATCCGCAGCGGGGAATCGAGGGTCCGCGACGCCTGGCCTGGATCGATCCGGAGTTGTGCATCGGCTGCACGAAGTGCATCCAGGCCTGCCCGGTCGACGCGATCATCGGCGCTCAGCGCCGGATGCACACGGTCATTGCAGCGTCGTGCACTGGCTGTGACCTGTGCGTAGCCCCCTGCCCGGTAGACTGTATTGAAATGCGCGCCTTGCCGGCAAGCACCGCAGCATGCCCTTGGTCGGAGTCCGATGCGGCGGCTGCACGTGGCCGCCATCTGGCGCAAAGTGCCCGGCGCGCGCGCGTGCGGGCGCGGCGTGACGAGCGGTTGAACGCGCGTGCCGCCACCGCTTGCGAAGGCGTGGACGAAGCAGCCCGACGCAAGCGCGCAGTCATCGATGCGGCAGTGCAGCGCGCCCGCGAGCGCCTGCTTGCCGCACGAATCGAGCCTGGCGGTCCGGGGCGATGAATCGCGAACAGCGCTGCGAAATCTTTTGCCGACTGCAGGCGCTGAATCCGAATCCGGTCACCGAGCTCGAGTATTCGACCCCTTTCGAACTGCTGGTCGCGGTGATCCTGTCAGCGCAGGCGACCGATCGCAGCGTGAATCTTGCCACCCGCCGCCTGTTCGCGGTGGCCAACACCCCGCAGGCGATCCTTGCCCTCGGCGAGGATCACCTGATCGAGTTCATTCGCACGATCGGCCTGTTTCGCTCCAAGGCCGGGCACGTGATTGGAAGCTGCGCGATACTGATCGCCGAGCACGCGGGCCAGGTACCCGGCGATCGGGAAGCGCTCGAGCGCCTGCCGGGCGTGGGGCGCAAGACCGCCAACGTGGTCCTGAACGTGGCGTTCGGGCAACCCACGGTGCCGGTGGATACGCATATCTTCCGCGTTTCGAACCGAACGGGCCTGGCCCGGGGCGCCACGCCGCTGGCTGTCGAACAAAGGCTTTTGCGCAACGTACCAAAGCCGTTCCTGCACAATTGTCATCACTGGCTGATCCTGCACGGCCGCTACGTTTGCAAGGCGCGAACGCCCGAGTGCTGGCGCTGTCCGATTGCGGACCTCTGCGAGTGGCCCTCCAAGACGCCCGCGCCCACCCAGGAGCGTTGATATCGGGGCCGACGGCAGCCTCGATTGCCCGGCGCCGAATTGCGCAGCGCCGATCCTGCCGATCACGACCCGAACCTGGAGACATCGAGCATGTTCGATCCTTCCCGAGACGACGTTCGACGATTCTTTTGTGAAACCTGGCGCAAGCACCGAGATGCCGCCCCGCTCACTCCATTGGAGGCAATGGCGCTGGACTGGGTGCTCGAGCATCCCGAATATCAGGCGCAGATGGAATCGCTCGAGCAGGCGCTCGCAGCAGAGTATCCGCTGGAATCCGGGCGCGAAAATCCGTTCCTCCATCTGTCGATGCACCTGGCGATCGCCGAGCAGTTGCAGATCGATCAGCCCGCGGGAATCCGTGCCGCCTGGGAGAAACTCGTGCGCCGGCTCGATTCACCGCACGAGGCGGCGCACAGGATCATGGATTGCCTGGGCGAGACCGTCTGGCGAGCCCAGCGTGAAGGGGGCGCCCCCGATGGCGAGGCTTACCTGGAGTGCATCCGGCGGCAGGCGTAACCGTTTCGCGCGGTGGCCAGCCGGCACCCCGATATATTGCATCGCAGCAACCACAGCGATTCTGTTACGCTTCGACTCCGTAACGCGGTGCTCGGCCGCGGCTCCGTCGAGCGACCACCCGCTTCCCAGACACTTACCGGATAAGCCGCATGTTCGGACGCCTGATGCCCCGCGAGGGCAAGTTCTTCGATATGTTCAACCGCCATGCGGACCGTATCGTCGCAGGCAGCCAGCAACTGGCCACGCTGATGCGTGACTTCGACGATATCCCGGCGCGGCGTGTGCGCATCGATGCGATCGACGTGGCCGAGCAGGATGCCGACAAGGTCACCCATGAAACGATCACCCTGCTGCACAAGACGTTCATCACGCCCTTCGATCGCGAAGACATCCATAAGCTGATCACGAGCATGGACGATATCCTGGATCTGATCCAGGACGTCGCCGAGTCCGCGATGCTTTACGACCTGCAGCGCATCACCCCGGAAGCGCGCCAGCTCGCCGAGTTGAACGAGATGTGCTGCGAGCGCGTACGCGCGGCGGCGGCCCTTCTCGACAGCATGGAGAATGCCGATGCCATCCTCAGGATATGCACCGAGATCGACAAGCTCGAGTCCGACGCTGATCGCGTGATGCGCTCGGCGATGTCGAAGCTGTTTCGCGACGAGACCGATGTGCGCCAGTTGATCAAGCTCAAGGAAATCTACGAGCTGCTCGAGGCGGTATCGGACAAATGCGAAGACGTGGCCAACATCATCGAGGGCGTGGTCCTCGAGAACGCATGATTGCCGCCATCGGCGCACAGCAACCATGAACGCCGCGCATATGAGCTTCGGCGTCCTGGTGTTCTTGGTGGTGCTGGCACTGGCCTTCGATTTCATGAACGGCTTTCACGACGCCGCCAACGCAATCGCGACCATCGTGTCGACTGGCGTGCTCAAGCCGTATCAGGCAGTGGCCTGGGCGGCCACGTTCAACTTCATGGCCTTGTTTCTGTTCGACCTGCACGTGGCCGCCACCGTCGGCAAGGGGATCGTCGATCCGAACACGATCGATCAGGTGGTGATCTTCGGCGCGCTGATCGGCGCACTCGCCTGGAACATCATCACCTGGTGGTTCGCCATTCCATCGAGTTCCTCTCATGCGCTGATCGGCGGCATGATCGGTGCCACGCTGCTCGGCAGCGGTGTAAACTCCCTGATCAGCAGCGGCATCATCAAGGTCACACTGTTCATCGTGATTTCTCCGCTGCTCGGCTATCTGCTGGGCGGGTTGCTCATGCTGATCACCTCATGGGTCGTGTTTCGTGCCACGCCGCGCGCCACCGACCGCTGGTTTCGCCGCTTGCAACTTGCATCCTCGGCGCTGTACAGCATCGGCCACGGCACCAATGATGCGCAAAAGACGATGGGGATTATCTGGCTGCTCCTGATCTCCGCCGGTGTGACGAGCGCAACCGAGCATCGACCGCCCAACTGGGTCGTCCTGTCGTGCTACCTCGCCATCGCGATGGGCACGATGTTCGGCGGCTGGCGCATCGTCAAGACGATGGGCCAGAAGATCACCAAGCTCAAACCGGTCGGCGGCTTTTGCGCCGAAACCGGCGGCGCGCTCACGCTCTTCCTCGCCTCCGGGTGGGGCGTTCCGGTCTCCACCACCCACACGATCACCGGAGCGATCGTTGGCGTCGGCTCCGCCCAGAGGTTTTCCGCCGTTCGCTGGGGTTTGGCGGGCACGATCGTCTGGGCCTGGATCCTGACGATTCCGGCCTCGGCGATCATGGCCGCCTTCGGCTGGTGGATCGGCACGCTGATCTTTTGAGGCGAACACCGATGGTCGACACGGCAGACACGCCCGGTGCGCGGCTCTGGCTCGAATTGCCGCCGATCTCCGCTGCGGCGCCACGCCGACTATTGGTGTTTCTGCACGGCGCCGGTTCGTCAGCCGAGGCGTTTGCGCCGATCGCCATCGCCTGGCACCTGAAATTTCCCGGCGCCACGGTGGCGATCCTCGATGCGCCCCGGCCTTCGGGCACCGGGCGCGGCTCCGACTGGTACGATCCGGGCGGAATATCGGCGAGTCACCCCCCCCGGATTGCCAACGCCGCCGATCAGGTGGCCCGCCGGATCGAGGCTCTCCAGAACGCCTGCGGGTTGCGCGGCGGCGCCACAGTGCTCGTCGGCTTCTCGCAGGGCGCCACGGTCGCGCTCGAACTCGCGCGGCGAGCTCCGGAGCTCGCCGCGATCGTCGTTTCATACGCCGGACGCCTCGCAAGTCCGGTGCGGCAAGGCGAATCGATTCCGTCGACCATCCACCTGATCCACGGCGAGTTCGACAGCCTGGTGCCCGTCGATCATTCGCAGCGCACCCATCGACACCTGAGCGCCGCCGGCGCCGACGTCACGCTCGATATCGTCATCGATGAAGGCCATGTCCTTGACCAGTCGATGGTCACGCTGGGCGCCACGCGCGTGCTCCAGACGCTGTTTCGCGGCCGGCGCCGCAACCCGCCGGTTCTTTTGTCCGTTACAACCCGGAGATTGCAATGAAACGTGAAGTCGTGATCCTGAGCGGTGTGCGCACCGCAGTCGGAACCTTCGGCGGCAGCCTGAAGGACAAAACGCCCACTCAACTGGGTGCTGCAGTCGTGCGCGAAGCGGTGTTGCGAGCCGGCATCGCGCCCGGGGACGTCCAGCACGCGGTATTCGGCCACGTGCTCAACACCGAGCCACGCGACATGTACCTGGCGCGCGTGGCGGCCCTGGAAGGCGGTCTGTCGCAGGATGTCGCCGCGCTCACACTGAACCGGCTCTGCGGCTCCGGCCTGCAGGCCATCATCTCGGCTTCGCAGTCGATCCTGCTCGAGGATGCCGATGTCGCGCTGGCGGGCGGCGCCGAGGTGATGAGCCGCGGGCCGTACATTCTCCCCTCCGAGCGCTGGGGCGCGCGCATGGGAGACGGGCGCACGGTCGACATGATGGTCGGTGCGCTGAGTGACCCGTTCGAGACCATCCACATGGGGGTCACCGCAGAAAACGTGGCAAGGAAATGGGCGATCAGCCGCGAGGAGCAGGACGCTCTCGCAGTGGAGAGTCATCGGCGCGCCGCCACTGCGATCCGCGAGGGCCGCTTCGCTTCGCAGATCCTTCCCATTGAGCTGAAAACGCGCAAAGGCACGACCATGTTCGACACGGACGAACACGTGCGCCAGGACGTCACGCTCGCCGACATGGCGAAGCTGCGGCCCGTGTTCGCGAAGGAGAACGGCACGGTGACCGCCGGCAATGCGTCCGGAATCAACGATGCTGCGGCCGCGGTTGTACTCATGGAGCGGCGCGCCGCCGAATCCCGAGGACTCAAACCGATGGCGCGGCTGATTGCCTACGGGCATGCCGGGGTCGACCCGAACTACATGGGAATCGGCCCGGTGCCCGCCTCGCGCAAGGCGCTCGAGCGCGCCGGCCTGCAAGTGAGCGACATGGATGTGATCGAGGCGAACGAGGCCTTTGCCGCGCAAGCGCTGGCGGTCTCGAGGGATCTCGATCTCGATCCAGCGAAGGTCAACCCGAACGGCTCCGGCATCTCGATGGGTCACCCGATCGGCGCCACCGGCGCGCTGCTCACGGTCAAGGCGGTCTACGAGCTGCAGCGCACGCAAAAGCGCTATGCGCTCATCACGATGTGCATCGGCGGCGGCCAGGGGATCGCCGCAATCTTCGAGCGTATCTGAAGGCATCCGGGCACGTGCCCAAGCCCTCTGAGGGCCCTTGGCCGGCTCGCCTTGGCACCTTGACGCGCGCCTTTCCGTCATGGTTCGCGCCTTGGAGCCCTGGCGGCTGAGCGCCCTCAGCGGGTAGCCTCGGCGCAGCGCTCAAGCCACCTCGGCCAATGAACGCTGCGCCGCCGCGATGGTATGGTCGACATCAGCTTCGGAGTGCGCGCTCGAAAAAAAGAACGCTTCCACGGGCGAAGGCGGGAGATAGATACCCTCGTCAAGCATCAGGTGGTAGAAGCGCCTGAAGCGCTCGAGGTCCTGCTTTTGCACCTCGGCGAAGCTGCCTGGCGGTTCGCCGAGCATGTACATGCCGGCCAGCGCGCCGCGATGCTGCGCACAGAAGGCGACCCGGGTGTCGCGGGCGGCCTCGTTCAACCCGTTAACGAGTCTTGCGCAGTTCGCGCCGATGCGCTCGAAGAAACCCGGTTCGGCGATCAGGTCGAGGGTGGCCAGCCCCGCGGCCATCGCAATCGGATTGCCCGACAAGGTGCCCGCCTGGTAGACCGGTCCGAGCGGCGCCATCATGTCCATGATCCTCGCCGGACCACCGA
>CAJDTU010000004.1_pt1 | contig 78511 bp, 73 predicted proteins | sample 7389901 | NCBI WGS metagenome assembly CAJDTU01 (sample SAMEA7055649, study PRJEB34461) | soil metagenome | biome: terrestrial ecosystem; feature: Peninsula; material: soil | place: Antarctica | collected 2016
CCAGTGCGCCGAGCAGCGATAGCGCAACAAGCGCGTCAGCGCCCGCGAGATGATCGCGAAGGTCTTCGAGCGCGGCGCGCGCGCGAGGGAATCGAGGGGAACGCGGCACGCGAGGGATGTCGCAGGAGGAGTCCCGATTTTATCAGCGCGACCCATCGTTCCGTTGATCTTGTTGAAGTCTGGCGCCCCAGCGCCTTGAGGATGGCCGGTCTCCTCTTACCGTTGCTGACGACTCGTTCTCTGCATGGAGCGCGACGCGGCCCGCCGCGCAAGCTACGTTGTTCGGAGACCGGCCGCCGCGCATTGCAAGACGCGACCGTGATGTCTGGCAAAATCAATGAACCACGCGCGACGGTTCATCGTCGACCAAGGCGACCGCTCAGGCATCAAACGCCGCCACTAGCTCGCGTGCCCCATCCAGTGGGTCGGCAGCGCATTCCATTGAAACCGCAGCAAGCTCATGCAGCGCGGCGGTTGCCCCGCCAGTATCGTCAGGATGATCACCGGCTCACCTTGCCCTATGAACTTCACGATGCGTTCCGGTAGCTTGCCAACGACCAGGCCCGGACAGACAATCCATCAACGATGATCGAGCCACCCCGATCAAATTCTTTTCCCGATCGGATATAAAGAAGCAACCCTTTCATAAAAGCAACCCTCTCCGGAGCAAAGAAAACCATGCGCGACTACCTGAAGTTCTACATCAACGGGCGTTGGGTCGACCCGGCCACCCCGAAAACCCTCGACGTCATCAATCCCGCCACCGAGCAATCGGCCGGGCGCATCTCGCTGGGGTCGGCCGCCGACGTCGACCTCGCCGTGAAGGCGGCGCGCGCAGCGTTCGCCAGCTACTCGCAGACCAGCGTGGACGAACGCGCCGCCCTGCTCGAACGCGTCATCGCCGAATACAAGAAGCGCTACGCCGACATGGCCGCCGCCATCACCGAGGAGATGGGCGCCCCCGTGGCGCTGGCGAACAAGGCACAAGCGGCCATGGGCATCGGGCACCTGCAAACGGCGCTTCAGGTCCTGAGAACGTATCCTTTCCAGGAGCATCGGGGCAGCACCCTGCTGGTCCAGGAGCCGATCGGCGTGTGCGGCTTCATCACGCCGTGGAACTGGCCGGTCAACCAGATCGCCTGCAAGGTTGCGCCGGCGCTGGCCGTGGGCTGCACGATGGTGCTCAAGCCGTCCGAGATCGCGCCATTTTCGGCCCAGGTCTGGACCGAGATCATCGATGCGGCCGGCGTTCCCCCGGGGGTCTTCAACCTGGTGAACGGCGACGGGCCGACCGTGGGCGCGGCGATCGCGAGCCACCCGGACGTCGACATGGTGTCGTTCACCGGCTCGACACGCGCCGGCATCGAGGTCGCCCGCAACGCCGCCCCGACCGTCAAGCGCGTGCACCAGGAACTCGGCGGCAAGTCGCCGAACATCATCCTAGAAGACGCCGATTTCGAGAAAGCCGTCACTGCGGGCGTGCGCGGCGTCATGGGCAACTCCGGCCAGTCCTGCAATGCGCCAACGCGGATGATCGTGCCGAATTCGCGCATGGACGAGGCACTTTCCATCGCCCGTGACGCGGCCAATGCCACCACGGTGGGCGCGCCGTCCAGCGGCGCGACCATCGGCCCGGTGGTCTCCGCCAGGCAGTGGGACAAGATCCAGACGCTCATCGGGAAGGGCATCGAGGAAGGCGCTACGCTGGTTGCCGGCGGTCCCGGCAAACCCGAGGGCCTGGAGACCGGCTACTACGTCAAGCCCACCGTGCTGGCAGGCGTGAACAACCAGATGACCGTTGCGCGCGAGGAAATCTTCGGCCCCGTGCTCACGATCCTGGGCTACGACACGGTCGAGGAGGCGGTCGAGATCGGCAACGATACGCCGTACGGGCTGGCCGCCTATGTGTCGGGCTCCGACCCCGAGGCGACGCGCAAGGTGGCCTCGCGCCTGCGCGCCGGCCAGGTGAACATCAACAGCGCCGCGCTCGACCTGATGGCCCCGTTCGGCGGGTTCAAGCAATCCGGCAACGGACGCGAATGGGGCGACCACGCCTTCGGTGAATTCCTCGAAACCAAGGCGCTGCTCGGCTTTGCAGCGGAAACCACTGCCTGACGGAAGCGCTGGAATAGCATCCCGGGGCGGCTGGCCTCGGTCGCCGCCTCGCTGCCCCGCAAATCACAGCGTGAGAAATCAGCGCTGTGCAGCCGTGCGCTCCACAGGTCCACATCCCGCAGCGAACCGGTGCCTTGACCTGCGCCTTCACTCCCCAACGCCGGTCATGCCACCACTTGAACGGCGCCTTGACGAGCAGGGTCAGCAGTTCTTCGTGGCGGCCTGCTACGCATAGGGATGCCAGACAGGCGGTCGTTCCCTTGAAAACCCGACGGTCGGATCTCGTCCGGCTCCAGGCCTGCTCGACCGCCGGCGGGAATTCAGCGGCCCAGACCGACGCCAGTTCCGTGGTCGCGCACAACTCGCCCCGGTAGTCACCGAGGACCTCGATGTAGGGAATCGAATCCGCCTGAAGGCCGCCCAGAGGCGTTCAGCCACCTTGTCGGACAGCGCGATCGACGTCGGCTTTCGCGACGATGGGCACCAGGAGTCGATCGCACGATTCACCGCGGCACCCAGAGCGCCAGACGAGCTATCCACGTGCTCGAGTGCCGGCGATATCTTCTCCAGCAGCACACTCCTCCTGCAGCGGCGAGCGCCCGGTCTTTGCGCGCAACCTGTTTGATCTCCGAGACCGCTTCCCTGATGCGCGGGATCGGCGTGTCGGAGCGCCACCCGAAAGCATGGCGACGGAAACGAGAGGTGAAATCCCACTTGGCCATGGCGGCCCTTGCCCCGCGCGATTCTGTAACCTTGGAGGAATCGTTACATTATCCCCGCCGTGCACGGCCGGGTTTCTCGGGGGTTCCGATGAGCTGGCTGGACCGACAGAAGCAACGCCTGAACGACGCAACCGCCACCAGCCGGGGAAAAGCGGGAAGTCCGGGAAAGCCGGCCGGCACCAGCCCGAACATGCAGTCGCGCAGGACCTGGCTGGTATTCCTGCTCGTGCTGCTCGCCAACTACATGGTGGTGAAGCTCCTCTTTCCGGAGCCGGATGCCGCGATCACGGTGCCCTACACGACCTTCCGCGAGCAGGTCGCAAAGGGTAACGTGAACGCGATCTACAGCAAGGGCGAGAGCATCGAGGGCCGTTTCACTGCACCGGTGACCTGGCCGCCGCCCGGTGAAAGCGAGGCCGAACGCGCACGCGACAAACGTGCCGAACCGCGCTCGAAGCTGCCTGAGGAGCCTGAATCGCGTACGGCTTCAACCTTCACGACTACGCTGCCCTCGTTCGTGGGCGACAGCCTGGAGTCATTCCTGATCGACCACAAGGTCGAAATCAGCGCGGTACCCATCCAGCCGGCCAACAACGCATGGACCACGCTTCTCTTCGGCTTCGGGCCGGCGATCCTCATCATCGTCTTTTACGTCTGGTTCCTGCGCCGCACGATGCAGGGCGGTGGCATGGGTGGAATGATGGGGATCGGCAAGAGCAAGGCCCGCCGGTACGACCAGGACGCTCAGACAAGAGTCACTTTCGACGATGTGGCCGGAATCGACGAAGCCGAGAACGAACTGATCGAGATTGTCGACTTCCTCAAGGACCCCGCGAAGTACAGCCGCCTCGGTGGCACCGCTCCGAAGGGCGTGCTGCTGGTCGGCGCGCCAGGTACCGGAAAGACGCTGCTCGCCCGGGCGGTGGCCGGAGAGGCGGGAGTGCCGTTCTTCTCGATGAGCGCCGCCGAGTTCGTGGAAATGATCGTCGGGGTGGGAGCGGCACGAGTGCGCGACCTCTTCAAGCAGGCGCGCGAGAACGCGCCGTCCATCATCTTCATTGACGAACTGGACTCGATCGGACGCGCGCGAGGACAGGTGGCTCTCGGCGGCGCAAGCGAGCAGGAGCAGACGCTGAACCAGATTCTCACCGAGATGGACGGCTTCTCGAGTCGGGAGGGCATTATCCTGCTGGCCGCCACCAACCAGCCCGATGTGCTCGACAAGGCACTGTTGCGGCCCGGCCGCTTCGATCGGCAGGTGGTGGTGAACCTGCCCGACAAGAATGGCCGGGCAGCGATCCTCGCAGTCCACACGCGAAGGGTGCCGCTGGCAAAAGACGTGAGCCTTGCAGAACTCGCGGCCGCAACGCCCGGGCTGTCGGGGGCTGACCTGAAAAACCTCGTCAATGAAGCGGCGCTGCTTGCCGCGCGCCGCGAACAGGACGAGGTCCGGCACAAGGACTTCATCGATTCGCTGGAAAAGATCATTCTCGGCCCCGCACGCGGGCTGCTGCTCAGTCCCGACGACCGCGAACGCATCGCGTATCACGAGAGCGGACATGCCATCCTGGGCCTGCTCGTGCCCGGGGCCGATCCGGTGCACCGGGTGACGATCGTGCCTCGCGGGCGCGCCCTTGGCGTAACTTATCAACGCCCCGACAGCGACCGCTACAACTATCCCGAAGCGTACCTGCGGGCAAGGATCACCGGCATGCTCGGTGGACGCGCGGCCGAGGAGATCGTCTATGGCACCCGGACCACCGGCGCCGAAAGCGACATCGAACAGGCGACCAGCCTGGCCCGCAACATGGTCACGCGCTGGGGCATGAGCGACGAGCTTGGAATGGTCCAGCTCGCATCGCGCCAGAACGCCTACCTGGGCGGTGTGGCGGGTTTCGGCGGCGAAAAGCCGTTCAGCGAAGAAACCGCGCGCATCGTCGACGCCGAAGTGCTCAGGATCATCGGCGAGAGCCACGAGGAAGCGCTCAGCCTTCTGGGCGCCCATCGCAAGCAACTCGACGCGCTGGTTGCGGCCTTGCTATCGAAGGAAAGCCTCGACGAGCAGGAAATCCTCGAAGTCACCGGACTGCCGCCCGCGCCACCTCTGGAGACTCGCCCCCTGTCGGTCGTGGCCGCATGATGACCGAAGCATCGGCGCATCGAGCACATCACCGAGCGCTCGACCGTCTTTCGTCACGGACCGCTCAGGTACGCAGCTTGCCATGGAGGCCGGTCACCACATCGGGAGGGGAAGCGCCATGAAGATCCTGCTCTGGATCATCGTCATCATCTTTCTGATCGGCCTGGCGGTGGTGATCGGCACCGGCAAGCTCATCTTCTGAGGCTCGCCAAGAGCCGGCCCCAGGCGCAGAATAATCGTTCATCCCGATGCTTGCCGACGCCCCGCCATGACGACCACGATCAGCGCCCCCGGTGCCTCAGGACTACCTCGACACACGGCCGCCCCGCCTCATTACAGCGCCGAAGAGATCCGCAAACGCATCTTTGCCATCTTCGCCGCATCCTCGGGCAATCTGGTCGAGTGGTTCGACTTCTACGTCTACGCGTTTTGCGCCATCTACTTCGCGCCCTCGTTTTTTCCGGGCGAGGACCCGACCGTCCAGTTGCTCAATACCGCGGGGGTGTTTGCGGCCGGCTTTCTGATGCGCCCGATCGGCGGCTGGATGTTCGGGCGCATCGCGGACAAGCACGGCCGCAAGAACTCGCTGGTGATCTCGGTCGTGATGATGTGCTTCGGATCGCTTTTCATCGCATCGCTGCCGACCTACGCAAGCATCGGCGCCTGGGCGCCGGCGCTGCTGCTGCTCGCGCGCCTGATCCAGGGCCTCTCGGTCGGTGGCGAATACGGCACCACCGCTACCTACATGAGCGAGATCGCGCTGCGCGGCCGGCGCGGCTTCTTTTCTTCGTTCCAGTACGTCACCCTGATCGGCGGGCAACTGCTGGCGGTGCTGGTGCTCGTCGCCCTGCAGCAACTGCTCGACGAGCAGGAGCTCAAGGCCTGGGGCTGGCGCATTCCGTTCGTGATCGGTGCGTTCGCGGCGGTGGTCGCGCTCCTGCTACGCCGCGGCCTGGAAGAAACATCGACTGCCGCGACCCGCGCAAACAAGGAAGCCGGCAGCCTGGCGGGCCTGTTCCGCCATCACAAGGCGGCGTTTTTCACGGTGCTCGGCTACACGGCCGGCGGCTCGCTGATTTTCTATACCTTCACGACCTACATGCAGAAGTACCTGGTGAACACCGCCGGCATGTCGATCAAGACCGCAAGCTATGTAATGACGGTCTGTCTTTTCCTGTACATGTGCATGCAGCCGCTCTTCGGCGCGCTCTCGGACCGTATCGGGCGGCGCAACAGCATGCTGCTGTTCGGCGCGCTGGGCGCCTTCGGAACCGTGCCGATCCTGACGGCGCTCAAGAGCGTCTCGAGCCCTTACGTGGCGTTCCTGCTGATCATCCTGGCGCTGGCGATCATCAGTTTCTACACTTCGATCAGTGGCATCGTGAAATCCGAAATGTTTCCGACCGAAGTGAGGGCGCTCGGGGTCGGGCTCGCCTACGCGATTGCGAACGCGCTTTTCGGCGGTTCAGCCGAGTACGCGGCGCTCGGTTTGAAATCGCTGGGCCACGAGTCCGCTTTCTACTGGTATGTGACCGCGATGATGGTCGTGGTGTTCCTGGTCGCCCTGCGGCTGCCGAAAGAGGCGACTTATCTGCGCGAGGACCTCTGACAGAATCAGCGCCCCGACGGCACCACCGGCCGCCGAGACATCAGGCAACCGCGGATGCGATGCGTTGGCCACACCGTGCGCTTGTCGAGGGCCAGGGTCGTCTCCAGGTTGTCCTGGTTGCAGTTGCGCGAGCCGGGAGCCGGGCTGGCCGAGGATGCAGCGCGCGAAGGCGCAGCCAGGGGTGCGAAACGGGACATGTTCCAACTCCTTCTCGGTGGAGGGCTTGGGCACATGAACGGCGCGAGCAGTCGTCGGCAGCGCTTCGGGCGGGCGACAAGCACGCGCCATGACGCTGACTCGAGGTCAGTGAGTGAATCGGATCGGGAGGAAAGCTCGCAGGAACTGCGAGTGAACGGGCTGCGACCGGCTCGACGGCCGCCGCCCAGGAGCGAGCGTTACGGTGCCGAGTGCGCAGCGTTCCCGAAGGACCGCTTCACATCACTGATTGAACAGGCACTGTCCACGAACGTGGGCTCCAGAATTGCGATCGCGAATCGTAACATTACCGCCCCGCACTTGTCAATGCGCACCACTTCGCGCAGCGCTCGGCGAAAGCCTGCGCCGTGAGCTTGCCATACCTGCGGTGGATGCACCGCGTGCCCGACTATGTCGTCAACGGCATCACGGTGGCCATCGGGATCGGCCTCGTCCAGGTGCTGTTCGCCGCTCTTGCCGGATCCCAGGTCGCGCAGCTCGCCAGCGTGGGCGCCCTTTGCGCGAGCCTCGCCGATCGCCCGAATACAGCCGCTCGCACGCGGTACCGGGTCCTTTCTGCGGCGATTCTCGCCTGCACTGCAGTACTCATCATGGCCCTGCTCGAGCCCTGGCCGATCGCAGTCGGCGTGGGCATTTCGCTGATCGCTTTCGTTGCGATGATGACGATGGCGTGGGGTCCGCGCGCCGGCCCCGTCTCATTCGCGCCGATTCTGGCCCTTGTGTTCGTCACGGCCTTGCCGTCTGCCGGGCTGACAGCGCCCAGGCTGGCCGCCTGGAGCGCGCTCGGAGCCGCTGTGTACCTGGGATGGGCGCTGGCCGTCGGCGAGTGGTTGCAGTCGCACTACCGCCGCCTCGCGCTGGCCGCCACCCTGCGCGCCGCCGCCCAACTGTTCCGCGCCCGCGCCGCAATCCTTCAGGATCCCGGCACGGGCGAAGAAACCGGGCAAGGCAGGATGCAACTCTGGATCGACGACGAAACCGCGCTCGCAGATCAACTGCAGGCGGCTCGCGACCTCTTGTTCGTCGCGCCGGATACGCCTCGGTCGCGCGGCGAGACCGGGGTCCTGTTGCGCATCATCGAACTGCGCGACATCCTGCTCGCGAGCCGCCTCGACTTCGATCTGCTCGGCGCCGACCAGGCCGGGCGGATGGTGCGCGAGCGCGCGGCCGTAAACCTTTGGAGCCTCGCCGCATCCCTGGACATTGCAGAGGACGCGCTTCGCGGCGGCGATCCGCCGCCGGTCGGACCCGAGCCCGGCGCCGGGGTTCAAAAGCTTCCGAACGAAGCGTCGTTCGCGCCGGACGATCCGCGTGCCGCCCTGCTGCCCGGGTTCTTCGCGCGCCTGCAGCACCTGGCGGAGAATGTCTCCCGGATCCAGGCGCTGCTGCGCGGCGAGCACGAAGCGCTGCCGCTATCGGAAAGCCAGTTGCGTCTGTTCGTTACGCCGGAAGGCTGGCCGCTTGCCGCACTGCGCTCCGAACTGTCGCTGCGCTCACCGGTGCTTCGCCACGCGGTGCGCATGAGCCTCGCTCTGGGCAGCGCCTACTTCATCGCTCGCAACCTGCCGTGGGCCTCGCATCCACACTGGCTCGTGCTCAGCGTGGCGGTCGTGCTGCGCGGCAACCTCGAACAGACGCTTTCACGCCGCAACCAGCGCGTGCTCGGCACGATGCTCGGCTGCGTGGTCGTGCTGTTGCTGGCAGGTCTGCACTCGGCGACCCTCCTGGCTGTTGCCTTCCTCGTGGCGGTTGGCGTCGCTCACGCCTTCGTCACGGTGCGCTATCTGGTCACCTCGATGGCCGGCACCATCATGGGGCTGCTGCAGTTGTACATGGCCGACACCGGTGGCGGGTTTGCCATCGCCGAGCGTCTCGCCGACACGGTTCTGGGCGCACTGCTCGCGTGGAGCTTCAGCTATGTACTGCCTTCGTGGGAGCGGCGCACTTTGCCGCAGACGATCAGCCGCACGCTGCTGGCGTTGCGGGCTTATGCCGCACTCGCGCTGTCGCGCGATGCCAGCGACGCTATCGCGCAGCGACTGGCTCGACGCAAGGCTTATGATGCGCTTGGTGCGGTGGTCGCCATAATGAAACGCAGCACCGTGGAACCCAGGCGCGTGCGCCTGCCGGTGCGCGACCTGGGCGCCTTGGTCGACCATGGACAGATGCTCATGGCCCATCTGTCGGTGATCCGATTGATGCTGGCGCGCTCGAGCGCCGAGTTGGGCCGCCCGGAAGCAAGCGCCGCGCTGCACGACTCCCAAGCGCTGCTGCGGGCCTGTCTCGCGCCGGAAGCGCCGGCCTGCTGCGATGCCGAATCACCGGACTCGCCAGGCCTCGAATCGCTGCCCGCCGAGCCGCCGGCACACGACCGTCTGCCATGGCTGTTGCGCAGGCTGCGGGTGAGCCTCAACGAGGCTCGAAAGATCCGGCACGCGGCCGCCGCCGCGCTCGCTGCGCTCGATGACAATACGGCGGCCTTTGCGGCTGTGACTTCTCACGCAGCGCGCTCGCGCACCGCTTCGAGCGGACGGGACTCCCCATGATCATCGAACCTGTCGACCTTGCTGCGCTCGCCGAAGCCCGTGCGCTGCTCGAAAACCCGAGCCTCGCCGCGCGCATGAGCAACGCGCTCGGCAGCCCGCTGGAAAAGGGCATGGCGAGACTGCCGCAGAGCTGGAAGCGCAGGCTCGACGTGATCTCGCACGAAGCCCTTTACCGCGCGGTCGGTACCGCGGCACGAACGCTTGCGACGACCCCACGCGAAGCTTCGCCCCGTCTGCACAAGCTGATGGGATCGATCAGCGGCGGCGCGGGCGGCGCGTTCGGGCTGGCCGGGCTGACAGTGGAAATTCCACTGTCCACGCTGCTCATCATGCGTTCGATTCTCGATATTGCGCGCGCGCAGGGCGAAGACATCGGCGCCCTCTCCACCCGCGCTGCGGCGCTCGAGGTATTCGCACTCGGCGGGCCCGGCGCGCGGGATGACGCCGCCGAATCCGGCTACTACGCGGTGCGCACCGTGCTCGCCAAGGCGGTGAGCGAGGCGGCCCGCCACCTCTCACAGAAGGGCCTTGCCCAGGAAAGCGCGCCAGCGCTCGTGCGCCTGATCAGCATGGTCGCGGCGCGCTACAAAGTGCAACTCACCCAGAAGGCCGCCGGTATGCTGATACCCGGCCTCGGCGCGGCCGCCGGAGTGACGATCAATCTCCTGTTCATGGATCACTTCCAGAACATCAGCCGCGGCCACTTCACGGTGCGCCGCCTGGAGCGGCGCTATGGAGCCGACGCGGTGCATGAAGCCTATGAGGCGTTTGCCCACCGCGCGCCGCAGGCGAGCAGTGACCCTGCGATGCACCGCGAGGATGCAACCGGCCATCCCGACCAAAGCGCTCCGAATCTGCAATAGACTGTTCATTGAAGAACAAGCTACCGGGAGCGACACCTCATGGACGCACGAAAACTGCAAGCCACCATCAAGGCGATGGTCCAGTCCGGCAAGGGCATTCTCGCCGCAGACGAAAGCAACCCCACGATCGCCAGGCGATTCAAGCCGATCAGGGTCGAATCGACCGAGGAGAACCGGCGCACCTGGCGCGATCTCATGCTCACCGCGTCCGGGCTCGGCGAGTTCATCAGCGGCGTGATCCTTTACGACGAAACAATCGGCCAGCGTGACGACAACGGCACGCCGCTGCCCCAGTTGGCAGCCGACCAGGGCATCGTGCCGGGGATCAAGGTCGACGAGGGGAAGATCGAACTGGCCGGCGCGCCGGGCGACGACATCACGCAGGGGCTGGACAGCCTGGCCGAGCGTCTTCAGGGCTACGCGCGCCAGGGAGCACGGTTTACCAAGTGGCGCGCGGTCTACAACGTTTCGGCCACGCTGCCGAGCCGACTGGCAATCGAGGCCAACGCCGACGCGCTGGCCCGTTACGCGGCAATTTGCCAGGCACAGCAATTCGTGCCGATCGTCGAGCCCGAAGTGCTCATGGACGGCGATCACACGATCGAGCGCTGCGCCGAGGTCACCGAAGCGGTTCTCCACGAGGTGTTTCACGCGCTGCACCGGCACCGGGTGGCGCTCGAGTTCATGATCCTCAAGCCCAACATGGTGATCTCCGGCAAGGCCTGCGAGTCCCGGGCGAGCACGGCCGACGTAGCGGCGCGCACGCTTGAAGTGCTGCGAAGAACCGTGCCGCCCGCGGTGCCCGGCATCTTTTTTCTCTCGGGCGGCCAGACGGCAGAGGAAGCGACCCGCAACCTGAACGCCATCAACCAGAACGGCCCGCAGCCCTGGCCCTTGAGCTTTTCCTATGGGCGCGCATTGCAGGAGCCGGCTCTGGCCGCCTGGGAAGGCCAGCCGGCGAACGCGCGCGCTGCACAGGACGCGCTGCTCAAACGCGCGCGCCTGAACGGCGCTGCGCGCGATGGGCGATACGAAGCGTCGATGGAGCATTGAGCCATGGCAGGCGTTGCGGTTGGCAGGCTGGGCGTGTCTCGGGCTGCAGTGCGCGGCTTGCCGGCCGCGCAGACGCTTGACGCCGTGCGCGAGTGGATCGACAGCTCGAAGCGCATCGTCGTTTTGACCGGCGCCGGCATCTCGACCGATTCCGGGATTCCCGACTTCCGCGGACCGCAGGGAGTATGGACGCGCAATCCTGCCGCCGAGAAGCAGTCCACCATCGATCACTATCTCGCCGATCCGGAGGTGCGCAAGGCAGCCTGGAAGGCGCGTCTCGAGCACACCGCGTGGACCGCCCGCCCCAATCGGGGACACCTCGCGCTGGTGGCGCTCGAGCGACGCGGCAAGCTGCACGCGCTGGTTACGCAGAACATCGACGAACTGCACCAGATCGCCGGCAGCACGCCGGACCGGGTGATCGAGGTGCACGGGACGATCCGTCGCGTGATGTGCTGGAGTTGCGGCGAACGCCGCCCCATGCAGTGGGCGCTGGCGCGCGTTCGGGCAGGAGAAGCCGATCCGGCATGCCGCCGTTGCGGCGGCATCCTGAAGAGCGACACGATTTCCTTCGGACAAGCGCTCGTTCCGGCCGTCATCGAGCGAGCAATGGCTGCGGCGCGCGAGGCCGATCTTCTGCTCACGGTCGGGACGACCTTGCAGGTCTACCCGGTGGCGGGCGCCGTGCCGCAGGCCAGCGAGGCCGGCGCGCGCATCGTCATCATGAACGCCGAGCCGACCCCGTTCGACGATCTGGCCGATGCAGTGTTGCGCGGATCGATCAGCGAGCTGCTGCCGGCTCTGTGCGAAGCCTGACGCGCCCGGGGCGGACCTCGGGCGCTGAAAACACAACGATATCAATGGAGGCAGGCATGGTTCCCATTTATTCCCCCAAGACCGAGTCCGAGGCGGCCGTGATCGCTTCGCTGATGCAGGCCTACGACATCTCGTTCTTCATGCAGGGCGGCGCATTCAGCTCGATGTATCCAGGACCTGTCGCGAATAGCCTCAATGCGCAGACCCTGATGGTGCGACCGGAGCAGGCGGAACTGGCCCGCCAACTGCTCCAGTCATTCCTCGTCGAGTCGCCCTGATCGCGGCGCTGTGGTGGTGCTGCCGAGCCGTCCACGCGTGCGCTCGAGCGCGGTCTTGAGCTTCTCGCTGGCACCGTCGACGGCGAGCTCCAGGCTCGGCGCCTGGTGGCTGACCGCCGTGGGCTGAAGGCCGGCCAGGCGGGCTTCGATGAGGCACCGCTTGTCGTTTTCGCCGCCCTTGTCGCTGTTGACGTCGCTCAGATGGACTTCCAGGCGGGTCACCTGGTCGGCGAAGCGCTTGGTAACGTCGGTGAGCGCCGCTTCAACGCGTTGGGTCAGTCTTTCGGTGTGTTCGATATTGCGGTCAGTGTTGATCTGGATCTGCATGTCATTTCTCTCGAGGCGTTTGTCGAAGTCGAACTGGCCGGATCACGTCAGTACCGGTAGGTGGCGGCGAGCCCGGTCACCGTCGGCATCCGTTCGGTGGGAACCAGCACCACTTCACCGCCCGCCCGGAGCACGACTTCGGCGATATCGTCGAGCAGGTCGTCAACTGCGGGATCATCCAGGTTCTGTCGCTTGATTGCGCCACTTTCAGCGTCGAGTTGGCCCGGTATCTCGCGGTCCGCCTCGAGAAGCAAGTTGGCAACGCGACCGCCGACCGCCGCTGTCGCAACCTCCGCCAGTTCGTCGCTGCCCTGCCCCTTGTTGCGGGCGGCCTGGAAGGCATCGATCAGTCCGGTGAGACGCTGCAGATAATGGGGCTGGATCAGCGCCCAGGCCCGCTCGCGCAGCGCGTCGATCTTCAGTGCGTCCGGATTGATGTCGATCGCTTCGGCGATCAAATGCGGATTGTGGCTGAGCTTGCGAAACAGCCCCTGGTTGTCGGGCAATGCGGCAAGCAGCAAGGGCAATCCGGTCGGTCGCGAATGATGCTCGAGCACTGCCCGATCAACCACGCGAAAGAATTGCTCGGTGTCCGCATCGATGCTGGCCTGTCGCACGTCCGTGCCCTGGCGCACGCTGGACTGCGAGGAGGCCCGGCCATAGTTCCGCGTGGAACGCTCGCGCTCGATGTCCTGGTCAATGGCCTGCTCGATCGTGCGCGGGACTTCGCGCGCCAACGCGATCTCGTCGAGCCCGTCGCGGTTGCCCTCGAACAGCCGGGCCTGATGACGGTCCACGCCGAGAATCTGATATCGATCCGAGGACTGCACGATACGCATGAGCGGCTTGGTATGGAAGCTGCCGGCGACCACTGCCAGCTCGGCCACGGTGCGCTGCAATCGGTAGACACGAAACAGCCCCGGCGCGCCGAGCACGGCCAGTCCGTCGAAAGTGTGGTTCCAGAAGTCCTTGTCTTCGGCGAGCGCGCGAAACGGAGCCAGCAAGGGTTCAATCTCCCGGCTCGGATGTTCCTGCTGCAGCGACGACTCCATCTCCTTGACCAGATTGCGGAACCGGATCGGATCCTGCTGGTTGTCCGGAAAAGAGCGGTGAGTAGGCTGGTACAGCGACAGACACGGTCCCTCGTGCTGGCCCAAAAGCACCCCGGGGTAATCATTCGCAACTGAATCCATGGTTTTGCATCCTCTTCTGGTAACGAATCATGGGAATCCGCAACGCGCTCCGGATGGGTCCGGATGGCGAATCAGGTCAACGCCGCCGCTTCGATCGCCTCCACGAATCCGCGGCTTGCCGTCACTACCGAGCAATGATGCGCGCGCCTGGCCAGCGCCACGAGCGGCGCCACGATGTCCTTGCGCAGCGTGCCGTCGGCTTCATACGGACGGTTCAGCGTGACCGAGAACAAACCCCGGGGCCGATACGGATTGCCACAGTCATGGTCACACAAAAACCAGATCGTGTAGTTGATCCGGCCGCCCTGGCACGACACGGGCTCGGCGTCGAGATGCACCTCGTTGATCGCTTCGAGCGCGAGATGGCAGTGATGATCGTCGAACGCCCCGATCTGCCATGTCCGGTGTCCGTCCTGATCCCAGACCGAGAGCTTGTCGAGCAGAAGATCGGTCTTGAACTCGATCAGTACGCCGTGGCGATGAATGACCAGCGAAGCATCGCGCAGCGAAAGCGCCTCGCGCAGCAACCGGGCGACGGTCTCCAGCGGCTCGATCGTCGGGGCGCGCTCGCCAGCCATATCGGTCGTCACCGCTCATTCTCGGGTGCGCGGCGCAGCGATGCCAGCAGGCTCGACAGTGCCTCGGAACTGGGCGCCGCAAGTGTCTGCCCGGTAAGCCGCTGCAGCAAGCCGGCCAGGCCATCCCAATCGAACGAAGAGACCACCAACCGGCGTGCCGGCCCCGCGCCCGCGCGAAACGAAACCGATTCGGGAAAGCGCTGCTGATGATCGATCAGCCGCTCGAAGTAGCGCCCCACCGCTTCGTGCTGCAGGCGCCCGCCGCGATAGGGCGTGCCGATGCTCAGCCCCAGGCCGTATCGCTCGAGCGCTTCGTCGTGCGCGCGCGTCAGGCGCAGCTCGAACGACGGGCGAAAGCCAAAGCACACGCTCGGGGCGAGCACGTAGGTGGCGCAGGGCAGCCGCGCCAGGTCCAGGTGCAGGTGATGCGGCTCGCCTTCGATCTGCAGGTCGCGCAGGCCGGCGAACGCGCCGCCGTAGCGAGGAGTCGACAGGCGGGCGCGGCCGCGCGGCATGATTTCCATGACGGCTCCGTCGGGCCAATGGCCGGAAACCAGAGTGAGATCGGGGTCCGTGAGCGACTCGCGCAGAATCGCGTCGATCGAATCAACGCTCGATTCAGGTGACATGGGCAGGTTCCTTGACAACACCGCTCCGGATGCGGCAATCCGGACTTGTTATCCTCGCAGGTTAGCAGCAGGGAGAAATCAATGACTGACCGGATCGAGAAGTTCGGACTGCGGGTTGACCGCACCCTTCACGACATGATCGAACACGAGGCGTTGCCTCAGACCGGGGTGAGCTCCGATCAATTCTGGAAGGGATTGTCCGGGCTGATTCACGACAAGGGACCCGGGAACTGGGCCCTGCTCGAAAAGCGGGTCGAACTGCAGGCGAAGATCGATGACTGGCACCGCCGGCATCGCAGCGAACCGCACGACCCATCGGCCTATGAGGCCTTCCTGACCAGGATCGGATACCTGGTTCCGGAAGGCCCGGACTTCCAGGTCGACACCAGCGGAGTCGATCCCGAGATCTCGCAGATCCCGGGGCCGCAACTGGTCGTGCCGGTGATGAACGCGCGCTATGCTCTGAACGCCGCAAACGCCCGCTGGGGGAGCCTCTACGACGCCCTCTACGGCACGGACGCAATGGGCGAGGCGCCTGCCCCGGGCGGCTACGATGCCGAACGCGGCGCAAGGGTGGTCGCGTGGGCAAAGGCGTTCCTCGACGAATCCGCTCCGTTGGCAAACGGCAGCCACGCCACCGTGGACCGGTACCGGGTGGTTGACGGCGTACTGCGGGTCGACGGGCCCGACGGAGAAACCGGCCTGGCCGATCCGGCCGGGTTTGCCGGGTATCGCGGCGAGCCCGACGCGCCCACTGCAATCCTGCTCGAGCGCAACCGGCTTCATATCGAGATCCAGATCGATCCGGCCCACCAGATCGGGCAGTCCGACCGGGCTGGAGTGGCCGACGTGCTGATGGAAGCCGCGATCACCACGATCATGGACTGCGAGGATTCCGTTGCCGCCGTTGATGCCGAGGACAAGGCCCTGGCCTATCGCAACTGGCTCGGGCTGATGCGCGGCGACCTGGTCGAAACAGTAGCCAAGGGCGGCACGCGCCTCGAGCGCAAGCTCCACGCCGATCGCGAGTATCGCGGGCCCGACGGTTCGACCATCAGCCTGAAGGGGCGCTCGCTCATGCTGGTGCGCAACGTCGGTCACCTGATGACCAATCCGGCAGTGCTCGACCGCGACGGGCGGGAAGCCTACGAAGGCCTCCTCGACGCGATGTGCACGGTGATGATCGCCATGCACGATCTGCGCAAGACTGAAGGCCTGCGCAATTCCACCGAGGGCTCGGTCTACGTGGTGAAGCCGAAGATGCACGGCCCCGAGGAAGTCGCGTTCGCCAACGAAACCTTTACTGCGGTCGAGCGCGCGCTCGGCCTGCCCGCCAACACGGTGAAGATCGGCATCATGGACGAAGAGCGCCGCACTACCGTGAACCTCAAGGAGTGCATCCGCGCGGCGCGGCACCGGGTGGCGTTCATCAACACCGGCTTTCTGGACCGCACCGGCGACGAGATCCATACCTCGATGGAGGCCGGCCCGATGGTGCGCAAGGGCGACATGAAGAAGCAACCATGGATCGCCGCCTACGAGTTGTCGAACGTCGATATCGGCCTGGCATGCGGCCTGGCCGGTCATGCCCAAATCGGCAAGGGCATGTGGGCCATGCCGGAACTCATGGCGGCGATGCTCGAGCAAAAGATCGGTCATCCGCAGGCGGGCGCGAACACCGCATGGGTGCCCAGTCCGACTGCCGCCACGCTGCACGCGACCCACTATCACAAGGTCGATGTGCTGGCGCGCCAGGTGCAGATCGCCAAAGAGGGGCGGCGCGGCAAACTGTCCGACATTCTCACGATCCCGGTCGCCCGGGACCCGCAATGGTCCGAGGCTGAGGTGAATGCCGAACTGGAGAACAATGCCCAGGGCATCCTCGGTTATGTCGTGCGCTGGATCGACCAGGGTGTCGGTTGCTCGAAGGTGCCCGATATCAACAACGTCGGCCTGATGGAAGATCGCGCGACCTGCCGCATTTCATCGCAGCACATCGCGAACTGGCTGCGCCACGATGTGGTGACCAAGGCCCAGGTCATGGACGTGATGCGCCGGATGGCCGCGGTCGTGGACAAGCAGAACGCCGCCGACCCGGCTTACCATCCGATGGCGCCGGCATTCGACGACATCGCCTTCAAGGCCGCCTGCGATCTGGTGTTCGAGGGAGCCGCGCAACCGTCGGGTTATACCGAACCGGTGCTGCACGCGCGCCGGCTGGAGCTGAAGGCTGCCGGAGCCAATGCGGCCTGATGAACGAAGCGCCGCTCATCCGGGTCGGGACAGCCAGCTGGACCGACCCGACATTGATCGCGAGCAAGGCGTTTTATCCGGCCCACGCCAGGACCCCCGAGACGCGGCTTCGCTACTATGCGAGCCGCTTTTCGATGGTCGAAGTCGACTCGAGCTACTACGCGCTGCCAAACCCGCACAACGCTGAACTGTGGGCCGCGCGCACCCCTCGCGACTTCGTCTTCAACATCAAGGCGTTCCGGCTGTTTACGGGCCACCAGACGCCGGCGAAGATGCTTCCCGCCGACATCCAGCGGGAACTGGCGCTGCATTTCGACCGCAACAGGCATCTGTATTACAAGGACACGCCGCCGGAGATTCGCGACGAGCTGTGGCGCCGCTTCGAGCTCGGCATCCGGCCGCTGAAAGACGCCGGCAAGCTGCGCGCAGTGCACTTCCAGTTCCCACACTGGGTGAAGCCGACGCCGCAGGCGCGCAAGCATATCGAGGAGTGCCGTAATCGCCTCGGCGAGTACCGGCTGGCGGTGGAGTTTCGATCGATCGGCTGGTTCGATGGGCGCCGGGATGCCGACACGCTCGCCTGGGAGCGCGCAAACGAGTTGGTGCACGTCGTCGTCGACGAACCCCAAGGAACAGCGCGCAGCGTTCCGCAGGTGTGGGCGGCCACGCAGGCGGACTTGGCGATCGTGCGCCTGCACGGCAGAAACGCGCAAACCTGGGACTCGGCGGGCCCGAGCGCATCGGATCGCTTCGATTACGACTACCCCGATACCGAAATAGTGCAGCTCGCCGGCTTGATCGAGGCGCTGGCCCGCGAGGTCGCCGAACTGCACGTCGTCTTCAACAACAACTACGGCGACCAGGGCCAGCGCAACGCCACCAGCATGATGGCGGCGTTGGGACTGAGCCGAAGCTGCGCCGCCGGCTCGTTCTGACCGATCAGGCAGGCAAGGCGCCGACCCGCGACGGTGCGTCGATGGCCGCCGACCTCTGCGGGGGCCGCAAGCGCCGGGCCGCACTCACCACCGCCATGATCGAGGCGGTGGTGATGTTGGCGTGCATGCCGGCGCCGAAGCGGGTGCCGGGCAGGCCGTCGCGAGCCGCCTCGACAATGGCGAGCGCCTGGGCATGCGCCCCACTGCCGAGCGCCCGCTCCTCATAGGCATCGACCCTGATCGGCAGCTCGAGCGCATCGACCGCGGCCGCGATCGGGCCATTGCCGCTGCCTTTGAAGCGCCGCTTCTGGCCGCCGATGAGAAGATCGAGCTCGATCCCCTGCCCTTCGCTCGTATCGAAGAGACGATGGCCCTGATAGGTCATCGAACCCTCCTTCTGCAGGTAGGTGCGCTCGAAGAGCGCCCACAACTGCCGGGCATCCATCTCGGTCTCGCAAGCGTCCGTTTCGCCTTGAACGATTGCGCTGAACTCGACCTGCATGCGACGCGGCATCACGACGCCGTAGTCGCGCTCGAGCAGGAACGTGATGCCGCCCTTGCCTGACTGGCTGTTCACCCGGATCACGCTGTCGTAGGTGCGCCCGAGGTCGGCAGGATCGATCGGCAGATAGGGTACTTCCCAGACGGCAGCGGGCTCTTGCGCGGCAAAGCCCTTCTTGATCGCGTCCTGGTGCGAACCGGAGAAAGCGGTGAACACCAGATCGCCGACATAGGGATGCCGGGGGTGGATCGGCAACTGAGTGCAGTCTTCAGCAACCCGGGCCACGGCATTGATGTCGGAGAAATCGAGCCCGGGATGCACGCCCTGCGTGTACAGATTCAGCGCGAGCGTGACGATATCGACGTTGCCGCTGCGCTCGCCATTGCCGAAGAGGCAGCCCTCGACGCGCTGCGCGCCGGCCATCATGGCCAGTTCGGCGGCAGCCACGCCAGTGCCCCGATCATTATGCGGATGAACCGAGAGCACCACGTGCTCGCGCCGTTCGAGACGGCGGTCCATCCACTCGATCTGGTCCGCAAACACGTTCGGCGTGGCGTTCTCCACCGTTGTCGGCAGGTTCAGGATGATCGGACGTCCGGGTCCGGCATCCCAGGCATGCAGGGCGGTGTGACAGGCCTGCAGCGAAACCTCCAGCTCGGTCGCGGAAAAGGTCTCCGGCGAATACTCGAGCACCCATTCGGTCTCGGGGTGCGCATCGGTCAACTCCTTGATGAGGCGCACATTGCGCTCGATCAGGCGCATCACCTCCGGCACGCTCATGTCGAACACCACGCGCCGCCAGACGGGCGCCGTGGCGTTGTACAGGTGGATGATGGCGCGCCGAGCGCCGCGCAGCGACTCGATCGTGCGCCGGATCAGATCCTCGCGCGCCTGCGTGATCACCATCGGGGTGACATCGGCGGGTATCGCGTGGCCATCGACCAGGGCGCGCACGACATCGAAGTCGGTCTGGGAAGCCGACGGGAATCCGACCTCGATCTCCTTGAAGCCGATCTCGACGAGTTGCCGGAACAGGCGCAGTTTGCGTTCGCCGTTCATCGGCTCGAACAAGGCCTGGTTGCCGTCGCGCAGGTCGGTGGACAGCCACACGGGCGGGGCCGCCAAGGTGCGACTCGGCCATTGGCGGTCAGGCAAGTCGATGGGCGGGAAGGGGCGATACCTGCTTTGCGGATTGGGAATCATGTCGAGGCCATCTCGGTACGGTCAGCGATCACGGGCAAAGCCGGATCACTTCACTGGATTGAAAACGAGATCGCCCCTGCAGCCTTCGTTCGGAAGGCTGGTGTGATGGCCGGGGTCAGGGGGAGATCAGGGGCTTGCGCGGCTGGCGCGAAGCGAGATGTGCCGACCCCGGCCGGGGGCTAGGCCCAGCGCGCGTAGGGGAGTGCGGACAGTCGACATGAACGTACCTTAACCCGGCTCGATGCCGCAGGTCAACACCGGGCCCGGTTCCGTCCAGGGATTGCATGCGTGTATGGGTTCGCGAAACGGTTCGACTCACTCCCGAAGCAACTCAGGCCAGGCAACTCAGGCCAGGCAACGGAAGCCGCGATCGGCGCAGGAGTGAGTGATGTATCGATCTCTGATTTTCTTGGTCTCGATGCTCATGGCGAGCACTGGCTGGACGCAACCGGTAAGCTTCGGCGCTTCGGTGCAGGTCACGGGCCCAGTGGCCAATACCGGACGCTATTACAAGGACGCCTACGAATTCGCGATCGACAGGATCAACGCTGCTGGCGGCGTGAAGACCGGATCGACGCAGCGCAAGCTCTCGCTCGTGCTGCTCGACAACCAGTCCGATGTGAATCTGAGCGTGCGCCAGTACGTGCAACTGCTCTCCCAGGACAAGGTCGATTTCCTCCTCGGGCCGTTCGCCAGCAATTTCGTGATCGCCGATTCTTCGATCTCCGAAAAGAACGAGGTGCCGATGGTGCAGGGCGGAGGCGCATCGGACCAGATCTACAGTCGCGGTTATCGCTACGTCTTCGGCACGCTGCCTGCGGCAAGCGACTATTTCGGCAGCACCATCAACGCCATGGCGAAGCTCGACCCCGAACCCCGGGCGGTGGCCCTGGTCTATGCCGACGACGCCTTCGATGTCTCGGTCGCCAAGGGCACGCGCGAGTTGCTTGCAAAGGCCGGATTCAACGCAGCGATCGATGAGCGCTACAGCAGCAACGCGTCGGACTTCACCGCCCTGCTCTCGCGCATGAAGAGCCAGCATATCGATGCGGTCCTGGTCGCCGGACATGAAACCGAGGCCCTGAACTTCATCCGCCAGGCCAAGAGCCTGAATGTAAACCCGAAGCTGTACTCGTTCACGGTCGGCGTACCAAGCGCAGACTTCCGCCACGCACTGGGCAAGGACGCCGAGGGAGCATGGGGGATGACGTCCTGGCTCCCCTCGAAGGAGCTGAAGGACCAGTGGTTCGGCGACGCCGAGCGGTTTGCCTCGGACTACAAGGCGAAGTTCGGCTATGAGCCCGACTACCATGCCGCCGCCGGTGTCGCGGCGGTCGAGGCTTTCGTGAAGGCGATTGAAGCTGCTGGCGGCACCGATCCGAAACAGGTGCGCGACGCGCTGGCCAAGGTCGACTTCGACAGCCTCTACGGGCGCGTCGCCTTCGGTGAAACCGGCCAGATCAGCCTGCCGCAGACGGCGATCCAGATCCAGGACGGCGATGTGGTGGCGATCTACGGAGCGAAGGACTTCATCAACAAGCCCCGCTATCCGATGGCCCCCTGGGACAAGCGCTGAATGCAGCTTCTGGCCCAGATCCTCCTGAACGGGGTGCTGCAGGGCGGGCTCTATGCGCTGATGGCGCTCGGGCTCGGCCTGGTGTGGGGCGTGCTGAACATCGTCAATCTCGCCCACGGCGCCTTGATCATGCTGGGCGCCTACGTGACCTGGTACCTGTTCACGTATGCGCATATCGACCCGTTCGCCGCGCTGCCGATCGCGGCCGCCGTGCTGTTCATGATCGGCTATGCCATCCAGCGCGGCATCCTGAACCTGATCATCCGAGCGCCGATGTTCAATACCCTGCTGATCACCTTCGGGCTCGAGGTGACGCTCACGTTTCTCGCGCAGCTCTTTTTCAGCGCCGATTACCGCACGATCAATCCCGTCTATGCAGGGTCGAACTTCAGTGTTGCCGGGATCACGGTTCCCTGGGTCCAGTTTCTCGCTTCCGCGATCGCCATCGCGCTCACCGTGGCCACCTGGGGCTTTCTCACGCACAGCCGGCTCGGTCGCGGGATTCGCGCTGCTGCGCAGAACCTGCTGGCGGCACGGCTTTACGGAGTGGAGCCGCGCAATATCTACGCCCTGACCTTCGGGTTGGGCGCGGCGCTCGCCGGCGTAGCCGGCGGCCTGTACGGCACGGTGTCGCAGATCAATCCGTACATCGGGGCGAGCCTGACCGCCAAGTCGTTCGTGATCGCGATCATCGGCGGGCTCGACAACCTGCTCGGCGTGATCGTGGGCGGGCTCTTCCTCGGCATCGTCGAATCGCTCACCGCGCTGTATATCGGGCCCACCTACAAGGATGTGGCCAGTTTCGGCCTGCTGGTGCTGGTGCTCATCGTGCGACCCTCCGGCCTGCTGGGCAAGACCGCATGACTTCATTTCGCTGGACCCTGATGGCCATGGGCGTGGCGGTGCTCGCGGCGCTCCCCTGGATCGGTTCGCCGGTGGTCATCCAGTTCGGCATCAACGTGCTGATCCTCGCCACGCTGGCGCAGGGCTGGAACATCATTGGCGGCTACACCGGCTACCCGTCGTTCGGCAATTCGGTGTTCTTCGGACTCGGTGCCTACGGCGTGGGGATCGCGATGGTTACCTTCAACCAGCCGTTCTGGGTTGGAATGCTGCTCGGGCTCGCGCTCGGCGTGGCGTTCGCCTTTGCGCTCGGCGTGCCGGTGCTGCGCCTCAGGGGCCACTACTTTGCAATCGCAACCCTGGGGCTCGCACAACTCATGACGGCGATCGTCACGAACATCAATGTTGCCGGACGAAACGCCGGGCTGGTGCTTCCTCTGCTGAAGAGCGCCACCCTGTTCTACGAACTGGCACTCGCGCTGCTCGCGCTCGCCACCCTCGCCGTCTTCTGGCTGTCGCGCAGCCGCTTCGGATTCGGCCTCGTTGCGATCCGCGAAAACGAGGAAGCCGCCGCTGCCATGGGAGTGAACACCACGCTCTACAAAGTGCTCGCCTTCGCCCTGTCGGCAGCCTTCACCGCACTGGCCGGCGGAATCTACGCTTACTACATCACCTTCATCGATCCGGCCGGCGTGTTCGACATTTCGCTCAACGTCAAGATGATCATCATGGCGGTGTTTGGAGGCCCGGGCAGCGTGCTGGGTCCCGTGGCGGGCGCCTTCATCCTGTCAGCGATTTCCGAGTTGCTCGCCTCCAACGTCACGAGCATTGCCAGCCTGTTCTTCGGCGTCGTGATCGTGCTGGCGGTGGTGTTCATGCCGCGCGGCATTGCCGATCTGTTGCGCAACTTCAGGCGGCTGGGCTGGCGCTACTTCGCCGAGAACGTGCGCCTGCACCGGCTCTAGGCAAGGCCCGACATGGATCACCTCCTCGAAGCTCGCAACCTGACCAAGCGCTTCCACGGCCTGATCGCGGTGAGCGACGTAAGCTTTCATGTCGCACGCGGCGAGATACTCGGCCTGATCGGCCCCAACGGCGCCGGCAAGACCACTCTTGTAAGCCTCGTAAGCGGCACGCTCGCACCTTCGGGCGGCGAGTTGCTCTTCGAAGGCCGGTCCTTGCATGGCGTTGCAGCATTTCGGCGCGCCCGCCTGGGCATCGGCCGGACCTTCCAGGTCATGAAGCCGTTCCCGGGCCTGAGCGTCCTCGAAAACGTCTCGGTGGGAGCCCTGTTCGGCCGGCATGGCGGCGAGCGTAATGTCGGGCGCGCCCGCGAGCGGGCTCGCGAATACCTGGAGTTCGTGGGCCTTGGCGCGCGCATCGACCAGCGAGCCGATGAACTTGGCGGCCCGGATCGCAAGCGGCTCGAACTGGCCAAAGCCCTTGCGATGAAACCGAAGTTGCTGCTTTGCGACGAGGTGATGGCGGGATTGAATCACGTGGAAATCGAGGAGGTCATTGAGGACCTCAGGAAGGTGCGCAGCCAGGGAATCAGCATCCTTGTGATCGAACATGTGATGAAAGCGATCCGCGACCTCTCCGACCGTTTGTTCGTGCTGCATCACGGCGAAAAGATCGCCGAGGGCGTGCCGGCGCAAGTGCTGAGCGAGCCACGCGTGATCGAAGCCTACCTGGGTCGCAAACGAGCATGAGCGAGCCTTCGGGGGGCGGGCGTTCGCCGGGCGAGCCCTTGCTGAGCGTGCGCGGTCTGACGGCGGGCTATGGCGCCATGGTCGCGCTGCGCGACGTGGCGATCGAAGTCCGGGCCGCGGAGATCGTGGCGATAGTGGGCAGCAACGGCGCTGGCAAGACCACCCTGCTGCGCGCGCTCTCGCAACTGATCGCATGGCAAGGCGAGGTGAGCTTCGATGGACAGGCGCTGAGCGGACTGACGCCCGACCAGGTCTTCGGTCTTGGCATGGTGCAGGTTCCCGAAGGGCGGCAACTTTTCGATCGCATGAACGTCGAGGAGAACCTTCTGATGGGCGCCTACCGGCGCAAGGACAAAGCGGCGATCCGCGCCAGCCTGGAGCACAACTACCAGTTGTTTCCGGTGCTTGCCGAGCGACGGCGCCAACTGGCCGGCAGCATGTCGGGCGGCGAGCAGCAAATGTGCGCGATGGCGCGCGCACTGATGGCCGCGCCACGCCTGATGATGGTCGACGAAATGAGCCTCGGGCTCGCCCCGGTGGTGGTGGACCTGCTCCTCGACGTGCTTGCCGAGATCCGCCGGCAAGGCGTCACGGTGCTGCTGATCGAACAGGATGTCTTCGCTGCCCTGCAGATCGCCGATCGCGGCTACGTGATGGAGACTGGATGCGTCGTACAGGAAGGCGCGGCGCGCGAGCTTGCGGAGGATCCGGAGGTGCAGCGCGCTTATCTCGGCGTTTGAGCGCTCGGCGTTCAAGCGCTTCGTTGCTTGTTCATCCGGTACGCCTGCTCGCACACGCACTGAGTCGTTGCTCGCTCGTACGATGCGTCGTTGCTTCGGCTGCGCGCCACTGCCTGCTTACGCCGTGGGTCGCTGCTGGAACTGCGCGGATTCGCTGCCCGGCGCGTCCGGGGCATCGAGGTCTGCGTCCTCCCCGGCTCGTACCTCCACGCGCGCGACCCGCGCGGCAAGCGGGCCCACGCGCGCCCAGGCGATCAGGTCGTCGACGCGACCCGCTTCGCCGGCAACGAGGGCCTCCACGCTGCCGTCGCGGCGATTGCGAACCCACCCGCCAAGGCCGCGCCGGGCCGCTTCCCTTGCCAGCGATGCGCGGAAACCCACACCCTGGACGCGTCCGGAAATGTTCAGGTGCTTGCTGATCATGATGCGACATCCGATGCACGATTGTAGCCGGTGCCCGGCGCTCCGGATCATCGCTCGCTCGACTGCTCGACGCGCTGTATCGGCGCACGCTCGATGTGCCGCTCATGGAAGAACTCGCCGTGCTCGACGAATTGACGGAAGGCTGGCGAAGCCTGTTTCGCTGCCGCCTCGATTCGCGCGTAGTCGCAGACTGGAGCAGGCGGATCCGAGCCGGGTAGACGCTGCTGCAGCGCGGCGCAGCTTCTCGCCTATGAATCGGCGCCGGCGCCGGCGAGCACCCGGATCTGGCGCAGCTTTCCACTGACCGGATTGATTTCCGGAGGTGAGGTCTCGAGCGTGAGCTTCACGGGCGCCGCGCCCTGGCGCTTCAAGAATCGTTCGAGCACCTTGCTGACGCGCCGGAAAGCCGCCGCCTGCTCCCGGGCGTTGTTCGCATGAAGCCGCAGGCTCATCGCATTGCCGGCGGTCTGCGTAAGTTGAAAGCCGTGGACGCGCGCTTCTTCCTCGATCACCGTTTCGAGCGCGAGCGGAAGCACCCGGATGCATGGACGGTTCGGCGCGCCGCCCTTTACGTCGTGCGGCTCGCGGCCGGCTGCTTCGAGGACAACCACGTCGCCGCAGCGCCCGGCGATCTCCACCGATGGGCGGCGGCAACCGCACTCGCAGGGACGCTGGTGCAGCGTGATGCTGTCGCTCAGGTCATACCGGATCATCGGCTGCACCCGGTTCGCCAGGTTGGTAACGAGCACCGTTGCGGAAGCTTCACCGGGCGGAACGGGTCGGAAATTCTCGTCCACCGGTTCGAGCACGACCCGATCATCGTTCAGGTGCAGTCGCCCGTAGGGGCACGCAAACGCCATGTTCATGCATTCGGAGGCGCCGTAGTTCTCGACGATCGGGCAGCCGAAGGCCGCCTCGATCATCGCCCGGTCTCCGGGACTCAGGCACTCGCCTCCGCTCCAGAGCGCACGCGGCTGGATGACCAGCCGTCCTGCGCGCTGCTCGCGCGCCAGCAGCCCGAGCAAGGTAGGATAGCTCGACACGAACGCCGGCGCCCAGTCATTCAATTCGGCAACCAGTTCGGGGAGCGGTTGCAGGATGGAGAAAGCGCGCGCACTGGCGGCCATCGACGGATGCAGTCGGCGCTGCCGCTCCCAGGACACGATCCCTGCGAAGTGCCCCTCGACGGCGGCCACCATCGCCATCCTGGCCGGGCCCGCGACCAGTCGCCACGAGTCGCTGACGGCGGAGCCGAACTGGAATCGGGTGGTCAAGAGCGCTGAATACGTGGCCAGCGCGTCGGCATCCTGGACATAGATTCCCGGCACGCCACTGGTGCCGGAGCTGGTCCAGATCGCGTATTGACCGAGATAAGGCTGGGCGAGCCGATTCGGGTCCTCGATGAACTCGGTTACGTCCGCGAGCCGGATCCGTGGATCAGTCACCCACTCGTCGAAATTCGCCATCAGGCCGGCGCGCGTGACCGACGGATACGCCTGCAGATCGGTGCACCCCGGTGCTACGTCCCGGTAATAGCGAGCATAAAGCGGCGAGGCGCTGCGCGCATGCTGGAGCATCGAGGCAATCCGGCGCTGGCGTGAGGCGCACCGGGAAACATCATCAGCCAGGTCGTCGGCCCACATTTCGCGCGCACGAGAACCCCAGCGCCACAGATCATCGACGCCGCGCCACCAGTCCCATGTGCCAAGGCCGGTGGACGAGCCAGGGATCGATTCGGCGGTCATGGCGACACTCTACACGCTCGCGACCGATACCGGGTTGATGTGAGTCACCGCGCAGAGCAGCCTAGAACAGACCCATCTCGAGGCGCGCTGCCTCGCTCATCATTTCCCGGCTCCACGGCGGGTTCCAGACCAGATCGATGTCGACCTCTTCGACGGCCGGGATGCCGATGAGTTTCTCCCGGGCCTCGTCGGCGATCACCATGCCCATTCCGCAGCCCGGCGCCGTCAGAGTCATCTTCACGTCGAGGCGAAAGCCGCCATCGGCCAGCGGAATGGCCTGGCACAGATAGACGAGCCCGAGGTTCACGATATCGATCGGGATCTCCGGATCGAAGCAGGTTGCGAGCTCGCGCCATGCGGCCGCCTCCACCGAATCGGCCGAAGCAGACGCTGCGCTCGCATGGTGGGCCATGGCGGCATCGCTCGCGGCCTCGACGCTCGTCGTTTCGCTTTCGAGCTCGATCCCCAGCGCGTCGGCGTCGGCGCCGGCGATCCGATACAGATTGCCGCCCGACATCACAGTGAAGTTGCCCCCGAGCTGCTGAGTGATCTGTACGACGCTGCCGGCGCGCAGCGGCGACGAGTTTCCCCACGGTACGACCACCGCCTCGCAGTCGCGAGTCAGCCTGACCTGCTCGATATCTCCCAGTCGCTTGCCCATCATGTCTCCGTCAGAACATTCCCATTTCGAGGCGTGCGGCCTCGCTCATCATTTCGCGGCTCCAGGGCGGATCCCAGACCAGGTCGACATCGACCTGGTCGACATTCGGGATGCCAAGCAGCTTGTCGCGAGCTTCATCGGCGAGCAGCGTACCCATGCCACAGCCGGGCGCGGTCAGGGTCATTCGCACGTCGATACGGAAGTGTCCCTCGTGCGTGGCCTGGGCCTCGCAGCCGTAGACGAGCCCGAGATCGACGATGTCGATGGGGATCTCCGGGTCGTAGCAGGTCGCGAGTTGCTGCCAGGCGGCGGCCTCGATGGCCTCGGTGGTCGTGGGCGAACCGCTGCTGGCGCCATCGCCGATATCGCTTGCTTCGAGCGGGTCCAGGCCCAGCGCATCGGCGTGCTTGCCGTCGATCCGGTAGAGGCTGCCCTCGACCATGACCGTGAAGGTGCCGCCAAGCTGCTGGCTGATATAGCCCACCTGCCCCGCTTCGAGCGTCGTTCCGTTGCCCCACGGCACCATGACCGCCGGGCAATCGCGCGTAAGGGTTATTTCCTGAATATCGCCGTGCCGATAGCCCATTGCATGCCCTTCATTCGGTTCGCGCTGGATCGTGATCACCACGCAAGGCGTTATGCAGCGTGTGCCAGGCAAGCGTGGCGCACTTGACCCGCGCCGGGAACTCGCGCACCCCGGCCAGCACCTCGAGTTTGCCGAAATCACGCCCCACCGGCGGCTCACCCGTGAGCAGCGCATGGAAATCCCGGAACAGCGCTTCCACGTCTTCGACCGATTGCCCCTTCACGGCCTCGGTCATTAGCGAAGCCGATGCGGTGGAGATCGCACAGCCATGCCCGACGAAGCTCGCGTCGGCGACGATGCCGTTCTCGATGCGCACAAAGAGCTGGAGCTGGTCGCCGCACAAGGGGTTGTAACCTTCAGCGACATGGTCGGCATCGGGCATCGCGTGGAAGTTTCGCGGACTGTGGTTGTGATCGAGGATCACTTCCTGATAGAGCTCGCGCAAATCGCCACGGGTCAGGCTCATGAGCGCTTGCCCCCGAAGGTTTCCTGCGCCTTGCCGATTGCCGCCATCAGCGCGTCAACGTCTTCTTTCCGGTTGTAAAGCGCAAACGACGCGCGCGCAGTGCCCGGGATGCCGAAGCGGGTCATCAGGGGCATCGCGCAGTGATGACCGGCGCGGATCGCCACGCCCTCAGTATCCAGGATCGTGCCCAGATCGTGCGGGTGGATGCCCTCGACCAGGAACGAGAGGATGGCGGCCTTGCCGGGCGCAGTGCCGACGAGGCGAACCCCGGGAATCTGTAGGGCAGCCTCGGTAGCGTATTGGAGCAGTGTGTGCTCATGGCGGGCGATTTCTTCGAGTCCGATCGCAGCAACATAGTCGATCGCCGCTGCCAGCCCGATTGCGCCGGCAATATTCGGCGTGCCTGCCTCGAAACGTTGCGGCGCTTCGGCCCAGGTGCTGCCCTCGAAGCTGACGGTGCGAATCATGTCGCCCCCGCCCTGCCACGGGGGCATGGCGGCAAGCAGTCGATGGCGCGCATACAGAGCGCCGATGCCCGTCGGCCCATAGAGCTTGTGACCCGAAAACGCATAGAAATCGCAGTCCAGCGCCTGCACGTCGACCGGCTGATGCGCCACGGCCTGGGCGCCATCGACGAGGACCAGCGCGCCCACCGCGTGTGCGCGCTCGATCATGGCCGCGACCGGATTCACCGTTCCGAGCGCATTCGATACATGAGCGACCGCAACGAGGCGGGTGCGCGGCCCGAGCAAGGCATTGTAGGCGGGGATCTCCAGTTCGCCGCGTTCGGTGACCGGCACGACCTTCAACACCGCACCGGTCTGCTCGCAAAGCAGTTGCCAGGGCACGATGTTCGAGTGGTGCTCCAGGTGGGTCACCACGATCTCATCGCCGGCGTGCAGGTTCGCGCGCCCCCAACTGAACGCCACGAGGTTGATGGCTTCGGTGGTGCCGCGCGTGAACACGATCTCGTCGGCGCGCGCCGCGTTGATGAAGCGCCTGATTCTTTCGCGGGCGAGCTCGTACAGGTCGGTGGCATGCTGGGACAGCCAGTGCACCCCGCGGTGGATGTTGGCGTTCGATTCGCGATAAAAGGCGCTTTCGGCGTCGATGACGGCCGCGGGCTTTTGCGTGGTCGCCCCGTTATCGAGATAAACCAGTCGCTTGCCCCTCACGGGGCGCGCGAGAATCGGGAAATCGTTCGTCAACTGCGACGGCAACAGCCGGCCGTTCGCAGCGACCGTCGAACCCGCGGCCCGGGTACCGGGAGCCCCTGTGGCGAGAGTCGGATCGGGCACCGCCGTGGTGGGCGAGGCAAGCGCGCTCATGCCAGTTCCTCGAGCAGTTCGCGCCCCGGCAGGCGGGAGCGGATCGCCGCGGCTGCCCTGCGCCGCAGCGGCGCCAGTTCAATTCGCGCAAGCGCCTCGGTGGCAAAGGCATAGGTGAGCAGATTGCGTGCATGGGGCTCGTCGAGTCCGCGCGAGCGCAGGTAGAACAGGCTCTCCTCGTCGATCTGGCCCACAGTGGCGCCATGCGCGCATTTCACGTCGTCGGCATAGATCTCGAGTTCCGGCCGGGCATCGGCCTCGGCCTGGGCCGACAGCAACAGGTTGTCGGTGCGCTGCACCGCATCCGTGCGCATCGCGCCGCGATCGACCACGATTCGCCCGGCAAACACACCGCGACCAGAGCCGTCGACGATGCCGCGATAGAACTCGCGGCTGACCCCACGCGGCTTGGCGTGTTCGATGCGGGTGTGGTGATCGACATGGCGCCGCCCGTCGACGTGGTACAGACCATTGAGCAGCGTTTCGCAATTTTCGCCGTCGAAGCGCGTCGTGATGTCGTTGCGCGCCAGGCGCGCACCGAACGACAGCGAATGCGAGTTGAACACCGAACCGCGAGCTTGCGACACATCGATCGTTGCGAGATGGAACGCCTGCTCGGTCTCTTGCTGCAGCTTGAGGTGGGTAATGCGCGCGCCTTCGCCGATAGCGATCCGGGTGACCGCATTGCTGAGCCCGACGGTGTCCGCCAAGCCCACATAGTGCTCGACGAGTGTCGCCTGCGCGTCCGCCTCGGCGACGATCAGGTTACGCGGATGGTTCGCGCCATCGGGCGTGGCGGACACGAAGGCCAGGTGCATCGGCGCTTCGATCACGACCCCGGGCGCCAGGTGAACGAAGATGCCATCGGTGGCGAACGCCGCATTCAACGCCGCCGGGCTCGTACCGGTATCGCCGGTGCCAAAGGCCGCTTCGACCTGCTCGGGCCAGCGCGCGAACGCCTCGGAAAGAGCGCCGACTTGCGCGCCCTGCGGCAAGGCGCCGAGCGTGGACAACCCGGGCGCGTAGCGGCCGTCGACAAAGACGAACCAATGCCCGGAATCGTCGCCGTGGCGCAACTGCGCGATCGCCGCCTCGGGCACCTCGCTGGGCCGCGCCGCCACGAAGCGCTGCCGGTCGAGAAAGGTCAGCGAAGTGTGGCGCCAGGCATCGCTGCGGTTGCTCGGCCAGCCTTCATCGGCAAAGCGCTCGATGGCGCGCCGGCGCACGGTGGCCAGCCAGGGCAGGCCGGCACCCGAGAGACCCGGGGCCTGACTCTCGAAGAGGCCGAGCCAGGTGTCGATATCGCTCATCGCGCCGCCCCGGCCGCCCTGGCCGCCGCGCCCTTGCCCACAGCCGCCCGGCCCGTTGAAGCGCCCGCCTGCGGGGTCGCAGACAACTCCTTCGCGGCGTCGTGCGCGGCGGGCTCCTCGCGAATCCAGGTGTAGCCGCGCTCCTCGAGTTCTTGTGCGAGTTCCGGTCCGCCCGAATGCACGATGCGGCCCTGCACCAGGACATGCACGAAGTCGGGCACGATATAGTCGAGCAGGCGCTGGTAATGAGTGATGACAACGAGCGAGCGCTCGGGCCCGCGCAGGCGATTCACGCCATCGGCAACGATACGCAGCGCATCGATATCGAGGCCGGAGTCGGTTTCGTCGAGGACGGCCAGCTTCGGCTCGAGCAGCGACATCTGGAGAACTTCATTGCGCTTTTTCTCGCCGCCTGAAAACCCCTCATTGACGGAACGATAGAGAAACTCCTCGCTCATGCCAACCGCCTTCATCTCGGCCTTGACCCGCTTGAGGAAATCGACCGCGTCGAGCTCGGGCATTCCGCGATGCCGCCGCCCTGCGTTGACCGCCGCCTTCAGGAAGTATGCGTTCGACACTCCGGGAATCTCCACCGGATATTGAAACGCCAGAAACAGGCCCGCGCGCGCGCGCTCTTCGGCAGGCAGCGCGAGCAGATCGACGCCATCCCAGATCACGCTGCCGCTGTCGACGTGGAAGCTCTCTCGCCCCGCCAGTACCTGAGCGAGGGTGCTCTTGCCCGAACCGTTCGGACCCATGATTGCGTGGACCTCGCCCGACCTCACCTCGAGGTCGAGGCCGCGCAGGATCTGCTTGCCTTCCACCGAAGCGTGAAGGTCGTTGATATTGAGCATGCTGTTCATCTCTCCTTGGGCGGCGCTGCTTAGCCGACGCTGCCTTCGAGGCTCAAGCCGAGCAGGTTCTGTGCTTCGACCGCGAACTCCATCGGCAATTCCTTGAAAACCTCCCGGCAAAATCCGCTCACGATCATCGACACGGCGTCTTCGGCCGACAGGCCGCGCTGCATCGCGTAGAAAAGCTGGTCTTCGCCGATCCGCGAGGTGGTCGCCTCATGCTCCACCTGCGCCGAGGGGTGGCGGACCTCGATGGTCGGAAACGTGTGTGCCGCGCATTTGTCGCCGATCAGCAGCGAATCGCACTGGGTGTAGTTGCGCGCGCCGATCGCCTTCGGGGTAATCCGCACCTGGCCACGGTAGGTGTTGCTGCCATGCCCGGCCGAGATGCCTTTCGAGAGGATGGTGCTGCGCGTATTGCGGCCCATGTGGATCATCTTCGTGCCGGTATCGGCCTGCTGGCGATGGTTGGACAAAGCCACCGAGTGAAAATCCCCCACTGAATCGTCACCACGCAGGATCACGCTCGGATACTTCCAGGTGATCGCCGAACCGGTCTCGACCTGGGTCCAGGAAATGTGCGAGCGCGCCCCGCGGCAGTCGCCACGCTTGGTCACGAAGTTGTAGATGCCGCCGACACCGTCCTTGTCCCCCGGGTACCAGTTCTGCACGGTCGAGTACTTGATGTGCGCATCGTCGAGCGCGATCAACTCGACGACCGCAGCGTGAAGTTGGTTTTCGTCGCGCATCGGGGCCGTGCACCCCTCGAGGTAGCTCACCGAAGCGCCTTCCTCGGCGATGATCAAGGTGCGCTCGAACTGGCCCGTGTCGCGCGCGTTGATCCGGAAGTAGGTCGACAGCTCCATCGGGCATTTCACGCCCTTCGGGATGAACACGAAGGAGCCGTCCGAGAACACCGCCGAATTCAGCGCCGCGTAAAAGTTGTCGCCCTGCGGCACGACCGACCCCAGGTACTTTTGCACCAGCTCGGGGTGATCCTTGACCGCTTCGGAAAACGAACAGAAGATGATGCCGTGCTCGCCGAGTTGCTTGCGAAAGGTCGTGGCGATCGACACCGAGTCGAACACAGCGTCTACCGCTACGCCTGCCAGCCGCGCCCGTTCGTGCAGCGGAACGCCAAGTTTTTCGTAGGCACGCAGCAATTCGGGGTCGACTTCATCGAGGCTCTTCGGGCCGTTCTTGTTATGGCCCTTCGGCGCCGAGTAGTACACGATGTCCTGGAAATCGATCTCGGGAAAACTGACCTGCGCCCACTCGGGCAGTTTCATCGTCAGCCAGCGCCGATAGGCCTGCAGGCGCCACTCGAGCATGAACTCGGGCTCGTGCTTGCGAGCCGAGATCAACCGGATCGTGTCTTCCGACAACCCTTTCGGGATGGAATCGGTTTCGAGCTCGGTGACGAACCCGGCCGTGTATTCGCGGTCGAGAAAGGTATCGAGCTGGGTGGTCACGGCACTCATTGATTGAAACTCCCTGTCATTTTCGTTCGGCGTCGGCCTGCGGCGATCGGTCGAGCCGCGCCGCGGTGGGGCGCCGGATCGAGCGCACGTCGATGGTGCGCTCCAGAGGAACCGGTCGAACCAGATCCGCCAACGTCACGTCTTCGAGCGCCCGGCGCACGATCATGCTGATTTCCTGCCAACTGGACCGGGTACGGCAGGCGCTTTCGAAATCACATGCGCCGGGCGAGGTACTGCACTCGGTCAAGCCGAAAGGCTGTTCTTCCAGTGCGTCGACCATCTCGGCGACGGTGATCTGGTCGGGCGGGCGGGTCAGCGAATAACCACCCCGAAAGCCTCGAACCCCCTGGACCAACTGATGGTGCGCCAGAATCTTGAGCACCTTGCTCACCGTAGGCGTGCCGAGCCCGAGCGCGACTGCCAGATCGCTGGCGCTGAAGCGCCGCTCCGGAAATCGAGCCAGTTGGCTCATGACCAGCGTGCCATAATCGGTAAGCTTGCTGATGCGAAGCATTGACGAGCGGGCGCCTGCAAAAACGTGCGATAGCAGCGGGATCCCGCCGCCAGAAGCATATGGTACCAATTCGGTACGATATGGTCAACGCAGGATGTCGGTCTGGTGCCAGCCTCGTGGCAGAGCGCTCGAGGCCGCCGCGCGCCTCGAGTTGCAGATCCTCGACTGCCCGGGATAGGACCGAGGACCAGCATTAAACCGCTGCCGCGTCGCGCTGCTCTTTACTCAAGGCTCGATTGCGCAGCACGTCTCGCGGTGCTGGCGCAACTCCCGCAGGTCGACCGCTTCCTGCATTCGCATCCACCACTCTGGGCGTCGTCCCCAGGAAGGTCGCGAGACGAACGGCCATCTCCGGCGCCAGCGCCCTTTTCCCGTGCAGCAGATCAACGAACGTCTGCCAGCCAACGCCCAGTCGTTCGGCGAACCGGACTTGCATGAACTTCAGGGGCGGGAGCACGTCCTCGCACAGGATCGCGGCGGGATGCGCTGGCCGCCAGTCGGGGTTGCGCAGGCTCATCAGCGGTAGTCCTCCTCATGCCACCGTCAGGTACCGGGTCTGAATGTCCGGGTCATTGCGAATGGCCTCGGTCGTGCCTTCATAGACCACCGTGCCTTTCTGCAGGACGTATGCCCGGCTCGCATGCTTGAGAGCGAACGGCACGCTCTGGTCGGTGAACAGGATCGTTGTCGTTTCCGACAGGCGATCGATCAGTGCGCCGATCTGCTGCACGATGACCGGCGCAAGGCCCTCATTGGGCTCATCGAGCAGCAGCAGCCTGGGCTCGGTGGCCAGCGCGCGCGCAATCGCCAGCACCTGTTGCTGGCCGCCCGACAAGGTTCCCCCCGCCTGGTCGCGCACTTCAGCCAGCATCGGGTATTCGTCGAACAAACGCTCGAGCGGCCAGCGGCGTTCGCCTTTGGTGCGCGGCGACATCGCCACTTCAAGATTCTCTCGCACGGTGAGATCGGCGAAGATTCGCCGATCTTCCGGCACGAGGGCCATGCCTCGCCGGGCGATCCAGTGCGCAGGCCGGCCCTGGATTTCTTCGCCCTCGAAGAGCACGCGCCCGCGCCTGGGCGGCGTGAGTCCCATGACGCTCTTGAGCGTCGTGCTCTTGCCAGCGCCGTTGCGCCCCAGAAGACAGACCACCTCGCCGGACGCAACTGCCAGGCTGATGCCCTGCAAGGCGCGGCTCTCGCCGTACCAGGTGTGGATGTCCTCGACGACGAGCATCAGGCGTCCTGCTCCTCGCCCAGGTAAGCCTCGCGCACCTCAGGATTGTCGTGAATCTGCGCCCAGGTGCCTTGCGCCAGCAACCGGCCCCGGTGCATGACCACGATGCGGTCTGCCAGGTCGGCGACCACGTTCATGTCGTGCTCGGTGATGAGGAAGGCGTGCGAGCTCGAGTCGCCCAGGTCGCGCAGCAAGCCCGTGACCTGGCGGGTCTCATCGGGGGTCATGCCCGCTGTGGGTTCGTCGAGCAATACCATGCGAGGTCGGGTCGCCAGCACGATCGCCATTTCCAGAAGGCGTTTGTCGCCATAGCTGAGCACGCCTGCGCGGGTATCGCCCAGCGCGCCCAGGCCGAGACGCTCGAGCACCTGCTGGGCTTCGTCGCGCAGGATCCGGTCGCGCGAAGCCAGCCGGAACATGTGCAGACCCTTGCCGTGCAGTGCGGTGAGCGCGACTTCGATGTTCTGCCGGGCCGTGAGATCGGAGAAGATATTGGTGATCTGGAACGAGCGCGAAATGCCGAGCCGACTGATGCGATGCGGCGGCAATCCGGTGACATCGCGCCCCTCGAAGACGATGCTCCCCGAGCTTGGCTGCATGCGCCCGGAGAGCATGTTGTAGAAGGTGGTCTTGCCCGCGCCATTGGGGCCGATCAGCGCAACTTTTTCCCGCGGATGAACCTCGAGGCTGATGTCGTCGACGGCTCGCACCCCGCCAAACGTCTTGCTCAGGTTGCGCACCGAAAGAACCGGTGCTGCCACTGCTGATGCCGCCTGTGTCGATGCGGCCTGTGCCGATGCGGCCTGTGCCGATGCCGCCTGTGTCGATGCGGCCTGTGTCGAGGCGGCTTCTGCCGAGGCGGCTGATGCTCGTGCGCCCGCTGCCGATGCAGTCACTGTCGCCTCGTGAGGCGGTCGAGCGCAGTGCCGAGGATGCCGCGCCGGAAGAAAATGACCATGATGGCGAGGATCGCGCCCAGGAACAGCATCCATTGCTCGGTATAGCTCGTGATCCAGGTTTCGAGCAGAACAAATACGCCGGCCCCGAAGAACGGTCCGAGAAAGTACCCGGCTCCGCCGAGGATGGTCATCAACACCGGCTGCGCTGATTCGGTCCAGTGCAGCATGTCGGGATTGGCCACCCGGTTGAAGGGGGCGAAAAGGCCACCGGCCAGGCCGGCGAACATTCCGGCAATGGTGAAGCTGAGCAGCCGGTAGCGGCGCACATCGATGCCGCAAAACGCCACGCGCTCGGCGTTCTGGCTGATGGCCTTCAGGAGCAGCCCGAACGGCGAGCGGGTGATCAGATACAACAGGGCACAGGCAAGTCCGGCCACTACCAGCACCACCCGGTAGTAGACAGCCGGGTTGGCGAGCTGCAGGTCGAGCGCGAGCCCGAAGCTGCCGAGCGGAAATCCCGCAACGCCGTCGCTGCCGTTGGTGAGGCTGCGCCACTGGTGCACGACCGCGAACGCCATCATCCCGAAGGCGAGCGTGAGCATGGCGAAATAGACTTCGTCGAGCCGCACACAGAAAAACCCGATCAGCGCCGCCAGCAGCGCCGCGCTGAGCATCGAGAGCAGCAGCACCCAGACGAGCGGAATCTGGAAGTGGAGCAGCAACAAGGCGGCGGTGTAGGCGCCCATCCCGAAAAACGCTGCGTGCCCGAACGACAGCATGCCGGTATAGCCGAAGATCAGATTGAAGCTCGTGGCGAACAATCCCATCACCAGAATCTGTGTTGCCACGAAAATGTAGAAGTACGGTACGTAGTCGGGCAGCCGGAACAAGGCAGCGAAAGCGAGCAGCACCAGCACACCGATCGATGCGACCCGCATCAGCTTGCTCTCTTGCCCATGAGACCCTGGGGCCGAACCAGCAGCACCAGCGCCATCCCGATGTAGGGCAGCACCAGGTTGATCTGGGGGAGATAGCGCCCACCAAAGCCGTGAATGAGGCCCAGGACGATCGCACCGAGCAAGGTGCCCGGGAAGCTGCCCAGGCCGCCGATCACGACCACGATGAAGGAATCGATGATGATCTTGTCGCCCATGCCGGGATCGATCGCCCGCATCGGCGCGGCAATGACGCCGCCCACGGCGGCCATCCAGGCGCCCAGGGCGAATACGCCCGTGATGACGAGGGGAACGTTGATGCCTATGGTCTCGGCCATCTGGCGATCGCTCGCCGCAGCGCGGATGATGCGACCGGTGCGCGTTCGGGTGAAAAACAGCCACAAGCCGACCATCGCCACGAGCGCCACGCCCATGACGAAGAAGCTGTAGAGCGGATAGACCACTCCGAATACTCTGGCCGTGCCCTGCAGGGCTGGCGGCGGCGCCACGATATGAATGCCCGAGCCCCACACCATGCGCACGACATCATCGATGATCAGCAACAGCGCGAAGGTGATCAAAAGGCTGTCGGCGACGTCGCGACCGTAGACGTGGCGCAACACGATCCGCTCCAGCGCAACGGCAATGATCGCCACGCCAAGCGGGGCCGCCAGCAAGGCCGGCCAGAAGGGCAACTGCAGCGCACCGACGACACTGAAAGTGAGATACGCGCCCAGCATGTACAAGCCGCCGTGCGCGAAATTGATGACGTTGAGCACGCCGAAGATGATATTGAGCCCGACGGCGATGACGAACAGCAACAGTCCGATCTCCAGACTGTTGAGCAAGGCGCCGAGAATGCTTTCCATGCCCCCGGGCTTGCGTCAGCAGCGCCCGGTGGGGCGAGCGCAACCCGTCAAAGCTTGCAGCCGGTTTCCGAAACCGGGGGCGTGACCTCTTCGCCGGTAAAGTTGCGAACCGCATCGAGCATGCGGATGCCGCGATCCTTGTCGAATTTCCCGATCTTGCCCCAGGTCGGTCCGACCACCGCCTGATGGTCGCCGGCGCGGATCTCGAACTGGCCGGTGGGCCCATCGAAAGTGAGGCCGGACAACGCCTTGGCAACCGCCTCGCCGTCGGTGCCGCCAGCCTTTTCCACGGCCTTCTTGTAGACGTGCAGCGCGACGTAGGCGCCTTCCGCGTTATAGCTCGGCGGGACCTTGTAGCGGTCCATGTAGGCCTTCACGAACGCCTTGTTCACGGAAGTGTCGTGAGAGGCAAACCAGTATCGGGTGCCCGCCCAGACCCCTTCGGGCATCTGGTCGCCCAACGCTGTCAGGACCTCGACAGCGGCGCCCAGGGTGAAGAGCACCTGGAACTTCTGGTCGAAGAAGCCGAGATCCTTCGCCTGCCGCACGAAGTTCACCAGGTCGCCGCCCCACACCGAGATCAGTACGCCGTCGGGCTTGGCCTGCATGATGGTGTTGATGAACGGCTTGAAGTCTTCGGCGCCGAAGCGGGGAAAGGCCGTTTCGGTCATGAATTCAGCGTCGGGCTTGGCCTTCTTGAGGTATTTCTGGAAGTATTCCCAGGACTGATGGCCGAAGGCGTAGTCGGGGCCGATCGTGGTCCAGCGTTTTGCGCCGCTTTCCGCGGCAATGATGGCGGCCGAAGTCATGTGCTGATTGACGTTGTCGCTCACCCGGAAAGTGTACTTGTTGCAGAGCTTTCCGGTAACGTCGGGCGAAGCGGCATGCGTGATGATCAGGGGCTTGCGCAACTCCGGAATGATCGGCACCAGACCGTTTGCGACCCCGGAGCTGTCGAGGCCCATCAGCGCATCGACGCGCCCCTGGAAAACCAGCTTGCGCGCCGCCTGGATCGCCACGTCGACCTTGCCCTGGCCGTCTTCCAGCGAGAACTCGATCTTGCGACCGAGGATACCGCCCTGCCCGTTGATCTCATCGGCGGCCAACTCGAGCCCCTGCCTGGCGAACTGCCCGTAGGTCGCGGCGCTGCCCGACATGATGTAGATGGCGCCGATCCGCACCGGCTCTTCGGCCTGCGCCTGCGGTATCAACATGACACTGCTGGCTGTTGCACAGAGCAGAGCCCGGATTGCAAACGAGAACAGACGCAAGCTGGTCATTGGTGAATCTCCTCTCCGTCCACGGTCGATACGCCTCGAGCGACCATAGCTACTTTGCATGCAGGCGTCCATATCCACTAAGTGAAGTCACGACAACGGGTATCCTTGCCCGTGACCCGCTGTTGGGGGCACCATTCAGCCTGGCCTTGCAGTCCAGTACGTCTGCGGAGAAAGTGCGATGTCGAGCGAAAGCGAAATTACCGAACACCGCCTGAAGGTCGCCGGCATCCGGCGGCCGGTATTCTTCGATCTGTTCCGCCTGCAGTTTCCGGTCGGCTCGATCGCCTCCTTTTTCCATCGGGTGTCGGGCGTGCTGATGATCCTGGGCCTGCCGTTCCTGGTCTTCTGGTTCGGGCGTTCGCTCTCCGGACCCGAAGCCTTTTCAGCGCTTGGTGCGACCTTCGGGTCGCCGCTGGTCAAGCTGCTGCTGATCGTGCTCTTCTGGGCGCTGGCGCACCATGTCCTCGCCGGGATCCGGCATCTGCTCATGGATGGCGGCGTGGGCTGGCCGCTCAGCAAGGCTCGCCGCAGCGCCTGGACCGTGAACATCGCAGGCGTGGTGATCGCGATCCTGTTCGCCTGGAGGGTCCTCCTGTGACGGGGATCTTCACGGGGCTGCGCGCGTGGTCGGTGCAACGGGTGTCGGCGCTTTACATCCTGCTGTTTGTCCTCGTGCTGCTGCTGAGGTTCACCATCGTTCCGGCGCACTCGTTCGAGGCCTGGGAAGCGTGGTGGCGTGCGCCGGCAGTCACGATTGCCGCCCTGATCTTCTTCGTTGCACTGTGCGCCCACGCGTGGGTCGGCGCGCGCGACGTGATCCTCGATTACGTCGGTCCGCCGGCACTTCGCGTGGTCGTGCTCGCGCTGGTGGCGATCACCCTGGCAGCGATCGGCATCCGGTTCGCGCTGATCCTGCTCTCGCTCTGACGCAGCCCCGCCGGCGCCGCGCCCGAATCAACCTGCCAAGGAAGCCGCGATGCGCTTTTCAGTCTACCGCTTCGATCCGGACAGCGGATTGAAACCGAGAATGCAGGACTTCGATGTCGAACTGCGGCCTTCCGACCGCATGGTTCTCGATGCGCTGCTGCACATCAAGGAGATGGACGACTCGCTCTCGCTGCGGCGATCGTGCCGGGAAGGCATCTGCGGATCCGACGCGATGAACATCAACGGCCGCAACCGGTTGGCCTGCGTCACCCAACTGAAAGGACTGCCCGAGCCCGTGATGATCCGACCGCTGCCCGGACAACCGGTGATCCGCGATCTGATCGTCGATCTCACGCAGTTCTTCGCGCACTACGACTCGATCAGGCCCTGGGTCATCGACGACAAGCCGATGCCGGAGCGCGAGCGCCTGCAGTCGCCCGAAGAGCGCGCCGAACTCAACGGTTTCTACGAGTGCATCCTGTGCGCCTGCTGCTCGACCCAGTGCCCGTCGTACTGGTGGAACCCGGACAAGTTCGTCGGACCTGCAGGGCTGCTGCAGGCATGGCGGTTCATCGCCGACAGTCGTGACACCGCGCTGCAGGAACGGCTCGACTTTCTGGAGGGCCCCTACAAGCTCTACCGATGCCGCACGATCATGAACTGCACCGAGGTGTGCCCCAAGGGGCTGGTTCCGTCGCATGCGATCGAGCGCATCCGGCAATCGATGCTCAAGCGCGCGCTCTGAACGGGCGGGCGCCGCCCGCCGCTTCAGCGGGCGAGCAAGCGCTCCACCTCTTCGTCGTCCACTTGGGGGAATTCCCCGAAGAACTGCGAGACCGCATGGAAATTCGCGGGCGCATCGAGGCAGACGAGTTCATCAACGAGCGGTCGAACGCGTTGCAGTGAGGCCGGAGGCGCCACCGGCACGGCACAAACCAGTCGCTGCGGCGTTCGCGCGCGAACCACATGCAAGGCCGCCATCATCGTGGATCCGGTGGCCAGGCCGTCGTCGAGCACGATCACGATCCGGCCGCACGGGTCGATTGCCGGGCGCCCGAGCCGGTACCGCTTGCGCCGTCGAGCGATCAGATCAAGTTGGGCGCGTTTTTCGTGCTCGAGCCATAGCGGGTCGGCCGAAGACGGATCGACGCCCTCGGTCCAGTGCAGTTCGCCGAACTCATCGATCGCCGCAAGCGCGAACTCGTTGTGAAAGGGTGCGCCGATCTTGCGCACCAGCACGACGTCGAGTTCGCCCCCCAGCTCATCGGCGATCAGCCGTCCCATCGGCACGGCGCCGCGCGGAATCGCCAGCACCAGAGGATTTTTTCCACTGTACGCGGCGAGCGCCTGGCTGAGCTGGCGCGCGGCATCCTCACGATCTGCAAACATCCCTTCACCTCGTGACGGACAAACTCGATCTGCGAACCCTGGCCGATCCGGACGGTTCGGCCCGCTCGGTGATCGATTGTCTCAGCATCGGACGATCGCCGTCGGTCAGCGGTGCTTCAGCCTGGTTTCAGCATCGAACACCGAGACTGCGCCCTGCCGGCCTGAAAGCGGCAACCTGCTCGACAACGCTTGCAAGCGGCCCCGGCCTTCGGCAAGCGGCTCCCCTCGAACATCATGCGAGATCTACCGCTTCATTCATCTCTCTGGCCTGCGCCAGAGCCACAGCGCAACCGCCGCCATCGCAACCGGAGCGCTCCATTTCAGCCAGGCCGGCGTCGCCGACAGCAGGAGCAGTGCGGCACTGCCGATCATCGTCAGGATCGCCGCCCACTTTGCCTTGCGTGGCACGGCGCCGCGTTCGCGCCACTGGCGGATCGGTTCCCCATACCACGGGTGTGCGAGCAGGCGCGCCTCCAGCGCCGGCCAACCGCGCCCGGCCGCCCAGGCAGCCGCCACGAGAAAGGGTACGGTCGGCAACACCGGCACCACCACGCCGATCATTCCAAGCAGCAGCATCGCGACGGCCAGCAGGCGCCACAGCAGGGGTCGGATGCCGCCGATCATGATCGCCACGTGCGCCCCTACAGGAATCGGTCGAGGATACGGCGACTCTCCCGGTCCAGCGCCGGCAAGTGGCGAATCAGATATTGAAGGCCGTGGCTATCGGAAATCAGCAGCATCCCGCCGGGCAGGCGCCGGATGCCCTCCTCACCCTTCAGCACGAACCGGGTCTCGCCGCGATCGGTCGCGACACGCCAGGTGCTGGGCGTGGCAAAGCTCGACACGTCGAGGATTTCGTCGATCTGCGGCATGAATTCGCGAGCGGCGAGTTCTTCTTCCATCAGCAGGCGGACCGCCCGCGGCAGTGAAGCCGGGTCATCGATCCAGGCGAGTTCGTGACCGTCGGCGCTCATCAATGCCAGGCCGCCCTGGGGATCGAGGATGGGAAAGGCTCGCGCAGGCACCACACCGTGGTGGACCGTGCCGTCGGCAAAGGTCAGGACCATTCGGCCGAAGGAGTCCCGGCACAGGGCGAAACCCGCCGCAGCAGGCCCGGCCGTCCCGTCGCCATCGCCTCCCTGATCTGCCCGGTTCATCGGAAGCTTCGCCTGCCATCGACGACATCGGCAGAGACAGCGGCCGCAACGCCCGCCTCCGCCTCCCGCTCCGCCTTGGGCGGCCCCCCGATCCCGGCGCCCGCCACGGCTGCGGCCTCGACGTCGGCCTCGATATCCGCCTCGATGTCCGCCTCGACTTCGGCCGCGACCCCGGCACGGATTTCGCCCGGCGCTTCCGCCAGCCGCGCCTGGGCCTGGTACAAGCGCCAATACGCGCCCTGCCGCTCGATCAGTTCATCGTGTGTGCCCGACTCCACGATCTGTCCTCGCTCCATCACCACCAGCCGGTCGGCACGCCGCAGCGTGCTCAAGCGGTGCGCAATGGCAATCGTCGTTCGGCCGCGCACCAGGTTGTCGAGCGCGTTCTGGATCTCTTTTTCCGTGGTGGTATCGACCGACGAGGTTGCCTCGTCGAGGATCAGCACCCGCGGATCGATCAACAAGGCGCGCGCAATCGAGATGCGCTGGCGCTCGCCACCAGACAGCGCCTGGCCGCGCTCCCCGACGATCGAGTCGTAGCCGTGCGGCAAGCGCAGGATGAACTCGTGGGCATGGGCGGCGCGCGCCGCGGCGATGATTTGCGGGCGCGAGGCATCCGGCCGGCCATAGGCGATGTTCTCGGCGATCGTGCCGAAAAACAGGAACGGCTCCTGCAGCACGAGTCCGATGCGGCGGCGCCAATCGGCAATGGCCACCGAGCGAATGTCGACGCCGTCAACGAGGATCGCTCCCTGGCTCACGTCGTAGAACCGACAAATCAGGTTGACCAGCGTGCTCTTGCCCGAGCCGCTGTGGCCGACCAGGCCGATCATCTCGCCAGGTGCGATCTCCAGGCTCACGCCGCGAATCACGGCCCGGTTGCCGTAGCGAAAGCCCACGTTGCGCACCGTGATCCGTCCCTCCAGCTGCCCGAGCGGCACGGGTTCGGAAGGCTCGGGTACGTTCGACACATGGTCGAGGATGTCGAAGATACGCTTGGCCCCGGCAGCCGCCTTCTGGGTGACCGAAACGATCCGGCTCATGGAGTCGAGCCGCGCGTAGAAGCGCCCGATGTAGGCGAGAAAGGCCGTCAGCACCCCGACCGTGATCTCGTCCTGCGATACCTGCCAGATACCGAACGCCCAGACGACGAGCAGCCCGATCTCGGTGAGCAGCGTCACGGTCGGGGAAAACAGCGACCAGATCCGATTGACGTGGTCATTGACCGCAAGGTTGCGATCGTTGGCGGCGCGAAACCGGGCGGCTTCGCGCCGCTCCTGGGCGAAGGCCTTCACTACCCGGATTCCCGGAATCGTGTCGGCCAGCACATTGGTGACCTCCGACCAGATCCGGTCGACCTTCTCGAATCCGCGGCGCAGGCGATCGCGCACCTCGTGGATCATCCAGGCGATGAAGGGCAGCGGGCCCAGGGTCACCAGCGCCAGCCACGGATTGATCGAAAACAGGATCACCGAGGTCATCGCAATCATCAGCACATCGGTGGCGAAGTCGAGCAGGTGCAGCGAAAGGAACACGCAGATGCGATCGGTCTCCGCGCCGATTCGCGCCATCAGGTCGCCGGTTCGCTTGCCCCCGAAGTATTCGAGCGACAGCCTGAGCAGATGGTCGTAGGTGGCCGTGCGCAAATCGGCGCCAATGCGTTCGCTCACCCGCGCGAGAATCCAGGTGCGCGCCCAGCCCAGCGCCCAGGCGCCGATCGCCGCGGCGAACAAGGCGCCGAGGTAGCCGAGGATCACCGCGCGCTCGATCGGCTTGCCGTTCTGGTAAGGAATCAACACGTTATCCATGAGCGGCATGGTCAGATAAGGCGCCACCAGCGTGGCCGCGGTCGATGCGAGCGTCAGCAAGAATCCGGCGAGCAGGGACCAGCGATAGGGTCGCGCAAATTGCCATAGTCGCAGCAAGGTCCCGGTCGAGGGTGCGGCGTTGGCAGCTGCGGCACAGCGCGGGCACTCGTCCTGGCCGGGCGGCAAGGGCCGCTGGCAGCTTTCGCATACCGGCACTGTCGGCCCCCCGCAGCGGCGGCCGGCGCGCACCGCCTGTTGCGCGCGCTCGAACGCATCGACCAGTTGCAGCATCGCCGCGTGCTCGCCGATCGTGTAGCGCCAGAAGGCAATCCGCCCCGATGCATCGACCAGTTCGAGGGAGCCCACGCCGGCATAGTCGTGATGCCTGAGCGCCAGGCGACCATCGAGCGGCCAGGAAATCCAGCGCGACGGATCGGCCGTCGCGGCAAGCAGCTTGCGCTCGCTCAGCGCGATGAAACCCGATGCGAAGCGCAGTGCCTGATCAAGATCAGGCTCGAAACAGGCGAGCAGGATTTCGTCTTCAGCGAACTGCGTCGACAATGAAGTCTGCCAGGCGGCAGGGACCGGAATTCGGAACATCGATGAAACCATTGCAACAGGGGCGCAAGCGTAGCGCATTCGGGACTGGCTTTACAGCGACCCGTAGGGAAGGATTCAAGCATTTCAAGCACAAATTCAGACCAATTATGACGGAAGCGTTATTAAATTCGGGCCCTCGCCGGGCTGGTGTCGGGAATCACCCAATTGCGGTGCCTATCGGGCGATTCGCGGTAAACGAGCGCTCCGATGCCGCGTTGAACACTCCTCGGGACCCCTCCCGCTACAGGCTTCGCGACCAGCGAGCAGTGCCAACGTGAAAAAGCGCTACATCGATATTGTCCGCGTCACCCATCTTCGCGGCCCCAACCCGTGGACGTACCGGCCGGTGCTCGAGGCACTGGTAGACATCGGCGAACTCGAGGACTTTCCCTCGAATACGCTTCCCGGGTTCAGCGCCCGGCTGGCTGCCTGGCTGCCGACGCTGATCGAACATCGTTGCAGCTACGGCGAGCGCGGCGGCTTTCTGCGGCGGCTCGATGAAGGCACGTGGCCGGGCCATATCCTGGAGCATGTCACGCTCGAGCTTCAGAACCTGGCCGGCCTGCCGGGAGGGTTCGGCAAGGCGCGGGAAACGTCCGAACGCGGTGTCTACAAGGTGGTCGTGCGCGCCTGGAATGAGCAGGTGACCGAGGCCGCACTCTTCGCGGCTCGCGACCTGGTAATGGCAGCGATCGAGGACCGGCCTTTCGATGTGTCGGGCACCGTGGGCCGGCTGCGCAAGCAGGCCGATTCGCTCTGCCTCGGGCCAAGCACCGCCTGCATCGTCGACGCAGCCGCTGACCGCGATATTCCTGCGATCCGCCTGAGCGATGGCAATCTCGTGCAGCTGGGCTACGGGGCGCGCCAGCGCAGGATATGGACCGCCGAGACCGAGCTGACCAGCGCAATCGCCGAAGGCGTGTCGCGGGACAAAGACCTGACCAAGCAGCTTTTGCACGCAGTCGGCGTCCCCGTTCCGGAGGGCAGGCGGGTCGCCGATGCCGACGACGCGTGGGCCGCTGCCCAGGAAATCGGCCTGCCGGTTGTCGTGAAGCCCTGTGACGGCAACCACGGCCGCGGCGTGTTCACCCACCTGAACACTGCCGATCAGGTGCGCAACGCCTGGAGCGTTGCCGCCGGCGAAGGCAGTGGCGTGATCGTGGAGCGCTTCGTCTCGGGCAACGAACACCGCCTGCTGGTAGTCGATGGCAAGCTCGTCGCCGCCGCGCGCGGCGACGTGGCCAGCGTCGCTGGCGATGGCCGCAGCACGATCCTGGAGCTGATCGAAAGTCAGTTGAATTCGGACCCACGACGAGGCCGTACCGAAGACACGCCGCTCAATACCGTGCGAATCGACTCGGCCGCCGTGATCGAACTCGCGAACCAGGGGTTCGAGCCCCGCTCCATACCGCCGGTGGGCACATGCGTGCTGATCCAGCGCAACGGCAACGTCGCCTTCGACGTCACCGACATCGTGCATCCCTCGGTGGCCGAGGCGGTTTCGCTGGCCGCGCGAACGATCGGACTGGATATTGCCGGCGTCGATCTCGTGGTCGAAGACATCTCGCATCCGCTCGCCGAACAGCGCGGCGCAATCGTCGAAGTCAACGCCGGCCCCGGCTTGCTGATGCACCTGAAGCCCGCCGCGGGCACTCCCCGGCCGGTTGGTCGGGCGATCGCCGATCATTTGTTTCCCGGGGGCGCGAACGGACGGATTCCGGTGGTCGGCGTCACCGGACGTCAAGGCGCCACCGTGATTGCACGCCTGCTCGCGCGCATTCTCGCCGCCTCGGGCCGGCGCACCGGGGTGGCCTGCCGTCAGGGGTTCTTTCTCGAAGGCCGGCAGGTCGAACAGCGCGACAGCGTGAGCCGCGCGGCGGGCGTGCGCCTGCTGACCAATCGCCGCATCGAGGCCGCGGTCATCGAGGGCAGTGCGCGCACCATCGCCACTGAAGGTCTCGCCTATGACCGCTGCGCGCTCGGGATCGTGACCGGCATCGACGCGGCGGACGCAATGCCCGATCTGGACATTCGCAGCATCGAGCAGTTGTACGCGGTCGTTCGTACCCAGGTCGACGTGGTGCTCCGCAATGGAGCAGCGGTGCTCAACGCATCCGACCCGATGGTCGTGAAGATGGCGCCGCTGTGCGACGGCGAAGTCATCTTCTTCGGCAGGAATGCCACCCTGCCCGCCATCGACGGCCACCGCGCACGCGGCGGCCGCTCGGTGCATACCCGCGAGGGCGTCATCGTGCTCGCCACAGGCAGCGAGGAAGCCGTGCTCACGGCGGTTGCTTCGGTGCCGCTGCTCGGCGCCGGTGCGGACCGGTTCGCCCTCGAGACGGTACTGGCGAGCATCGCCGGCGCCTGGGCGCTCGGCGTGCCGATCGAATTGATGCGCGCGGCGATCGAAAGTTGTGAACGCGAACACATCGGCGTTGGCGCGGCGCTCGCGCCCACGCTCGCCTGAGCGGCCGACAACAATGGAGCTGACCCGAATTCGCTCACTGCGCGGTCCGAACCTGTGGACCCGCCACACCGCCATCGAGGCGATCGTTACCTGTAGTGAACCCGAGCGCGCGCTCGGCTCGCTTGTGGGCTTCGAGGCCCGACTCCGCGCGCGTTTTCCGGCGCTCGGAGCGTTTGCCCACGGACCTGCGCAGGAAGCACCGTCGATGGCGGATGCGCTCGAAAGGACGACCCTCGCCTTGCAGGCGCAAGCCGGCTGCCCGGTCTCGTTCAGCCGCACAGCGGCCACGCTCGACCCCTGCGTCTACCAGATCGTAGTGGAATACACGGACGAGCCGGTCGGCCGGCTCGCGCTCGAGTTGGCCCAGGCGGCCTGCCGCAGCGCCCTGGAGGACCGCCCCTTCGATCTGAGGGACGCGCTCGCGCAACTGCGCGATCTTCACGAAGACGAACGGCTTGGCCCGAGCACCGGTGCGATCGTCGACGCCGCCGCGGCGCGAGGCATTCCATACCGCCGCCTTACCGGCGGCAGCCTCGTGCAATTCGGCTGGGGCAGCCGGCAGCGCCGGATCCAGGCTGCCGAAATGGATCGCACCGGGGCGATCGCCGAGTCGATTGCGCAGGACAAGGAGCTCACAAAGTCATTGCTGCACGATGCTGGCGTTCCCGTGCCGCGCGGCCGCCCTGTGAAAGATGCAGACGATGCCTGGCGAGCGGCTTGCGAGATCGGCCGACCGGTTGTGGTGAAGCCGCGTTACGGCAACCAGGGCAAGGGGGTGGCGGTCAACCTGAGCACCCGCGAGCAGGTGCGCGCCGCCTGGGCGCGCGCCGACGAGTACGGCTCCGACGTGATGGTCGAGAAGTACTTGCCGGGGAGCGACTTCCGGGTGCTGATCGTGGGCGACCGACTGGTCGCGGCAGCGCGGCGCGACCCACCGCTGGTGATCGGCGATGGTGTGCACACGATAACCGAACTGATCGATCGGTTGAACGCCGACCCGCGCCGCGGCGACGGCCACGGCATGCCGCTCACCCGGATTCGGCTCGACGAGATCGCGCTGGCAAGACTCGCCACGCAGCAGTTCACGTCTGAATCCATCCCGGGGCAAGGCCTGCGCGTGGTCCTGCGCAACAACGCCAACCTGAGCACCGGCGGCACCGCCACCGACGTGACCGACGAAGTGCACCCCGAGGTCGCAGCGCGCGCGATCGAGGCGGCGCAAACGGTCGGACTCGACATCTGCGGCGCAGACATCATTTGCAGCAACATCTCCGAGCCGCTCGAAGCTCAGAACGGGGGCATCGTCGAAGTCAACGCGGCGCCGGGCCTGCGCATGCACCTCTCGCCCTCATCCGGCAAGGGCCGCCCGGTCGGCGAAGCGGTCGTGTCGTTGCTGTTCGCCGCCGGCGAAGACGGGCGAATCCCGATCGTGGCGGTAGCGGGCACCAACGGCAAGACCACCACCGTGCGGCTGATCGCCCATCTCGCCGCGGGGCTCGGGCGGCGCGTCGGCATGACGAACTCAGATGGGGTCTACATCAACCGCAAGCGGATCGGTACCGGCGATTGCAGCGGCCCGCGCAGCGCCCGCAACGTCTTGCTGCACCCCGATGTCGACTTCGCCGTCTTCGAGACCGCCCGCGGCGGCATTCTGCGCGAGGGCCTCGCATTCGATCGCTGCGATGTGGCAGTCGTCACCAATATCGGCATGGGCGATCATCTCGGCTTGAATTACATCACCACGGTCGAAGATCTCGCGGCAGTCAAGCGCGTGATCGTCGACAACGTGAGGCCGAACGGCACTGCCGTGCTCAACGCGGCCGACCCGCTGGTGGCGCAGATGGCGGAACACTGCCCGGGATCGGTCATCTTTTTCGCAAGCGACCCGCAGCATCCGGTGATAGCAGAGCAGCGCTCGGCAGGCCGACGCGTCGTGTTCATCGACGGCGCCGATCTGGTCGCAGCCGAGGGCGCCGCGGAACAGCGAATTCCCCTCGCGCAGATTCCACTCACGCGCAACGGCACGATCGGCTTTCAGGTCGAAAATGCCATGGCCGCCGTGGCCGCCGCAATTGCCCTCGACATGGACTGGAATACCGTGCGTAGCGGCTTGCACAGCTTCGTGAACGACGCGCAAACCGCGCCCGGGCGCTTCAATGTGTTCGAGCACCGCGGCGCCACGGTCATTGCCGACTATGGTCACAACCCCGATGCCATCGAGGCATTGGTGCACGCCGTGGCGTCCATGCCTTCGAAGCAACGGCATGTCGTCATCAGCGGCGCCGGCGACCGACGCGATGAAGACCTGCGCCGCCAGACTGAAATTCTCGGCGATGCCTTCGACACCGTGATCCTTTATCAGGATGCGTGTCAGCGCGGCCGCGCCGATGGCGAAGTGCTTGCCTTGCTGCGCCACGGGTTGGTCGGCGCCCGGCGTGCACTGAGCGTTGACGAGATCCACGGCGAATTCGCGGCGATCGATATCGCGATGTCACGGCTGCAACCGGGTGATCTTTGCCTGATCCTGGTCGACCAGGTCGAAAAGGCACTCGACCACATCGCCAGGCGGGTTGCCGAAAGCGAGAGTGCGATGCTGGCGGACTGAACCGCAAGCCCGCCCGGCACGCGCGGGCTGTGAGTCGCGCGCGCCGCCTCTTCCGCATTGCTTGTTCAGCCAACGTGGATCGGCACGAAAATCGTGTCGTTGCCACGCCTGATCAGAAGCGCGACGGACTTCGACGAGTTGATCGATTTAGCGACCGTTTCGCGAACCTGTTCGACACTCTTCACCGGTGTGCCGTTGATCGCGATCAGCACGTCGCCTGGCTGCACGCCGGCCAGGGCGGAAGCGCCGCTGGCCTCACCGATCAACAAACCGCCGCTGATGCCGACTTCGCGGCTTTCCTGGGGTTGCAAGGGGCGCAGCGCCAGACCGAGTTTCGCGTCTGCCGCGTTGTCGGCGTTGCTCGCTGCCGCAGCTTTCTCCTCGATGCTGCCCAGGTTTGCCACCATCTCGTGCTTCTGACCCTGGCGCCAGACATCGAGAGTCACTTTCTCGCCGGGTTTGGCCGCGCCGATCATGGCCGGCAAATCGCCCGAATCCACGATCGGGTGATTATCGAGGCCGACGATAATGTCGCCGCTTTTCAGGCCAGCCTTGTCGGCTGCGCTGCCCTTTATAACGTCGGACACGAGCGCGCCCTCAGGGCGGGCCAGCCCGAAGGACTCGGCCAGCGTCTGATTGACCTCCTGCACCGTGACGCCGAGTCGGGCGTGCCGCACATGACCGGTTTCCGCGATCTGATCCTTGACGCGCACCGCGACATCGATCGGGATCGCGAACGACAAGCCCTGGTAGCCGCCGGTGTGGCTGAAGATCTGTGAATTGATCCCGACCACCTCGCCGCGCGTGTTGAACAACGGGCCGCCGGAGTTCCCCGGGTTCACTGCCACATCGGTCTGGATGAACGGCACGGAGCTCTCGTCGGGCAGCGACCGGCCCTTGGCGCTGACGATCCCGGCGGTGGCCGAGTTCTCGAAACCGAAGGGCGCGCCGATCGCGAGTACCCAGTCGCCCACTTTCACGTCGCCGATCTTGCCCAGCGGCACCGTGGGCAGGTTCTTCGCATCGATCTTCAGAACCGCCACATCGGTAACCGGATCGGAACCCAGAACCTTGGCACGGAACTCGCGGTGATCGGTCAGCTTGACCGTGACCTCATTTGCGTCGCGCACCACATGGGCGTTCGTCAGGATGATGCCATTGGGGTCGACGATGAAGCCGGAGCCCTCACCGCGGATCGGCATCTCGCGCGGCACAGGTATCGGCCCATTGGGACCCTCGAAGCGACGGAAAAACTGGTAGAACGGGTCGTTCAGGCGTGGATCGCTCGGGTCGACGGGAGCGCCCGGGCCGGCGCTGCCATCCGGGCTCTCTACCGCCGCCCTGGTAGTGCCGACGACGCTCACGTTGACGACCGCCGCGCCGTAACGGCTGACGATAGCCGAGAAGTCAGGCAAGGCGAGCGGCACGGCCGAGCTGCTCGAAGTCGTGGCGGAGGGCGCGGTGGCCGGCACGGTGACGGTCGGCACCGCAGGGGCAGCCCCCTGGCCGGCCTCATAAGCCGAGGCCGCGGTACCGGTGAGTACACCGGCGGCGAGCAATGCGACAACGATGCGTTTCGGTGCAAATGATCGATTGTTCATGACGAACTCCTGTTGAGTGCGAAGCACAGTTCCGACTATCGACCGCAAGACTTAGTCAGAACTTAAATCGCCACCGGAAATTCGACGCTCACTCGCAGGCCGCCCAGATGCTCGGAGCCGGCCACTGCCAGGCGAGCGCCATGCCGGTCGGCGATCGCCTTTACAATCGCCAGGCCCAGTCCGCTACCGGGCGCCTGGCTGCCCCCAATGCGGTAGAACCGGTCGAACACGCGATCGCGATCTCCGACCGGTATGCCCGGCCCGGAGTCTTCGATCACCAGCGTCAACGCCTGCGCCTGCCGGCGCACGGCGGCCTCGATGCTTCCGCCTTCCGGCGCGTACTTGAGCGCGTTGTCGAGCAGATTGCGAATCAGCGTGTACAGAGACTCGGGATGGCCGTCGATCGACGACTCGTCGGCTTCGAGAAGCGCAAGCCCGATGTGCCGCGCTCCGGCCAGGGGGGCCGCGTCGGCCAGCGCCCTTCGAACGAGCTGAGCCAGCACCGTCTTTTCCGACGCGCCACCGGCCGCTGCCGCCGCATCCTGGCGTGCCAGTACCAGCAGCTGCTCGACGAGGCGCGCGGCACGATCGATGCCGGCGCTCAGGCGCCCGATCGCCACACGGCGTACGTCGTCGTTCGGCGCGCGCTGCAAGGCCTGGATCTGCAATTTGAGCGCCGCCAACGGCGAGCGCAATTCGTGGGCAGCATCGGCGACGAAATCCTCGCGCGCCCTGAACGCCTCGTTTACCCGACCGAACAACAGGTTCAGCTCGGTGACCAGGGGCCGCACCTCCTCAGGCAAGCCCGTCTCCGACAGCGGCGAGAAATCGTCGGCCGTACGCTGGGCAACCTGGGAGCGGGTGCGCTGCAAAGGCGCAAGCGAACCGCTCACTGCCAGCCATAGCGCCGCCATCAGCAACGGGGCGAGCAAGGCGATCGGCAGCACGAAACGCAAGGCGAGCGCACGCGCGACTTCGCGCCGGGTCGCCAGGTCCTGGGCGACCTGGATCGTGCGAGTGCTCGTCTGGATCGAATAGACGCGATACGCGGTTCCCCGGGCCGCGACGTTCGAGAAACCGAGCACGGCAGGTTGAGGCAACGCCGACCCTGGCGGTGATTCGAAAACCGCGACGCCGTTGGGCGACCAGACCCGGATGACGAGGTCGAAGTCCCCCTCGACGCCCGGTGTGCCCGGCAAATGGCCCTGGAGCGTTTCCGGGAAGCCCCCGCGCAAGGACATCGCGATCTGCTGCATCTGATAGTCGAAGATCTGGCCGGTCTCGTCGAGCGCCATCCGGTAGGCGATCGCGGCCTGAAGGGCAGCGACGATGCCGACCGCGATGAGCAGCAGCACGAGCAGGCGCCGACGCAGCGAGTGCGAGGCCGGTCTCGCCGCCCGCGCGACACTCACCGCCTGGGCACCATGTAGCCCACGCCGCGCACGTTGCGGATCAGGTCGGCGCCCAATTTCTTGCGCAGGCCGTGAATGTAGACCTCGACCGCGTTGCTGCTGACCTCGTCCTTCCAGCTGAAGAGTTTTTCCTCGAGCTGCGCCCGCGACAGGACCAGGCCGGGGCGCGCCAGCAGCGGCTCGAGGACCGCCCATTCACGGGCGGACAGCACGACCGGAGCGCCATCCCGGGTGACCTCGCGGGTGGCCGGATTGATGGTCACCTTGCCGGATTCATAAACCGGTTCGGCGCGGCCGAAGCTGCGGCGCAGCAACGCGCGAATCCGCGCGAGCAATTCGTCCACATCGTAAGGCTTCAGGACATAGTCGTCGGCGCCCGCATCGAGCCCGGCGATCCGCTGCGCAACGCCATCGCGGGCGGTCGCGATCAGCACCGGCATTCGCTGCTTGCGTGCCCGCAGCGCGCGCAACACTTCGAGGCCGTCCTTGCCGGGAAGCCCCAGATCGAGCAGGACCAGGTCGTAGCTCTGGGCCAGAAGCGCGGTGTCGGCCATGAGCCCGTCGCGAACCCAATCGACGGCGTAACCGTCGTCACGCAGCATATCGAGCACGGACTCGCCGATCATCACGTCGTCTTCAACGAGCAGCAACCGCATCGCCGGGCGGCCTGGTTCACCCGGCAGCGGGCTGCCGCGACCGCGCCTGCGTGAGCGAGTGCTCGACGAGCGTGCGCAGGACGAGGACGAGGACGAGGCCGAACATGGCAATTCGGTGCCAGGCCGCAGCCCCGGGTGGCGCTGCCGACGAGTCCGGCTGTGAACTCAGTGCCGCGCGGCCTGCAGTGCCTGCTTGATCGCCGATGCGTCGGAGCCGGTGGTCACGTCGGCGAAATCGCCGCGCAGCGCTTTCAAGGCATAGCGCTCCTCGTTGATTTCATCCGTCGTGCGCACCCCGGCGCGCCTGAGAACTGGCAGCGGAGGACACCAGCCCTGGACCGCATGTTGCAGCAGAAAGCCGGCAACCACAGCGGGCAAGACGAACCACCTGCGATCCTCGGTCGTTCCCAGCGCAACGCCGAGCAGGCTTATGGATGCCGCTCCGGTTTCGAGGTAACGCTCGATGTCCCATTCCTGGTCCAGTTCCTGCAGGCGGCGGTCGATCGCCGGCCGCCCGCCCTGGGCGGCCCAGACGACCCGCAACTCGGCAGCATTGCGAATTTTCAGGTTCACTTCGTCAGTGGTGTGCAGCGTGACCCGCTCGGCGGTACTTGATATTGCATTCATGGGGTAGTGTCCTTTTCCTTTGCGTTCCGGCACGGTAGGCAGGCAATGTGCCGCTCTGGCAGGGTAGCGCTTTTTGCCTTTCGGAGAACCTTCCTTGACCACGCTAAGCAGTGATATTCCGGCCCGCCTCGATCGCCTCCCGTGGTCCAGGTGGCATTGGCGGGTCGTGATCGCGCTCGGAACCGCATGGATACTCGACGGCCTGGAGGTCACACTGGTCGGCTCCATTGGCAGCGTGCTGGAGCGGCCCGATACGCTCGCGCTCACTGCCGGACAGGTCGGCTGGTCCGGCTCGCTTTATGTTGCTGGCGCGGTCGCCGGTGCGCTCGTGTTCGGGCGCCTCACCGATCGGTTCGGGCGCAAGAAGCTGTTCCTGATCACCCTGATGGTCTACACGCTCGCCACCCTGGCCACTGCGCTCTCGTCCGGCTTCGCCTTCTTCGCGGTATGCCGGATCATTACGGGGATCGGCATCGGGGGCGAGTACGCCGCAATCAATTCAGCGATCGACGAGTTGATTCCAGCGCGGGTGCGGGGCCGGGTGAGCCTGGCCATCAACGGCAGCTTCTGGATCGGCGCCGCGCTCGGCGCAGGGCTGAGCCTGGTGCTGCTCGATCCGCGCGTGTTCGGACCCGTCTGGGGATGGCGGGCCGGCTTTGTCGCGGGAGCGGTTCTCGCCGTGGCGATTCTCCTGGTGCGACGCCATGTGCCGGAGAGCCCGCGCTGGTTGCTCGCTCATGGCAGAGGCGAGGAAGCGCAGCGGATCATGGAACGCATCGAGATCGAGATCGCCGCGCATCATGGAGCGCTCGCGCCGGTCACCGGGCGCCTTGCCTTTGCCAGACAGGCGGCCCCATCGATCCGGCAGATCGTGCAGGTGCTCTTGCACCGATACCGACGCCGCAGCATCGTGGCGTTGGCGCTCATGGTCTCGCAGGCCTTCTTCTACAACGCGATTTTCTTCACCTACGCGCTGGTGCTCACCCGCTTCTACGGAGTGCCCGACATCCGTGTCGCGCTCTACATCTTTCCATTCGCACTGGGCAACGTATTGGGGCCTCTCGTACTCGGTCCCCTCTTTGACCGGGTCGGCCGGCGCAAGATGATCGCGCTTACTTATGTCCTGTCAGGAATCGGCCTGGCACTCACCGGCTGGGCCTTCATGCAAGGGTGGCTCGATGCGCGTAGCCAGGCGCTGTGCTGGTCGGCAGTGTTCTTTCTGGCATCGGCGGCGGCCAGTTCGGCGTATCTCACCGTGAGCGAGGTGTTCCCGCTCGAGATGCGCGCGCTCGCGATCTCCATCTTCTATGCAGTGGGCACGGGCGCCGGCGGCTTCGCGGCGCCTGCGCTGTTCGGATCGCTGATCGAAACCGGCAGTCGCGGCGCGGTCACCATCGGCTACGGCATCGGCGCCGTGCTCGTGATATCGGCCGGTGTCCTCGCCTGGTGCTACGCGGTGGACGCCGAGCGCAAGCCGCTGGAAGAAGTGGCCGCGCCGCTGGGGATTGATCTCAGCGATGGATTTGTCCGCTCACCGGACCGATCTTGAGGAAGACAGCGCCCACGATTCGTCATCGCTTCCCCGAACCCTGCGAAAACACTCTCGCGCTCCTGCGCCATGGACTGGCTTTGAGCCTCGCTCTCGCGCACTGTCCCGCCGATGCCGCTGGCGCCATGGCGGTTGATGACGCCAGTGTCGCAGCCCGTGCAGCATTTCGCCACGAGGCTGTAAGCCTGGATGGCAAGCGATGCCTCTGGAGCCTCGCGGCGCCTTGCCGGCGCGCGGCTCCCCTTGTCCTGTGCTGGCCGATCGACGGTTTTGATCCTCGGACATCATCGCTTCGGAAAACGCAGTCATACGCCTCTGCTCACCGCTTCGGCAGCCGGCTCCCCACTCCCTGAACGAAGAAATCCATTTTCCCGAGCGCCTCGTCGCTCATCGACCCGCTTGCATGCCGCGTCTTGCCATCCTGGTCGACGACCGGACCGGCGAACGGATCGAGCGCGCCGGACTTGATGTCGGCCTCGAGCTTCGCCACGTTCTCGACCACCGCAGCGGGGATGATGGAGTTCATCGGTGCGAGTCGTACCATTCCTTCCTTCATGCCGCCCCAGATGTGCTCGGTCTTCCAGGTACCCGTGAGCACCTGCTCCACGGTGTGTTGATAGAACTCGTTCCAGTGCTCCGTTGTGCCGCTGAGCTGCGCGTGGGGGCCGTACTTCGACATGTCGGAGTGGTAGCTGAAGGCCCACTTTCCAGCCGCCTCGGCAGCCTGCACGACGGCGGTCGAGTCGGTGTGATGGGTGACGATATCGGCGTTCTGCGACATGAGTGTCATCGCCGCCTCGCGTTCCCTGCCGGGGTCGTACCAGGCGTTGACCCAGATCACGCGCACCTCGATGTCGGGGTTCACGCTGCGCGCGCCACGGGCGAAAGCGTTGATGCCTTGCAGGACCTCTGGAATCGGAAACGCCGCGACATAGCCGAGCAGGTTCGTCTTCGTCATCTTCCCGGCGGTCACGCCGTTCAGGTAGCGGCCCTGGTAGAAGCGCGCGTTGTAGACGCCCATGTTCTCGCGTGTCTTGTAGCCGGTGCAATGCATGAACACGGCCTTCGGAAACTGGCGGGCGACGCGCTCGGTGTAGTTCATGTATCCGAAGCTCGTGGCGAACACGAGCCCGTCTCCGCGTTGCGCCATCTCGCGGATCACGCGCTCCGCATCGGCGCCCTCCGGCACGCTCTCAACGTAATGCGTTTCGATCTTCGGTCCGAACACCCGCACGATCGATTGCCTGCCGAGTTCGTGCTGGTAGCTCCACCCTGCATCACCGATCGGAGATACGTACACAAACCCGATCTTCAGCGGCGAGGTCGAATAGGCGCCGGCTTTCGCCGCACCCTGGGCACGAGCGGCTGCGGGGATGGCAGCGGCCCCGGCGCCCGCGGCCAGGAGTTTGAGTGCGGATCTGCGTGAGGACATCGGGTGCTCCGTTGTTCTGCGTCTGTGACGAAGAAAACGCCATCTTCGCCAGTGAGCGGCGACCAGCACCATTCATGCATCGGGGCGATAGCGCTCGCCAAGTGAAGCCGGCGCGTTCAGCCGAATCGTATTCGGATCGCGCGAGATCAGCACCAGCACGACGATCGTCGCGATATACGGCAGCGCGGTCAGAAGCTGCGTGGGAAGGGCGAGATCGGCGCCCGACCCCTGCAAAAAGAGCTGCGCGACCATCACACCGCCGAACAGGTAAGCGCCTCCCATCACCCGCAGCGCACGCCACGTGCTGAACACGACCAGCGCCAGCGCGATCCAGCCGCGCCCGGAGACCATGCCTTCGGCCCACATCGGCGTGTAGAACACCGAAAGAAAGGCTCCGCCGATGCCCGCCATTGCGCCGCCAAATACGGTGGCGGCATAACGAACCGCGAGCACCGGGTGGCCGATGGCATGGGCCGAATCGGGCGACTCGCCGACCGCCCGCAGCACCAGGCCGGGGCGGGTGCGCGCGAGAAACCACGCCACCGCAGCGAGCAGCAACCACGAGAGGTAGACGGGCCACTGCTGCGCGAACAGCGCCGGGCCGACGATCGGAAGATCGCTCAGCGGCCCGAGCTCCAGGGCGGGCAGCGTCTTCAGGGAGGCCGCCTCCCACGGTTTGCCGACGAAGGCGGCCAGTCCTACCCCGAAGATCGACAAGGCCAAACCCGCTGCGACCTGGTTGGCGAGCAAGGTGAGCACCAGGACTGCAAAGACGGCCGACACGGCAGCGCCGCCTGCCATGCCGGCCGCGATGCCGGCGACCGCGCTGTCGGTCTCGAAGGCAGCAATGAAGCCGGCAACCGCGCCGACGGCCATCATTCCCTCGACACCCAGGTTGAGCACCCCGGAGCGTTCGGTGACCAGTTCGCCCAGCGCAGCGAAGATCAGCGGAGTGCCGGCAACGATCGTCGCCGACAGGATTGCAGCGATCAGACCGTGCTCCATCAGTGCGCTTCGCTGGCCAGCCGGGCCGATCGACGCACCCGCCGTATCCGGTACTGAACGAACACGTCTGCGCCCAGCAGGAAGAACAGCAACATCCCCTGGAACACCTTGCCGACCGACGAAGGCAGCGCCAGGTACTGCTGGGCCTGCTCTCCGCCGATATAGAGCAAGGCCATCAGGAGACTGGCCAGCGCAATGCCGAGCGGATGCTGACGACCGAGGAAGGCGACGATGATGGCCGCGAAACCGTAGTCGTTCGAGACGTGTTCGGTCAGCTGCCCCATCGGCCCGGCAACCTCTGCCATGCCCGCCACGCCGGCCGCCGCGCCGCCGGCGAGCAGGCCGATCCAGACCGTGCGCGTTGCCGAAAAGCCGGCGTAGCGAGCGGCCGGGCCGGCCTGACCGGTCACCAGCATCTGGAAACCCGCGAAGCTGCGCGAAATGAAAACCCAGGCGACGAGGAGCAGCACGAGCGCGATCGGAAACGCCGCATTCAACCGGGTACCCTCGATCAATGCCGGCAACAGAGCGGCGTCGCCGAACATCAGGGTCTGCGGAAAGTTGAAGCCTTCGGGGTCTTTCCATGGGCCGTGAACCAGCCACGACGCGAAAAGCCGGGCGATATACACCAACATCAGCGACACGAAAATTTCATTGGTGTTGAAGCGCGTGCGCAGCCAGGCCGGGATCGCTCCCCAGGCCGCGCCACCGAGCGCGCCGGCCGCAATCATTGCCGGAAGGACCCAGTGACCGCCATGGTCATGCGCGACGAGCGCCACACCGGTTGCCGCGATCGCGCCCAGGATGAACTGGCCTTCGGCGCCGATGTTCCAGACATTGGCCCGGAATCCGATGGCAAGACCGCATGCGATCAGCATCAAGGGCGTGGCCTTGAGCAGCAATTCGGCGACCGCATTCGTATCGCGCACCGGGTTGAGGAAGAACACGCGAAAGCCTTCCACGGGATCGCGGCCCAGCGCGAGGAAAAGGGCAAAACCGGCGAGCGCGGTCAGTATCACCGCCAGGAGCGGTGAGCCCCATTTCATCGCCGCCGAGGGTTCGGTTCGCGGCTCGAGCCTCAGCGGCCAGTCAAACCGCATCGATCGACGCCCGATCCGGGGCCCGGATGCCGGCCACAGCCGGCGCCACGCTGGCGTCTGCCGAGCCTGCCGAGCCGACCGAGCCGACCGAGCCGACCAAGTCACTCGGGCTGCCCCGGCCAGCCTGGTCCGCCGCCGCTGCCGCGCGCGGGCCGCCGGGCCACATGCCGGCCATCCAGAGCCCGATTTCCTCAATGCTCGTTTCGCCCACCGGGATCGCCGGCGAGAGCCGCCCGGCAGCGATCACGGCAATGCGGTCGCATAACTCGAACAGTTCGTCGAGTTCCTCGGAGACCACCAGTAGTGCGGCACCCGCGTCGCGCAGTTCGATCAGGCTGCGCCGAATGAACGCTGCCGCGCCGACGTCGACGCCCCAGGTTGGCTGGGACACGATCAGCAACCCGGGCCGCTGCATCAACTCCCGGCCCACGATGAACTTCTGCAGGTTGCCGCCCGAGAGCGCGCGCGCCTGCGTCTGCGGCCCCCGGGCCTTCACGCCAAAACGCGCAATGCAGTCGGCTGCGAATCGCCGCGCCGCGCGAAAGTCGATCAGCCCGGCATGGACCATGCCGCGCCGGTGGGCCGTCAGCAATGCATTTTCGGCCAGGCTCAGTCGCCCCACCGTGCCGCGGCCAAGCCGCTCCTCGGGCACGAAACCGATGCCGAGCGCGCGTCGCTGCGCGGCCCCGAGGCGGCCCGCGTCGGCGCCGAGAATCCGGATCGAGTGGGCCTCGGCGATCGGCTCCTCGCCGGAGATCACACGCAGCAGTTCCAGTTGCCCGTTTCCCGAGATGCCCGCGATGCCGACGATTTCGCCGCCATGCACTTCGAGATCGATGCCTTGAAGATCGGTTCCGAAAGGCTCGTCCGAGGGGTGCGACAGGCCCGCGAGTTGCAGCGCAGCCGCACCGGCCACCACGGCGGCGCGCGGTTGCAGCGCCGGCAATTCGTCTCCGATCATCATCCGCGCCATCGACCCGGCTGTCTCCCGGGCCGGGATGCAACGTCCGCTCACGCGCCCGCCGCGCAGGATCGTGGCTGTGTCGCAGAGTTCGCGAATTTCATCGAGCTTGTGGCTGATGTACAGGATGCTGACGCCTTCGGCAGCCAGCGCGCGCAGCGTTTCGAAGAGGCCGCGCACGGCCTGCGGTGTCAGCACGGACGTTGGCTCGTCCATGATGAGCAAACGTGGCGCTTGCAAAAGGCAACGCACGATCTCCACCCGTTGGCGCTCGCCCACCGACAGCGAGTGCACGAGCCGATGCGGCTCGACCGGCAGCCGGTAGCGCTGCGAGACATCGGCGATCCGGGCCGCCAGCGTATCGAGGCGTTGCGCACCGGTCAGCGCCAGAGCGACGTTCTCGGCTACGGTAAGAGTCTCGAACAGCGAGAAGTGCTGAAATACCATGCCAATGCCGAGGGCGCGCGCCCGCGCTGGCGAGTCGATCGACACCAAGGCGCCTTCCCAGCGGATCTCGCCCGAGGTGGGACGCGTGGCGCCGTAGATGATCTTCATCAGCGTGGACTTGCCCGCGCCGTTCTCGCCGAGCACCGCGTGGATCTCGCCAGGCGCGACATCGAGATCGATGCCGTCGTTGGCTACCACCCCGGGATAGATTTTCCGTATGCCGCGCAGCGAAAGCCGCGCCGACCCCTCAGTGGAGATAGCGCCAACGGCAGAGATCGCGCTCGCCATCGCCGCCGGTCGCTGTCAGGCGGTCTTCGTTGCCGTGTCGGCCGTCACTTCGTTGGCCGTCGCTTCGTTGGCCGTCGCTTCGTTGGCCGTCGCTTCATTGGCCGTTGCCGTGCCGAGCGGCGCGGGATCGCTCGCCGACCTATCCGCCTTCGCTTGCCGGCTCGCTTCGCCGGTCGGGCGCGTCAGCCCCCTTGGCAACGGAAAGGTCATGTGCTCCTCCACGCCGCGCAGGGTCTGGACGGCGGCGACGCCCAATTCCCGAAGCCGCGCGATCAACTGCTCGACCAGCACCTCCGGCGCCGAGGCTCCGGCCGTCACCCCGATCCGGCGCTTTCCGGCGAGCCATGCCGGGTCGAGTTCGGCAGCCGAGCCGATCATCCGGGCCTCGCAGCCGATCTTCTGGGCGACCTCGCGCAGCCGGTTGCTGTTCGAACTGGTTGGCGAACCAATGACCAGCACCAGATCGCAGCGCGGCGCCATAAATTTGACGGCATCCTGGCGATTCTGGGTGGCGTAGCAAATATCCTGCTTCTTGGGTTCCGCGATCGCCGGAAAGCGGGCGCGCAATGCTCCGATGACGGCTCGGCAATCATCGACCGACAACGTGGTCTGCGTGACATAGGCAACGCGCTCCGGATTCCCGACACGCAAGGTCGCCACGTCGTCGACCGACTCCACGAGATGGATGCCGGCGTCCGCCTGCCCCATCGTGCCCTCGACCTCGGGGTGGCCGGCGTGGCCGATCATGATCACCTCGCGATCGTCGCGGCGCATCCTGGCGACTTCGACATGCACCTTGGTGACCAGCGGGCAGGTCGCGTCGAATACGTTCAGGCCGCGCCGTTCGGCGTCGTCGCGCACTTGGCGCGATACGCCGTGGGCAGAGAAAATCACGACCGAGCCAGCCGGGATTTCGTCGAGTTCGTCAACGAAAACCGCACCCTTGCCGCGCAGCTCACGCACCACGTGATCATTGTGGACGATTTCGTGGCGTACGTAGATCGGCGGGCCGAAGTGCTCGAGCGCGCGTTCCACGATTGCAATCGCGCGGTCTACGCCAGCACAGAACCCGCGCGGCTGGGCAAGTATTGCTTCCATCAGAGCACCCCGAGGATCCGGACCTCGAACCGTATCCTCTGACCGGCCAAAGGATGGTTGAAATCGAACAGCGCGTACTGATCGGTCAGTGTCTTCAGGACACCGGCGAGGGGCATGCCTTCGGGCCCCGGAAACTCGAGCAGATCGCCGGGTGCGTACTCGGCCCCCGGGCCGCTGTTCGCCTCCAGCGTGGCGCGCGACAGCTTTTGCACGAGATCAGGGTTGCGCGCCCCGAAAGCCTGGTCGGCGTTCAGGTCGAAGACCCGATGCTCGCCTTCGGCGAGACCGATGAGGCATCGCTCCAGCGGGTCGGCCATCTGGCCGAGGCCGAGGTGAAGAGTCGCCGGCCGATCGACGAACGTATTAATGACGTCGGAGCCGGAGTCGGCGAGACTCACCCGGTAATGCAAGGTCAGATGCGAGCCGGGCAGCACGCGGCCCGGCGCGGCATCGATCGAAGAAGTTTGCATCCTGCCATTCTAAGGGAAGGTCCGGATAAACATCCGGCCGGCCCTCTCTCCCGACGACCGAACAGGAGATTTTCGATGACGATTACCGCATGGCCCGTCGAGCAACGCCCGCGCGAACGCCTGCTGGCGGGCGACGCGGCGCGGCTCTCCGATGCTGAACTGCTCGCGGTGCTGCTGCGCACCGGTTTGCGCGGGCGCAGCGCCGTGGATCTTGGCCACGAGTTGCTGGCCGAATTCGGCGGATTGCGCGGATTGCTGGGCGCGCGCCAGGACCACGCGCTGACACGTCCGGGGCTCGGGCCGGCGCGCTGGGCGCTGCTGCAGGCGTCGGTCGAGATTTCCAGGCGTTCGCTGCGCGAAGAACTGCGCGTGCGCGACTCACTGCAGTCGCCCGGAACGGTGCGCGACTTTCTCGCTCTGTGGCTGCGCGATCGGGGGTTCGAGATCTTCGCCGGCCTGTTCCTCGACAGCCAGAACCGGCTGATCGCCGCCGAGGAGTTGTTCCGGGGAACCCTTACGCAGACTGCCGTCTATCCACGGGAGGTGGCGCGTCGCGCGCTGGAACTGAACTGCGCTGGAATCATCTTCGCGCACAACCACCCTTCCGGAGTCGCCGAGCCGAGCGCGGCCGACCGGACGCTCACCGATGCGTTGCGAGCGGCGCTGCGCCCGCTCGATATCCCCGTGCTCGACCACCTGATCGTGGCTGGCAACCGGTGTTTCTCGTTTGCCGAATCCGGTCTCTTGTAAGAATAGCGACGTGCAGCAGGCAGGAAATTGCCCCGCTTCGCATCCATGCACTATAATGTGCGGCTCTCCCGAGTACGGGACATTGGCACGGCCGGCACGCACCCAGCGGAATCGCCGTGAGCAGTGAGCAACGGCGGGAGCAACCGCCGAGCAACGCGCGGGAGCAACCGCCGGAGCAGTGCCGCCGCAAGCTTGAATCCACAGGACACCGATCATGGCCAAAGTTTGTCAAATCACTGGAAAAGCGCCGATGGTCGGCAACAACGTTTCGCACGCGAACAACAAGACGAAGCGGCGTTTTCTGCCGAATCTGCAGTACCGCCGCATCTGGGTCGAGTCCGAGAAGCGCTGGATCCGGCTGCGCATCACCAACGCCGCGCTGCGCCTCATCGACAAGAAAGGCATCGACGTGTTGCTGGCCGACATGCGCGCCCGCGGCGCAACCTGACCCCCGGCGCTCACGCAACGTAACAGACAATCAGCGAGGCAAACCCCATGCGCGACAAGATCAAGCTCGAATCGACGGCCGGCACCGGCCACTTCTACACGACCACGAAGAACAAGCGGAACATGCCCGAGAAAATGGAGATCAAGAAGTTCGATCCCGTCGCTCGCAAGCATGTCTCCTACAAGGAAACCAAAATCAAGTGACAGGCTGAGTTGCGGGCGAATCCGCACACTGAGGATGACCGGCAAAGTTGCAGTCAGTGAACTCCCCGGCAGTGGACCTCTGAGCAGCGCACCGGCGCCGCGGGTGCCGCGAGACCGAATATAAAGAACCCCGCCTCGGCGGGGTTTTTCTTTGGTCGACTGGTTTTGCCCCGGTCGACCATCACACTTCCGTTTATGGCAGGCGAACCAGTATCGGCACGCCGGCCTTGCGCAGGCACCCGGTCGTGACGCTGCCAAGCAGTGCCGCCGTGACCGGCGCGGAGTTCGCGCGCGTGACCATCGCGAGCATCGTGGCCCGGTCCTTGCCGACAAAGTCGGCGATCGCCTGCTCGGGCTCGCTTCCGTGCAGGACCTCCCAACCGACCTCGATCCCGTACTGCCTGCCCAGACCGAGAGCGCGGGACTGCACGTAGGAGGATTCGACAACGTCTCCGGTGGGCGTGCCGGCAATCGGCCGGGCGCGCGAACCGAGCACCTCGATCACGACCAGGCGAGCCCCCAGCCAGCGCGCAGCCTCGGCCGCCTGCGATCCGATGGCTTCGGCACGCGGCGTGCCATCCAGCGGCACGACGATCCTCTCGATCTTCACCGGCTCGCTTCGACCGCCGGCGAAAGGGGGTTGCGGCCGGTAGACCAGCACAGGTTCCTGGCCGCCGCGCAGCACATTCATCGCCACACTGCCCAGAACGACTTCCAGCACGCCCGAACGCCCCTGCGAGGTCATCGCGACCAGGGTACCCGGTACTCGCCGGGCTTCCTCGAGAATGGTCGATGCGACGTCGCCATCGACCGGCGCGCATCGGCCTTCGGCCTTCAGTTCGGCGGCGAGCGCCTCAATGTAACCCGACGCTTCGGCCCGCTGCCCCTCGCCGTCGATGACCCGCAACAGTGTGAGTGGCGATCCGGTCGCTCGAGTGATTCCAAGCGCGTAGGGGAGAATTTCTTCGGCAAAAACCGAACCATCGACAGGAACCAGCAGCCGTTCGTACACGCACGTCCTTCAAATTATTGCCAAGGTCCCGCGAGCATAGGTCCGGGTTGCAGAGAGGTCAAACCCGGCCGCGCTCGGTCAGCCCAGGACCGTCAGCCCGCGCGGAGCATCCAGCCCGTGCAGAGCGTCGGCCCGCGCAATTCATCAGCCAGCAAACAGCAGCAGCCAGCACAGCACGTCAGCCCGCGTACGAGCGCACGCGAAGCGAAAGCTCCTGAAGCGAGCGAATCCCGCTGGCCTCTGCGCGATGGCACCATTGCTGCAGGTGCGCGACCAGTTGTTCGCGACTCAGGTTCGAGCGCTCCCAGAGCTTCGCCAGTTCGCGGCGCATCTCGACCAGCTTGCGCAGGCTTTCGCTGGCGGCGAAGATTTCGCTGACCTTGGCCTCGTGCTGCTCGCTCCAGCGCGAGGTATCCCGGTGCAGCCAGCGGCGCGCCGAGGCCACCAGCTTGCCTTCGGGGCGCTGCGCGAGCCGCCTGGCTTCATCGGAGCAGGCGCGTTTCAGGGACTTCGCGTAATGCGCCATGACGTCGTAGCGGTGCGCGACGACCGCCTGCACGGTTGCCAGGTCGATCACCGGCCTCACTGCAACGAACCTGGGCTTCGGCGCTACGCGACGCACAGTGGCCAGGCGCAGCAGCGAAAGGATGCGGATGTACAGCCAGCCGATATCGAACTCGTACCACTTGACCGACAGCTTCGCTGAACTGGCAAAGGTGTGGTGGTTGTTGTGCAGTTCCTCGCCGCCGATCAGGATGCCCCAGGGCACCAGGTTAGTGGCAGCGTCGGGGCAGTCGAAGTTGCGATAGCCCTTGGCATGGCCCAGCCCGTTGACGACACCGGCCGCCCAGATCGGGATCCACAGCATCTGCACCGCCCAGACCGTCAGGCCGATCGCGCCGAACAAAAGCAGATCGATGCCGAGCATGAAGAACACACCAAGCGCCGAATGACGGGTGTAGAGCGAGCGCTCGATCCAGTCGTCAGGCGTGCCATGGCCGAACTTCTGGATCGTTTCCAGGTTTTTCGCCTCGGCGCGGTACAACTCCGAACCCTGCAGCAGCACCTTCTGCAGCCCCCAGCGCACCGGGCTGTGGGGATCGTCAGCGGTTTCGCAGCGCGCGTGATGCTTGCGATGGATGGCCGTCCACTCCTTCGTGACCATGCCGCTCGTGAGCCAGAGCCAGAAGCGAAAGAAATGCGAGACCGCGGGATGCAGGTCGAGCGCGCGGTGCGCCTGGCACCGATGCAGGTAAATCGTGACCGCAGCAATCGTGACGTGCGTGACAACGAGTGCGAAGACGACGATTTGCCACCAGGTAACGCCGGTCACGCCTTGGTCGAGGAAGGTCAGAAGGGACTGCACCAAAGTGTGCTCTCCAGATGGTGGGGATGAACGGCGGCGTGATTTTACCGGTCCCGCGCCCGCCGCGCGCGGCAGTCTGGTTACAAAGTGTTGCGGCGCCAGCGCACGGCAAAGAAGGCGTCGACGCCATCGCGATGAGGCAGCAGCCGCAGAAAACCGCTGTCCTCCGTGCCAGGGCCCGTCCGGCCTTGCTCTGCGCCCTGCGCGCTAAGCAGCGGCCAGGCCGGCTCGCGCAAGAATCCGGGATGCGCTGCTTCGAAACGCTGCGCCTGGCGGTCGTTCTCGTCAGACAGAAGGCTGCAGGTTGCGTAGACCAACACCCCGCCGGGCCGTACGAGGCGAGCGGCGGCGGCGAGAATCGATTGCTGCTGCTCGATCAGCCGCCCGATCGCTTCAGGCTGCATGCGCCATTTCAGGTCGGGATTGCGTCGCAGCGTTCCGGTGCCGCTGCACGGCGCATCGACGAGGACCGCATCGGCGCGGCCGGCCAGCCGGTCGAGCTTGGGATCGTGCTCGCTGTCGATGCCCATTGGTTGGACATTCGTCACGCCGGCGCGCTGCAAGCGTGGCCGCAGGTGCAACAGGCGGGCCGGCGAAATATCGCAGGCGAAGACTTGCCCCGTGGAGCGCATGGCGGCGGCCAGCGCCAGGGTCTTGCCACCGGCGCCGGCGCAAAAATCAACAACGGTCTGGCCACGCTTCGGGGTCAGGAGCAACGCCAGCAACTGGCTGCCGGCGTCCTGCACCTCGACCAACCCGTCGTTGAATGCGCCACTGGTCTCCAGCGCGGGCTTGCCGGCTACCCTCAATGCCAGCGGCGCAATCGCCAGGGGCGCGGCCACGATGCCGTCATCGGCGAGTGCGGCGATCGCTCGCGGGCGGTCCGCCTTGATGGCGTTTACCCGCAGATCGAGCGGCGCCGGCTCGAGCAGCGCCGCGGCCAGCGCCGGGGCGTCGGGGCATCGCGCAAGCGCCTCGGCGAGCCAATCCGGCAGGCTGAAGCGGATCGCAAACGCAAGCGTTGCGGCGTCGGTATCGCGCGCGCGCGCCAGCCAGGCAGGTGGCGCATCGGTCGTCGAACCGGCGAGCCGTGCGGGCAGGCCCCGACGGATGCGCGAGACCGCCACCAGCCGCTGCGACATCGGCCCATCGCCGCCTTGAGCCAGGTGCGCATACAGGCGCCGATTGCGAAGTACGTCGAACACCGTTTCAGCGACCAGGGCGCGATCGTGGCGCCCCATTTGCGGATGCTCGCGAAAGAAAAGACGCAGGGTCTTGTCGGCGGGGGCGGCAAGCGGCAATACGGCGTCGAGCGCGCGCACGTCGACCGGCGTCCAGGGAGTTGCGGCAGCGCCGCGTCTGCGCCCGGGCGCGCTTCCTTTGCCGCCCGCGGCGCGCTTGCTCACGAAGCGTCCCAGAGCAGGCGGGTCTCGTCGGGCCTCGGATCGAGCAGATCGACTCGCGAGCCGACGAGCCGCAGGCGGCCATCCGCCCACCAGCGCACCGCCAGGGGGTAAAGCCGATGCTCGGCCTCGAGCACGCGCTGGCCAAGCGACTCCTCGGTGTCGTCATCGAGCACCGGCACCGCAGCCTGCGCCACGATCGGGCCGCCGTCGACCTCGTCGGCGACGAAGTGCGCCGTGGCCCCATGCACCCTCACGCCGGCCTCGAGCGCGCGCCGGTGCGTGTGCAGCCCGGGAAAAGCAGGCAGCAAGGACGGATGGATGTTCAGGAGACGACCGGCATAACGGCCGACGAACTCCGGGCCCAGCACCCGCATGAATCCGGCGAGCACGACGAGATCGGGGCAGTGCGCGTCGATCGCGCTGGCGAGCGCGACCTCGAAGGCGCGGCGATCCGCGTATTCGCGGTCGTTGATGACCTGCACAGGCAATCCCAGTTCGCTTGCACGCTCCAGTCCCACGCAGCCCGGCCGGTTGGCGATCACCGATACGATCTGTGCAGGCCACGCCTCGGCCGCGCAGGCTCGTGCGATGGTTTCCATGTTGGAACCACGCCCGGAAATCAGCACTACCATCGTCTTCATCGACGAATTCTAGCGCAAATGCCTCGCAAACCCTTATAATTCAAGGTTTTGCATCGTAAAGTCAACCCACCGCCGATGGAAGTCTACCGACGCCTGCCCCCGCCCACGCAGCGGCGCCCTTGCGCGCTGACGATCGGCAACTTCGATGGCGTGCACGTCGGCCACCGTGAAATGCTCGGCGAGCTTCGGCGCGCTGCGCAAGCGCACGGCTTGCCCGTATGCGTGCTGACCTTCGAGCCGCATCCGCGCGAGTGGTTCGCCGCTCACCTGCGCCCCGGCATGAAGGCGATCGTGCCGCCTGCGCGGATCAGCACCACTCGCGACAAGCTCGAGGCGCTCGCGCAATGCGGGGTCGACCGCGTTTGCGTGGCGCCCTTCACTGCGGCGCTGGCCTCCCTGCCGGCCGAGACGTTCATCGACGAGATCGTCGTCAACGGCCTGCAGGCAAAGTATCTGATGGTCGGCGACGACTTTCGGTTCGGCGCCCGGCGGCGCGGCGATTTCGCGATGCTCGAAGCCTCCGCACAGCGCTACGGCTTCGAGCTTGCGCGGCAACACACCATCATGCGCGACGGCCAGCGCGTGTCGAGCTCCGCCGTGCGCGCCGCACTGGCGGGCGGCGACTTCGAGTCGGCGCGGCAGTTGCTGGGCCGCCCTTACACGATCAGCGGGCGCGTCATTCACGGCCGCAAGCTCGGTCGCACGCTGGGTTTTCCAACGCTGAACCTGCCGGTGCGCTTCCCGAAGCCGGCCGTCAGGGGTGTCTTCGTGGTCCAGGTGCACGGCCTCGACGCACGTCCGCTCGCCGGTGTCGCGAGCCTGGGCACGCGGCCCGCAATCGAGCGCAACGGCCGCCTGCTGCTCGAGGTGCACCTGTTCGACTTTTCGGGCGACATCTATGGCAAGCGAGTGCGCGTGGAGTTCCTGCACCGGCTGCGCGACGAAGCGCATTTCGATTCCCAGAAGCAGCTGGTCGAGCAGATGCGACGCGACGCCGAAGAGGCCCGCGGCTGGTTTGCGGCGCGCCGGCCGGCCGCTTGAACCCAACCGCCACCACCCATTCCAAGAGCTCCGATGTCCGAAGGTCAATCCGCCAACCCGCCGAGCAGCGCATCCCCTGGCGGCGCATTCCCGAGCAGCCGATCCGCCGCGCCGACCACGTCGTACCGCGACACCCTGAACCTGCCAGACACGCCGTTCCCGATGCGCGGCAATCTCGCCAAGCGCGAGCCGCAGTGGACTCGAGCCTGGCAGGAAAAGGGCGTCTACCAGGCGATTCGACGAGCCTCGCTCGGCCGTCCGGTCTGGGTGCTGCACGATGGCCCTCCTTATGCCAACGGGGACATCCACATCGGTCACGCGGTCAACAAGATCCTGAAGGACATCATCGTGAAGAGCCGGAACATGGCCGGCTTCGATGCACACTATGTACCGGGGTGGGATTGCCACGGCATGCCGATCGAGATCCAGATCGAAAAGCAGTTCGGCAAGAACCTGCCCGCCGGCGAGGTGCAGGCCCGGTCGCGCGCCTACGCCAGCGAGCAGATCGAGCGGCAGAAGCGCGACTTCATCCGGCTCGGCGTGCTCGGTGAGTGGGACAACCCGTACCGCACGATGGATTTCGGCAATGAGGCCGATGAACTGCGCGCGCTCGGCACGATCCTCGGCAAGGGCTACCTGTTTCGCGGCCTCAAACCGGTGAACTGGTGCTTCGACTGCGGCTCGGCGTTGGCCGAGGCCGAGGTCGAGTACGCCGACCGCACGGATCTCGCGATCGACGTCGGCTTTCCGTTCGTGGCCGAAGAACTGGCGAGCCTTGCTGCCGCCTTCGGGCTGCCCGCGCTGCCTCTGGAGCGCGGCTACGCCGTGATCTGGACGACAACGCCCTGGACCATTCCGGCCAACCAGGCGCTCAACGCCAATCCGGAATTCGACTACTCACTGGTGCGGGTGCAATGGGAAGGCGCGCCCGCGCTGCTCATCGTGGCGACCGAAAAGGTCGACGAATGCCTGCAACGCTGGCACCTGGAAGGTGAAACGATCGCCCATTGCCAGGGAACGGCGCTCGATCTGATCCGCTTTCACCACCCGTTCGCCGAGCGCTTGTCGCCGGTCTACCTGGGCGACTACGTGACGCTCGACGCCGGGACCGGCCTGGTCCATTCGTCGCCGGCCTACGGCATCGAGGACTTCGCCTCGTGCAAGCAACATGGCATGCGCGACGAGGACATCCTGCAGCCGGTGCTCGGCGACGGACACTACGCGAGCTGGCTCGCCGAGTTCGCCGGCATGTCGATCTGGGAGGCCAACCCGAAGATCGTCGAGCATATCCGGGCCCATGGCTGCCTGTTCAGTGTGACCCGCTATCCGCACAGCTACATGCACTGCTGGCGGCACAAGACACCGATCATCTACCGCGCGTCGAGCCAGTGGTTCGCGGGCATGGACGTGCTGCCCGCCGATGGCGCCGGCACCCTTCGCCAGACGGCCCTGCGCGGCATCCAAGCGACCCGCTTCTACCCCGCCTGGGGCAAGGCGCGCCTGCACGGCATGATCGCCAACCGCCCGGACTGGACGCTCTCGCGCCAGCGCCAGTGGGGCGTGCCGATGGCGTTCTTCCTGCACCGCGAGACCGGCGCCCTGCACCCTCGCACCGAGGAGCTGATCGAAGCGGTGGCGCAGCGCATCCAGCGCGAGGGCATCGAAGCCTGGCAGCGGCTCGATCCGCGCGAGTTGCTCGGCGATGAGGCCCCGCTCTACGAGAAGAGCCGGGACACGCTGGATGTATGGTTCGACTCGGGCACCACCCATCAGACCGTGCTGCGCGGTTCGCACCGGGAGCAGTTGCACTTCCCTGCCGACATGTACCTCGAAGGCAGCGACCAGCATCGCGGCTGGTTCCATTCATCGTTGCTCACTTCATCGATGCTCGACGGCGAGCCGCCGTACCGGGCGCTGCTCACCCACGGCTTCGTCGTCGATGGCCACGGCCGCAAGATGTCGAAATCGATGGGCAACGTGGTCGCGCCGCAGAAGGTGTCGGATTCGCTGGGCGCCGAAATCCTGCGCCTGTGGGTCGCAAGCACCGACTACTCAGGCGAGTTGTCGATCTCCGACGAAATCCTCAAGCGGGTGGTAGAGGCGTACCGCCGGATCCGCAACACCTTGCGCTTTCTGCTCGCCAATGTCTCGGACTTCGATCCCGCGCGCGACGCGGTGCCGCTCGAGCAGATGCTCGAGATCGATCGCTACGCACTGGCGGTGACCGAGAGCTGGCAGCGCTCGATCGAAGCCGACTATGCGCGCTTCGAATTCCACCCTGCGGTGGCGAAGCTTCAGACCTTTTGCTCGGAGGATCTCGGCGCCTTCTATCTCGACATCCTGAAGGACCGGCTCTACACCGCGGCGCCCCGCTCGCTCGCTCGCCGCTCCGCGCAGAGCGCCCTGCATGCGATCACCGATGCGCTCCTTCGGTTGATGGCGCCGATCCTGTCGTTCACCGCCGAGGAGGCGTGGCCGTTGTTTGCGCCCAGGCTCTGGGCCGAGCACGGCGAAACGATCTTCACGCAGACATATCACCTCTTTGCCGAGCAGCCCGAGGCCGAGGGTTTGCGGGCGAAGTGGTCGATCCTGCGCGCGCTGCGCAGCGAGGTGCAGCAGGCACTCGAGGCGCTGCGCACCGCGGGCGCCATTGGCTCCTCGCTGCAGGCCGAGGTGCTGCTGCGGCTGCGTGGCGAACAGTACGACGCGGCCGCCTCGCTCGGCGACGACCTGCGCTTCGTGCTGATCGTGTCGCAGGCAAGGCTGGAGCGAGCCGCCGATCCGCAAGACGTCGCCATCGAGGTCGACGCAAGCCCGCATATCAAGTGCGAGCGTTGCTGGCATTGGCGCAGCGACACCGGCGCCGATCCCGAACACCCATCACTGTGCGGACGCTGCCTGGCGAATCTCTACGGCGACGGCGAACCGCGAGAGTTCGCCTGATGGCGGCCAAAAGCGCGCGGCCCGAGCGGCCAGAGCAGCGCGGCCAGAGCGAGCAGACGGATCGGAGCGGGCAGCGCGATCGAAGAGGATCATCAGGCGGGCTGGCGCGCTACCTTGCGCTCGCCGCGCTGCTGATCGTTGCCGACCAGTTCAGCAAGTGGCTCGCAGTGCGCGCGCTCGATTTCGGCGAGCGGCTCGCCGTGCTGCCCGGCTTTTTCGACCTCACCCTCGTCTATAACCGCGGCGCCGCGTTCAGCTTCCTGGCGGGCGCCGCCGGGTGGCAGCGCTGGTTCTTCACCGTGGTGGGTCTCGTGGCGGCGGTATTCCTGGTCTGGATGATCGCGCGCCACGGCTCCCAGCGCCTGTTCTCGTTCGCCCTGTCGCTGATCCTGGCCGGTGCGCTCGGCAATGTGATCGATCGCCTCTGGCGGGGCGAGGTGGTCGACTTCGTGCTGCTCCACTGGCGCGGCTGGCACTTCCCCGCCTTCAACGTGGCCGACGCGGCAATCACCGTGGGCGCGGTGCTGCTGATCATCGACGAACTGCACAGGACGCGGCGCGCGCGCTGAGTTCCCGGCCACGCAGGCGGCAAGCACGCCTTCGCTTCGCCTTGGCGGCACCCCTACCCCTCGAAGCGCCGCATGGCGTCGAGCGTCTCGTCGCTCAGGTGATGCTCGACGCCTTCGGCGTCGATCTCCGCACTATCGCGTGATACGCCGAGTGCCAGCAAGAACTTCACTACTATCTCATGGCGTGCGCGTGCAGCGTCCGCCATCTCGGCGCCACGCGCCGTGAGGAAGATGGATCGATAAGGACGCGCCTCGACCAGGCCGTCACGCTTCAGGCGCCACAAGGTCTTGTTCACCGTCGCCGCCGTTACACCGAGCCTTTCGGCCAGGTCGGCTGCGCGGGCCTCGCCATGAGCGGCGATGAGATCAGCGATCAGTTCCACATAGTCTTCCTGCACCTCGGTCTGGTGGGCCAGGCGCACCTGCGCGAAGCGCCTTGCGTGAACCCGTGCATCGGGTAAGCGCATGCTCAGATCCTCCTTCACTCACTCTATCTGCGCAGCCCATGCGAGGCAATTAAGCTTATGCTAACTTTACGAGGCCGAGCATACTACTGAAGCCAGAGCTGCAACCGAGTCGACGCCCTGCGTCGTCCCGACGAAGAATGAGGGTGTGAATGAGGGATCAGGGCGCAGCACAGACATTGTCCGAGCGGACCACCATCGGCATTCGCCAGACCCTGAGCGGGCAGCGGCGGGGCCCGCGATCGGCGCTGTTGTTTGCGGGACCTGCGGTGATCGCCTCGGTTGCCTATGTCGATCCAGGCAACTTCGCGACCAACATCCAGGGCGGCGCGCAATTCGGCTACACGCTGCTTTGGGTCGTACTCGTCGCCAACCTGATTGCGATGCTGTTTCAGGCGTTGTCCGCCAAGCTCGGCATCGTCACCGGCAAGAATCTCGCCGAAATGTGCCGCGAACAGGTTTCGCCCGTGCCGCGCTATGCGATGTGGGTGGGAAGCGAGGTCGCCGCCATGGCGACCGATCTGGCGGAATTCCTGGGTGGCGCGATCGGTCTGGCTCTACTGTTCAATATGCCGCTGCTCGCGGGTATGGGTGTCACCGCAATCGTCACCTATGGCGTGCTGCTGTTCGAGGGGCGGGGCTTTCGTCCGATGGAGCTCATCATCGGCGCACTCGTTTCCATGATCGGGCTTTGCTACCTGACCGAGATGTTCATTGCCCCGGTCGATTGGGCGCAGGCCGGGCTCGGGCTCATCACCCCGTCGATCCCCAATGCGGCCGCCCTGACCATCTCGGTCGGGATCATCGGCGCGACGGTCATGCCGCACGCTATCTTTCTCCATTCCGGCCTGACGCAAGGCCGCGCTGCAGCGCGCGACGATGGCGAACGCCGCAAGCTGTTGCGCTTTTCCAACATCGAAGTGATTGTTGCACTGGCGATTGCCGGCATGGTCAACATGGCAATGGTCATCATGGCGGCGAGCGCCTTCCACGCCGGGCATCCGGAGGTGGCAGAGATCGAGACCGCCTATCACACCCTTACCCCGCTGCTCGGCGGCGCAGCGGCGACGGTATTTCTCGTCTCGCTGATCGCCTCTGGCCTGTCGAGTTCGGTCGTCGGAACGATGGCAGGGCAGATGATCATGCAGGGCTTTGTCGGGTTTCACATTCCGATCTGGCTTCGTCGGCTCGTGACCATGATTCCCGCGTTCATCGTCGTCGGTGTCGGCGTCAATACGACATCGGCGCTGGTGCTCAGCCAGGTGGTTCTGTCGTTTGCATTGCCGATCCCGATGATCGCACTGGTGATGTTCACGCGCAGGCGCGACATCATGGGTCAGTTCGCCAACGGCCGACTGACCGATCTGGCGGCGATTCTCGGCGCGCTGATCGTGCTGGCGCTCAACTTCGTGCTGCTTTTTCAGACCTTCGGCGTCCCCATTCCAGGACTCGCCGCAAGCTGAGCGCGCCCGACGTGGGCAGACCCTGGGAAGTCTCGCGCGACCCCTGGTCGGCAAGTCCGCGCACGAATTGGCGAGGCTTCGCGAGCAGGTCGGCGATCAGGCCTCGCCGTCCGTCACTCGCTCGGTCCACTGCGCCAGCGACTCGTCCGGATACTCATCGAAGCACCTGTCGCCGGGGCGCACCTCGGGCTCCACCCATTGCGCCTTCGATCCGAGCAGGACATGCACGCGCTCGGGCGGCACCGGCAACGGGGTATCGATCGCGGACGCCTGGGGATGGAGCAATTCCGGCCACTGGGGATCGTAGAGCCACAGCGCGCTGCCGCACACCCGGCAGAAGTTGCGCTCGCCGGTGCTCGTGCTGCCGTCGCCCATTCGTGCCCGATAGACCGAAAGGTTCTCGCTGCCCTGCACCTGCAGCGTGCGACGGTCGCCACCGAGGTTGATCACGTAGCCGCCGCCGCCGGCCGTCTTGCGACAAATGGAGCAGTAACAGCGCATGAACGGATAGGGCGACGGCGCGTCCACGGTGAACCGGATGGCCTGGCAATGGCACGAGCCGCTCAGCTTCATCGATCACCTGCCCTGGATTTTGTCGTTCAGATGCCTGGCCACCCGGCCAGCACTTCACTTTACCGTGCCCGGGCGCAACAACGCCAGTGACAAGGCGGCCACACAGCAGCCCATCGCTGCCCATTGCACGACCCCGAGCGGCTCGCCGAGCACGATGGCGCCGGACACCAGCGCCACCACGGGGACCATGATCGCGGAGAGCCCGGCAACGTTGGCCGGCAGCAGGCCCACGATCGCGAACCAGCACACGTTGCCGACCCCCATTGGAACCAAGGTGATCCAGGCGATCACGACGATCGATTCCCAGCTCGGCACGAACCAGTTGCCGTCGCCGAGAATAAGCGCTCCCGTCGAGATCGGTACACCGGTCAGGAGCAGTTGCCAGCCGGTGAGGACGGTGGCCGATACCGGCACCGGCCTGCGCTTAAGGATCAGCGTGCCGACCGCCCAGCCGATGCCGGCGACCAGGCCGAGCACCATTCCGAGCGGAGCGTCGGAATAGACCCCGAAGTTGGGCACCATCAACAGCGCGACTGCGCCGGCGCCCAGCACGATCGCCAGCAGCAGGCGGCCGGTCAACCGTTCTCCGAGCACGGCCCAGGAAACGAGCGCCGACCACAGCGGCATCGTGAAGCCGAGTACGGCGGCCTGTCCCGAGGGGATGAGAATTGCGGCGTAGGTGCTGCAGATGTTCCACACGACCAGGTAAAACAGCGTAGCGGCGCCCACTGTCGCCCAGTGTTCGCGCGCAATCGCCAGCGACTGTCCGCGAGCCTTCGCGACCGTCAGCAGGACCGCGCCCGCAACGATGACCGCGACCGCGCGGAAGGTCCACACGGATACCTCGCGCACGGCGAGCGGAAACAGCGGCCAGTTGGTGCCCCAGACGAGCGTAAGGATGACGAGCAGGATCGTTTCAACCTTCCGAAGGCTGCTAAAGCTTCGGAATGCGCAGCGTCTTGCTGATCATCAGGGTTCCGGAGACAACGAAGAGCAAAGCCAGCGGATGAAAGGCCCAGGACCCGATCGTCCAGACCCCGCCGTAGAGCTTGTCACCGAGTCGATCCTGCCACGCCGCCAAGCCGAGCACGGCTGTCAGCAGCACGGTCGTCGGAATCGGCGTGCCCTCGAAATAAGCGACCTTGCCTTCGTCTCCGGAAAGCCCTTCGGCCGTCACGTTGTAGCGGGCCAGTCTGCCAACGCCGCAACACACGAAGTAGATCAGCGCGACAAGATCCCAGGGGCCGCGCATACCGGCGGCAAAGGCCAGCGCAGCCGGCGCCACCCCGAACGAGATGATGTCGGCCAGCGAGTCGAGCTCGCGACCGAGCGCCGAATGCTGGTGGCGCCATCGGGCGATCCTGCCATCGAGCACGTCGAACACCAGAGCGGCCGGCGTCATGGCGACTGCGACGAAGAAATGGGCCGCGAGGCCGCTTTCCAGATACGCCATCGCAAAAAGAACCGCGACCGTGCCGCAGGCGGCGTTCGCCAGGGTAAAGAAGTCGGCGAGATGGAACTCGCGAACCATCGAGAAGTGTCGGGGTTTGGCGACAGGCGGTTGCATGGATCGTCGAATGGAAAGCAGGCGCTCGGGCCGTGCAGGGGAGGCGCTGCGCGGATCGCCGGCTGCGTGGCATTCTGCAGCAATGCGCGGGACGCGGCAAACCAGCGAGCGTGACTTCGGGCATGCTGTGCGAAGTTCCCACCTGTGCATGCCCGACCTCGCCGCGTCTGCCTTGCCGCACCGGGTTCATCCCGCCTCCCCTTGTCGCATCTGCCATTGCGAACCATCCTCGGACGCCTGAACCGCCACGCGCGCTGGGCGCTACCGGCCGGCGTCTTCGTCGGCATTGCGCTGCCCGATCTGGCGGCGCTGCTGCGTCCCCTGCTTACGCCGGCGGTGATCGGCACGCTCACCGCGGCGCTCATGCGACTCGACTGGAGCGAGCTCGCCGACGCCGCGCGGCGGCCGGCCCTCACGATCGGAATATCGGTGTGGCAACTGCTCGCCTCGCCGCTGCTCGTCTGGGCCGCCACGGCGCTCGCCGGCCTGTCGCCCGATCTGCGCCTGGTGCTGGTGCTGCAGGCGGCCGCGCCGCCGATCGGCTCGGCCGCCGTGTTCGCCCTGATCCTTGGCCTGGACGGCGTGGCGGCCGTGATCGGCACCGTGGCGACCACGCTGCTGCTGCCCTTTACCCTGACACCACTCGTCGGGCTGCTGCTGCCCGAGGCCGGCTTGCAGGTGAATCTGGTCGCGTTCTTCACCCGCGTGGCGCTGCTCGTTGCCGCGCCCTTTGCGCTCGCCTGGCTGCTGCGCCGGATCGTGGGCACGGCACGCCTGGCGCGCAACGACGACGTGCTGGGCGGCCTCAATGTGGCGCTGCTGGTGGTGTTTGCAATCGCGGTGATGGACGGTGTCACAGCGCGCCTGCTGAACGACCCCCAGTTCATCGGCGTGCTGCTGCTTGCCGCCTGCCTGGCCACCGCCGTGCTTCACCTGGCGGGCTTTGCGCTGTTCCGGGGCCCCGGAATCGAAACGGCCTACGGCGCGGCTCTGTTGAGCGGCAACCGGAACATGGGGCTGATGCTGGTG
>CAJDTU010000021.1_pt1 | contig 74794 bp, 57 predicted proteins | sample 7389901 | NCBI WGS metagenome assembly CAJDTU01 (sample SAMEA7055649, study PRJEB34461) | soil metagenome | biome: terrestrial ecosystem; feature: Peninsula; material: soil | place: Antarctica | collected 2016
CTGCGGCGTGCTGTCTCTGAGCGCCTGGGCCAGCCACTGCATCTCCTCGGCGCCGAGCTTGCGCGGGCGCCCCGGTATCGGCTTGGCCAGCAGCGCGTTCTGCCCGCCGCTGGCAAAGTCGGCCAGCCAGCGATACACCGTGCGAACGTTCAGACCGAACGTTGCCGCAACGTCTTGAACCGACTGACCCTGGCGCACCGCCTTGATGGCCTGTTGGCGCATCACCTGCAACGAGTGGTGATCGATCGCCCGGCCATCGGAACTTGACCTGCATTTCATGCGTTAATTTTATCACTAATTCGCTTTACTTGTGCAAGCGTTAGTAACACTCCGACAAAGCATGATTCGAGACAGCCCGCGCTACGTTCTTGCCGCCGTCGCCTGCTGCGCGAATGAAAGCGCGAGGAAGTCCACGAAGGCCCGGACTCTCGCGGCCAGTTGGTGTCGCTGCGGGTACACCGCGTAAATGTCCGCATCAGGCGTGAAGTACTGCGGCAGGACTTGCACCAGACGGCCGCTGCGAAGATAACGTTCGATGTCCCACTCGGCCCGCATCAGGATGCCGTGGCCGTCGAGCGCCCAGGTCACGGCGATCTCACCGTCGTTGGTGCTCAGGTTGCCCCGCGTCTTCACGACTTCGGTGCTCACACTGCGGCCGCGCCCACTCGTCATGCGCCATACGCCATACGCTTCCTCGCCCTGTCGGATGCCGATGCAGTTGTGCTTCGTCAGGTCGTTCGGAACCTTCGGCGTGCCATGCTTGACCAGGTAGGTGGGCGACGCGCACAGCAGGCGGCGGTTGGCCGCGAGGCGCCTTGCGATGGCCCGACTGTCGGGCGGCGCACCAAAGCGTACACAGACATCGAACAGATCCTCGGTCGGCGCCGGCGGATCGATCGACAGCTGCAATTGCACTTCGACACTTTAACGCCAATCCAAAGTGGTATGGAGCTCCTACAGTAGCCATACCCCTTCACTACCACCTCAATGAGACTGACCCATGAAGACCTACAAAATTGCAACCATCCCCGGCGACGGCATCGGCAAGGAAGTCGTGCCCGCGGGCCAGCAACTGCTGGAAGCCCTGGCTTCCGCCAGTAACGGCTTCAAGTTTGAATTCGAGAACTTCGGCTGGGGAGGTGACTGGTTTCGCGAGCACGGCGTGATGATGCCGGATGACGGCCTTGATGCGCTGCGCGACAAGGATGCGATCCTGTTCGGCTCGGCCGGCGACGCTCAGATCCCCGACCACATCACGCTCTGGGGTCTGCGGCTCAAGATCTGCCAAGGGTTCGACCAGTACGCGAACGTGCGCCCGACGCGCATCCTGCCCGGCATCGACGGCCCGCTCAAGCGCTGCGGCCCTCTGGATCTGAACTGGGTCATCGTGCGCGAGAACTCGGAGGGCGAATACTCCGGCGTCGGCGGCCGCGTGCATCAGGGCCACCCGATCGAGGCTGCGACCGACGTGTGCATGATGACCCGCGCCGGCGTCGAACGCATCATGCGCTTCGCCTTCAAGCTGGCCCAGTCGCGTCCGCGCAAGCTGCTGACCGTCATCACCAAGAGCAACGCGCAGCGCCACGCGATGGTGATGTGGGACGAGATCGCGCTGCAGATCAGCAAGGAGTTCCCGGACGTCACCTGGGACAAGGAACTGGTCGACGCCTCGACCGCGCGCATGATCAACCGCCCCGCGTCGCTCGACACGATTGTCGCGACCAACCTGCACGCCGACATCCTGAGCGATCTGGCCGCGGCACTCGCCGGCAGCCTCGGCATCGCGCCTACGGCCAACATCGACCCCGAGCGCCGCTACCCGTCGATGTTCGAGCCGATCCACGGCTCGGCGTTCGACATCATGGGCAAGGGACTGGCCAACCCGGTCGGCACCTTCTGGTCGGTTGTGATGCTGCTGGAGCACCTCGGCGAGACCGACGCTGCCGAGCGCGTGATGCAGGCGATCGAGAAGGTCACGGCCGACAAGTCGCTGCACACCCGCGACCTTGGCGGGACAGCCACCACCGCCGACGTGGCCAAGGCGGTCTGCGGTCAGGTGACCGAGGCCATCCCAGACGATCTTCATCTTCGGCGGAACGCTGTCGCTTGCCACCGCGCACGGCCGGCGCAAGCCGGGTCATGAGCCGCGGATCGAAGGGCTTGGGGATCAGATACTCGCGGCCGAAGCTGAGCTTTTCACCGACACAGGCCGCAGCGACGCGTTCGCTCTGTTCGGCTCGCGCCAGGTCGGCGATCGCGCGCACCGCGGCAATCTCCATCTCGTCGATGATGGTGGTCGCGCCCGCTTCGAGCGCCCCGCGGAAGATGTACCGAAAGCACAGGACGTTGTTGACCTGGTTGGGATAGTCCGCACGCCCGGGGGCCATGATCACGTCGTCGCGCACAGCATGAGCGTCTTTCGGTGAGATCTCTGGGTTCGGGTTGGCCAGCGCGAAGATCACCGGGTTGGCGGCCATCAACTTGACCATGTCGGGCTTGAGCACGCCGCCCGCCGAGAGGCCGAGGAATACGTCGGCCCCCTCGATGACCTGCGACAGCCTGCGCAGATCGGTCTTCTGCATGTAATGGGGCCGCAAGCGCCGCCTGCAAAGACCTTTCGCCCCTGCTGCCACTTCAGCGCAAGAAGAGCGTGGGCTCTATCGGCCCGCTTCTCTCGTCAGAGTGCGCACTGTTTCAGGCCGAAAGCGCCTGCATCTCGCGATACAGATCCGCCTTGCCCTCGAAGCCGATGCCGGGCAGATCAGGCAGGGTCACGAAGCTGTTCTCGACCTTCACGCCGTCGGGGAAGCCGCCGAAGGGCTGGAACAGGTCCGGATAGGACTCGTTGCCACCCAGACCCAGGCCCGCCGCGATGTTCAGCGACATCTGGTGGCCGCCGTGCGGGATGCAGCGGCTGGCCGACCAGCCGTGTTCCTTCAGCATGTCGAGTGTGCGCAGGTACTCGACCAGGCCGTAGCTCAGTGCGCAATCGAACTGCAGCCAGTCGCGATCGGGGCGCATGCCGCCGTAGCGGATCAGGTTGCGCGCGTCCTGCATGGAGAACAGGTCCTCGCCCGTGGCCATCGGGTTCTTGTAGAAGTTGCGCAGCGCGGCCTGCAGTTCGAAGTCGAGCGGGTCGCCCGGCTCCTCGTACCAGAACAGGTCGTATTGCGACAGGGCCTTGGCGTAGGCGATCGCAGTTTCCAGGTCGAAGCGGCCGTTGGCGTCGACGCAGAGCTTCTGGCCGTCTTGCAGCACCTCCATGATCGAATCGATTCGGCGCAGGTCTTCGTCGAGCGAGGCGCCGCCGATCTTCTTTTTCACGACCGTGTAGCCACGGTCGATGTAGCTGCGCATTTCGTCCTGCAGCTTCTTGTGGTCCTGCCCGGGGTAGTAATAGCCGCCGGCGGCATAGACGAAGATCTTGCGGTTCGGCTGGCCGTTGCCGTAGCGGTCGGCCAGCAACTGGAACAGTGGCTTGCCTTCAATCTTGGCGACCGCATCCCACACCGCCATGTCGATGGTGCCGATGGCCACCGAGCGCTCGCCATGGCCGCCCGGCTTCTCGTTCGTGAACATGGTGTTCCAGATCTTGTGCGGGTCGAGGTTGTTGCCGCTGTCGTCGACGAGGGACGACGGATCGGATTCCATGATGCGCGGGATGAAACGCTCGCGCATCAGCTTGCCTTGGCCATAGCGGCCGTTCGAGTTGAAGCCGTAGCCGACCACCGGCTTGCCGTCGCGAATCACGTCGGTGACGACGGCGACCAGGCTCAAGGTCATCTTGCTAAAGTCGATGTAGGCATTGCGAATCGGGGAGCTGATGGGAATGGTCTTCTCGCGGATTTCGACGATCTTCACGTTTGTCTCCTGGTGGGTTTGAATGGGAGCCTGAATGGTCGGCCTCGCCGTCTTTTTCCGCCAATGTTCAATTTCTCAACTTCTATGCGCTGGACGAACCGCACATGAATCTGATCTGGCTGGACGACTTCATGGCGCTGGCAGCCACGGGGAATTTCTCGCGTGCGGCAGATGACCGGCACAGCTCCCAACCCGCGTTCAGCCGGCGCATTCGCGCGCTCGAAGAGTGGATCGGCGCCGACCTGTTCGATCGCAGTTCGCAGCCCGCCACGCTCACTGATGTCGGTGAGTGGTTCGCCGGTGTCGCGCAGGACTTGAACGCCAGGGTAGCGCGGGTGCCCGGGGACGCAAAGAAGATCGCGGAGGCCAGTGCGGTCACCTTGCGCATCGCGTCCACTCACGCTCTCTCCTTCACGTTCCTGCCGCGGTGGCTGCGAAGCCTCGAATCCCACACGACGCTCGGACCGGTGCAGCTGATGTCCGATGTGCTCGAGCGCTGCGAAGCGCTGATGCTGCAAAGCAAGGTTCAGTTCGTGCTCAGTCACGCGCACAGCAAGGCACAAGGCGCCCTCGATGCAGAGCCTTACAGCTCGGCCCGGATCGGCGAGGACGAGCTAATCGCGGTGTCGGCGCTGAAGGAAGGCGCCGCGCGTCATCAACTGCGAGTCGGCGGCGCTGCCATTCCCGTGCTCCAGTACACCGAGGAATCGGGACTGGGCCGCATCATGCGCGCCGTGCTCGGGCGCAGGATGGAATCGCTGCCGGTTCAAGTCGTCTTCACCGCACACCTTGCGTCGGTCCTGAGGACGATGGCGCTGGACGGCAGGGGCATCGCATGGCTGCCGAAGACGCTGGTGGAAGATGACATTGGGCAGGGGCGCCTCATCGCCGCAGCGAGCAACGAGTGGGACGTTCCGTTGGAAATCAGGCTTTATCGTGACAGCGAACTCTTCGGGAAGGCTGCCAACGCGTTCTGGAGCACTGCTGTCGGGGAGTGATCAGCTTTGATCGTCGAGCGCCCTTCGTCACCGGGTTGGATGGCCTGAGTGCGCAGTTGTGACCGCTTCGCCGGGCGTTGCGGTCACTCAATTTCAAATTGCCAAAGACTGCAACGGGTCGCAACCAGCCCGCCATCTGAGCTTCCCGAACGACTGCCGCCATCGTCTGCAGTCATTCGCCGTTCACTATGTTCTCGCTGACGCCGGCAGCCATCGGTAGAGTGTCGGAATGGAAATGCCCAGGTCGTGCGCGACATCTTTCGGCGCAGCCCCTCCCTCCAGAAGCTTCCGGGCGCAGGCAACCTTGCTTTCCGTCATGCGTCGTTTCCGACCGCCGACCCGCCCCAGCTTCTTCGCGGCTGCCAACCCGGCACGGGTCCTCTCCGCAATGAGCCGGCATCGATCAAGGCCGGCACCGTGACGGCCTCGCTCATCCTGCGCAAGCTCGGAGCCTACCCCCGGCAGAATGGCCTGGCACGGGCACCGCGGGAGATCGGGCGGCTCGAGCGAATGCTGTTCACCCTCCAATGGCTTCAGGACCCGGCGCTGCGGCGGCGCACGAATGCAGGCCTGAACAAGGGCGAAGCCCGCAACGCCTTGGCGCGTGCCGTGTTCTTCCACCGGCTGGGCGAGATCCGCGATCGTTCCTACGAAAATCAGCGCTATTGCGCCAGCGGCCTGAACTTGGTCGTGGCCGCCATCACGCTCTGGAACACGGTTTATCTGGAACGCGCGGTATCGGCGCTGCGCGAGCAGGGGGCCAGTCGACGACAGCCTCCTGCAGCACCTGACGCCCCTGGGCTGGGATCACATCAATCTGACCGGGGACTACACCTGGCATTCGAACAAACGGGTGGCCAACGGCCGGGTCCGGCCCTTGCGGGCCTCGAGATCGACAATCTTCGCGGCTTAGCGTACAAAAAAATCCGTTTCTTGAGGGCTACCCATTACCGAAGAACTCAAGCAAGCAGTTTTAGAACGAATTAGCCGAATGCAAGTCAAGCTATGCTGATCGGCTACGCCCGTGTCTCAACCCGGGATGAGAACCTTGAAGTGCAGCGGGAAGCCTCGTCCAAGGCTGGGTGCCAGAAGGTTTTTGAGGACAAAGTAAGCGGCACACGGGCCGACCGGCCCGGTTTGGCCAAGGCGATGGAATTCCGGTCTCCGAGGCGCATGGGAGGTATCCTGGATTGATGCTCGTTCCGTTCGGACCGAATCTCTACGTGGCGAATGGACCGACGGTGTCGTTCTTCGGCTTTCCATACCCGACCCGCATGGCCGTCGCACGGCTCTCGACGGGAAGAGTCTGGGTGTGGTCCCCCATTGCGTTGACGAAGGAAGTGGCCGACGCCGTGGAGGCCATTGGCCCGGTCGGCTACATCGTGTCGCCCAACAAGCTACATCACTTATTCCTGGCTGAGTGGCGGAATCATTGGCCTGACGCGCGACTTTACGCGCCACCAGGTCTTGCTCGGAAGAAGAAGCAGATTCGCTTCGATGGTGAGCTCGGCGATGGCGACGACGGGCCGTGGATGACGGACATCGATCAAACGGTGTTCCGCGGATCGTTTGCCATGGAGGAAGTAGTGTTCTTTCACCACGCGTCTCGCACCGCGATCTTCGGTGATCTGATTCAGCGGTTTCCTGAGGGGGCGGCCAAGGGCTGGAAAGGGCTGATGATGCGGCTCGATGGCTTGGTCGGGCCTCACGGGAGCACGCCCCGCGAGTGGCGTCTGAGCTTTCTGTCACGCGATGCCACGCGCGCCGCACGGCGAACGGTGCACGAATGGAAGCCGCAGCGGCTCGTTGTTGCCCATGGCGAGTGCGCAACCACCGGCGCGACCGAGATCATCGCGGCGGCCCTGAGCTGGATCTGATGCGCGCGGCACTATTGATGCCGCTCAACCCGCTCAACCCGCTCAACCCGCTCAACCCGCTCAACCCGCTCAACCGCTCCGGGATATCAATGGACTGTCGCGTGGCGACTGTCGAGCCACATTGCGCCCGCTACTGGCCGGCTGGAGGCGCAGGGCGCGATCGCTCGTAGGGGTCCGGGGAGCAATGGGACGGTAAACCGATTTAAGGGTTGAGGGGGTCGGCCGAAGCATTCCCCCCTAGCCTAACGAGCTGGAGTTGCTCGGCCGCCCCGAGGCTGCGGCGCCCGGACTGCGCTTTCATCGCGAGGTCGCGATGGGCGCCCGCCTCGATCCCGAAACAGTCGCGATGACGCTCCACGTGAAAGAACGTGAGCAACCTACCGAGGTTAGTGATCCCTTGAGTCTCTTCCATTGCTCCCCGGACCCCTCGTACGCCGGCATCGAACTCAGAACCGGCCATTTCGCGCAATGACTCGGAACCGGGACAACTGAGCGGCTCTCGAACCTTGGCGTACGATTTTTTCCGTTTTCTGAGGCGCCCCCTCAAGGAACTGGGCGTGGTAGGACACTGGCCGATCGACCCGGCGCTGCTGATGGAGGCGATCAAGCCTTGCGCAGCCAGGACTGACGCTGACATTGAGGGTCGGCGCAACTAAGGCGAGATCGTCGTTCAGCGGGATAGCCCTGCTTCAGGCGCGCTGTCCAGCTTGGTCATGCTCTCAGCGCGTCCGGACGAAGCACTGGATGAATGCGTCACCCGAGGCGCTGGGCGTGTAGTTGGTGCTCTCGTAGGTCCGGAACGATCGACGTTCGATGATGATGCGATCGAAGAACGGCACGAAGTTCGGCCGCAGGACCGGTAGCGTCGAGAAGCAGGGAAGAAACACCCCTCCGGGGCGCAGCGCGCTGACCACGTACGGCATCGCTTCGTTCCAGATCGCCGGATCGTCCCAGATGCTGGACGTCCCGAAGAAGGGGTCGAAGAAAATGCCGTCGAGACTTTCGGGGCGAAGCGCGTACACATGGTCGAAAAAGTCCGCCTGGACGATCTCCAGGGCGGGCGGCGTTTCGTTGCGCTCGCGAAAGAGCTCGATGACCCGCGGATACTTTTCGACGACGGTGTGGTGCCGGGTCGCGGCATGGTGTGCGATATGCAATGCCGAGATTCCGAGCCCGAGGCCGACCTCGAGAAACTCTGATCCATAAGTACAGAGGATGTCCGCCGACTGGCGCATGAGGTCGGCCTCCCATGCCTGCATGGCCTGGCGGCCCTCGACGTAGAGCGTGGTCTCGCCATTTTCCTCGACCAATTGAACTTCCGGCTCCGTAGCCTGGTCCGTCTTGATCATTTCTCGATTCCTCTCTTCGTTGCGTTCCGGAGAACGCCAGGAGAGCCGCCACCGGCGGGCTGGCCCCGGTACGCTACGCGCGACACCCGGGGAATGGCGCCCCCTCGAAGAGGGCCGTCTGTCGGGTCGACCTGCGACAGGTGCCGGGCCAGGCCGGCCACCGTCGGCAGCTCGAAGAACAGGCGCATCGGCAGCTCCACCCCGCACTCGGAACGGATGCGAGCGATCACCTGGGCAGCGAGCAGGGAGTGCCCGCCGAGGTCGAAGAAATTGTCGTGCACGCCGAAGCGAGCGAGGCCAAGCACCTGTTGCCAGAGCGCGGCGACGCGCGCTTCGCCGGCGTCGCGCGGAGACACGAAGTCGGTGTTGCGCTCCTGCTCCTGACTCGCCCGGCCCGGATCCGGTAGCGCATGGCGATCCACCTTTCCGTTCGGGGTCAGCGGCAGCGCACCCAGCATGACGATCACGGACGGAACCAGGTAGTCGGGCAGGCGGGTGCGCAGCCCGGCGCGCAGCATTTCGTGGGTCAGCGCGTGGTCGCCCGCCGGCACGACGTAAGCGATGAGCCGTTGGTCGCCGGCAGCACCCGCCCCCACGACCGCGGCCTGCGTCACACCATCCATCGTCCGCAGGACGGCCTCGACCTCGCCGGGCTCCGCGCGATGGCCGCGGATCTTGATCTGCGCATCCTTGCGGCCGACGAACTCGATGTTTCCATCCGGCAGCAGGCGCCCGAAATCGCCGGTACGATAGCTGCGGGTTCCATCGGGGCCGGCGAAGAAAGCCGCTTGCGTCAAGTCCGGCCGCCGCCAGTAGCCGAGCGCAACGTGCTCGCTCCGCAGGGTGATTTCGCCCGTGCCGTAAGCGCCGACCGGCTCCCCCTCGTCGCCGATGAGCACGACCTCGGTGTCGGCGACCGCCACGCCCACGGGAACGGTCTGTCGCGATACTTCACTCGAATGGTCGAGGAAGCATTGCAGTGCAAGCGTCGATTCGGTCGGGCCCAGTCCGTTGACGAACAGGCATTCGGGCGGGAAGAGCCGCCGGTACGCTTCAAAATCCTCGCGCAGCACTTCCTCTCCGCCCAGCACCACCGCGCGTACGCTCGCAGCCATGCTGCGATCCAGCGTTGTATTCAACAGATGGCGATACAGGGTGGGCGTCGTGTGCAGGACGGTGATTCCGTGATCGACGACCGCGCGCATGCCCTCCTCCAATGGAGAGATCGGGTACAGCGTTGCGCCGTTCAGCAGCGCGCCGAAGATGTCCATGACGGCCGCATCGAAGGCGTACGAAGAGAGTAGCGACAGCCGGTCGCCGGCCCCCAGGTGAAGCGCGTTCGTGTAGGTCCGGACATGGTGCAGGACATTTCGGTGGCTCTGCATCACCCCCTTGGGCTGTCCGGTCGAGCCCGACGTGTACAGCAGGTACGCGACGGTTTCCGGCTGGACACAAGGCAGGCGAATATCCGGCGTTGCGTCGCCGTCTTCTTCCGTGACGACACAGCGCGAGAGCCGACGCGCGGCATCCCGCAAGCAACCGCTCGTCAAGATGGCTTCGATTTCGGCATCGGCCACGACCTGGATCCGCCGTTCTTCGGGTAGTGCCGGATCGAGCGGCACATAGGTCTTGCCCGCCTTCAGTGCCCCCAGGACCGCGGTGATCTGCGCGATGCCGCGGTCCAGCAGCAAGGCAACGCGCCCCTCGCCAGGGCCGCAAGCCGCGAGGAGCGCTCTCGCCAGATTCGACGAGAGCCGGTCCAGTTCCCGATAGGTGCATGCGCGCGCCCGGGTGCGCACGGCAATGCGATCCGGGTAAGCTTGCGCCTGCAGATGGAACCGGGAGGCAATCGACTGTTCGATCTCGTCCCGGCCGAAAGGTCGGAACAGGTGCGCAAGCTGCACCGACGGCTCGGGGTGCCCGCGTTTGCCGTGCACCGGCAGCAACCCGGAAATGCGCTGGTCCGGTTCGGTGACGATCTCGTTCAGGAGTTGCCCCAGTTGCTCCAGCAGCCCGGAAATCGTCGTGTCCCGGAAAAGCTCGGTGCCGTAGACGAATTCCAGCTGCAGCCCGTCGCGTTCTTCCATGGCATACAGGCTCAGGTCGAATTTCGCCCACTCCGGTGTCGACACGCCAACGCTCTCGGTCGAAGCGCCGGGACTTTCCGCGACGAGGCCGGGAACCTGGAACCGGTCCGGTGACCGGTTCACCAGGTTGAACATGACCTGGAAGAGCGGTGTGTGGCTCGAGAGCCGCTCCGGAGCCAACTCCTCGACGAGCTTCTCGAAGGGCAGGTCCTGATGGGCATAGGCCGCCACCGCGGTTTTCCGTACGCGGCCAAGCAGCACTCGAAACGACGGGTTGCCCGAAACCGACGTGCGCAGCGCGAGGGTGTTCACGAAGAAGCCGATGAGTCCTTCGACGTCCGAGCGATTCCGGTTGGCGATCGGGGTGCCCACCAGCAAGTCGTCCTCGCCGGTGAAGCGTTGCAGGAGCACCAGGAAGGCTGCCAGCAGAGTCATGAAGAGCGTCGCACCTTCCTGCTGGCCCAGATCCCGGAGTGCAGTTTCGACGGATTGCGGCACGAGGATCGAGCGGGATGCACCGGCCGCACTGCGCTCCCGCGGACGTGGGAAGTCGGTGGGTAGTTCCAGCACCGCCGGGGCACCCGCGAGACGTGCTCTCCAATAGTCGAGTTGTTCGCGCAGGATGCTCCCCTGAAGCCACTCCCGCTGCCACATTGCGAAGTCGGCGTACTGCACGGGGAGATCGGGCAGGGGCGAAGGTCGCCCGGCGCGGAACGCTTCGTAGAGCGCGCTCAACTCGCGAAAGAACACCGCCATCGACCAGCCGTCGGAAACGATGTGGTGCAGCACGAGCAGGAACAGGAAGTCCTCCTCGTCCAGACGGAACAGGCGCGCACGCACGAGCGGCCCCGTGGCGAGTGCGAACGGACGGCCGATCTCTTCGCTCGCAAGGCGCAGAGCCTGGGCATCGCGCTGGGGCGCGCCGAGGCTGCGAAGGTCGACGACGGGCACCGGGACCGCGAGGCTGGACAGGACGCGCTGGAGCGGCTCACCGCTGTTCATGACGAAAATGGTGCGCAGCGCTTCGTGCCTGCGCACGATCTCGTTCAAGCTGCGGGCGAGCGCGTCGGTATTCAGCCGCCCACGGAGTCGCAGCGTCGACGGCATGTTGTAGACGGGGGTGCCTGGCGTGAGCTGATCGAGAAACCAGAGCCGTTGCTGCGCAAAGGAAAGCGGCACCGGCGCGCCCGGCGCACGACGGGGGATCGCCGCCTGTTCGGCCGGCTCCCGATTGCCGCCGGCCTGCCGGATCGACTGCGCCAGGCCGGCCACCGTCGGGCTTTCGAAGAGGTGCCGTAGTGGCAGCGCTGTCTTGAATGCATCGCGCAGGCGCGAGATCAATTGCGTGCCCAGAAGCGAATGGCCGCCCAGCTCGTTGAAGAAATGATCGTGCACGCCCACTTGGGCAAGCCCGAGCAGATCCGCCCAGATCCGCGCAATCCTCGCCTCGACCTCGTCGCGAGGCGCGACAAAGCCGCGCTCCGGTAGGGCATTCTCAGGAGCAGGCAGCGCGCGCGCATCCAGCTTTCCGTTCGCGGTTCGTGGCAACGCCTCCAGGGCCACGAAGGCGGCGGGCAACATGTAGTCGGGCAGGCGTTCCTGCAGGAACTGGCCCAGCTCCGCCGCCAGTCTCAGGGCAAACATCCCCTGCAACGGATTGTTGGCGTATCGGGTCCAGGCGGGAGCATGGGCGGCCGGGGTTGCTGCGCGGGCGGTGCTCGCCCCCGAAGCACCGTGTCGACGGAAAATCACGTCGAAACAGGTGTTGTCGCCAGCCGTCCAGTGAACCGCGACGGCGTACCGCGCTGGTTCCGCCAAAGCCCAGAAGTCCTCGGGATCCTCGCCCTGGCGCGTCGCCACCGCATCCGTCTGCTGGCGCAACTCGCCGGCCGTGGCCGGCGGATTCTCCCCGGCAAGCAGCAGTTCCGCGCGGCGCGCGCGACCGAGCCGCGCATTCGGCACCGCCGACAGCGTGAGCAAGGGCGGCTCTGATTCGTCAAGCAGGTGGCTCACGGCGGCGATGCTGTCGACGCGGTCGCCCCATGCCAGCCGGCGCCCCTCGGGGTGCCTGTCCGGTCGGCGCGATCTGAATAGCGTCGCATCGTAGCGGAAACAGGTCAGCTCGTTGTGGTCACGCCCCCGTTTGAGCTGGACGGTCGCGCTTCCGATCTCCGGCCGATGCCGCTGCAACGCGGTGAAGAATTCCGGATCGAGGACCAGTTCCTGCTCCTGGAGCACCCCTTTGCGGATGCGCTGCCGGAACTGCTCGATTGGCAGCGACGAGGGGGCGCGATGGAGCTCGAGCGAGGTGTGAAAAGCGTGCAGCAGTGGCAGGCTGCGCACGTCGCCCAGGAAGATCGCTCCCCCTGGGGCCAGGCAACGCAGCGCGCCATCCAGAACGCGCAGCAGGTAATCGACACTGGGGAAATATTGGATCACCGAGTTCAGCACGACAACGTCGAACGACGCCGGCTCGAAACCCTCAAACTGCTCTGCCGTGCGCTCCAGGAGCGTCAGATGCGGCAGGTGCGCGTGCGAACGGACATGGTCGAGTGCGACGCGCGAAAAATCGGTGGCGCAGTACTGGCGGCAATGAGGCGCAATCCGGAACAGCAGCAGGCCGGTACCGCAGCCGATCTCGAGCACACGGTCGTGCGGCAGCGCCAGGATCCGCTCCACGGTGCCGTTCACCTGCTCGCGCATGACATCCTGTGTCAGTGGCAAGCCCGTGTAGGTGCTGTTCCACCCTACCGTATGGAACGTCGCGTTCTCCTGCGGCGTCTTCTGGCGATAGAGTTCGTCATAGACGATCTGCCACTGTTCTACCTGCGCGGCCTGGCGGCTGTCGTCGCCGTCGCGGCGATCCGGCAGCGGAACGACATAGGCGACCAGTCGCAGTTCGCCGGGCCGGTCCTCCCGCGGCATCACGAGCACGTCTGCCAGCGCAGGATGCTGCCGCAGCGTCGCTTCGATCTCCCCGGGCTCTACCCGGTGGCCCCGTATCTTCACCTGCTGATCGACCCGGCCGAGAAAGACGATCCGGCCATCCGGCAGGAAGCGCGCGCGATCACCCGTCCGGTACAGCCGCGCCGCCGGATCGGACGAAAACGGGTCGCGAATGAACGCAGCCGCCGTGAGGTCCGGCAAGTTCAGATAGCCGCTCGCCAGGCCCGCGCCGCCGAGATACAGTTCGCCCGGCACGCCGACCGGAACCGGCTGCCGGCAGCGGTCGAGCACGTACGCCCGCACATTGGCGAGGGGGCGTCCCAGCGGCAACTCTGGTCGATCGAGCGGCGCCGTGTCCAACAGCGCCGTGATGGTGGTCTCGGTCGGACCGTACGCGTGGAACAGTGGCACGCGGTTGCCGACGGCACGTTGCCAGGCAGCGACGCATTGCGGCGGGGCTCGTTCGCTGCCGACGACGAGCAGCCGCAGGAGGGCAGGCCACGGACAATCCGCGCGGTCCACGAATCGGGTCCATTCGCACCAGTACGGGGCGGGCAGGTTGAGCACGGTCACCCGCGCCTCGTTCATCTCCTGGAGGAAATCAGCGATCGGGGGCACGGGTCCGCGTGCCCGAAGGCGCACCGTCGCGCCGCTCAACCAGGTCGGGAACAGCTCTTCCGCTGCGACATCGAAGCTGAGCGACGCGAACTGCAATACCCGGTCGCCAGGTCCGAGGCCGTACTGCCGCGCAATCGCCAGGTTGTGGTTCAGCAAGGCGCGCTGCGGGATTTCAACGCCTTTGGGTTGCCCGGTAGAACCGGATGTGTAGACGATATAGGCGAGGTGATCCGGACCCGAACCGGCCACGGGTGCATCCGTTGGCTCTCGGGCGACGCACTCGAAGGACGGGTCGATCGTGATCGTTTCGACACCCGCCTCCTTCGCCCAGCCAGCGTCCAGCTCTGTGTGCGCGAGTACGAGCCGAATCCCGGTATCGCGAACGAAAAAGCGCAGCCGGCCCCCGGGGGCGGTGGGATCGAGCGGCACGTACGCTGCGCCGGCCTTCAGCACGCCGAGGACCGCTACCGCCATCTCCAGGCACCGGTCCATGCAGATGCCGACCGGCGTTCCCGGCCCGACGCCGCGCCCGCGCAGGCGATGAGCGAGCTGGTTGGCCCTCGCATCCAGCTCGCCGTAGCTCAAGGCGCCGGCTTCACCTTCCACCGCAATGGCGTTCGGCGTGCGAGCCGCTTGCGTGGCGAAGAGGTCCTGGACGCACCGGCGTGGAAGGTCGACCGCGGTCCGGTTCCATTCCACCAGCACGCGGTGCCGCTCCTCCTGCGTCAGCAGCGGCAGGCTGGAAATTCGTGCATCGGGTTCTTCGACGATCCCTTCGAGCAGCATCCGCAGATGGCCGGCCATCCGGACGATCGTGTCGGCCTCGAAAAGATCGGTGCAGTACTCGAACTGTCCGCACAACCCGTCGCTGCCGTCCCACATGTCGAGCGAGAGGTCGAAGGTGGCTGTCTGCCGCTCCACCTCCAACGCACGCAGCCCCGGGCCTTGCTCGTACCCGGTAGCGCTTGTCGCGTTCTGCAGTTGGAACATGACCTGGAAGAGCGGATTGCGGTTCAGGTCGCGCTCCGGTTGCAGCTCCTCGACGAGCCGCTCGAACGGCAGGTCCTGATGCGAGTAGGCCTGCACCGCGACCTGTCGCACGCGACCGAGCAGGTCGAGAAAGGTCGGATCGTCCGAACAGTCGACTCGCAGGACCAGCGTATTCACGAAGAAGCCGATCAACCCTTCGGTCTCGGCGCGGGTCCGGTTGGCGATCGGCGAGCCCACGAAGATGTCGTCCTGCCCCGTATAGCGGTGCAGCAGGGTATGGAACGCTGCCAGCAAGACCATGAACAGGGTGGCCGACTGTTGCCGGCCCAGTTCGAGCAGCGGGTTGCGCAATCCGTCCGGCAGCCGGAAGAAATGCCGGGCGCCGCGAAAGCTGACCGCACCAGGCCGGTCATGATCGACGGGCAGCGGCAGCGGCGGCAGATCGGCAAGCTGACGCCGCCAATACGCGAGCTGTGTAGAAAGTGCATCGCCCTTAAGCCACTCGCGCTGCCAGGCGACGAAATCCGCGTACTGGATGGGGAGTTCCCGCAACGGCGACGGTTGCCCGGCGCGGAACGCCTGGTAGAGCGCGGACAGTTCCCGGAATAGCACCCCCATGGACCAGCCATCCGAGATGACGTGGTGCATGGTCAGGAGAAAGATGTGCTCGTCCGACAGCCGCAACAGAGTGCCGCGTATCAGCGGCCCGCGGGCCAGGTCGAAGGGCGCGCGCGCCTCCTCGGTCGCGAGCCGCACGGCTTCAGCCTGCTGCGCGGCGAGTGCCAGTCCACACAGGTCCCGCACCGGCAGCGCGATGGCCAGCGCCGGCGCGACGCGCTGGCGGGGGAGCCCGTCAACCACGGTAAACGTCGTTCGCAGGGCTTCATGGCGGTGCACGATTTCATTCAGGCTGCGCTGCAACACCGCGACGTCGAGCGCCGCATCCAGCCGTAGCGCCGCGGGCACGTTGTAGAAGGCGTTGCCAGGCACCAGCTGATCCAGAAACCAGAGACGTTGCTGGGCGAACGACACCGGATAGAGCTTGGGCGCCGGCGAGCCCTGGCGCAGCAACTCGGCAAGCCGCGCCCGTTTCTCCCCGCGCGAGAGGAAATCGGTCGCCGGACCCGCACTGCTCACGGCGTAATCTCCCGCGCGGACAACTCGCCCAGCAGGGCGTCCACTTCTGCATCGGAAAGGTCTTCGAGCTGGCTGAGCAGGTTCTCTTGCGCCCGTCCGATGCGACCGATGGCCGGTGAAGCGGCAAGCTCGTGTGCCGCAACGAGCGGGGCCAACTGCGCAATGGTCGGCGCCTCGAACAGGCTGCGCAGCGGCAGTTCCACGCCCAGGGCGCTGCGCAGCCGCGACACCAGGCGCGTGGCGAGAAGCGAGTGCCCGCCGAGATGCGCGAAGAAGTCGTCGTGGATGCCGACCCGGTCGATCCCCAGCACGTCGCGCCAGACCAGCGCGATCGCGTCCTCGGCAGCGTTGCGCGGGCCGGCATAAGGTGTTCCGGACGGCCGGGCCGTCCCGTCCGGCGAAGGCAGCGAGCGCTCGTCGACCTTTCCATGCGGTGTCAGCGGCAACGCCGGCAACGGCACGAAAAAGGCGGGAATCATGGTGTCCGGCAGCTTGTGCTGCAGAAACCGCCGCAGCTCTCCCGGCGAAGGCGTAGGCTCCGGGCAGGTGATGTAAGCGACGAGATGGGCGTCGCCGCGCGCATCCGGTCGTGCGACCACGACGTTGTCCCGCACCCGCGAATGCTGCCGCAAGGCCGCTTCCACATCACCACACTCGATCCGCACGCCGCGCACCTTCACCTGCCGATCCAGGCGGCCGAGGAACAGCAAGGCCCCATCGGCTCTGTAGCGGACGAGATCGCCGGTGCGGTACAGTCGCGCTCCGGGACGCGGATCGAACGGATGCGGCAGAAATCGCTCGGCGGTCAGGTCCGGCCGGGCGTGATAGCCGCGGGCGAGCCCTGCGCCGCCCAGATACAGCTCCCCTGGCACGCCGACCGGCACGGGCTGCCGATAGCGGTCCAGCACGTAGGCCTCGACATTTGCAATCGGCCGACCGATCGGCAGCAGCGCGTCGCCAGGATCCACGGCCGCATGGGTCGCCACGACGGTGTTCTCGGTCGGCCCGTAGTGGTTGACCAGCCGGAAGGGCAGGTGTTCGCGCGGCACGCGGCGCAAGGTGTCGCCGCCCGTGAGGAGCGCGCGCAGCCGCAGGCCGGCAGGAAGCGGCTCCTGGAGTACGGCTTCAGCAAGAGGCGTCGGCAGGAAGCTCAGGGTGATTCCCTCGTCCGCGAGCCAGGTCAGGAGCTGCGCCGGGGTGGAACGGATGGCATCGTCGACGATGTGGACGCTCGCCCCGGCCGTCAGGTATGGCCAGATCTCCCAGCCGCACGCGTCGAAGGACGGAGCAGCGACCTGGCTTGCCCGGTCCTCGGAAGTGACCTGGTAGGCGCGCTGGTGCCAGGCACAAAGATTCAGCAGGCTCGCATGGCTGATCTCGACGCCCTTCGGTGTGCCACTCGACCCGGAGGTGTGCAGCACATAGGCAAGGTCGTGCGAGCCGGTTTGCGCAACCGGTTCCTGCGCAACGACGTCGGGCGGCTCATCTTCGAGGCAGAGCACCTGTCGAACCGATCCGGCGAAGCGATCAAGCAAGCTTCGCCTGGTAAGCAGCACGTGAGGCTCGGTCTCTGCCACGATCGCCGCCAGCCGCGCGGGAGGGCTTTCGATATCCAGTGGTACATAGGCGCCTCCCGCCTTCAGGATGCCGAGAAAGGCAACGATCAACTCCGGCGAGCGATCGAGCGCAACCGCCGCCAACTGACCGGGCCGCAGCCCGGACGCCTGCAGGTTGCGAGCGACCCGGTTGGCGCGCTCATCCAGGTCGCGATAAGTGAGTCGTGTCATTCCAGCGGCCACCGCCAGCGCCTCGGGGCGCTGATTGCGTTGGGCATGGATCAGTTCGTGCAGGCAGCGATCGTCCGGAAACGGAGCAGCCGTCGCGTTCCAGTCCCGCAGCATCCGGCAACTCTCCTCCTCGGTCAGCATTGGCAGTGCGGCGACCGGCTCCTCGGGGGCATCGACCATGCCTTCCAGCAGCCGGAGGAAGTGGCACCCGAGCCGCTCGATCGTCGTCGCGTCGAACAGGTCCGTGCTGTACTCCAGGCGCCCGTTTATGCCGTCGGCAGTTTCCCAGAGGACCAGCGCAAGGTCGAAGTTCGACCATTCCCGCGGGACGTCGAGAACGGCTGCGCCGTTGCCGCCCGGTGCCGATGCGGGCGCGTTCTGGAGCGCGAACATGATCTGGAAGAGCGGATGGCGGCTGATGTCGCGCTGCGGCTGCAACTCTTCGACGAGACGTTCGAATGGTACGTCCTGATTGGCGAGCGCGTCGAGTACCGTTTCGCGCACGCGGCGGAGTGTTTGGCGACCACTCGGCTCGCCGGCGAGGTCAGCGCGCAGCACCAGCGTGTTGACGAAGAATCCGATCAGATCCTCCGTTTCGGCCCGGGTGCGTCCCGCCACCGGCGAGCCCACGCAGAAGTCGTCCTGGCCGCTGTAACGGTGCAGCAGCACCTGAAATCCGGCGAGCAAGGTCATGAAGAGCGTAGCGTTCCCGGTCCGGCTGAACTCGCGCAGCCGTCGCGTCAGCGCGGGCAACACGGCCAGTCCGGTCGCGGCGCCGCGCAGCGTCGGTCGGGGCGGTCGCGTGCGGTCCGTCGGCAGGTCCAGAGTGCCGGCGCCGGCGAGCCTCGCTCGCCAGTACGATAGTTGCCGTTCCAGCACGCCGGATTGGAGCCACTCGCGCTGCCACACGGCGAAGTCCGCATATTGGATCGGCAACTCGGGCAGGGGTGAGGCCTGGGCGTGTGCGAACGCCTGGTAAAGATGGGAGAGTTCGCGCAGCAGGATCTGTATCGACCAGTCGTCGCCAACGATGTGATGCAGGGTGAGCGTCAGCACCGATCCCTGGGTCCGTTGCAGCAGGCCCGCGCGCAGCAGCGGCCGGTGCGCCAGGTCGAACGGACGCTGTCCCTCTTTTGCGGCAAGTCTGCGCGTCTCCGCGTCCTGCTGGTCGATCGGCAGCCCGCGCAGGTCCGTCATGGACAGCGCGACGACAGCGGCCGACGCGATTTCCTGCGCCGGTTCACCGTCGACCAACTGGATAGCCGTTCGCAGGGTCTCGTGGCGCCGGACGATCTCGTTCAGGCTGCGCGCAAGGACCTTCGGTTCGATCGGCCCGTCGAGGCGAAGGGCGACCGACAGGTTCCAGGAGGGAGTGTCGGGAAAGAGTTGCTCGAGGAACCACAGGCGCCGCTGGGCGAACGACAGCGGAAAGACGAAGGTCTCTTCGTGCATCTTGTTCCCCTGCATCGATTCACTGCGGCAGCGCCACTGCGCGCCTGTCTAGACTAACTCCTCCGACATTTCTGCGCTACAGGTGTTCGAGAAGCCAAGGCCACCCGGCCCGTCGACAGCGGACCTCGGCATCGGGATGGCGGATTGCAACGGCACCCGCGTGTCCTTCGCCACTTCCTGAAAGATCAACCGAAGGGCCGCTATGTCCTTCGCACGCCAGTCTCTCATCCGGTCGAACTCGCCGCGATTCGACGGAATGGCGATCAGTCGGCAGAGTCAAATTAGCCGTATCTCGGCCGGCGCTTTTGACCCTAATCACCGACATGAAAACACCTCCTGGGCGAGAGACTCATTTGCCCTGCAATGTCTTGAGGTACGCGAGGATGTTGACGAAGTCCTGGTGACTGAACACGGCCTTCCAGGAAGGCATGCCCTTGGCAGGTCGGCCTTCGGTCACCGTCGTGAAGAAAACATCATCCAGATCGTCACCGTATTTGTGCTCGAGACGGCGCAGGTTGATCTTGCGGTCCGCAACGACGGCGTCCGGGCCATGGCAGTGCGCGCAAGTGCCGTTGAATGTTTCCTTGCCCGCATCGGGATCGCCTTTTGCAGCCTTGTCGCCCTGACCCGCCGGAACTTCCGCCACCTTCGATGGAACATCCGCCACCTTCGATGGAACTTCCTCCACCTTCGATGGAACTTCCGCCACCTTCGATGGAACTTCTGCTGCCTTGGATGCGACCTGAACCGGACCCGCGTCGGTCAGCGTGACGCCTGGACCCATCGCAACCGCGTATTTCTCGCTGAGCGACTGGATTTTTGGCGCGAGCCGTTCCAGGACGGCATCCACCTCGTCACGCAATGCTGACCGAGTGTTGGAGAAACCGATGGCGGCCTGGTACTGCATCTGTGGTCCTTCGACCGGTATCACCTTGAACCTGTCGTTCAACACGGCATGGTTGACATACCCGGCACTCGGGCCCCAGATGAACGCGGCATCCACATCCTCAGCAGCCAGGCGCCGCATCGCATCCTCCGGGTCCATGACGGTGACCGACGTGATCTCGCTGCGCATGGCAAGCAGGCTCTGTGGCGGCGAAGCGAACTGAACGGCAACCCTCCTGCCTTTCAGATCGTCGATATTGGTGGTGGCCCGTTCTTTGGGCACGACCAGCGCATACCCCAGCTTCAGGATCGGACGTGTGAAGATCACGCGTGGGCCCATGAAGTCCGACACTGCGGGAAGTCCGACCGCCAGATCGCACCGATCCGCCAGAAGGGTTGCACGCAGGTTGCGCTTTTCGAAGTAGCTGAGCGACCAGAAGGTTTGCATCGGGCGACCGAGCGCTTCGGCCACAGCGCGGCCAATTTCGACATATAGCCCCGGCATATCCTTGGCGAGCGCTTCGGGCGCATTGCTGCTGAACGGGAGGTTCTGTGGGTCGGCGCACAGCCGCAGCGGCTGAACCGCGGCCTGCGACGCAGGCGCCCCGCAAACCAGGGCGAGCGCCAAAGCGGAATATTTCGGGATTCGCATGGGTCACTCCGAAAACACGAAGAGCGCGCCACCTTCGGGCGTTGCCTGGGTCATTTTCTTGCCCACCTCACCTACAAAGGCCGGAATCGACGCGGTCCGACCAACGACCACCGCGACATACTGCTTGCCATCCACCGAATAGGTGATCGGGCCTGCGCCGATGCCGGAGCCCAAGCTCACCTTCCACAGTTCCCTGCCGGTTTTGGCGTCGAATGCGTGGAACGCGCCGTGCATATCGCCCCAGAAAGTCAGACTACCCGCGGTAGTCAGGGTGCCGCCGTTGAACGGCAGATCCATCTTCACGCCCCATACCTTCTTCTGCGCGACCGGGTCCCACGCCAGCAGTTCGCCCATGTAGTCGCCCGGAGCGGCCCGGGGCGGGAATTCCCCTCCGAGGTAGAACACGCCCTTGCGGTAGTTGACCTCCGAAACCGACCAGTCCATGCAAAGGTTGTTGCTCGGGATGTAGACGAGTCCGGTGTCCGGGTTGAACGACATCGGCTGCCAGTTCTTGCCGCCGATCAAATTCGGGCACGCATCTTTGATCGGATGGCCGGGACCGGCGCGCTTGTCGGGATCTTCAACCGGCTTGCCGGTGGCCAGATCGATCTTCGATGCCCAGGTCGTGTGCACGTATTTTTCCGCCGAGACGATTTTTCCGGTGTCGCGGTTGACCACGTAAAAGAAGCCGTTGCGGTCCGCCTTCATGTACACCGGGGTCTTTGCGCCCGAAATCGTCAGGTCGGCCAATACCAGTTCGTTTACGCCGTCATAGTCCCAGGCATCCGCGGGCGTGCCCTGCATCCACCACTTGATCTTGCCGGTATCGGCGTCGAACGCGATCGTGCTCGACGAATAGAGGTTGGTCAGCTTGCCGTAGTCGCTGTTGCCGGTACTGCGCACGGCCGAGTTCCATGGACCCGGGTTGGAGGTGCCCCAGAACACGGTGTTGGTCTTGGGGTCGTAGGAGCCCACCAGCCAGGGTGCGGCACCGCCATGTTCCCAGCTGTCACCTTTCCAGGTATCGTTGTTGGGTTCGCCGGGCCCCGGCACGGTCCAGGTCTTCCAGACTTGCTTGCCCGTCTTCATGTCGTAGGCCTGCAGGCTCCCACGCGCCCCGTATTCACCGCCACCGAAGCCGATGATCACCATGTTCTTGACCGCCAGCGGCGGCGACGTGATCAGGGATCCCTGCTTGTAGTCAACGACTTTCGTCGTCCACAACTCCTCTCCAGTCGCGGCGTCCACCGCGGACAGCTTGCCATCGAGACGGCCGACGAAAATTTTCCCGTCGGCATAGGTGACGCCGCGGTTGGCCACATCGCAGCAGCCGTACTGCAGCGTGTCATCCGGTACCTCCGGCTCGTAGGTCCACTTGCGCGCGCCGGTCCTGGCGTCGAGTGCGTAGACGTATTTCGGCCCCCACGAGGTGCTGACGTACATCGTGTCGCCGATCACGATCGGCGAGGACTCATTGGAGCGCAGCGACCCGAGCTGGAACGCATACGCGAGCTTGAGGTTGCCGACGTTGTCGGTGTTGATCTGTTTCAGCGGCGAATAGCGTGTGTTTTCGTAGTCCCTGCTATACATCGGCCACGCATTCTGGTCGTCCGGCTGCGCTTCGTCGGCGATGGCACCGGTGCTCAGCGCGCCGACCACCAGGGCGGTCGCCGAAATCTTCAACAAGCATCCAACCTGTGTCTTGTCCATTCTGTGATCTCCTGGCGCTGATAAAGGGGTTGCTGGCGATGACTGCCCGGCCGGTGGTCCAAGTTGTTTTTATAGGACAAACGGCGGCCGGGCGCCAGTCTACAAATTGCGAAAAGTCAGGGCGACACGGCGGCGGCCTGTGGCGCCTCGCCGGGCCGATTGCCAGCGGAATTCTTTAGAAAAAGCCGAGCGCGGAAGGCGAGTAGCTCACGAGCAGGTTCTTGGTCTGCTGGTAATGGTCGAGCATGGCCTTGTGATTCTCGCGCCCGAAGCCAGACTCCTTGTAGCCGCCGAATGCAGCGTGAGCCGGGTAGGCGTGGTAGCAATTGGTCCATACACGGCCGGCCTGGATCGCCCGCCCCATGCGGTAGGCACGGCTGCCGTCGCGCGTCCACACGCCCGCGCCGAGCCCATAAGGTGTGTCGTTCGCGATCGCCAGCGCCTCGGCTTCGTCCTTGAACGTGGTCACCGCCAGCACCGGGCCGAAAATTTCCTCGCGAAACACGCGCATCTTGTTGTCACCCTTGAACAGCGTCGGCTGGATGTAGTAGCCGCCTTCGAGTTCACCGCCGAGCTGCGCACGACCGCCGCCGATCAAGACTTGGGCCCCTTCCTGTTTGCCGATATCCAGGTAGGTCATGATCTTGTCCATCTGCATCGCCGAGGCTTGCGCGCCCATCATCGTCTCAGTGTCCAGCGGGGTGCCCTGCTTTATCGCGGCCACGCGCGGGAGCGCGCGCTCGATGAACCGGTCGTAGATCGACTCCTGGATCAAAGCGCGGGAAGGGCAGGTGCACACCTCGCCCTGATTGAACGCGAACAACACCAGACCTTCAATCGCCTTGTCGAGAAAAGCGTCGTCGACGGCCATCACATCGTCGAAGAACACGTTCGGGCTCTTGCCGCCAAGCTCCAGCGTGGATGGAATCAGGTTGGTGGCGGCGGCCTGCGCAATGGCGCGGCCCGTGCCGGTGCTGCCGGTGAAGGCGATCTTGCCGATGCGCTTGCTGGTGGCCAGCGGCATGCCGGCCTCCTTGCCGAAGCCGTTGACGATGTTCAGCACGCCCGCAGGCAGCAGATCGGCAATCAGTTCCATCAGCACCAGGATGCTTACCGGCGTCGACTCCGCCGGCTTCAGGACCACGCAGTTGCCCGCCCCGAGTGCCGGCGCGATCTTCCACGCCGCCATCAGGACGGGGAAGTTCCACGGAATGATCTGGCCGACTACGCCCAGCGGCTCATGGAAGTGATAAGCGACCGTATTTTCGTCGATCTGGCTCAAGCCACCCTCCTGCGCCCGCACGCAGCCCGCGAAATAGCGGAAATGATCCGCTGCAAGAGGGATATCCGCGTTCAACGTCTCACGGATCGGCTTGCCGTTGTCGACGGTTTCGGCATAGGCCAGCAACTCCAGGTTGGCCTCGATACGGTCGGCGATGCGAAGCAGGACGTTCGCGCGGTCCGCTGCACTGGTGCGGCCCCACCGGTCAGCAGCCCTGTGGGCGGCGTCCAGGGCCAACTCGATGTCCTCGCTGCGGGAACGCGCGGCCTGGGTGTACGTGGCGCCGTTGATCGGGGTGAACACGTCAAAGTACTCGCCCTTCACCGGAGGCACCCAGTCGCCTCCGATGAAATTGTCGTAACGGGTCTTGAACGAGTGTTTGGCGCCTGGGGCGCCGGGAGCGGCATAAAGCATGGTCTCTTCCATTTCGTCAGGGTGTCGGGGCGCGGCTTCCGCGAGGAGCCGCAAGCCTTCCTAAGCAAGGACCGTGCCAATCGCCATAAAATTTCCTAAGTGGTTGTTCTTCAATGCAATTTTCATTGTTCCGACGACTCGCTACGCAGGCCGATGGCACGTCCCGTTGCGCGACACCTGTCTCGCAATGGGACACGGGGTCCGCAACGGGACACCGACCCCAGCCCTCATACTCACGGCCTGGTGCGTACCGCTGCGCGGATGATCGAGAACCTCCTGCTCCTGTCCCGGCATCGTCGAGACACCCGCCGTCACTTCCACACCTTGCCGAGGGCATCGGCACGATCGCGGAGGGAATCGTGGCCGTGTCGGAGGACGCTGGATCGCCGCGCGTGAGGAGCGCGCGCAGCCGCAGGCCGGCAGGAAGCGGCTCCTGGAGTACCAGGCTAACTCCTTCGACATTTCTGCGCTACAGGTGTTCAAGAAGCCAAGGCCACCCGGCCCGTCGACAGCGGACCTCGGCATCGGGATGCCGGATTGCAACGGCACTCACGTGTCCTACGCCTGACTCCGGTTGGACGATCGACCAGGCGGCTGGGTTCTCTTCCCGCGCCCACAACAGCCTCGGCGGTTCATCGGGCGGCACCGCGACCTCGAAGGAATCGAGCCGACAGCGCAATCCGAGACCCAGGGCCTTCACGAAGGCTTCCTTTCGCGTCCAGGTGGCAAGGAAGGCGGCCAGTCCCTGCTCGGGTGGTAGACGGTGGATCGCTTTGAATTCGCCGCGGGCAAAGTGGGAGCGAGCGATCTCCATATAATCCGGTACGTCATGTTCCTCCTCCACATCGACTCCGACGGGTGCCAGGCAGGAAACCGCGATGAGCGCCGTCGAGGCCGAGTGGGCCAAGCTGAAATGAAGGGCTGCATCGGGCGCGCACAGGACCGGCCGTCCATCCGCGTCAGCCTCGATTGTCAGCGATGCCGGAGGCTGCCGGAGGTAATGCGCCAGAAGCGAGCGCAGGGCTACATGGCTTGCAATGTAGTTCCTGCGATGCTGGTCGAAACGGAATCGGGCAGCCCGCTGGCGTTCGTGCGGCGACAACACCGCGATCCCCGATGTAGGCAGATCGCCAGGCAATGCCGCCAATGATACGGCCCAGCAGTCTACCCGGGCGCCCGGCGCATCGAACGTGACGGGATGCCGGTTATCAGCAGGGAGCATCACAGGTCGTCCATTGCTTTCTTCGCATCCATCGAAGGGATGGCACAGAAGATCGGCGATGGCATGGCCTCACGCCTCGCCCCTTTGCTCCGCTGAACGCCACCGAGTCGGTGGGAATGCAAACAATGCGGTGGGCCATAGTCAGCGGATCACCCAGCAGCGTCAACAACCGGTCCGGTCTCTATTCGATCGAGGCCGCCAATTCCTGAAGGCGTCCGAAATCCAATATCCGCACACCACCTCTTAAACAAACCAGCAGTTGCTCCCGTTCCAAGCGCTGCAGCAACGCATTGACAGTCTGACGGCTGAGCGACAGCATCGAGCCAAGCCGTTCCTGGGACACATGTAGCGTCTGCGTTGGAGGAACATCACGCTCTCCATATGCACGCGCCAGTGACACGAGGCAGCGGATCACGCGCTCGCGAGAGGGATGCAAGCTCGTGTCCTCGATCGCTGCAAACATCACCCGCAGTTGTGCACGGCCAACTGCCCGACGTACTGCCAGTGCGCAGGGTGCTCCGCGAGCCAGTGAGCGATCGCAGGTAGCGGCACATGAGCCAGGATGGCAGACCCGAGGCTAGCAAAAAACTGAGCTTGTGTCAGATGGCCGACAGACGCGCCGCGCGCGCCCGCCCATTATGCCAACCCATGAACACCACCTTCACCATCGAATCGTTCCCGCTCCCTGGGGCAGCGGTGCGGGGCACGCCGTCGCTGGCAGCGGGCCATGGAATGGTGATGCCGGTGGGCGTTTGGCATCGGCTGGTCTTGCGTGAACCCGGCTTGTTGTGAGTGATGTCTCCGCCGCGTGGACCCCGCTTGAGTCGCGTTTCCGGAGGCCGGCCATGAATGCCCATCGCATCAAGCGCGTGACGGGTTCTGCCCTGGTGGCCTGCGGTCGGTCCCGACATGTCAATTCTGACTTGATATGTCGATGGAAATTCTCTAGCGGTTATCACGTGAGTCAATCAATTGAGCACGAGAAGGACAGATGTCATGAAGAACCCACTCGATCCCGCGACGCTTGATGCCGCCATAGGCAAGGTCCATGGCGCTGGCATGCCGGGAGTGTTCGCCGAAGTGCGCGACGGCGACCAAATATGGCGCGGCGCCGCCGGCGTTGCCGATGTCAGCACCGCTCGTCTTGTTACTCCCGACCTGCGGCACCGTGTCGGCAGTATCACCAAGACCTTCACCGCCGCCGCGGTCCTGCAGCAGGTCGAGACCGGTCAGATAGCGCTCGATGCGCCGATCGGCCACTACCTGCCGCGGCTGGTGCCAGGAGAGCGCGGCAACACGATCACAGTCCGGATGCTGATGAACCATACCAGCGGCCTCGCGGATTACCTTCCTTATGCATACCCGTCTCTCAAAGCGTTCCCTTCGTTGGCGAGCACCACACCGGGGAGCCTGGACGACAACCGGTTCACGCGGTTTCACCGGAACGAGCTGATCGAGATGGGTGTCAAGGCAACCGCGGTCGGTACGCCGGGTGGCACCCCGGGGGTCTATTCCAACACTAACTACCTGCTCCTCTGCCAACTCCTGGAATATGTAACCGGCATCAGCGCGGAGAAGTGCATCACCGAGAATGTCATTGAGCGCGCCGGGCTCCGGGACACCGAGCTTCCGGCCGGACCGCATATCGGCGGGCCGCACTCACAGATGTACGAGGCGTGGTTCGGCATGATCGACCCGCCGCGCGACTACAGCGTCTACGACATGTCCTGGGTGGGGCCGGCAGCCTCGCTGATATCCACCGTCGCCGATCTCAACCGCTTCTACCGTTTGCTGCTTGCTGGTGAGATCGTCAACGGGGCGTCGCTGGCGCAGATGCAGCGCACTGTCCCGGTCATCTCCTTCGAGGGGAAGGAGATCGACTACGGCCTCGGGCTGCACAAGCTGGAGGTTCCCGGCCATGGCGCGTTCTGGGGCCACGACGGCACGGTCTGGGGTGCCGGAGCGATGTCCATGACGCGAGCGGACGGCAAGCGACAGATGTCCGTCGCGATCAATCTCATCAGGTGGAACAAGCTGAACGTCTCCGGGAAGCCGCAGCACCATCCCATCGACGATGCGCTGCCGCCCCTTTACAAACTCGCGATGTGCGGTAACGGAAACGCCACGTAAAGAGTTCCCCGATCTGTTCCCCTCAGACCTTCCCCTTCCAGGGAATCATGATTCGCTCGATATAGCGCATCAGCGTATCGAACAGGACCGCGAAAAACCCGATCACGATGATGCCCATGATCACCGTGTCGCTCGCCAGGTACTGCGCGGCGTTCAACACCATGAAGCCGAGGCCGCGCGAGGCTGCCACCATTTCGGCAGCGACCAGGGTCGTCCAGCCGACACCGATACCGATGCGCATCCCCGTGAAGATTTCAGGCAGGGCCGCCTTCAGGATTACTTGCCAGATGATCTGGCTGCGCGTGGCGCCCATTGCATAAGCGGCGTGAATCTGTTCGATCGAAACCGACTTGACCCCGGAGCGGGCGGCAATCGCCATGGGAGCGAAGATGGCAAGAAAAATGAGAAACACCTTTGGAAACTCGCCGATTCCAAACCATATGATGACCAGCGGCAGATAGGCCAGTGGTGGCAGCGGACGGTAAAACTCGATCACTGGATCGAAGAGACCGCGCGCGATCCGGTTCACCCCCATCAGGATGCCGATCGGCACGGCGGTCACCAGGGCCAGGAAGAACGCGCCCATGACGCGACCCAGACTGACCTCCGTGTGTTCCCAGAGCGTCGAGTTCGCCACGCCGACTGTCGCGGCTTCGATGAACTTGTTGTACACGGCCACCGGCGACGGCAGGAACAGCGGCTTGACCAGTCCCAGTTCCGTGATCACGAACCACAGGACGATCAGCGTGATGGCGGTTGCAATGGAGATCGCGACACTGTTGCCAGCGCCGGGGGCGCCATAAACCGTGCCGGGGCTCGACGGCCTGATGCGGAAAAGTCGGCTAGGCATGCACGAGTTCCGGTTCGACTGCCCGCTCGTCGCCATAGATGATTCCCAGGACGGTCTCTCGCATGTGGATGAAATCGGCGCTCGCCTTGATGGCGCGCGCGTTGCGCGTTTCCAGAAAGCGCCGGTTGAAATCCAGCTTGTAGGTGTTCGTGATACGCCCGGGCCGCGGCGACATGACGACGAGGCGAGAACCGAGAAACAGTGCTTCCTCGACGCTGTGCGTGATGAAGAAGAACATCTTGTGGGTGTGCTGCCAGACGTCGAGCAGCAACTCCTGGATGGTCTCGCGGGTGAGGGCGTCGAGCGCAGCCATCGGCTCGTCCATCAGCAGCATGGCCGGATCGCAGGTCAGCGCCCGGGCGATGCCCACGCGTTGCTGCATGCCGCCGGACAACTGGTAGATCATGTGATTGTGAAAATCGCCAAGATTCACCAGTTCGAGGTTTCTGGCGGCGGCCGCCCGGCGTTCGCTCTTGCCCACGCCCTGCAACTTGAGGCCGAACTCGGTATTGTCGATCACGTTCAGCCAGGGCAACAGCGCGTGTTTCTGGAACACAACGCCGCGATCCGGCCCCGGCCCGACGATGGGTTTGTTGCCAAGCAAAAGCTCTCCGGTGCTCGGAGAAAGAAAGCCCGCCAACAGGTTCAGGAGGGTCGTTTTTCCACAGCCCGAGGCGCCGAGCGCCACGACGAAATCGCCGGAGTTGATTTCCAGGTTGACATCCTGGAGAGCAACCACCGGCGCACTCGTTTTCGAGCCGGGGTAAGTGACACTGACTCCCTTGACTTGCAGAGTTGTCGTCGATGGGGCCATGTCAACCTCCTTGCGGCGAGCCGCCTTGCTACTTGGCGGCCGCTTCCGCGTAGCTGCTGTTCACGAAAATGGAGTAGTCGGGAAGCACCCGATCGATCTGGTGTTGCGATTTGAGAAAGTCCGCGCTGGCAGAAAACGCGTGCGCCGCGCCGCTGTCCTTGCCACCGCCGAGCCACTCTTTCGAGGCCTGCTCCTTCGCATCGGGAAAAAGCATTAGCTTCATCGCCGAAACAATGTCGTCGGGCTTGCCGCCGATCATCTTCACGATTCCCTTGACGTCGGCGGAATCGGCGGTGACTTTGTCACTATGGGCGTTGTAGTCGTTGTATGACTTCGCGAGCACCTGGGTAAACGCAGCCATGAACTTGGGATTCTTCGTCGCCCAGGTTTTATCCACGACAAGGCCGTCGAAGGTCGGCACGGTTTGCTTGCCTATCTCGGCGGAATCCGCGATCACGGTTCCGGTCTTCTCGATCTCGGGCAGCGCCGGCGCCCAGACGTAGGCGGCGTCGATGTCGCCCCGCTGCCAGGCAGCAACGATCTGCGGCGGCTGCAGGTTGAGGATATTGACCTTTCTCGCGTCGATCTTCCAAAGCTTGCTCAAACCCATGAGCAGATGGAAGTGCGAGGTCGACACGAAGGGAACGGCCACCTTCTTTCCGACGAGATCGGCCGGCTTGCTGATGCCGGAGCCGTTGCGGGCGACCAGCGCCTCGGACTTGCCGATATCGTCGAGAATCCAGAACAACTGCAGATCGACTCCGCGGCTTACGGCGGCCGTGATCCCGGTGGAGCCGAGTACCCCTACAGGTACATCACCGGATGCGAACCCGCTCGAAATGTCGCCGGCAGAACTGAATTGCCTCCAGTCGATCGTGTAGCCTGCCTCCTTGGTCGCGCGCTCGAAGCTGCCATCGGCAATCGCGCTCACAAAAGGCCCGACGATCTGCTGATAGCCCACCACGACGCTCGTTTGCGCATTCGCGACCGACGCGCCGAATGTGAGCGCCCCGAAGGCCAAAGCGGAAAGGGTCAATCGGCGAGCGTACCGAAATCCTGTCTTCATTCTTAGTCTCCATCCGGTTGTGATGTTGGCTTCTGTAGACCGAGGCAGCCTGCGTGCAGAGGTAGCCTGCGTGTAGCTCGGTGGGCCGGGTGCTTATCATAAGCGCACATCGACGAACGTCAAGGTGATTCATGTCTGCCCGTCCATTGCCGATTCTCTCCGTGCTGGAAGTCCGGGCGCTTGCCGTGCTCGTCGAAAAGGAGCGCACGGTGCCCGATACTTATCCGCTGACCCTGAACGCGCTCACCGCGGGCTGCAATCAGAAGAGCAGTCGCTATCCGCTGATGAACGCAACGGAGACCGAGGTGCAGGGCGCCATCGATGCCCTGAAGCGCCACTCCCTGGTGATCGAGTCGAGCGGCGGGCGGGTGATGCGTTACGCGCAGAACGTCAAACGCGTCCTCGAAGTGCCTTCCCAGTCGGTCGCCCTGCTTGCCACGCTGGCGCTGCGCGGTGCGCAGACGGCAGGCGAGTTGCGGATCAACTGCGATCGCCTGAATCGCTTCTCGGACGTTTCGGCAGTCGAGGGCTTCCTGCATGAGATGGCGGATCGGCCGGCCGGCGCGCTGGTCGCCGAGTTGTCCCGACAGCGCGGTGCCCGGGAGACCAGGTGGGTTCACTTGTTGAGCGGGCCGGCGCCAGAGGAAGCGGTCGAAGCCGCGTTGGCCGGATCCCCCGCGCCGAGCGCACCTGGCGCATCGTCCAGGACAATCGGAACCGCCGGGGCGAATGCTTCCCGAGCCGAAGTGGGAGAAGGAGCCGGGTTGGCGGGAACCGGGTCAGCGTCCAACCTGCCCCCGCCCGACGCCGACGCCCTGCACGCCCGCGTGGCAGCTCTCGAAGACGAGATCGCACTCCTCAGCGCGACCGTGCGACAGTTGTGCGCGGAGCTCGGGTTTGCCTACGGGTTGTCGCCGGCGACCGATCCTCAGGCAGAACGCGCGGCCCTCAGGCGGAGCGAGGCACCGGCGGCTGGTACGTGCCCGGGACCGCATGAAACGCGATCGACAGGCGGTTCCAGCTATTGATCGCTGCAATGGCCAGCGACAGGTCGACGAGTTCCTTTTCCTCGAAGTGCCGGCGAGCGAGTTGGTAGACCTCGTCGGGCACGTCGTTGGTGGAGATCAGGGTGAGAGCCTCGGTCCACGCGAGCGCGGCTCGTTCGCGCTCGCTATAGAACGGCGCCTCGCGCCACGCGGACAGCACGTAGAGCCGCTGCTCGGTTTCGCCGTGTGCGCGTGCGTCCTTGCTGTGCATGTCAAGGCAGTAGCCACAGCCGTTGATCTGCGAAGCACGCATCTTCACCAGTTCCAGGAGGCTGCTCTCCAGGCCGCAGTGATGGACGTAGGACTCCAGGCTGCGCAGCGCTGTAAAGCCGTCGGGTGCGATCGATTTGTAGTTGATTCGGGGTTGCATGGTTTCAGTTGTCATGAAGTCGCGGGATTCAGGCCTGGCTGCCGGCTGCGGCATGGCCGACATGATTCATGGTGTCGATGGCGAGCGTGGAATGAGCGTAGGCTCCGCCCGCGCGCATTTCGGCGGCGACCCAGATCGCTTCCATGATTTCCTGCTCGGTGGCGCCCGCTTTCAGCGCACCTTCGGTGTGGCCGCGGATGCAATACGGGCACTGCGTGACATGAGCTACGGCTACCGCGAGCAGTTGCTTCGTTTTCACGGGCAGCGCGCCCTCGGCGAATACGGACTTGCTGAACGCCTGGAATGCGGCCAGCGGCTCGGGGGCGAGTTCTTTGCGCTTCTGAGCGATTTCGCGGCTCGAGCCGGGATACATCGAGGTTTCCATATCCAGTTTCCTGTCGGGTTGAGATGAGGCCAATCTTGCTCCCGATCGACGGGGCACCGGCCCTTCACGCACCCTGCGGTGTGGCCTTCGCGAGGAAGACCGCTCCCGGAAAACTCGCAAAGGCATCGGCGAGCCGGATGCGGCCCTGTTCCACTCGCAGGGTCTCGCCGGTCAGGACGTTTTCGAGCAGCGTGCCATCGGGCAGTGGCGCCTTTACGGCCGTATCGGACCAGGTGGACTCGCCCAACGGCAGCGCGCCCGGCGCGCTCGCCAGTTGCGCCCACAGGCGCCCGGCCAGCGCGACAAGCATCACGCCCTGATGCTCGCGAGCGAAGGCGATCACGTGTGCAGCGCGCGCGCCGCGGGCGGCAAGGCCAGCGTAGTCGCCCTTGCCGAACAACTGCGGGTGGGCACGGTGCAGGCCGAGCAAGCGCCAGGTCACCCACAGCTTTGCGCGCCCGTCGTGCGGCGCTGCTGCCAGCGCCGTGATCTCCGGCACCCGTGTGGGCTCACCCTTCATCGACGTCAGTTCACCGAGCCAGCGCTCGCGCAGCGCATAGTCGACGGGGCGCCGATTATCGGGATCAACGAGGCTCAGATCCATCAGTTCGTTGCCCTGATACAGGTCGGGCACACCGGGCGACGTCAGCTTGACGAGGGTCATCGACAGACTGTTCAAGGCGCCGAACCAGGCCACCGTCTCGGCCTGCGAGCGCAAGTCATCGAGAAAGGGATTCGGATGCAGGCGTGCCAGCGCGCCGCGCACGAAAGCCGTGAGTGCGCCTTCGTAGCCGTCGTTCGGGCTGATCCAGCTGGTATGCGTCTTGGCTTCGCGAGCGGCCTTCAGCATGTAGGTCTCGACGCGCTGGCGCCACGACTCGAGTGTCGACTCATCGAGATCGCTGGCCGGGACCGTGCCGAGCAGCGTCTGGTACAGCAGGTATTCGTCGGCCGCCGACAGTCCGCTGCCCGAGTCGTGCTCGATGCGATGCGAGCGGTTCATCAGGCGCCAGCGCCGCAGGGCCAGTCGCCAGGCCGCGGGCAACTCCGAGAGCACGTTGATCCGGTTGCGCACATCCTCGGAGCGCTTGTTGTCGTGCGTGGATGTCGCCAACATGGTGTGCGGCCAGTGCGCGGCGCGATCGGCGCTCGCGCCGTGAAAAGCTCGAACGGTAATGCCGAAGAGCGCCGGATCGCCACCGACCTCGTTCAATGCCACGAGCCGGCTGTAGCGGTAAAAGGCGGTGTCCTCGACTCCCTTGGCCGCCACGGGCGCACTGAACTGCTGAAAGCGCATCGCAAACCGGATGATGCGCTCGCGCAGTTCGGCCGTCGCGTCGTCGGCTGCCTCACCGAGCAGCGACCGGCGCACGAAATCGAAGATCGAGGTATCGGCCGCGTGGCTGCGGCGCCGCGCCTGGGCAACGGCCCAGTCGACATAGCGCAGATCCTGGGCCGACGGCGCGTGGACGATATAGGTGCGGTACACCGGCATGCAGGCGGCGACTTGCGCAAGTGCGCCGCGCAGCGTGTTGAAGGTGTAGTCGCGGGTGCGTCGATCGAGTCGCGCGATCCGCAGCAGTTCGGTGGCGAGAACCGTGAGCTCCGCCGCAAGCGTGCTGGCCATGATCGCGCGCTTGCCCTGATAGGCCAATTCCGCGAAGTCCTCACCCACGCCGCTGAAGGTGCGCCAGATGCGATCGAAGCGCTTGCGCGCAGAATTGTCGACCAGCACGCCGTTCACGACGTTCGCGAACCGGTAGCCGGTGGTGCCATGAACGGGCCAGTCCTCGGGCATGTTTTCGTGCGGCGCGGCGATTTTTTCGGCCACGACATACAGGAGCCGAGCCGGTCGCCCCTCGCTGTCGGGCCCGGGCAGTTCGAGGCCGGCGCGCCGGGCGTAGCCTTCCTGCAGGCGGCGGAAGTACTGCGCCGGATCATGCAGGCCATCGGGATGATCGATGCGCAGCCCGTCGACCACTCCGGTGGCGGCGAGCTCGAGCGCGAACCCATGGGTCGCCTCGAACACCTCGGCATCTTCCATGCGCAAGGCAGCCAACTCGTTGATGTCGAAGAAGCGGCGGTAGTTGATCTCGTCGGATGCGACCCGCCAGTACGCCAGTCGGTAGGCCTGCGCCTCGATGAGATCGTGCAGCGCATTGCGCGGTCCATCCGCGTTCAGGCAAGCGAGCGCCGCAGCGATTGCGCGCCCGACGGCCGATTGAGCAGCGGCCAGGTGCGCCAGGCTCGCCTTGTGATGCTCCTTGTCGCGCGTTCGTTCGACCAGCGCCTGGGAATCGCGTGTTTCGCGCAAGGGCAGCCGCGCGAAGGCACCAGCCAGCGTTGCTAGCGCGGCCTGTGCGGCACTGTCCTCGGCGAGCGCCTCGGCCTGCGCCAGCACGGTGGCATAAGTGTGCGGATCGATCGGGAAGCGATGTTCGTGGTAGCGCAGGGCGAGCGAGCCGGTCGGCGGCTCGAAGACGAGGACAAGTTCTCCGCCGACGAGTACATCTCCATAATGGGCGCCGAGGACCGGCAGCAGCACCTTGCCTTGCAGTTCCGGGTCGACCGGCTGCCATTCGATGTCGAAGTGCCGCGCGTGCGCCGATGCCGGCCCGTTCTCGAGCACATCCATCCACCAGGCGTTGTCGGCGCCGAGTACGCCCATGTGGTTCGGCACCACGTCGAAAAGCTGGCCCATGCCGTGTTCGCGCAACGCTGCGCAGAACCTTTCGAAGCCGGGTGCCCCGCCCAACTCGGGATTGATTTCGTTGTGGGCGACGATGTCGTAGCCGTGAGTGCTGCCAGGTCGCGCGCGCAGGATCGGCGAGCAATAGACGTGACTGATACCCAGGCGCGACAGATAGGGAATGATGCGCACCGCGTCATCGAAAGTGAACGCATGGTGAAACTGCAGCCGATAGGTCGCGCGCGGCACCCGAGGCTCGAGTGAACGGGGGGGATTCACCGTATGCGGCGCCGGACTGGGCCGCAGCCGCGACAGCGTGCTGGCCAGGGCGTCGGCCCGCTCGCTGAAACCCGATTCGCTGGAGCTCGCCTCGTCGAGCGCCACCGGCAGCTTGCGCCGCCAGTTCGGGTGCTCGTTCACAGTGGCAGGCAGGTTCGCCTGATCCACGACGCCGAGCGCGTCTTCGATCTGCAGCAGCATGATCCGGGAAGGTGTCTCGGCCAGGAAAACGTGAATGCTCTCGAGCAGCGCTGGCGTCAGCGCTTCGAGGGCGGCTGCCTCCGGCGATGTTTGAGGCGGCAGCCGGTGATCGCGGGCGAGTGCCTGCAACAGCAGCACGCGGGCGCGCGCCCGCTCCCCGAGTTGCTCGTGGAGCGAGTCGTCGTCATCGATCAGTCCCAGTTCACGGCGCACGCGCAGGTCCCTGCCCTGCCACCAGCCGGCAAGCGTGGGCAGATCGTGCGTGCTGATCGTGACGAGCGCATCGCGCGGGTACTCGCCAGGCGGCTTGAAAGCCCCATCGTCGGCACGCTCGAAGTAGAGCAGCCGGCACGACAGGATTCCGCGTTCGGCCAGCGCCGCGCGGATTTCATCGGGAACCGTTCCGAGATCCTCGCCGACCACCATGCAGCGGTTGCGCTGGCTCTCGAGGGTGACGATCGCCAGCATCTCGTCGAGCGCATAGTGAACGTAGGCGCCGTCACGCGCGGTGCGGCCGGGGGGGATCCAGAACAGGCGCATCAGCCCCATGACGTGGTCGATGCGCAGGGCGCTCGCGCTGCCCATGTTCTTGCGCAGCGTCTGCAGGAACAGCCGGTAGCGGTCCGCGCGCAGCCGATCCGGGCGCCACGGCGGCAGGCCCCAGCCCTGCCCGGCCGGGTTGAATTCATCGGGGGGCGCGCCGACGGTCGCGGCGACGGCATAGTGCGCCTGCCCGGTCCAGACATCGGAGCCTGCCCGATCCACCGACACGGCAAGATCCAGGTACAGCCCGACCCCCAGGCCGAGCGCCCGGCAGCGTCGGCTCACCTGGCTCAGTTGCCGGCTTGCCTGCCATTGCAGGTACTCGTTCCACTCGATGCGCTCCAGATTGCGCTCGGCAAAGCGGCTCACGGCTTCGGAGGCGGGGTCCCGGTATTCGGGCGGCCAGACCGGCCATCCCCAGATCGCTGCGTCAGTTGCGTGAAAATGCGCCTGCAAGGTGTCGAAGAGCGCGTGCTGTCGCAGGGCCTCGACGCCTTCGACCTGGAACTCGCGGAACTCGCGTGCCCGTTCGCTCCCCGAGCGCAGGTGGTGTTCGCGAAAGTGCGCATAGAGCAGCTCGAGCACTTCGAACTTTGCTGCCGCAACGCCCGCATGGTCGACCAGCGCTGAATCGCGCAGCGCTGCCAGCCGGGCCTGGAAGGCCGCGGAGCCGACGCGGCGTCGGGCCGGCTCGCATTCGGCGTACTCGGGGACCGCTTCGACGTCGATGTAGAGCACATTTAGTCCGCGGCGCGACGAGGGGCTGTACGGACTGATATGAACCGGGTTGTGCGGAAAGAGCGCATGCAGCGGATTCACGCCGATGATGTCGGCGCCGCACCCGGCCCAGTGCTCGACCAGACACCTGAGGTCGCCGAAGTCGCCCATCCCCCAGTTGCGCCGGGAGCGCAGCGAGTAAAGCTGAACCGCGGCGCCCCAGACGCGCCCGTCATCGCGAAGTGCCGGTGGCTGATAGCAGGCGGGCGGCGCGGCGATCAACAGCGTTTCCCCGGTCAGGCCTTCGACAGTCAATGCGTGGTATCCGGGCGGCAGCGTCACCGCGATCGTCAGCCGGCAGGCGACCAGCGACTCGCCATCGATCATGGCGCAATCGACGATCTCGAGCGTCGCGGCATCGGCTTCGCCCTGATGGCGCACGCCCTCTTCCTCGGTCAGGACCCAGCGCAACTGCGCGGTGGACACCGGCAGGCGCACCACGACCGACCATCTGGCTGTGTCGGCGCCCAGCGCGAGGACCGGCGGCAGTGCTTCGCGCCAGAGCGCCGCCTGCGCGACTCGCCCCGCCGCGGTGATCTGCTGCGGCGTGGAAGCGTCGACGCCGAGCTCGGCCAGCAGTGCCACAAGATTTTCGTCAGTGACGCGGTGGCGCCCGCCGGCGAAATCGAGGTACTCGGGAGCGATACCGAAGTGAGTGCACAAATCCTCCAGCGCGCGCTGCGCCTCGGGTTCGAGCGAGCGCTGCGCCTCAGGCATCCGTTGCGCCGCTCGAAGCACTCCACGGGGGAGCCGCCGAAACGTTCACGGTGCCCGGCGAAGCATCTGGCGCACCCACCAAAGCATCCGGCGCACCTTTCAGCGCATCGGGCGCACTTGCCAGAGCGCCCGGGGCGCCCATCGGTTCGTCCGGCGCGCCCGTGGAAACGAGCACGGCACCGGGTTCCAGCCGAGTGCGGCCCGCGCCGGCCGCCTGCACACCGCACGAGTAGATCGTCTGGCGGGCCGATGAATCGGCCACCTCCGTGTCATGATCGGAGAAGCACGCCAGCAGGTGCCAGACGCTGCCGTCACTGAGCGGCCATTCGACCCGCAGCAGGTCGCCCTCGACGCGATACCGGCCACCGGAGCCGATGTCGGCGATGCGCGGAACAAGATGCCGGTGGCGCAGCGCGAGCAATTCGCCGATCAGCGCCAGGCGCTCGGCATGGGGCGAGCGCTCGCGCTCATCCCAGCGCAGCTTGCAAGCCTCGAAGCTCGACCCGGCGTTTGGATCGGGGATCCGCTCGCGCGCACGCTCGTCGGCAAACGCGGCAAAGCGCTTGAACTCGTCGCGCCGGCCGCGGGTGACGGCCTGCGCCAATTCGGGGCCGAAATCGCAGAAGTACAGGAAAGGCGTGCTGGCGGCGAACTCCTCGCCCATGAAGAGCATTGGAATCTGCGGCGACAGGAGCAGGCAGGCGTACGCAGCGTTCAGGCGGCGCGGGCCGGCGAACGTATGCAGGCGCTCGCCGAACGCCCGGTTGCCGATCTGGTCGTGATTCTGCAAAAACGCCACGAAAGCGTCGGGACCGAGATGAGCGCTCGGCTCGCCGCGCAAGGCGCCTTCCCGAAATGTCGAAGGCTGGCCCTGATAGATGAAGCCCTCGGCCAGCGCACGGCCGAAGCAATCGAGCGCCCTGCCCGCCTCATCGATGTAATCGGCGTAGTAGCCGTCGGTCTCGCCGCTCACCAGCACGTGCGCCGCATGGTGGAAGTCGTCGTTCCATTGCGCGGTGGCGCAGGTCGGTGTGCCCTGCGCGTCTCGCGTGAGCCAGCGCGCCTGGTTGGCGTCGTTTTCGAGCACCAGGTGCACCTGGCGCTCGCGCCCCGGTCCGTCGCGCAGCGCCCGCCCGATTTCACAGACGATATGTGTTTCGGAGTCGTCGCGGATCGCGTGCACGGCATCCAGGCGCAAGCCATCGAAGTGATATTCCTCGATCCAGTAGAGCGCGTTGTGCACGTAGAAATCGCGAACAGGGCGGTTCAGCGCGCCGTCGAAATTGATTGCCGCGCCCCAGGGCGTGTGGTGCTGCGGATTGAAGAACTGCGGACACCAGCCGTGCAGATAGTTGCCTTCCGGACCGAAGTGGTTGTAGACGACATCGAGCAGGACCATGAGACCGAGGCCATGCGCCAGGTCGATCAGTTGCTTCAACTCGTCGGGCGTGCCGTAGGCAGCGTCCGGGGCGTAATGCAGCACGCCGTCGTAGCCCCAACCGCGTCGGCCGGGAAAGTCGGCTACCGGCATCAACTCAATGGCCGTAATGCCCAGTGCCGCCAGCTCGGGCAATCGCTGTACGGCAGCGGCAAAGGTGCCCTCGGGCGTAAAGGTGCCGACATGCAATTCGTAGACGACCGCCTCGCTCCAGGAACGGCCCCGCCAGTTCATGTCGCTCCAGGAGTAGGCATGAGGATCGATCACCTGGCTCGCACCGTGCACGTCGTCGGGATTGGAGCGTGAGGCAGGATCGGGGACCGCGAGTTCGCTTCCGGCTGCCCCGTCGCCGGCACCATCGTCCTGGACCGCGTCGTCGCCGCCGCCATTGATGACGTAGCGATAGCGCGTGCCGGCGCCGGCCTCGGCAAGCACGAGTTCGTGCCAGCCGCCGTCGAGGCGATCCATGGTTCGACGCGTACCGGAGGGCATCCCCTCGAGCAGCAGCCAGACCTGCGTCGCCGCGGGCGCCCACAGCCGGAAGCGGGTGCCGCCCGCGTCGAGCAACTCTGCGCCAAAGGGCATTGAGTGGCGCGTATTCAAGAGGTCACCATCGGTCGATTCAAGAGCGCCAGCGAGCGCGCCTGCAATGCATAGCGGTCCCCCGGCGCATAGCGCCGTGGCGGCGCAACCCCCGAGGGCTCGGTGGTGTCGAGCAGCGCCGCCCAGGGCTCGCCGCTGATTTCCGGGATCGTGAACGCGATCTCGTTCTGGTCGGCGTTGAACAGCATCAGGAAGTCGTCGTCCACCACCGGCTTGCCCGTCGCATCGACGTCGTCGATCGCGGCGCCCGAGAGATAGCTGCCGAGGCAGCGCGCAAACTCGTGCTCCCATTCCTCGGCGGTCATCTCGCTGCCGTCGGGCTTGAGCCAGAGCAGGTCCTTCAGGTGGCTGCCGAGGAGCGGGCGGCCGGCAAAAAAGTCGCGCCGGCGAAATGTCGGATGCGCGCGCCGCAACGCGGTCAAGCGCTGCACGAAGTCGAGCAGCGCCCGGCGCTCGGCAGTCATCGTCCAGTCGAGCCAGCTGATCTCGTTGTCCTGGCAATAGGCGTTGTTGTTGCCGCCCTGGGTACGCCCGATCTCGTCGCCTGACACAAGCATCGGCACGCCCTGCGACAGGAGCAGCGTGGCAAGAAAGTTGCGCTGCTGGCGCTCGCGCAAAGCGTTGATTTCCGGATCATCGGTGGGGCCTTCAGCGCCGCAGTTCCACGAGCGGTTGTTGTCGCTGCCATCCCGGTTGTCCTCGCCGTTGGCCTCATTGTGCTTTTCGTTGTACGAAACGAGATCCCGCAATGAAAAGCCGTCGTGAGCCGTCACGAAGTTGATGCCGGCATGTGGTCGCCTGCCTGAGCGGCCGTACAGGTCCGACGAGCCCGTGAGGCGGCGCGCGAACTCTCCGATCACACCGCCATCGCCCTTCCAATAGGAGCGCATGCCGTCGCGGTAGCGATCGTTCCACTCCGCCCAGCCGACCGGAAAGTTGCCCACCTGGTAGCCTCCATCACCCAGATCCCAAGGCTCCGCAATCAGCTTGACCCGGTTCAGCGTCGGGTCCTGGCGAACCGCGTCGAAGAATCCGCCCAGGTGCTCGACCGTGCCGCGCTCGCGAGCCAGCGCCGAGGCGAGGTCGAAGCGGAAGCCATCGACGCGCATTTCCTCGACCCAGTAGCGCAAGGAATCCATCACCATCTGCAGGACGTGCGGGTGTTCGAGATCCAGGGTATTGCCGCAGCCGGTGAAGTCGTCGTAGTAGCGCCGGTTTTCGCCGGAAATCACGTAGTACGACGCGTTGTCGATGCCTCGCAAGGACAGGGTGGGCCCCAGTTGATTGCCCTCACAGGTGTGGTTGTAGACCACGTCTAGAATCACTTCGATGCCGGCCGAATGGAGCGCCTTGACCATGGTCTTGAACTCCTTCACCTTTTGCGACGCGGTGTAGCGCATCTCGGGGGCGAAGAAGCCCAGCGTGTTGTAACCCCAGGTCACGCCCAGGCGCTTCAAGTGGTCGATTGCGGACGCCGACGACAACCCGGCGTAGGTGCCGCGCAGCCGTGAAGGCACAACCGGATGGAGCATGCTGAAACCACGCACGTGCATCTCGTAGATCACCATGTCGTGCCACGGCACGTGGGGCCGGCGGTCGTCGCCCCACGTGAAGGCCGCCTCGAGCACCCGGCACTTGGGCATGAAGGGGGCACTGGCCCGGCGATCGAAGGACAGATCTTCCTTCTTGTGACCGATCGTGTAGCCGTAGAGCGCGTCGTTCCAGCGCAGGGCCCCGACGAAATCCTTGGCATACGGATCAGCGAGCAGTTTGTTCGGGTTGAAGCGGTGACCGTCCTCTGGCCGGTACGGCCCGTGCGCGACATAGCCGTACGCCATGCCGGGGCGCGCTTCCGGAAGGTAGCAGTGCCAGACGTGATCGGTGCGTTCGCGCAAGGCGATGCGCTGCAACTCGCGCCGGCCGTTCTCCTCGAAAATACATAACTCGACTTTCTCGGCATTCTCCGAGAACAACGCAAAGTTCACGCCCTCGCCGTCCCAGGTGGCGCCCCGAGGGTACGTATGCCCGGGCCACACCGCCGTGATTGGCGCCTGGGAGCTCTGCCGTTGTAACTTGCTGCGCCGTTCGTAGTTGCCGGGTGCGGCGTCGCCGCTCGCTGCGAGATCAGACTTCATCGTCACCTTTCAAAGTTGGCCACCATCTTTCGAGGCGTGCCGCCGCCCAGGCCCTGCCGCCCAGGCCAAAGGCAAGGGCCAGCGCCAGCATGACCCCGGCCAGCACGATCAGGAAGGTCTGGCGAAGGATGTCGCCGCTGATGTTCACCTGGTCGAGCGCGATCATCAATACAAAGAAAGCAACGACGTATTGAGCCAGTTTGCCAAGCGCATCGGCGTCGCCGATCCCTGCGGTGCGGCAGAAATTCTGCGTGGCGTTGCCAGCGAAGCGTGCAAAGTACGCGCCGAAGGCCAGGACCAGCAGCGCGACGATGATCCTCGGCACAAAGAGCATCACCCGGCTGAGCAAATCGGTGACGTAGGTGAGGCCCAGTCCGTTGGAAGCGATGATGAGCGCCGCCAGGATCACCAGCCAGGAGGCCAGCAGGCCGCACAGTCCGGAAGTGTCGCGGGTCATGCCGCCTTGCTGCAGGAAGCCGTCCAGGCCCGAGCGCTGCGTGACGATATGAAAATTGATCGCGCGCAGCGCCTTCTCGACTGCGAAGCGCACCGCCTTGGCAATGAGAAAGCCGACCACCAGCACCACGACGGCCAGTGCCAGCCGCGGTAGGAAAGCGCCGATCTGGATCAGCACCGCCCGGGCGGGCTCCAACATCACATCAACGCTTTCCATGAGTCCTCCTCTTTGCTGGATGCCCGACAGACCGGCGGGGCTCAGGGCTCGCTGCTGTCGGCATCGGCAATGCCCAGGATGCCCTCGAGGGGAATCGACACCCACCCGGGCCGATGGTCCAACTCGTAGCGCAATTCGTAGAGCGCCTTCTCGAGTTCGAAAAGGCCGAGCGCCCCACGCGAAGGCTCGAGCGACTCGTATAGCCCGGTGCCGCCCGCGACTGCATCGTACGAACGCAGGAAAGCGGCGCGCGCTTCGGCCTCCCAGGCGCGCGCGAAGGGTGCGAGCGCCGCGATCTCGTCAGTGTTGGCAGCGACCCGGCGCAGTGCGCCGGAGCGCGCGTAGCTGAACGAACGCAACATGCCCGCCACGTCGCGCAGCGGCGACTGCTTGGCACGCCGCTCCTCGAAGCTGCGACCCGGCTCACCCTCGAAGTCGATGATGACGAAATCGTTCTTCACGAGCAACACCTGGCCGAGGTGGTAGTCACCGTGCACGCGCGTTTTCAGCATCGCCTGCGTGGCCTCGGTGAACTGGTCGATGCGCCGCAGTACGCGATCGCGCGCTGCGAGCATGGCTTGCGCTTCTTCGAGCGCTACCCCGCTCAGTCGTCCGAGACCCGCCTCGAGCATGGCAAAGCTTGCCCGCGCCTCGCGGGCTGCCCGCTCGCGCCAGCCGGCCACGTCTTCGGCGGCCAGCGGGACCGGATCGAAGGCCGGATCGCCCGTGCGCTGCGCGAACGCGAGGTGCAACTCTGCGGTGCGTTGCCCCAGCTTCTCGATCAGCGCCATATAGGCGCCGTGAACCCCTTCGGGCAACTGCTCGGCGCTGCTGCGCCGCAACTCGAGGTAGCGCTCCAGGTAATCGAGCGTGTACTCCCAGCCGTCGCCCTGGTTGCTTACATAAGCCTGCACCATGGCAAGGGTCATGGTGGAGCCATCGGTCGCGTTGTACTCGAGAACGCCTGCCACCGGCACGCAATTCGGATACTCGGCCACCTCGGTGAGGAAGCGGCCGACTTCGAATTCGGGGTTCACACCCTCGCGCAGTCGCCGGTAGCCCTTCAGGAAAAGGCGCTCGCCAAGCGCCACCAGCGTGTTGCTGCTCGCCGCTTGCGGCTTGCCGACCGGCAGTGCCGCAAGACCGTCTCCAGCGAGTCGTACAAACGATGTGGTGGGCCGGAACTGCAAACTTCCATGCGCGGTCGGCAGGCTCAGGCCAGCGCCGATGGCCTTGATCAGCGCGCGGCAAAAGACCTCGTCGGAAAACGCATCGCTCATCACGCCGACGTTGGCCTGCTGGCGAACGCGTGCCACGGTGCTCACGGCAAGGGCGCGCAGGCGCTCTTCGTCGCTGTCCTCCCAGGCCATGGCGAGCGGTGCGAAATACATCGAGCGCTCGGGTGGGCCGTCGAGCTCGAGCACCGGCAGCAACCAGCTGAAGCGGCCCTCTTCCCAGACCGCGTGATCGACGAGGCGTGCCCGCGCAAGGGCAACGCCCTTGGAGGCGTACCAGCGCTGTCGCTCGACAAAGCGCGGCAAGGCGTCGGTCTCGAACTGCGCGCGCGTCTTCACCGCCAACCCGATGCGCCACGGCACGACCTGATCACGGAACAGGCTGTTCCAGCCGTCGAATAGCACCAGCACTGGCCTCTCCTCGATGGGCAGGTGTTCCTCATGCCAGCTGGGCACCTGCACGTTGCTCGCCAGCCGGAACCAGTAGAAACCGTGCGCCGGGATCGTGAGCAGATACGGCAACTCCCCGATCGGCGGGAAGGGCGTGCGGCCGAGCAATTCGATCGGCACGCGCGTCTTGAACGCGCTCAGATCCAGTTCCACCGGTTGTGCGGAGCGCGCCAGATTTGCCACACACAGGATGGTGTCGTCTTCGTATTCACGCAGATAAGCGAGGATCTTGCGGTTGCCCGGACTCAGGAACGACAGGTCGCCGCGTCCGAAGGCCCGCGTGGACTGGCGTACCGCGAGCATGCGTCTCATCCAGTGCAGCAGCGACGAAGGATCACGCTGTTGCGACTCTACGTTGACGGCCGCGTAGCCATAGATCGGATCCATGATCGGCGGCAGGTAGAGCCGCTGCGGATCGGCGCGCGAGAAGCCGGCGTTTCGATCGGGGCTCCACTGCATCGGCGTGCGAACGCCGTTGCGGTCACCGATGAACACGTTGTCGCCCATGCCGATCTCATCGCCATAGTAGATGATGGGCGAGCCGCGCATCGACAGTAGCAGGCTGTTCATCAGCTTGATGCGGTCCACGTCGTTGTCGAGCAGCGGCGCGAGCCGGCGCCGGATGCCCAGGTTGATGCGCGCGCGCGGATCGGCCGCGTACGTGGTGTACATGTAGTCGCGCTCCTTGCTGGTCACCATTTCGAGGGTCAACTCGTCGTGGTTTCTCAGAAAGATCGCCCACTGGCAGGAATCGGGAATATCCGGCGTCTGATGCATGATCTCGACCACCGGATAGCGGTCTTCCTGGGCGATCGCCATGTACATGCGCGGCATCAGCGGAAAGTGATAGGCGGCGTGGCACTCGTCGCCATCGCCGAAGTAGTCGCGCACGTCCTCGGGCCACTGGTTTGCCTCGGCGAGCAGGAAGCGGTTCTGATAACGCGCGTCAATCGCGGCACGCAGCCGCTTGATGACCGCGTGGGTGTCGGGCAGGTTCTCGTTGTTGGTGCCTTCGCGCTCGATCAGATAGGGAATTGCGTCGAGGCGAAAGCCGTCGACTCCCATGTCCAGCCAGAAGCGCATCGTGCGGAAGATCGCTTCCAGCACCTCGGGATTGTCGAAATTCAGGTCGGGCTGGTGGCTGAAGAAGCGATGCCAGAAATACGCCTTGGCAACCGGGTCCCAGGTCCAGTTCGAGGTTTCGGTGTCGGTGAAGATGATGCGCGTGCCGTGGTACTTCTGGTCGGTGTCGCTCCAGACGTAGAACTCGCGCTCGGGTGAACCGGGAGGGGCGCGCCGGGCCGCCTGGAACCATGGGTGCGCATCCGAGGTGTGATTGATCACCAGTTCGGTGATGACTTTCAGTCCGCGCCGATGAGCTTCTGCGAGCATGACGCGAAAGTCCGCAAGCGTGCCGTACTGAGGATGAACATCGTCGTAGTTGGAAATGTCGTAGCCGTCGTCGCGCAGCGGCGAAGGATAGAACGGCATCAGCCAGATCGTGTTGACGCCCAGATCCTTCACGTAGTCGAGCCTGGATGTCACTCCCTTGAAATCACCCATGCCGTCGTTGTCGGAGTCGAAGAACGCCTTGACGTTGAGCTGGTAGATCACCGCATCCTTGTACCAGAGCGGATCGTCGCCCTGCACGGCACCGGTCTCGCGAGCGGCGGCCTCCAGTTCGACCGCCTCGATCTCGGTGCTGCGCGGCGCGTTCATCGGCTCTCCTTCATTCGAAGTAGTCGAAGTCCTGCTCGCCCCGGATGCGCCGCCTCACGCGGAAGACATGCGCCGGCACGCGCTGGGGGTCGAGCAAAACGAAGTTGTGCGGACCCTGCCACACGAAGCGCTGATCGGTAAGCAGGTCGTGCATCTGGTACTGCGCATCGGGCTCGATGCCAAGCGCGGCGAGATCGAGATCGATCCAGCCGGACTGGGGGTGATGGGGATCGAGGTTGACGATGGTGACGATCACGTTCTCCGCACTGGTGCGCTCTGCCTCCGTGCCATCTACCCCTCGGGTCGCCTTCAGGTAGGCGATCAACTGCTCGTTGTCGGTCGCAACGAAGCTCAGGCTCTCGTTGGCATGCAAGGCGGGATTGTCGCGCCGGATGCGGTTCACGCGCCCGATGAATTCCGCGAGGCTCCCCGGGCGCTGCAGATCCCAGTGACGCAACTGATACTTCTCGGAGTGCAGGTATTCCTCGCTGCCGGGCTCGCGCGCTGCGCTCTCTTGCAGCTCGAAGGTCGGCCCGTAGATGCCGTAGCTAGCCGCCAGCGTGGCCGCCAGCACCAGACGCGCCATGAACATCGGCTGGCCGCCGAGCTGCAGTTGTTCATGCAGGATGTCGGGGGTGTTCGGCCACACATTGGGCCTGAAGTAATCGCGCCCCGGGCCCTGCGCCAGTTCAGTGAAATACTCGGTCAACTCCTGCTTGTTGTTGCGCCAGGTGAAGTAGGTATACGACTGCGAGAAGCCCAGCTTGGCGAGCCGATGCATGACCTTGGGTCGCGTGAACGCCTCGGCGAGGAAAATCGCGTCCGGGTGGGCGCGCTTGATCTCGCCGATCACCCACTCCCAGAAAGGGAACGCCTTGGTGTGGGGATTGTCGACGCGAAAGATCTTCACGCCGACGTCGATCCAGAAGTCGAATACGCCTTTCAGGGCATCCCATAGCGCTCGCCAGTCGTCGCTTTCGAAGTCGAACGGGAAGATGTCCTGGTACTTCTTGGGCGGATTCTCGGCGTACTGGATCGTGCCGTCGGGGCGCCAACGAAACCAGCCCGGATGCTCTTTCACCCAGGGATGGTCGGGTGCGCATTGAAAGGCGATGTCGAGCGCCACTTCGAGTCCCTGTTCTTGCGCCCGGACAACCAGTCGCCGGAAATCGTCGAGCGTTCCGAGTTGCGCGAGAACATCCATGTGCCCGCCCTCGGCGGAGCCGATCGCCCACGGGCTGCCGACGTCGCCGGGTTCGGCCAGCAGGGCGTTGTTCCTGCCCTTGCGGTTCACGCGCCCGACTGGATGGATCGGCGGGAAGTACAGCACGTCGAAGCCGAGCGATGCGACGTAAGGCAAGCGCGCCTCGACATCGTGAAAGGTTCCGTGAACGCCCTCTACCGTTGATGTGGAGCGCGGAAACAGTTCATACCAGCTGCTGTAGCGCGCGCGCTCGCGATCTACCGCGAGCGGCATCTCGACGGGCCAGCTTGTCTGGTGGCTGCGGTCCGGATACCGCCGCGCCAGGTCGATGAGCGCCGCATCGAGGGCGCAGGATTTCAGTGTCAGGGCATCGGAGCTCGCCTTCGTGCCCTGGCTGCCCAGCCGCCGCGCCCAGGCAGCCAGCGCCTTGCGATCGGCGCCGCGCGCTCGCGCTGCGGCCGCCTCGATCAGTTCTGCGCCGACTCGCGCAGCGATGCGAAGGTCCTCCGGCTCGACCCGGCGTTCGAGCTCGTGGTGCCACGACTCGAACCGATCGACCCAAGCCACTACCGTGTAAAAATAGCGACCCGGCGTCGGCACGCGAAACTCCGCACTCCACAGGTCATTGCCCTGCGCCTGCATCGGAACCTCGAGCCAGTCGCGCGACTGCGCAGGGCGCCAGAGCAGCATGACCCGCGGCACATCGTGGCCGTCGGTGAAGCAGTCGGCCTCGACTTCGATCAGATCCCCGGCAATGCGCTTGACGGCAAACCGGCCGCCATCGACCGACGGGCGAACCGCGTCGATGACTGCGCGGATGCGCCCGTCCAAGGGGTCCGGAGCAGCCGTGTTCTCGATGATTGCGCCGGCGCTGCGATCGCTGCGGCGACGGGGAACCCGTTTGCTGCCGGCGGCGTCCTTGATCTCGATCTCAGGCATGGGTTTCCTGCTTCAGGACGATGACCGACAGCGGCGGCAGGCTCAGCGCGAGCGAATGCGTCCGACCATGCGCGGGCACCGGGGCCGCCGTAACACCGCCCAGATTGCCCCACCCGGAGCCGCCATAGACGCGTGCGTCACTGTTCACGATCTCGCGCCAGAAGCCGGCGCCCGGCACGCCGACCGCGTAGTTCCTCCGGGGCACCGGGGTAAAGTTGCAGACGACCAGCAGGGGTGCAGCGCCCGGCGCCCGCGCCCGGCGCAGGAAGGCGATCACGCTCAATGAGGCGTCGCCGCCCTCGACCCATTCGAAGCCGGCCGGCTCGAAATCGACCTCATGAAGTGCCGGCTCGCTGCGATAGACAGCATTCAAATCCTTCACGAAATGCTGCAGACCCCGATGCTCGGAGCCTTCGAGCGCCCCCCAGTCGAGTTCCCCCTCGTGCGTCCATTCCCGGTGCTGGCCGAATTCGCAGCCCATGAACAGCAGTTTCTTGCCCGGGTGGGTCCACATGTATCCGTAAAGCGCCCTGAGATTGGCGAACTGCTGCCAGTTGTCGCCCGGCATCTTGGCGATCAGCGAGCCCTTGCCGTACACGACCTCGTCGTGCGACAGCGGCAGCATGAAGTTCTCGTTGAATGCGTAGACGAGCGAGAAAGTCAGTTCGTTATGGTGATATTTGCGATGGATCGGCTCTTCTTTCATGTACGCAAGCGTGTCGTGCATCCACCCCATATTCCATTTCATGCCGAAGCCCAGGCCACCCATGTCGGTGGGGCGCGAAACCATCGGCCAGGCCGTGGATTCTTCGGCGATCGTCATGGCATCGGGATGGTCGCGGTACACCGCCTGGTTGAACGTGCGCAGGAATTCGACTGCTTCCAGGTTCTCCCTGCCGCCATAGCGATTGGGAATCCACTCGCCTTCCTTGCGGGCATAGTCGAGATACAGCATCGAGGCCACGGCGTCGACCCGCAGGCCGTCGACGTGATAACGGCCCAGCCAGAACAGCGCCGAGGACAGCAGGAAGCTGCGCACCTCATTGCGGCCGTAATTGAAGATCGCTGACCCCCACTCGGGGTGGAAGCCCTGGCGCGGGTCGGCATGCTCGTACAGATGCGTGCCATCAAAATAGCCCAGTCCATGGGCATCGGTCGGAAAATGCGAGGGCACCCAGTCGAGGATCACGCCGATGCCGCAACGGTGCAGGTGATCAACGAAATACATGAAGTCCTGCGGCGTGCCGTAACGCGCCGTGGGCGCGAAATAGCCGGTGGTCTGGTAGCCCCAGGAACCGTAGAACGGGTGCTCGGTGATCGGCATCAGTTCCACGTGCGTGAAACCCATCTCGTTCACGTAATCGGCAAGCACATGGGCGAGCTCGCGATAGTCGAGATACTCGCCATTGCTGCGGCGCCACGAGCCGGGGTGCACCTCGTAGACCGCAAAGGGCGCAGCCAGGCCGTTGCGCGCCGCACGCGTGCGCATCCAGTCGGCGTCGCGCCACTCGTAATCGAGCGCCCACGCGCGCGAGCCGGTCGCCGGCGGCAGTTCCGAGAAAAATGCGAAGGGATCGGCCTTGTCGACGACATAGCTGCCGCTTTGCGACCTGACGCGGTACTTGTAGGCGTGTCCGTTGCGCACCTCGGGGAGCGACCCTTCCCAGATCCCCGATTCGTCGGCGCGTGGCGTCAGGCAGTCCGCCTCCGGGTTCCAGCCATTCCACTCGCCGATGACCGACACGGAACGGGCGCCGGGCGCCCAGAGGGCAAAACGCGCGCCCTCGCCGTCCGCTGCAACATGGCAACCGAGATTCTCGTAGAGGCGGCTGTGGGTTCCCTCTCGAAACAGGTAAACATCATGGTCGGTCAACACGGTTCGGGCTGGTCTGGTCATCGGATGCGTTGTGGCGCCAAGGCAAGATTCGTTCCCGGACCTTGCCGGGAGCGTCTTTCAGGATGGAGTTCCGCCCCGCGCGGACTCGAGGGCTTCGATGATGCGCTCGACGAGTTGCGCGACCTGCGTTTGCTGCGCCAACTGGTAGCGCGCCGCGCTCTTTTCGCCGGGTTCCACGCGCACCGTGAGCCAATCAGCGGGCGCCTGCTCGAAGACGATCTCGTCGGTGTCGTCGTCACCGACAAACAGCACGCGCTGCGTGCCCGCGTCCTGGGCGAGCCGCCTGAGCGCTTCGAACTTGGTGACGGCTCCGGGGGGCAAGAGGTTGAAAAGGCACTTGCCCCCGATCACGCGCGGTGCAGGCCGCAAGGCGCCGATCAGGGCGGTGAGTTGCACCGCAGCGGCCACCGGGTCACGCGCGCGCCGGTAGTGGATCGACAGGGTCGCACCCTTGTCCTCGAGTTCGATTCCCGGATCGCCGCCGGGACCCGCGAGCGCGTGTCCAAGCGCTTCGCGCCAGTCACGACAAACGGCGAGCGCACGCGCGGCAACGGCAGGGTCGCCAGCCAGGCCGTCGTTGCCGTGATTGCCGACGAGGTAACGGGCGCCGGTGGCGGCGCGCTTTTGAAGATCAGCGAGGCCCCGGCCCGAGACGATCGCAAACGGCACGAGCGAGCCGAGGGTGCGCATCCGGGCATCGAGACCGGGATCCATGCGGGCATCGTCGGGACGCTCGACGATCGGCGCAAGCGTGCCGTCGAAATCGAAGGCGATCAGGGCAGGACCCGACAGCAGTGCGCGCAACGCGCGTTCACCGTCGCGCGCGAGGATGGGAGGCATGTTCAGCGTCATCATCGCAGCTCCGCTTCGTTGTCGTTCGTCTCGCCGTTGTTCAGGCGCGCGCGCAGTCTTGCGTGCCGGCGCAGGCGGCCCGCATCGAGCAGCATCCTGCCCGCCCAGCGGAACACGTTGAACTCGCGCACCAGTTGCCGCATGCTGCGCATGCGCGCAAGCTGCTCGGCTTCCGGCATCATGAGCGCCATGTTCAGCGACTCGGCCACCTGGTCGATGTGGTAGGGATTCACGATCAGCGCCTCGGGCAATTCGCGCGCCGCGCCGGCGAACTGGCTCAGGATCAGCACACCGTGCTCGTCAGAGCGCGAACCAATGAACTCCTTGGCAACCAGGTTCATCCCGTCGTGCAGGCTGGTCACGAGACAAACGTCGCAGCCGCGGTAATGTTCGAACACCGATGCAGCATCGTGATGCTGGACCTCGAGCTGGATCGGCTCCGGCCCACGGTCTGCAAAGCGTGCATTGATCCTTGCCGTCTCTTCTCGGACATCGGATTCGAAGCGCTGGTATTCCCCCAGGCTCGAGCGCGATGGAGCGGCGATCTGGATCAGCGTAAAGACGCCGATCCACTCAGGGTGCAGATCGAGCAGGCGCTCGACCGCCTGCATGCGCTCGATGATGCCCTTGGTGTAATCGAGCCGATCGACACCGAGAGCGATTCGATGCGACTCGGGCACACCCAGGCGCCCACGCAGCGCACGGCGAGCCTCGGCGATCTGTTCCGGCGAAACCGGGTCTGGCCAGGCGATCGAGATCGGGTAGGCTTCCACGCGGGTCGGCTGCCCGCCCACGGTGATCGTGGAGGACTCGTGTTCGATGAGAGCCTCCAGAAAACGATCGACTGTCTCGAGAAAGTTCTTGCAGTGATAGCGCGTGTGAAAACCCAGGATGTCGCTGCCCAGCATGCCATCGAGGATTTCCCGCTTCCACGGGCAGATGCCGAAGGATTCCGGATTCGGCCACGGGATATGCCAGAACATGATGATCGTGGCCTTCGGCAGGCCTTCACGCACGTAGCGCGGTACCAGCGCGAGGTGATAATCCTGGACCAGCACGACCGGGTCCTCAGTCTTGGCTTCCGCGATCACGGCGTCGGCAAAGCGCCGGTTCACGAGCTTGTACTGTTCCCAGTCGTCGCTGCGAAACACCGGCCGCACGTGCGCGATATGGCAAAGCGGCCAAAGCCCCTCGTTGGCGAAGCCGTTGTAGTAGCCCTTTTCCTCGGTGTGGCTGAGCCACACACGGCGCAAGGTGTACGAAGGGTTGGCGGGCGGCACGGCAAGCCGACCCATCGGGTCCGACGCCTCACGGTCGGCGGTGCCGCTGCCGTGCGCGATCCAGGTCCCCGAACAGGCTCGCATCACCGGCTCGACCGCAGTAACGAGCCCGCTCGCCGGTCGGCGCAGCATCACTCCGGAGGGTCCTTCCTCGTGGATGTACGGCTCGCGGTTCGAGACGACGATGATTTCATCGCCCGAGAGCTGTTCGCGCAGCAGCGTTCGCAGGGTGGCTGGCGTCCACTGTAGCGTGCTGGCGTCGTGGAGCCGCTGCTCGCTCTCCATATCGCGCAGCAGGTCGCGCAGATCGCCCAGCAAGGGGGTGATCTCCGGCGCGCGGCCGACGGCAGGCGCCAGCACGCTCTCGCCGCGCAAGGTGGAACGCACGCTGGCCACCCATTTGCGCAGGCTCAGCTGCGCAATCAGCACCGTGATCCCGGCAACGACGACGCCGCCCAGCAGGAACAGTCCGAACACCCAGAACCGGGTATCGGCGCGGCGCTGCTGCATGAAACTCATATCGTGCACGATCAGCAACTTGCCCAGCGTTTGCTGGTCGTGCACCAGGGGCTTGACCGCGACGTGCAGCGCACCGTCGATCAGACCGCGAGCGTGGCTTGCGCCGTCGGCGGGCGCAGCACAGCCCACCGCATCCGGCCAGGGATCGGTGCGCACAATTATCCGGTCGTCTGGCGAACACAACGCGAGGGCGTAGAGCCGCTGGTCGCGCAGCGTGCGCTGGAAGCGCTGCTCGATGGCCGCCAGATCGCCGCTCGCCAAAGGCGCGGCGATGAGATCCTGCAGCGAGTCGCCGATCAGTTGCGCTCGCATCTCCACATCGTGCACCGACCACTTCAGGGTCAGCGCATCGGTCAGGGGCATCACGAGCAGTGCCATGCCGAACAAGGCAATGGCCAGCGGCAGCACGAACCGCAGCGACAGACTCAGCGTTCTGGGGATCGGCATGTTCGCGCTCTACGCAAGCCTGTGACAAGAGCGGTACGACAGCGGCACGCACCGCTTCGCACGACCGGCTGGAGCAACGTATAGTCTGGATGCATGAGCGGCAGAGTTTAGTTGAAGATCGAGAATCAACCATCGGACGCCGGGCCCGAGTGGCTCTTTGGCGACATCGGCGGCACCAACGCCCGCTTCTGCCGGTGGCGCGCCGGCGCTGCCTATGCAGCCACCCGCCGCTCGCCCGCGGATCGCTTCAGCGACCTCGCGCAGGCCGTGCGCGCCTTCGAAGAAAGCCAGCCGGCGCCGATCGCACGGGCGGCGCTTGCCATCGCGCTGCCGGTGCGCAAGGGACCGGCGCAGATGACGAACCGGGGCTGGACCCTCGATGTCCCCGAACTGCGCCGCACCCTGCGCCTCGACGCCCTGCATGTCTTCAATGACTTCGTCGCCGCCGCAGCTGGCGTGCCGGGGCTCGAGGCGCAAGCAGCACATACGCTTCGCGAGGGCTCCCCGAGGTCAGGCAACCTGCTGGTGATCGGCCCGGGCACCGGTCTCGGAACCGCTGCGGTGCTCGATGCCCGCACGCCTCACGAACGGATCGTTGCGAGCGAGGGCGGGCACATGAGCTTGGCCTGGCACGATCCAGCGCTCGATACCGTATGCAAGAACGCGCGCGCCCGCTGGGGCCGGGTGTCCTGGGAGCGATTGCTCAGCGGCAGCGGGCTGGCTTTGCTGTACGCATGGCAGGCCGGGCGCGAGATTGCTCCGCAAGCGCGCGAGGTATCCGACCGGGCGGCCGAGGGGGAACCAGCAGCGCTGCGCGCGGTGACCTGGTTCTCGCGACTGCTGGGCGCCTGCGCCGGCGACCTGTGCCTGGCGTTTGGCGCCGATGGCGGCGTCTGGCTCACCGGCGGCGTGCTCGACGGGCTGGATTGCAGCTTCGACACCGAAGCGTTCCTGGAGGCTTTCGACGACAAGGGACGCCACGGCGAGCGCCAGAGTCGAGTGCCGGTGCGGCGCGTGCTCGCCGACGATCTGGCATTTCGCGGGCTCGCACGCATTACGCAGGGCGCGTGCCGCGCCCCAGGGCTGTTTGCCACGGCGCATGGAATCGACGAGCGCTATTGATCGAATTTCCGACAGTCTAGAATTCGCCTCAGACCCATCCTCTGCCCGGCTCGAGCCGGCGCTCTGCCGTGACCGACACTCCGCTTCCCGACCGACCTGTTTCCCGTATCGATCTCGACGAGATTTCACGCCTGATCGACGCTCTCGAACACGACCTCTCGCGTGCCCGCACCGATTCCACACGGATCGACGCACTGCGCGCGGAGGTGGAACAACTTCGCGCGACGCTCGGCGTGGAGGACCCCGCTTCGGACGATCTGCAGCGCGAGCTGTCCGGACTGCGCGATCTGATGCACCGACTCGGCGACGAACTGATCAACGATGCATTCGAGGGGGGCCAGTACATCACCCGGATCGGGCAGATGCTGGGCCTTTGAAAGCCTGCCTAAGCATTCGTCATTGAATGCTTGCCTTCGCTTTGCGTCCTTTTTCCGGAGGTCCTTGCCGATGAACGGCGCCGAATCGCTGGTGCGCACCCTGCTCGCCTGCAATGTCGATGTCTGTCTCACCAATCCGGGCACCTCGGAGATGCACTTCGTGGCGGCGCTCGATAGCGTGTCCGGCATGCGCTGCGTGCTCGGCCTGTTCGAGGGCGTGGTCACCGGCGCGGCCGACGGCTACGCGCGCATGGCCGACCGGCCCGCCGCTACCCTGCTCCACCTGGGCCCGGGACTTGCCAATGGCGCTGCCAATCTTCACAACGCGCGCAAGGCGCGCAGCCCGGTTGTCAATATCGTTGGCGAACACGCGATGGCGCACCGAGCCTATGAAACCCCGCTGAACACCGATATCGAGGCGATCGCCCGCCCGTTCTCTCACTGGGTGCATACCTCGGCGGATTCGTTCTCGCTGGCCGGCGATGCCGCCGAGGCCGTACGCCAGGCACGCAGCGGCGCAGGCCGGATCGCCACCCTGATCCTGCCTGCCGACACCTCGTGGAACGAATCCGGCGACCCGGCCGCACCGCGCGAGCCTCCGCCGCGCGCGGCCGTGGACCCGCAGATCATTACCGACGCCGCAAAAGCGCTGCGCTCGGGCAAGCGGGTCGCGCTGATGATGTCGGGGCGCGCGCTGCGCGAGCCTTCCCTGAGCCTGGCTGGGCGCATCGCATGGGCCACCGGCGCACGCCTGCTCTCGCAGCAGTCGAACGCCCGCGTCGAGCGCGGCCGCGGCCGGGTTGTCGTGCCACGGGTTCCCTACCCGATCGAACAGGCGCTCGCCGCGCTGGCCGACATCGAGGTGCTGCTGCTGCTCGGCGCCAATCCGCCCGCCTCGTTCTTCGCGTACCCGGGCAAACCGTCGATGATGACGCCGCCCGGTTGCACCACGATCCGTGTGGCCGAGCCGGATGCGGACCTGGAACAGGCTCTGCTTGCACTCGCCGAAGAAGTCGGCGCCCTGCACGAGCAGGCGCTACCCAACGACGCCGCCTGCCTCTCGCCGGCAAGCGGCGCACTGAGTGCCGACGCGGTCATGCGCTCGGTTGCCGCCATGCTTCCCGAACAGGCGATTCTCTGCGACGAATCGGTGTCCTCGGGGCGCAGTCTCTTTCGGTACACCGACGGATCGGCGCCGCACGATTACCTGCAACTGACGGGAGGCGCAATCGGAGGCGGTTTGCCGATGGCCACGGGTGCGGCGCTCGCCTGCCCGGATCGCAAGGTCGTGAGCCTCGAAGGCGATGGCAGCGGTATGTACACGCTGCAAGCGCTCTGGACGCAGGCGCGCGAGAAGCTCGACGTGGTCACCGTGGTGCTGGCCAACCGTGGCTACAAGATCCTGCAGGGGGAATTGAAAGGCGTGGGCATCGACGACCCGGGCGAACGCGCAAACCGGATGCTCGCTATCGAAGATCCGGACCTCGACTGGGTCGCACTCGCCCGTGGACTGGGTGTCGACGCCGCTGCGGCCGACAGCGCCGAGCGCTTCAACGATCTGTTCGCAAGCGCGCTGCGCCAGCCGGGTCCCTTCGTGATCGAAGCCCGCTTGTCTTGAACGTCGCACCTCGGCCAGCCACAGGAGCGCGCCGATGAGCGGGTTGGGGGCGCGTCGGCGCGCACCACTGTTTCACGGCTGGATCGTCGTCTGGGCGGCGTTCGCCGCGATGACCGTGATTTTCGGCATCGCCTATTCGTTCGCGGCGTTCTTCCAGCCTTTTGCAGTCGCGTTCGATGCCCAGCGCGCCGACGTGTCCTGGGTGTTCGGCCTGTCTTCCCTGCTGTACTTCTCGCTGGGCGCGGTCGGCGGAGCCCTGGCCGACCGGTTCGGGCCGCGCATCACCAGCCTGGCCGGCATGCTGTGCATCGCCGCGGGTCTCCTCTTCTCGAGCATGGCCAACGATCTGGCCACCATTTATCTGGCGTACGGGCTTGGCACGGGCATCGGGGTCGCCCTCGTCTATACCCCGTCCATGGGGGCGGTGCAGCCGTGGTTCCTGCGCCGGCGCGGGCTCGTCTCCGGGATCGCCAGCTCGGGGGTGGGCGCCGGCACCCTGATCGTGCCGATCATCGCAAGCTGGTTGATTGCCAGTCTGGACTGGCGCGAAGCGATGCGCTGGCTCGCGCTTGGCGTCATCGTGTTCGGTTTCCTGGCGTCCTGTGGCCTGGACAGTGATCCGGGTCGACGAGGCCTGGGCGCCGACGGCGATCCCCTGCCGCCCCTGCCTCCCGGGGCACCGCCCGCGGGACCGAAGCGCACCCCCGCTCCCGGTCTCACGATGCGCGAGACCCTGCGCGCGCGCAGTTTCCGCTGGCTGTATCTGAGCACCCTGGCGGGTGGCCTGCCGATGTTCGTGCCGTTTGCGCATCTTTCGGCCGCGGCACGAGACGGCGGCATCGCCGAGACCGAGGCCGTGGCACTGGTCGGGCTGATCGGAATCGGCAGCCTCCTCGGCCGGTTCGGGATCGGCTTCCTGGCCGACCGGCTCGGCCGTCTGCGAACCCTGGGCGTCGTCGAGGCCACGCTGGGAGCGTCGTTCCTGATCTGGGCCTTCGCGCAAGGCTACTTTGCGTTCGCGGTGTTCGCGGTCGTGTTCGGCTTGTCCTACGGCGGCATCGTGGCGCTGCTGCCGCCGATCTGCAGCGACCTGTACGGACTGCGCGCTGTATCCGGAATCATCGGGCTGCTGTACACCGGGGCAGCCTTCGGCGCACTGGTCGGACCGGTAGCCGCTGGCGCGCTCTTCGATCTGACCGGCAACTACGGCTGGGCGCTGGCGATGTGTGGCGCCGGAGCCGGTGTGGCAACGTTATCCGCGTGGCGCGTGCACCGGGTATGGCGCGAGCAGGCGAACCCGGCAGGGGGTGCGTCCGGCGGGGTGAATCCGGTCGCGTGAATCCGGCGGGGCCGGTCAACTGATCCAGGGAGCTTTCCAATGTCGCTTTTCGATCTGACAGGCAAGGTAGCAATCATCACCGGGGCCAGCCGTGGCATCGGCCGCGCCATCGCCGAACGCATGGCAGAGCACGGGGCGAAAGTCGTCGTGTCCAGCCGCAAGCTGGATGCCTGCGAGCAGGTGGTCCGGCAGATCCGTTCTGGCGGCGGTGAGGCGCTCGCGGTGGCCTGCAATATCGGGCGCAAGAACGAACTGCGCTCACTCGTCGATGCCACTGCCGAACATTGGGGACAGGTCGACATCCTGGTCTGCAACGCCGCCGTGAATCCGTATTTCGGCCCTTCGGTCGACATCCCCGACGATGCCTACGACCGCATCATGAACAGCAACGTGCGCAGCAACTTCTGGCTTTGCAACATGGTCGCACCCGGGATGGCGCAACGCGGCGATGGCGCGATCGTCATCGTCTCATCGATCGGCGGGTTCCAGGGCTCCGACGTGCTGGGCGTGTACGGCCTGTCGAAGGCAGCCGACATGCAGATGGCGCGCAACCTGGCAGTCGAATGGGGCGCGAAAAACGTGCGCGCCAACTGCATTGCGCCAGGGTTGATCAAGACCGACTTTGCGCGCGCGCTGTGGGAAGACCCGCAGATCCTCGAGCAAAGTGTCGCGCATACGGCGCTGCGCCGCATCGGCACTCCCGACGAGATCGCGGGTGCGGCGATCTTCCTTGCCTCCCCGGCCGGCCGCTACACCACCGGCCAGACAATCATCGTCGATGGCGGCCGACTGGCAGGCATGGCGCGGGCGCAGTAAGCACGCGTCGCAAGCGCGGATAGCGAATCGGGGCACCAAGCCGGCGCGGCACGGGGGGATAACACGCCGGCGCAGCAAGGTTCATTTCGCTTCGTCAGCTCGCGCCCGGCCGTGGAAAGCGATCGTGTCCGGACCGTTCGTGCCGCCCGTCATCACGAAGGTCATCGCCTCATCCATCGTCCAGTCGGTCGACACGACCCTGGACAGGGGCACGATCTCGATGTAGCCGGAGGTCGGGTTCGGCGCGGTGGGCACATAGACCGCCGCCACGTCCTCTCCGGTCAGTTCGTCGCGCATGACCTTGGTGACGAAACCGATCGTCTTCATGTCGGGGGACGGAAACTCGATCAGGACGACCCGCTGCACCCCGGCGGGCCGCTCCCGCAGCGTCGCCACGAAGCGCTTGGTCGCACCGTAGACCGCCGCCACCAGGGGCACACGCTCGAGCAGCGCCTCGGCCCAGCCGATGATCCGCTGCCCGAGCAGGCGGCTCGCGAACCAGCCGAGCAGGATCAGCAGCGCAAGCGTGATAACAGCTGCGGCAAACGACTGGAACCACGACTCGAGCACCCACTGCGCCGCATCCGGCGCCATTGGCGCCAGCGCGCGTGACAAGGCGAGCACGCCGGGTCCGCCGACGCGCGACAATTGTCCGAACAGGAATGAAAACACCAGCCAGGTCACGACCAATGGCATCGCGGTGAGCAGGCCGATCAGCAGCAGGCGTCGCATGATGACGCGAAATCCGGGAGTCCGCGGGCATTATGCCCCGATCGCGTTCACCCACGCCGGGCGAGGCGGCGAGCAGCGATTCCTGCTTCGTTATATCGGGCTATTCACCTGTACGCTGCGAGTTCGGGAACACTCTTGCAGCAGATCGCAAAGGGCAATCCAGTGGACGTCTTTGCCAGCGCCGATCTGCAGGCGATGGGCACACAGGCCATGCAATGGCAGGATCATTCGAGGTCAACGGGATTCTGTGGCTGAGTTGTGGCGAGCGAAACTTCGGGGGCGCCGGGCGCATCCGGCTGCTCGAGGCGATTCGCACCGAGGGCTCGATCACGCGCGCGGCGCGCAGCGTGGGGCTGAGCTACAAGGCCGCCTGGGATGCTATCGACACGATGAACAACCTGGCCGGCGAGCCGCTGGTCGATCGCGTGACCGGCGGCAAGGGCGGTGGCTCTACGCGCCTGACCGAACGCGGTGAGCGGCTGATCGCCAATTTTTTACTGATCCAGGCCGAGCATCGCCGGTTCCTGGATTTGCTGTCCCAATACACTCGCGGCTTGCCCGACGAAGTGAACCTCTTGCGGAGATTGAATCTGATGAAAACGAGCGCGCGAAACCAGTTCACGGGAAAGATTACAGCCGTCACCCGCGGTGCAGTGAACGACGAAGTTCAACTGGAGATTGCCGGTGGTCATAACATCGTTGCGGTCGTAACCCATCGCAGCGCCGACAATCTCGGATTGAAAGCTGGAGCAGAAGCCTTCGCCCTGATCAAGGCTTCCTCCGTTATCATCATGGTCGACGCAGACCCGTCGCGCCTGTCGGCACGCAATTGCCTGACCGGCGTGGTCTCGCGGCTGGAACCGGGCGCCGTCAACAGCGAGGTTGTCATCGACTTGCCAGGCGGTGGAGCGGTAGCAGCGATCATCACCGTCAAGAGCGCAAAGAAGCTGGGCTTGGCCGTGGGCAAGCCGGCCAGCGCGATCTTCAAGGCGTCCAGCGTGATTCTCGGCGTGAGCGACTGAGCGCCGAGCGCTGTTCGTGCGCCACCCCTGAAGAGCGTAGCCGACTCAGGCCAGCATCGAAGCAATCGTGGAGCGAAGCGCCTCGGATTCGCGAGCCGGATCGAACAAGGCCGCGCGCGCGTCGCATTGCGCCCGAAGGGCCGGCAGCATCGTTGCATCGTCTCGCGCGCGCTCCAGCAGCGCCACCAGGGCCGCGACATCATCCGTCGGAAAATAGCCGCCGTAATCATCACCGAGCAGCCCAAGGTTGCCATCGATGCGCGAGGCGATGACGGGGGTGCCACTGCGCACCGCTTCGATCACCGCTTGGGCGCCGCCCTCCATGCGGCTCGCGTGAACCAGAACGTGAGCGCGGCGGATGCGCGCGCGTGTCGCGCTGTGCGCAAGAGCGCCGAGCCACCGGTAGCGCGGCGCCGCCGCCGCCAAAGCGCTTGCTTCCCTGCCGAGCGCCGGATCGAGCGCACTGCCCACGTGATCGAACAGGATGTCACGACGATGAGCAAGCCGGCGCACCGCCGCGAAACAGGTTTCCGGGGCCTTTTCGTCGCGCAGATGGCCGACCATCACGACCCGGAGGTGTCGCTGTGTCTTCATCGCCGGCCGGCACGCCGGGCAGGATTGAAGCACAACGACTGCCTTCGACCGAAGCGCAACCGGCAGCGCCCGTGCGCCCAGTTCATTGAGCACGACCAGCCGGTCGGCCTGTACCAGCGCCCCTTGCGCAGACGTGTCGGCGGCAATGTCGCGATACAGATCCGTGCCGGTCAGCACCAGCAGCAGTGGACGTTGCGGGTACGCGGCGCGCCAGGCTGCGATCGAGTCCGCCGATCGCCGTGCATGAAGCGCGACCATCAGTGCCTCGTCGCCCCGTTGCCAGTTCAGCGCGAGGCGGACCCGGTAGTCTCTGGCAAGGAACCGGGCCCAGCGCTGCGCGGTGTGCCAGTTGCCGTTGTTGGCATCGGCCAGCGCGGGTGTCACGATGATGATCCGGGCTTGACTCACAGCGAAAGGTTACGCGGATGACGGATGACTCCAGCTATGGTGCGGCAATGCGCCGCGCCGATGCCGGGCAACTTGCAAAGGCGCTGAGCCTCAGCCGGGACGATACGCTGGCTAGCTTCGCGGCCTTTGAGCACGCATTGTGCGGGCGCGCACTGCCGCAGCGCATCGGCTTGAATCCTCCTGTGTGGGAGCTTGGGCATATCGGATGGTTTCAGGAGTTCTGGATCGCGCGCAATCCGGAGCGCTGGCGCGGCATCGATGCGGACCCGCAAGCGGTGCGGCTCGACGGCGTGCGCCCCGGGGCCGATGCACTCTATGACTCCAGCCGCGTTCCGCATGCCAGCCGATGGCGCTTGGCTCTGCCTGATGCCCGGACAACTCGTGACGACCTCGAAGCGCAGTTGGAGGCCGCGCTGAGACTGTTGCACGCTACAGTCGGCAACGACAACTCGCTCTACTTCTTCCGCCTTGCGCTCTTTCATGAGGACATGCATCACGAAGCCGCGTTGTACATGGCGCACGCGCTCGGGATTCCCATCCGCGACCCTCGCTGGACGCCGACGGCGCTTCCGGATGTGCGCGCGCAAATCGATTTCGATGCCGCAACATGGTACTTGGGGTACAGCGCCGAGGGCTTCGCGTTCGACAACGAGCTCGACGCACATCCGGTTGATCTCGAAGCGTTCCGGATCGACAGCAGGGTCGTGCGCTGGGCGGAGTATCTCCCGTTCGTGGAGGCGGGAGGCTACCGGACAGCGCGCTGGTGGAGCGACGAAGGGCGAAGCTGGCTCGCCCGCACGCGGTTGCAATCCCCGCGCTTTCTGAAGCGCAGGGGAAACGGCTGGATGGAATGGCGCAACGGTGACTGGATCGATCTCGACCGGGCGCTGGCGGCCTGCCATCTCACGCACCATGAGGCCCAAGCCTGGTGCAACTGGGCGGGCCGCCGTTTACCCACCGAAGGCGAATGGGAGCACGCTGCCATGGGCTCAGTCCCCGGTTTTCGTTGGGGCGACGTCTGGGAATGGACAGCGAGTCCTTTCGCTCCGTATCCGGGATTCGTTGCGCACCCCTATCGCGACTACTCCTTGCCCTGGTTCGACGGCCGTCCGGTGCTGCGCGGCGCTTCGTTCGCGACCCAGCCGCGGATGCGGCATCCTCGATATCGCAACTACTTTCCGGCGGATCGTAACGATGTCTTCGCAGGTTTTCGCAGTTGCGAAGCCGGACAGTTCTCAGCGCGTCCCACTGTAGCCGTTAGCCTCGAGGCGTCGGTGCCGGGAGGATTTCCAGCACAACTTCCGAAGGCCGGCAGAGCTTCGTCCCGAGCGGCGTGACGACGATCGGCCGATTGATGAGGATCGGATACTTCAGCATGAAGTCCAGCAGTTCCTCGTCCGACCACTTCGAATCATCCAGGTGAAGCCCGGCATAGGGCGTGCCCTTCTCTCTCAGCAGCCCTCGCACGGGGATATCCATCGCGCGGACGAGTTCCTGCAGCGTTTCCCTCGGTGGTGGCGTCTTCAGATACTCGATGACCTCCGGCTCTATGCCGCTCTCGCGGATGAGCCCCAGCGTGTTCCGAGAGGTGCCGCATGAAGGGTTGTGGTAGATGGTGATGTCGGACATCTTCTGTTCTCCTGGTTCGCCGAAATGGTTCGAATCGACAATGGGTGCAGATTGCCTGGCGCAGTCGGCGACTATCGCGGCCGCGAGCGCTCAGCGCGACGCTGTCGCCAGCGAGACTATCGATCGCCTGCTCGGGCAAGTGCGTGGGCGGCGCCTCTCGCGGCAGATCAGCGATCCATCCGGACCCGCCCAGATCACCAGGCCCGCGAGCAAGGGCCCGAGCAGCCGGCTTGGGGAATAACCGCCCCGCCGCGCAAACTCTGCCGCAACGATCATGGCCGCGCCCGCTCCCACGCTCCAGACGTAGCCGTCTTCCCACAGATAGAGCGCCTGCCAGGGCTCCCGCGCAAACGACGGCAGGTGACCCAGAACGAACGCGGCGCGTGCGCACGCGAGGCCCGCCCCAAGGCTCCACCAGAGCGCCCGCTCGAGCTCCCTGTGCTGCGCGGCGTTGCGCCACCGAGAAACCAGAAAGACCGCCGCGACGGCGACTATCAGGACAAGCCGCTCGAGGGGCAGCACCAGCGGGCCGAGCGTCAGGACGCTCATTCGGGCGGGATTTGAGTTCGTGCCACCGCGGCACCGAGGGATGGCCCTCGATCGCGCTGCCGCCGGCTAATCCTTGATCCTGTCGGCGTATTTTCCGAGGATTTCACCCATTTTCTGCATCATTTCCGCCTGCATCTGAAGCTGCAGCTTCTCATTGCCGGGAGGCAATTGCGGCATCATCGCGCCGCCCCTCGTCTGGCCGCCCCCCTTCATCATGCCCATCATTCCACCGCGCATCATCCCGCCTGGCATTGCTCCACCGCCCGTGCCGCAGCCCATTCCGCCATCCTGCATCCCGCGCTGATCCTGCATATCGGGCATGCTGCCGCCCTGCATACCCTGCATACCCTGCATACCCTGCATACCCTGCATACCCTGCATACCCTGCATACCCTGCGTGCTGTTCCCGTGTATACCCTGCATGCTGTCGCCGCGCATACCTTGCATCCCCTGCGTCCCCGCCGGCGGTGCTTCGCCTTGTTGAGCGTCAGCAGCACCGGCAGCGCTGCTCACGCCGACCAGCGTTCCCAGCGCAAGGGCCATCAGTATCGATTTGGGTCGCATTGCCAACCTCCAAAATGTAGTCCATCGTAAATTCGCCCGGTCCAACCTTTCGGTAGCCCGGACGCCCCCGATCGCGAGGAAACCCAGTCTATTCGCCCAGGCGCACGGTTCTCAGCCTCAATGAGTTCGCGATGACACTGACCGAGGATAGCGACATTGCAGCGGCTGCGATCACCGGCGAGAGCAGGATGCCGAAGAACGGGTACAGGACACCGGCGGCCAGAGGGATTCCGGCGGCGTTGTAGATGAATGCGAAAAAAAGGTTCTGCCTGATATTGCGCATCGTGACCTGGGAGGCACGCCGGGCCCGCACGATGCCCATCAGGTCGCCTTTCAGCAGGGTGATGCCCGCACTCTCCATCGCCACATCGGTTCCCGTGCCCATCGCAATGCCGACGTCGGCGGCGGCCAGGGCAGGCGCATCGTTCACGCCATCGCCCGCCATGGCCACCACCCGGCCCTCGGACTGGAAGCGCTTGACGACCGCGCTTTTTTCTTCTGGCTGGACCTCGGCGATCACTTCGTCGATGCCGAGTTCCCGCCCGACCGCCTCGGCCGTCGTCTTGCCGTCGCCCGTCAGCATCACGATGCGGATGCCTTCGGCGTGCAGCGCCGCGATTGCCTCGGCCGTCGTCGGCTTGATGGGGTCGGCGATACCGACGAAGCCGGCGAGCTTGCCGTCCAGACCGACGAAGATGACCGTCGCCGCCTTCGCTCGAACTGCCTCTGCCGCGCCCGCGAGGGCTTGCACCTCGATGCCGTGCTCGGCGAGAAATCGGGCGCTGCCGGAGATGACGTCGACTCCGCCCACCCCCCCGAGCACGCCCTTGCCGAGTGGCGAATCGAAGCCGGTCACCGGTGAAAGAGGCAGGCCCCGCTCCTGGGCGCCGGCCACGATCGCCGCCGCCAGCGGATGCTCGCTCGAGCGCTCTACGCTGGCCAGGCGCTGCAACAGGGTGTTCGCATCGAAGCCGCCGGTGGGCTCGATGTGCACGACCCTCGGGCGACCCTCGGTGAGCGTGCCGGTCTTGTCGACAACCAGTGTATCGACCTTCTTCATGTGCTCGAGCGCTTCGGCGTCCCGAACCAGCACCCCGACCTGCGCGGCGCGCCCTACCCCCACCATGATCGACATGGGCGTGGCCAGACCCAGCGCGCAGGGGCAGGCGATGATGAGCACGGCCACCGCGGCGACGAGCGCATACGAAAAGGCCGGGCTCGGTCCCCAGACAAACCACGCCACGAAGGTGAGCGCTGCCGCCACGATGACCAGGGGAACGAACCAGCCGGAAACCCGGTCGGCCAGGCGCTGGATCGGCGCGCGGCTTCGCTGGGCGCTCGCCACCATCTGCACGATCCGGGCCAGCAATGTGTCAGCGCCCACCCGCTCGGCGCGCATCACGAAGCCGCCGGTCTGATTGAGCGTGCCGGCCGTAACTTTGGCGCCTGCGGCCTTGGCCACCGGCATCGGTTCGCCCGTCACCATCGACTCGTCAACGGTGCCCTTGCCTTCGACGATTTCACCGTCGACCGGCACTTTTTCCCCGGGACGAACGCGCAACAGTTCGCCCACACGAACGGCATCGAGCTGGATGGTTTCGTCGCTGCCGTTGGCATTAACCCGCATCGCGGTCTTCGGCGCAAGGTCGAGCAGTGCGCGAATCGCGCCCGAGGTCTTTTCGCGCGCTCGCAACTCGAGCACCTGGCCAAGCAGCACCAGCACGGTAATGACCGCTGCCGCCTCGAAGTAGATCGCCACGGCGCCGTCGGCCATTCGCAGGTTCGCCGGAAACAGATCCGGCGCTACCGTACCCACGATGCTGTAGATCCACGCTGCGCCGGTGCCCAGGGCAATCAGCGTGAACATGTTCAGGCTGCGATGCCTGAGCGATGCCCAGGCACGTTCGAAAAACGGCCAGCCGGCCCAGAGGACCACAGGGGTGGCGAACACTAGCTGGATCCAGTTCGAGGCCTGTTGTCCGACGAGCCGGTGCAGCCCCGCCAGGTGCCCGCCCATCTCCAGCACGAAGACCGGCGCCGCCAGGACCAGCGCCACCCAGAAGCGCCGGGTCATGTCCCGCAGCTCGACGCTTTCCTCCGTGTGCGCGGTAACTACGAGCGGCTCGAGCGCCATCCCGCAGATGGGACAACTGCCAGGCCCGAGTTGGCGAACTTCGGGGTGCATCGGACAGGTGTACTCGACATCCGATCCCGCGCTGCCCGCGCCGATCGGGGCGACGACTGCGGAGGCGGCCGAAGTCGGCGGGGCGCCGAGCGCTGCAGGAGAATGCTCGTGCTCGTGCCCGTGATGGCGATGCGTACGATCATGCTGCTCGTGCTCATGACCAGCGGAACCCTCGGTAACCTGAACCATCATTGCTCCTGATTGTCGCTCGGATGCCTCTTCTTGGAGCTTGCCACAGAGGGAAGGTCAAGACATTTCGAAAGTCACTTGCCGGCGGCCGACGCCATGCTGCGGCACGCTTGCGCGCATCGCTTGCAAGCCTCTGCGCAGCGTTGGCAGTGGTCCATCGGGTGCTTGACGCACTCGTTTGCGCATGCCTCGCAGATATCGGCGCAGAGCGAGCAGACTGCGCCAGCAAATTCGCTTTCGCGCGCCATGAAGCCCGATGCGAGCTGGCAGATTCCTGCGCAATCCATGTCGAGCGCGATGCAGCGCGCCATCATCTTGACATCGTCTTCTCGCAGGCAAGCTGCCGCACATTCGTTGCAGGCCACGGCGCAGTCATTGCACGCATCGATGCAGTCGTCGTACTGATGGTCCATGATGTCGATCTCCTTTGATCGGGCGTTGTCACCGCGTGAGACGTGATGACCGACCGGAGGCGCTCCCGCCCGCCCTTTGCCACGGTTTCAAACGGCATCCGATGCGGATATCAGGCGCCGGCCGGCTTGTCTCGTGCTTTTTCCTCCCGACTGTGGCCCGATTCGCTTTCGTCGCGGTGATGGGGCTCCGCCTTCGCTGCGCCCTCCACCCTGCCGTGGCCATTCGCTTAGGGCTTTCATAGGGGCATCAGAACCATGTCCTTACCCCCAGGACGAAGTTCCAGCCGCCAGGATCCTCGCCGGCTGCGCGCGCAAAATCTCCGGTAGTGCCAAACTTGCGACCCCAGCTTACGCCGAGGTAGGGCGCAAATTCTCGTCTGAACTCGTAGCGCAGGCGAAGGCCGGTCTCCATCGAGCTCAGCCCTGATCCGACTCCGAGCTCGGGAATATCCCGAGCGGCGAGATTGAACTTGACACGTGGCTGAAGGATGAGCCGCTGCGTAATCTGTTGGTCGTGTTCGAATTCGAAGCGGGCGGTCAGATCGCCCTTGTTCGACAGGAAGGCGGCAGCGTCGAGCTCGAATACGTAGGGCAGCAGGCCCTGAATACCAACGACGAGATGCGTGCGTTCCGGAGTGGGGCGAACATCGTAGCGCAGGCCGGTTTGAAAATTGAACCAAGGCGAGATGGCCCGGCTGTAGAGCGCCTGGAACTCGGCATCTTCCGGGCTGTGACCGAAACCGGCCTGGCCTTCGCTTTTGAGCCACAGCTTGTTGATGTCGCCGCCATACCAGCCTTGCACATCCCAAAGATAGCCGCCGTGACTGCGGGCTTCGAGACGATCCGCGAGGGAGAAGAAATGCTTCAGCCCTCCTTGTTCCGCGCGAAGCTCCTCACGCGCTCCAGCCATGATCGCCGGATCGAATATCGTTTCGGCAGCGTGGCGAGGGCCCGAGAAAGCGGCCGCCGGGGGTGGCGTTTCGGGTGGGCACGCAGCCGCGTTGCCCATGGCGCCCATGTCGTGTGCCATGTTCGGAGCCGGCGCCGATCCCATGTCGTGCTTCATGGACGGCCCCGATATCGAACCCATGTCATGCGCCATGCCGGGAACCGAAGGCTGCGCGCCCTGCTCGTCTCCCATATTGTGGTTGGCATGCGGATTGTGGTTGGCATGCGGATCGACGGCGTCCGGCGGCTCGGTGTTTGGTTTCCCGGAAGCGGCTTTTGCGGACGGCTTCGAGCGGGTTGTCGCCGGCGTCCCGTTCGCAGCAGGTCTGGGTTTGGCAGCCGACTTCTGGGCCGAGGCCGGCTCCCCCTGGGGCATTGGCGTGGGCGCGTCCGTTGGCACGGGCATGTCGTGGCCAGCGTGCTGCGCCGCCGCGGGGGCTGCGAACGAAGCTGCCAGCAGTGCGATCAGGAGCCGACTCACGCCGCCGGTCCCTGGAGCGGGCGAATCGTGACGATATTGAACATGCCCGCCATCATGTGGAAGAGAAGATGGCAGTGGAACGCCCAGTCACCGGGCGCGTCGGCGGTGAGCTCGAAGGCCACCTTGCTTCCGGGAAGCACGTTGACGGTGTGCTTCCTCGGATAGTGGCCTAAGTGCCCGTTGACCACCTCGAAGAAATGACCGTGCAGATGGATAGGATGCTGCATCATCGTGTCGTTGATCAGCGTCACGCGCACGCGCTCATTCGTTTCGAAGCGGATCGGCTCGACCACCTCACTGAACTTGCGACCGTCGAACGACCACATGAATCGGTTCATGTTGCCGGTGAGGTGGATCTCGATCGACCGCGAAGGAGGTCGGGGATCGGGATTTGGCGCAAGCGCAACGAGGTCGGTGTAGACCAGCACCTTGTGGCCAACCTTTTCCATGCCGAGGCCGGGCTTGCCGACGCCGTCCTGCGGGTTCATCGCGATCATGTCAGCGCCGACGCCGACCTTCATGTCGGGCGGAGCGAGCGACTTGTCGCGCATATTCATTCCACCGATATCCATGGAATCGGATTTCATGCCGGGCATAACGCCAGAGTCCGCCCCACCCGTGGATTTCCGACCCATTCCGGGCATGGAGCCGTGATTCATCCCGCCCATGGAGCCATGGTTCATTCCCGCCATTCCCATATCGTCCATCCCGAGAGTGGGTCGTGGCCTGAGCGATGGAACCGGAGCGCTCATGCCGAGCCGGGGTGCGAGGGTGGCCTGCCCCATACCGGAGCGGTCGACCGACTCCGCGACCAGGGTAAACGCCCGGTCCTCGCTGGGCCGGACGATCACGTCGTAGGTTTCCGCAACCGAGATCTGGAATTCGTCGACCTTCACCGGGCGCACGTTGTTACCGTCGGCCGCAACCACGGTCATCGGCAGGTCGGGGAAGCGGACGTTGAAGACCGTCATCGAAGAGGCGTTGATAAAGCGAAGCCGTACCCGCTCGCCCGGGCGAAACAGGCCGGTCCAATTCTCCAGCGGTCCGTGTCCGTTGATCAGGTAGGTGTAGGTCGAGGCGTTGATATCGGCGATATCGGTCGGGTCCATCCGCATGCGCTTCCACATCAGCCGGTCCTCGAGCGACATCTTCTCCTCAGGACCGCGCTTGCCGATCAGGCCGGCCAAGGTCTGCTTCTGGAAGGGCCAAGGTCTGCTTCTGGAAGTTGAAATAGCCGTCCTCCTTCTTGAGCTTGCCCATCATCACGTGAGGATCCATGAAGCTCCAGTCCGACAGCACGATTACGTGCTCGCGGTCGTACTGCACGGGATCGTGACCCGCCGGATCAAAGACCAGCGGTCCGTAATGTCCGATCTGCTCCTGGAAACCGGAATGGCTGTGGTACCAGAAGGTGCCGGGGTGCTTGATCGGAAACTCGTAGACGAAGGTTTCCCCTGGCCTGATACCAGGAAAGCTCACGCCGGGCACGCCGTCCATCTGGAACGGCAGCAGCACACCGTGCCAATGGATCGATGTGTCCTCCTCGAGCGTATTGGTGACGGCGATCCGCACGCGCTGGCCTTCACTCAGGCGTATGAGCGGGGCTGGAACGGTGCCATTGATCGTTACGGCTTTGCCTGTTCGCCCGCCAACGGAAAAAGGCGTGTCGCCGATAGTGAGATTGATCTGCTCGCCTGAAAGCGTGGGCATGTCGGGAGCGATGCCGTGCGTGCCCGAGCGCGCCCAGGCGGGGAAGAACGGCCCGAGCGCAGCTATACCGCCAAGGAAAGCGCCTCGCACAAGCAGGGTACGTCGATCAGGCATTGGGGAAATCTCCCTTCATCTTCGTGCGCTCCGTGGGCCGGACTGGGGGGCTCTGTCTTGGTCTTTGATTACGTGGCCAGCGGTCTCGGTGCTGGGGGCTCCCGGAGTGGCCGCGTTGGCCGTCGAGCAGCCAGATGCCACCGCGCTAGTTTAGAAACTCGCTACTGTCCGATGGATGACCGCGGGATTACAGATCTGTAATCTTTGCCGAAGTGACCTTGCGACCCGGAGGGACGGCACTATAGCGACATGCCGCTGCGGTCACGCGGTTCCGGCGCCGCCCCCGTACCATTCCTGAGTGCGATTCACAACGGCAACGATGGCAAGCATCACGAGCACCTCGATGGGCGCGCCGTCACCTGAATGAGGGTGGGCACCGCAAGCAAAGCGATCATCAGCGGCTGCCTGATGATGGACTCGCCACGAACCGGTCGCCTTAGGCAGCGTCTGTTCGTAGGTCGTTTCTACGCGTTGGCACGTAGCAACGTGGCTGATAAGGTGGGGCGCTCGAGTCGGTGGAAATTGCCATGCGAGTAGCGATCAAAGCGGAACAAACTATTCAGGAGTTGGGTAATGGTCTGGCGGTCAGGTTAACGGCGCCGGTGGCGCGTGCAGCGCATTTGACACGAGGGATGCCGGTGACCGTGGAGGTGGTCGAGGGCGGGATCTTTCTCCGGATTGCAGGTACGCCAACGCTGTCGCTTGCACAGAAGTTGAAAGCCTTCGACGCTTCCAGGCACGGTGGAGAGGCAATGGGTGCCGAGCGTCTGGGTGCCGAGTTATTTTAATGGCCAATGGGGCCGTATGGGTGCCGGAGCGCCAAGATATCATCTGGATCGACTTCGACCCCAAGGATGGATCCGTGGAAGCAGGTTCCCGCAAATTTCTTCCAGGCGGCTTGTGAAGCGCTCAACCAGATCATCGAGATCTGACAGGGCGATGGTTGATCTCGATGGATACGCCTCCTCTGGCTTCTCGCCTTCGTGGTCCTGATCCCGGCCGTCGTGACGCTGGCGGCGCAATTCTCTGTCCTGCTCAATTATGCATAGCTCAATCCGATTCCGCCGACAGCCAGCAGGACGACGACCATCCAGGGCGAAGCCTTCCAGACCGCGAGCAGGATGAAGCCGACCAGGGCGAGCGCGAAGTCGCGAGAATTGACAACGGCGCTGGTCCAGACGGGGCTATAGAGAGCTGCCCCGAGCAATCCGACCACAGCCGCGTTTGCGCCGCGCATTGCCGCCTGCGCGCCGGGGCGGGTGCGGAATGCATCCCAGAAAGGGAGCGCGCCGACGATCAGGAGGAAGCCGGGCAGGAAGATCGCCACCAAGCCGATGGTGGCGCCCGCCACGCCGTTCGGTGACGGCCCCACGACCGCGCCGAGATAGGCTGCGAACGAGAACAGCGGTCCCGGCACGGCCTGCGCCACCCCGTATCCCGCGAGGAAAGAATCGCCGCTTACCCAGCCGGGGCGCACGACTTCGGCTTGAAGCAGCGGCAGGACGACATGGCCGCCGCCGAAGACAAGCGAGCCTGCTCGGTAAAAGGCACCGAACAGCGCCAGCTCTTGCGATGCGAGGGCCGCCGAGACGGCCGGCAACAGAACCAGCAGCAGGAAGAACAGCGCGAGCGACATCAGGCCGATCCGCTTCGAAACCGGAAAGGTCAGATGTCCGAGCGTGGGGGCGGGAGCGTTCCGGCATAGCCATAACCCAGCAAGGCCGCCCATGGCAATCGCAGCCACTTGTCCGGCCGACCCGGTCATGAACGTGACGATCAGGGCCGCCGCCACGGCGATACTGGCCCGCTCGCGGTCGGGCGCGAGTACTCGGGCCATGCCCCACACGGCTTGCGCCACGACAGCCACGGCGACCAGCTTCAGGCCGTGCAACAGACCGCTGCCAGTCTGACCTTCGAATGCTGCCGCGCCGAAGGCGAACAGCACGAGGGCGAGCGCGGAAGGCAGGGTAAATGCGGCCCATCCCGCAAATGCACCAAGAGGCCCGCCGCGCAGCAGGCCGAGGGCGAATCCGACCTGGCTGGAAGCCGGGCCGGGAAGAAACTGGCAGAGCGCTACGAGATCGGCATAGCCGGCCTCGTCGATCCATTTGCGGCGCGTCACCAGCTCGTCGCGAAAATAGCCGAGATGGGCGATAGGGCCGCCGAACGAGGTCAGACCGAGTTTCAGAAACGTGCGGAAAACTTCATCTGCAGATCCGGGCCGGGGTGCATCGTCGGTTGCAAGGTCAGGCATTGCGGTTGTCGGTGCCGACCTCACGAAACAGCTCAAGGACCTTTCCTCGGGCCAGTTCCAAGGCCTCCACCCGGTAAGGGGTGGCCCTATAGACGCGGCGCTGCGAGCAGCCCGCGCTTTCTGTCCGGGACGTCAGATAGCCCTTGCGTTCGAGCGCATGAAGCATCGGATAAAGCGTGCGGGGCTGATCTTGTAGCCATGCCGCGCTAGTTCCTCGATCATCCAGTGGCCATACAGGTCGCCCTCGGCGGCATGATGCAGAACGTGGAGCCGAATCAGCCCTGCGAGAAGCTCCTGATGCTCGATCACTCGTATACCTTAAGCGCGGCGCCCTATAGTCGAAAGGCGATATCGGACACCGAGTGTACGATCGGACCGTTGAGACGACAAACGAAAGGAGTGCCGCAATGCCTGACGAAGCCGACCGCGATCCGCGCCGCCATACTCGGCAAATGCAGACTCGCTTGCAGGAAACCATCGACCACCTGCGCGAGGACATTGGCAAGGTGGACGAACCGCAGTTGAAAGCCATGTTCGAAACGTCCGCCGAGGTGCTAAGCGGCCTGAAAAAGGCATTCAGCGACTACGAGCAGAAGAACGAAAGCGCCTGGAGCAAATGACCGCACTTCGGGCCGGTTCACACCGGTTCTGACGGCAACTTTGGGGCGGATGAACACCATGCAAGACAAGAGCGACGGCGGCAAACGCAAGTTCATCGGCAGCGCCGGGACGACCGGGCTTGCCCTGATCGGCAGCCTGATGGTCCCGGCCATCGGCCCTGCGCTCGCGGCGGACAAGGACAAGCGCGGCGAGAAGAAAGAGGAAGTCACTCCGCCGGAAGATTTGATGCGCAAGCATGGAGTGCTCGATCGTGTTCTTCTGATCTACGAGGCGGGGCTGCGAAGATTCGCCAGCAAGGAGGATTTCGACCCGGCCTTCATCACCGACTCCGCCCGGATCGTGCGCAAGTTCATCGAGGATTATCACGAAAGGTCGGAGGAGGAGGACGTGTTCCCGCGCTTCAGGAAGGCCGGAAAGATGGTCGATCTCGTAAACACGCTGCTGGAACAGCATCAGGCGGGACGGCGCGTCACGGACGTTGTTTTGCAGCGTGCCCCAAACAGTCGCAAAGATGACGACGCACGGCGACAGACCGTAACTGCCATCCAGTCTTTCATCGCCATGTATCGCCCGCATGCCGCGCGCGAAGATACAGCCCTTTTCCCCAAGCTCAGAGACCTTGTGTCCTCGAACGAATATGACGCGATGGCGGAAGGGTTCGAGAAGAAAGAGCAGAAGCTGTTCGGGGAGGACGGCTTCGACAAGATGGTCGATCGGGTCGCGAAGCTGGAAAAGAGCATCGGCATCTACGATCTCGACCAGTTCACCCCGCATTGAGCGCGCTCTTGTCTGCCTCACGGCAACGGCAGCATTCGAGTTCACGAACGCCTCATTGCAAGCGGAGCGCTTCGTGCCTGGCCTTCGAGTCCGGGAGTCGGGTTATTCGGCGAAAGCCTGCCGGGTATCGCGAACCCGGGCACTCTCGGCTGCGCTTCCCCCGGCTGGCGCGTGTCCGGCGCGGAACGGTGGCTGGAAGCGCTTGAGGCGCAGCGCGTTGCCGAGCACGAAAATGCTCGACAGCGCCATGGCGCCCGCAGCCAGCACCGGCGAGAGGAGAATGCCGTTCACCGGATAGAGCACACCCGCCGCCACCGGAATCAGCGCCGCGTTGTAGGCAAAGGCCCAGAACAGGTTCTGTCGGATATTGCCGATCGTTGTCCTCGACAGCGCGATGGCGTTGGGTATGCCGCCCAGATCGCCTGATATCAGTACGACGTCCGCGGCTTCGATCGCGATATCGGTGCCCGTGCCGATGGCAAGGCCCACGTCTGCTTCGGCAAGTGCCGGGGCATCATTGATTCCATCGCCGACATAGGCAACGCACCCATGCTCTGCCTTCAGGCGCTTGACAGCTTCGACCTTCCCGCCGGGCAGCACTTCAGCCACCACATCGTCGATCCCCAGCTGGCGGGCGATTGCCTCGCCCGTGCGCCGGTTGTCACCGGTGATCATCGCGACCTTCAGGCCGAGTTCGTGAAGCGCGCGGATTGCTGCCGGCGTGGTCTCCTTGATCGGATCGGCGACCGCGATGATCGCGGCAAGCTTGCCGTCGAGGGCCGCATAGAGAGGGCTCTTACCCTCGTCGCCCAGGCGCCGGGCATCGTCGGCGAAGACGGCCACGTCGAGGCCCAGCTTCTCCATGAAACGGTCCGCGCCGATCTCGACCCTTGTCGCGCCGGTATTGGCGCGTACACCGAAGCCGGTGACCGATTCGAAATCATCCAGGGCACCGATTGCTAGATTCTCCGCTGCGGCCGCGGCGACGATGGCGCGGGCGATCGGATGTTCGGAACTGTTCTCGACGGCGGCGACCTTGGCCAGGACCTCGCCCCGCTCATACCCTTCGCCGAGAATCAGGTCGGTCAGCTCGGGCTTGCCCCGGGTCAGCGTGCCCGTCTTGTCGAGTGCGACGACCCGGGCGTCCTTCAGCAGTTGGAGTGCCTCGCCCTTGCGGAACAGCACGCCCATCTCCGCAGCCCGCCCCGTTCCGACGACGATCGACGTCGGCGTCGCGAGTCCCATGGCGCATGGGCAGGCGATGATCAGCACCGCCACGGCATTGACCAGCGCCAAGGTGAGCGCCGGGGACGGACCGAAGACCAGCCAGACGACGAAAGTCAGCGCTGCCGCTGCCATCACCGCCGGAACGAACCACATCGTCACGCGGTCGACCGTTGCCTGTATCGGCAGCTTGGATCCCTGGGCTTGCTCGACCATCCGGATGATCTGCGACAGCACCGTGTCGCCGCCCACCTTCGTGGCGCGCACGCTCAGTGCACCGTTCTGATTGATCGTACCGCCGACCGCTTCCGATCCGCTCTTCTTTTGGACAGGGACCGGCTCGCCGGTGATCATGGATTCGTCGACGAAGCTCGACCCCCGGATGACCTCGCCGTCGACCGGTAGACGCTCGCCAGGTCGGACCTCGACAATATCGCCGACACCTACCTCATCGATCGAAACCTCGACCGTGCTGCCGTCGCGAACGACCCGTGCGGTCCGGGGCTGAAGTCCGACCAGGCGTTTGATCGCTTCTGAAGTGCGGCCTTTTGCGCCGGCCTCGAGGTAACGCCCGAGCAGGATC
>CAJDTU010000014.1_pt1 | contig 74371 bp, 68 predicted proteins | sample 7389901 | NCBI WGS metagenome assembly CAJDTU01 (sample SAMEA7055649, study PRJEB34461) | soil metagenome | biome: terrestrial ecosystem; feature: Peninsula; material: soil | place: Antarctica | collected 2016
ACACGAGTTTCGCGCCAATCGCCCGCAAACCCGCATAAACACTGGGCCTCAACCCGGGAAACGGCGGTTTGTAGCGTCAAACTGTCGAACTCGGGGGCGCCGGTGTCGCGCCTCCCATGAAGCGGGCAACGAACGGCGAGCAGAAGGTCACCCTCAGCAGCTTCGAGCGACATTGCAGGGCTCCCAGAGGCTGACGGAGGGCTGGTGGACGGCCCTCACTCCCCCATGACTTTCCCGAAGCGCACCCATGAGGTGCCGTCGAACCTGACCAGTTGCTCCGCTTCGATGGGCGCGTAGTCGGTCGCGCTGGTGTTGATCCTGATCCCGGGAATGATCACGGTCGGCGTGAAGTCCTTCAGGCTCGCCGCCTGCTTCATGATGTTTTCGCGGGTCAGGTTGTCACCGGCCTGCTGCAGCACCTGAACCATGGTCTGGGCGCAGGCGTAGCCAAAGATATTGTTCGCATCTTTCAGGTCACCGTCCGGGTTGTACTTCTTCATCCACTCGGTCCAATCCTTGAGCGCCTGGGTCTTCCCCCATTCCGGATCGAGCGAATCCATCAGGTACGCCGACGAGATGACGCCGACCGCCTTCTCCAGGCCTGCCGGAACCAGCACCGCGCCGATGCTGGCCGACACGTTGGTCACGTACTGAAGCGGCTTCCAGCCGATGTCGTAGGCCTTGCGCATTGCCTGCGCGGCGAACTTCGGGGTCGCGATGTTCATGAACGTATCCGCGCCCGAGCCCTGTAGGGTCACGATTTGCGAGTCGACGGTCGGATCGCTGACCTCGTAGGAGACCTCTTTCACGATCATCGATGTGGCCTTGCCGCCCAGCCCCTCCTTGATGCCGTGGACATAGTCGAGCCCGAAGTCGTCGTTCTGATAAAGGATTGCAATCTTCGCGCCGGGCTTCTTCTCGAGGATGTGCTGCGCGTAGATCTTGCCCTCGGTGAAGTAACTCGGCTGCCAACCCATCGTCCAGTGAAAATGCTTCGGGTCGTTCCATTTGGCCGCCCCGGTGGCCACGAACAGTTGCGGCACCTTCCTGGCATTCATGTATTTCTGGATCGCGGTATTCGATGGGGTTCCGAGCGGCCCGAACAACAGGAGCACCTGATCCTGCTCGACCAGTCGACGAGCCTGCTCGACGGCCTTCGGCGGGCTGTAGCCGTCGTCCAGGCTGGTGAATTCGATCTGGCGCCCGTTCACTCCGCCCTTGTCGTTGATCATCGCAAAATAGGCGGCTTCGGCCTTGCCGATCGCGCCGTAGGCCGATGCCGGGCCGCTATACGGCATCGTCTGGCCGATCTTGATCGCGGTGTCGGAGGCTCCGGGGTCGTATTTCTTCTGGGCGTGCGCGGCCCCCGCGCTCAGCGACAGGGCTGCGACAGCAAGCGTGGCAAGCAGTAGCCTCATGGTGGTCCCCTTCGATTGGCCGAACCGGCGCGCCGGTTGCGATGCGCCGCGAGGCGGGCGCGCAGCAGCTTGACGCCACCGGCCACGCCGGTGGGTAACAGGTAGACGAAAGCGATCATGAACACGCCGTAGATCGCCCACGGCGCGGCCTTCGAAATCTGGTCGGCGATGTTCGGCACGAACTGGATGAAGATCGCGCCGTAGATCGCCCCCGAAATCGACGCGAGTCCTCCGATCACGATGCCGACCAGGAACAGGATCGACAGGAAATAGGAAAAGCTGTCTGGCGCCACGAATTGCACCGCGATCGCCCCCAGCGCGCCGGCAACGCCGGTGTACATGGCGGACACCCCGAAGCTCAGAGACTTGTAAAGCGCGTTGTTCACGCCCATTGCCTCGGCGGCCGTCGGCTGGTCGCGGATCGCCACGATCGCGCGCCCGATCCGACCGCGCAGCAGATTCCAGCCGAGCCAGAACATCACGATGGTCACGCCCAGGGTGAAGAAATAAAGCCATTGGTCGGGATCGAGCGGCAAACCAAACGGTGCATCGGGCTTGACCAGCACGATTCCCTGCACGCCGCCGGTCCAGGGCCGGAACGCCTTGTACTTGAGCAGTTGCGGAGTTGCCACGCCCAGGGCGAAAGTGGCGAGTGCCAGGTACATGCCCTCGAGGCGCAGCGCCGGCAGGCCGAACAGGAAACCAACGAGCAGGCAGACGGCGCCAGCGATCGGCACCGTCGCCCAGTAGGGCACGCCGGTCTGATCGAGCAGGACCGCCGCGACGTAGGCGCCGATCGCGTAGAAGGCGCCATGCCCCAGCGAGATCTGTCCGTTGTAGCCGGTGAGGATGTTCAGCCCGAGGAGCGCGATCGCATAGATCAGCACCATCGTAGACTGGAAAGTTCGGTAGTTGCTGACCATGAACGGCAGCGCGCAGGCGAGGGCGAGCAGCAGCGCAAGCGCGAGCAACGTACCGCTGCGGAGCGCGGAGGCAGCGGGCGCGGGTGTGTGGCTCATACACGGGTGACCTGGCGACGACCGAGCAGGCCCGAGGGTCGCACGATCAGCACAGCAACGATCAGCACCAGCGCCACGGTCAGCTTCAGTTCATTGCCGAACACGTAGGCGCCCAGCAGGTTCTCGAGCACGGAATGCCGCTCATCATGTTCGGGTCGAGGTAGACGATGGGCGCGACCATCATCCCGGCCACGGCGCCGATCGCGCTGGCCAGCCCCCAGCCGAGCGCAAGCATCCAGCCGACCCGGATGCCGACCAGCCGGCTCGATGCCGGGTTCTGGGCTGCAGCGCGCATCGCCAGGCCCAGCGGCGTGAAGCGAAAGAGGCCGTAGAGCAGCACCAGTACGATCAGCGTGACGCCGATCGCCCCGATCTCGTGCGCGGAGACCAGGGTCTGGCCGAACACCGGCCCGCTCGGGAACGGACTCGGAAACGCCTTGATCGTGTAGGTGAAGAGCCAGCCCGCGAGGCTGTTGAAAATCACCAGCAGGCCAATGAAGACGACGACGATCGCGAGCACCGAAGCGTTCTCGACCGGCCGGATGATCACCCGTTCGATGACTGCGCCGAGTGCGAATGCAAACACCAGCGTGAGCGCAAACGCGCCCCAGTACGGCACGCCCGAGTCGATCAGCAGCCACGCGATGTAGGTGCAGAACATCGCCATTTCGCCCTGGGCGAAGTTCACGAGGTGGGTCGCCTGGTAGATCATGACCAGGGCCAGCGCGAGGCTCGCGTAGATGCCGCCGGTTGCGAGCCCGGCGAACACCTGATGCAGGAAGCCTTCCATCAGTAGCCCAGGTAGGCGCGGCGCACCGCGTCGTTGCTGCGGATTTCTTCGGCGCTGCCGCCCAGCACGATGCGACCGGTCTCGATCAGGTAGGCGCGGTCGGCAAGATCGAGGGCCATGGTCGCGTTCTGTTCGACCAGCAGGATCGTGACTTCCTCCTCGTCGCGGATGCGGCGCATGATCTCGAAGATCTCGCGAACCACCAATGGCGCAAGGCCGAACGAGGGTTCGTCGAGCAGGAGCAGGCGCGGGCGCAGCATGAGCGCGCGGGAAATCGCGAGCATCTGCTGCTCGCCCCCGGACAGGGTGCCGGCCTGCTGACGGCGTCTTTCGCGAAGCCGTGGAAAGTACCGATAGACCCGTTCGAGATCGGCGGCGACACCACCGCGGTCGCGCCGAAGGTAGGCGCCGAGCCGAAGATTTTCCTCGGTCGTCAGTTCCAGGAACGTGCCGCGTCCGTCGGGCACGTGGGCGATACCCATGCGCACGATGTCTTCGGTCGCCTTGCCGTCGATGCGCCGGCCATCGAAACGCACCTCGCCCTCCACGCGAACCCCCATCGCGCACAGGGCGCGCAGCGTCGTGGTCTTGCCGGCGCCGTTGGAGCCGAGCAGCGCCGTCACCGTCTGCGGTTCCATCGACAGGTCGATGCCGTGCAGCACGCGGGTCGGGCCGTAGGCCGCGCGCAGATTGACCACTTCGAGCAGGGCGGGCATCAGGCGGCAGTGCCGAGATAGGCTTCGATCACTTCAGCGTTCTGACGCACCTCGTCGGGCGTGCCTTCGGCGATCTTGCGCCCGAAGCTGAGCGCCACGACCTTGTCGGAGACGCTCATCACGAGGCTCATGTGATGCTCGACCAGCAGCACCGTAACGCCGAGTCGGTCGCGAATTCCGGCGATCACGCCGGCGAGCGCGCCGATTTCCTCATGGTTCAGGCCGCAGGCCGGCTCGTCGAGCAGCAGAAGGCCGGGATCGGCGGCGAGCGCCCTGGCGAGTTCCACTCGTTTCTGGGTGCCGAACGGCAGATCGGCCACCCGCTGCCGGGCGACTTCGCCGAGCTCCAGCAACTCGATCAGCGCCTGAGCCCGCTTGGCCGCCGTCGATTCTTCGATGCGCACCCAGGGCGGGCGCAGCGCGTTGCTCAGAAACCCCGTGCGGGTACGACAATGAGTGCCGACCAGCACGTTGTCCAGTACGCTCATGGAGCGAAACATAGCCAGGTTCTGGAAGGTGCGGCCGATGCCGAGCGCGGCGATCCGGTGCCGAGGCAGACTTGCGAGGTCGGTGCCCATGAACAGGATTCGACCCGAATCGAACGGGTAAAGGCGCGAGAGGCAATTGAACAGGGTCGTTTTGCCGGCGCCGTTGGGGCCGATCAGCCCGCAGATCTGGCCGGGCGCCACAGCGAACGAGACGTCATCGAGTGCGACGATCCCGCCGAAGCGCACCGAGATGCCCTCGACCGCCAACAGCTTGCTCTTGTCTCCATTTGCGGCTGTCGCCATGGCGCTGCCTCTTCTTCGGGCGTGCACGCACCCGGTGCGGGCACGAGCGCTGATGCTACGCCGCCGACGAAGGGTTTGCCAAGGTGATCGATGCGCCCGGTAATTGATCCGCCCGCCCGGTTCAGGGAGCGAGCGCAGCCCTCATGATTCGCGCCGCCTGCACCATGTTCGCCAGTGCGGGCAACACTTCCTCCCAGGAGCGCGTTTTCAACCCGCAATCCGGGTTGACCCACAGCCGCTCGACCGGGATCACCGTGCTGGCGCGCTCGAGCAGGCGCACCATGGCCGCGGTGTCCGGCACCCGCGGCGAGTGAATGTCGTAGACGCCGGGGCCGATCTCGTTCGGATACCGAAAGGCGCCGAAACCGTCGAGCAGCTCCATTTTCGAGCGTGAAGTTTCGATCGTGATCACATCGGCATCGAGAGCGGCGATCGATGGCAGGATGTCGTTGAACTCCGAGTAACACATGTGCGTGTGGATCTGGGTCTCGTCGTGCACCGTGGCCGACGACAGCCTGAACGCATCGACCGCCCAGTCGAGGTAGGCGAGCCAGTCGCGCTTCTTCAAAGGCAGGCCTTCGCGAAAGGCCGGCTCGTCGATCTGGATGATGCGAATGCCGGCCTTTTCCAGATCGGCGACCTCATCCCGGATGGCGAGCGCGAGCTGAAAAGCGGTTTGCCTGCGCGGCTGGTCGTCGCGCACGAACGACCACTGCAGCATCGTGATCGGCCCGGTCAACATTCCCTTCATCCACTTGCCCGTGAGCGACTGCGCGTAGACGGTGGTGGCCACAGTCATCGGCTCGGGTCGATCGACGTCGCCATAGATGATCGGTGGCTTCACGCAGCGCGAGCCGTAGCTTTGTACCCAGCCGTGGCCGGTGAACACGAAGCCGCGCAGTTGCTCGCCGAAGTACTCGACCATGTCGTTGCGCTCGGGCTCACCGTGTACCAGCACATCGAGGCCAAGTTCCTCCTGCCGCTCGACCGCAAGCCTGATCTCCGCGCGCATCCGCTCCAGGTAGGACTGCGCGTCGAGTTCACCGCGTTTGTGTGCGGCGCGCGCCTGGCGGATCGTCGTGGTCTGCGGGAACGAGCCGATCGTGGTCGTCGGCAGCAGGGGCAGGGCGAGCGCCTTGCGCTGACTGGCGATCCGGACCTCGAACGGGCTTTCCCGCTCCATCATCGAGGGGCTCACCGCCGCCACCTTGTTGCGCACGGCCGGGCTGCGCACGCGAGTCGAGGCGCCTCGTGCAGCTTGCGCAGCATCGGAGGCGCGCAGCTCTTCTTCGACCGCCGCGCTGCCTTCGTCGAGCGCGCGCGACAGGGTGTGCAGTTCGCCGAGCTTTTCGGTGGCAAACGCGAGCCACTGCCTGATTTCGGAATCGAGTCCCGATTCCGCCTCGAGCGTGACCGGCACGTGCAGCAGCGAGCACGACGATGCGACCCACAGGCGCTCGCCGAGCGCGGCGTGGAGCGGCTCGAGTGTTTGCAGCGTGCGCCGCAAGTCGGTGCGCCAGACGTTGCGCCCGTCCACGACACCTGCCGAAAGAACGGCCTGCGCTGGCAGGGCAGCAGCCCACGCCGCGAGTTGTTGCGGCGCACGCGCCAGGTCGATATGAAAGCCTTGCACCGGTAGCGCGGCAATGCGCGGCGCGAGCGCGGCGGTGCTTTCGAAATAGCTCGCGAGCAGCACCTTGACGCCCTGCCGACCGAGCACTTCATACGCCTGTTCGCAGGCGGCGAGCCAGGGCTCCTCGGGCTCGAGGCACAGGAAGGGTTCGTCGATCTGCAACCATTCGATGCCCAGCGCGGCGAGCCTGCGCAAGATGCGCGCGTATGCTTCGACCAGCGCCGGCAGCAACTCGAGGCGTTCCAGCGCCGGGTCTTGCGTCTTGGCAAGCGCAAGATAGGTGACAGGCCCGATCAGCACCGGCTTGATCGAGTGATTCAGGCTGAGCGCCTCTTCGATCTCGTCGAAATACCAGTCCGTTCCACCATTGAATGAGGTCTGCCGGCTCAACTCCGGCACGAGATAGTGGTAGTTCGTATCGAACCACTTGGTCATCTCCATGGCGGGCTGGGCCTTGTTGCCACGCGCCAGCTCGAAATACCGGGCGAGGCTCAGTTGTCCGGGATCGAAGCCGAAGCGCTCGGGTAGCGCCCCCAGCAGCACGCTCTGGTTCAGCATCTGGTCATAGAAGGCGAAATCGCCCGCTGTGATCAGGTCCAGCCCGGCCTGGCGCTGCAGGTCCCAGTGGCGTTGGCGCAGTTCGGCGCCGACCGCTCGCACGCGGGCTTCGCCGGTGTCTCCGCGCCACAGCGATTCCACCGCGAACTTGAGTTCGCGCTGCACGCCGATGCGAGGAAAGCCGAGAATGTGAGCGCGTGCCATGTTGGTCGATTCCTGTTTGAATGGTGGTGCCAGAAGGGACAGGGCCGCAACGGCGAGGAGCGGGCAGGGTCGTGACGGTCCCTAACCGGGTGCGCCGAAACGCTGATGAAAATAAGGCGCTGCCTCCGGCGCGCCTTTATCGTGCGCGCTCAAGGTATTCATTACATATTGCTCGGCGCTCGGACAACTAGCACGATAGACCATGCGGCACAGGTCGTAGGCTGTCTTGCCTGGCCAGGCCATCGGCAGCAATTCGAGCGGCAGTTGCGGGTCGTGCAACTGAGTGCGCCGGTATTCGTGGATGAGCAGCGTGCGGATCACGAATGCATGTTGCGGATCGATGGCATCCCCTGCCTCGAGCAGCCTGGGGATTCGGCCAAAGTGGCCGAGCAGCCGATCATAATCCGCAATGACCCCTGTCAGGTCCCAGCATTGCTCGATCAGTCCGTTCAAGGGTCGCGCACCGCTGACGATATCGGCCTCGGTGGCAGTGCAGACGAAGGCGTTTCCCTTCGCGCCTACTCGCTCCAGCGTTTCTTCGAGGGCTTTCGCGTCAGGGCTGGGGTGTCCGAATACCAGGGGCGCGATCGTGCCAAACCCCTGCCAGAGCAACTCCTTGCGCAACTCGGCGCGTCGGTCTGCCGCGACCGTGCCCGGGGTGGCGAACAGCAGGGTCCATTTCCTGTCCCACTCGCGAGACACCGGTGCGTAGACTTGCTGGTAGGCGCGCTGGAAACGCATTGCGGTCCTCGAGTTCAAGGCATATCGGCTGCGTCGGCCTTCGCGTTGCGCCCCTAGCCAGCCTTCTTCGGCCAACCGGAACACGCTCGTGCGCACCAGTCGTTCGCTGATCCGGAACGGGGCGAGCAGGTCGATCAGGCTTCCCAGCCAGACCTGGCCGCCGTGAGGCGCAATGACATCGCCGAACAGGGTCATGATCAGCGACTTCGCGCGTGGCGGATTGTCGGCGAGGTAACGCGCGATCCATTTCTCGAGAGCCGGGCCTGTCGTGATGGACATGTTGCGAAGTTGACGCCTAGATCCCGAGATACGCCTGTTTCACCCGCTCATTGTGCAGCAATTCGTTGCCCGGCCCGCTCAGAGTGATGCTGCCGGTTTCCATTACGTATCCGACATCGGCAATGGAAAGTGCGGCATGAGCGTTCTGTTCGACCAGCAGGATCGCGATCCCGTCCGCCTTCAGGTCCTTCACGATGCGAAAGACCTCATCGACCAGCAGCGGTGCAAGTCCCATGCTCGGTTCATCGAGCAGGAGAAGCCTGGGCCGGCCCATGAGTGCGCGCGCCATCGCGAGCATTTGCTGCTGGCCGCCCGACAAGGTGCCGGCGGGCAACTGGCGCTTTTCCCTGAGAATCGGGAACAACTGGTACATCCTTTCAATGTCGGCGGAGATGTCGCCTTTCGGACGGGTGAACGCGCCCAGGTGCAGATTATCGTCAATCGACAGCGGGCCAAACACTTGCCGGCCCTCCGGCACTTGGCAAATTCCGGCACGTACCCGCTTGTCCGGGCTCATGTGGGTGATTTCCTTCGACTGCAGTCGGATGCTGCCGCCGCTGGCCGGTTGCACCCCCGAGATCGTGCGCAGCAAGGTGGTCTTGCCCGCGCCATTCGCACCGACCAGCGCAACGAGTTGGCCGTCGGCCACCTCGATGTCGACCCCATGCAGGGCCTGGATGCGGCCGTAATGGCTGGTCAGCGCCTTGATTTCGAGCACCGCTGGTGGTGCGGTGGACTGCGTCGGGGTGGCGACCGCTGCGGGGTTGGTCCTGGCGGCGGCGCCACCGAGGCCGATCGGATCCGGTGCCAGCGCGACGATGCGCGCGCGCAAGGCGGCGAATTCGGCGCGCGCGTTGACCCCGAACAGAGGGTCATCGTTATCCAGAAAGGCGGTGTCGATCTCCTGCCAGTCGGCTCCGGTGAGCGTGCGCCTGGCCAACGGCATCACGGTCGCTTCTTCGAGCCGGATATGTGAGCGCAGGTCCCCGGTGTACTGGTGCAGTTTCTCGAAGAATGCGCTCCGGGGCTCGACATCGCCCTGTGCGACGCGCTCGGCCAGGGCCTGCAGCGCGGCCAGTTGCGCGGGGCCTTCCCGGTGCTCAGCCTGCAACTGCTCGATATCAGCCGCGGCTTGCGGGCTTCTTGCCCTGAGCAGGCGGAAGAGGCATTCATCCTCTTTCGGATGGTGCATGCGGTCGGTGTAGGAGTTCAAATAGGCGAGCATCAATCCAACGACTTGCGCCTCGGCGCTCGAGCCGCTGAGCTCCATGTCCTGGCCTATCGTGTCGAGCGCCGTGGTCAGCCGCCACATTCCCCGGTGTTCGGCGCGGATGATATCGAGAGCCTCCATGGTCTTCCTCAGGCCGAAGCGCCGAGATAGGCGGCAATCACATGGGGATTGGCGCGCACTTCTGCGAGCGTGCCTTCGGCAGGCTTCTTGCCGTAGTCGAGCACCGGGACATGGTGCGATAGATTCATCACCCGCTTCATGTCGTGTTCCACGAGCACCACCGTAACGCCCGACGCAGCAACCTCGAGGATCAGGGCTTCGATCTCGCCCGTCTCGGTGTGGTTCAGCCCTGCAGCGGCTTCGTCGAGGAGCAACATCACTGCGCGCCCTTGGGTCGCTTGTCGATGACGCGGCGCGCCTTGCCGGTCAGGGTGCGTTCGATCGTCTCGGAAGCCATCACGCGCACGCGGGTGCTTACGCCGACATGAGTCTTGATCTGATGCTGCAGTTCGCGGCACAGGGTTTCGGTTTCCACCTCGGAGAGCTTGCCGGAAGATTCCGGGCGCAGTTCAGCCAGTACATCGAGCCTGTCGAGGTGACCTTCGCGGGTCACGACGAGCTGGTATTGCGGAGCGAGCCCGCTCTGCTTGAGGATGAGTTCCTCGATTTGCGAGGGGAATACGTTCACGCCGCGGATGATCAGCATGTCGTCGGAACGGCCGGTGATCTTGTCGATACGGCGCATCGAGCGAGCGGTCGGCGGCAGCAGGCGCGTGATATCGCGCGTGCGGTAGCGCACGATCGGCAGTGCTTCCTTCGTGAGCGAGGTGAAGACGAGCTCGCCCTTTTCACCGTCGGCGAGCGTTTCACCCGTATCCGGGTCGATGATTTCAGGATAGAAGTGGTCTTCCCAGACCACCGGGCCATCCTTGCTTTCGATGCATTCGCTCGCAACGCCGGGGCCCATCACCTCGGTGAGGCCATAGATGTCGACGGCGTCGATGCCGGCCCGGGCTTCTATTTCCTCTCGCATGGCGCCCGTCCAGGGCTCGGCGCCGAAGATGCCGATCCGCAGTGAGCTTTGCGCCGCGTCGAGGCCCTGGCGCTGGAATTCTTCGATGATGTTGAGCATGTAGGACGGCGTCACCATGATGATGTCCGGCCGGAGATCCTGGATCAGTTGCACCTGCTTTTCAGTCTGGCCGCCGGACATCGGAATCACGGTGCAGCCGAGGCGCTCTGCGCCGTAGTGCGCCCCCAGCCCACCGGTGAACAGGCCGTAGCCATATGCGACGTGCACGATGTCGCCGGCGCGCCCGCCCGCGGCACGAATCGAGCGCGCGACCAGAGCAGCCCAGGTGTCGATATCGTTTTGCGTGTAGCCGACGACGGTGGGCTTGCCGGTTGTGCCGCTGGATGCGTGGATGCGTATCACCTTCTCGCGCGGCACCGCGAACAAGCCGAACGGGTAGTTGTCGCGAAAGTCTTTCTTGTTCGTGAACGGGAGGCTGGAGAGGTCGGACAGGCTCTTGAAGTCCTCGGGATGCAGGCCGGCGGCGTCGAACGAGTCACGATAGAACGGCACATGTTCATAGGCGTGCCGCAGCGTCCATTTCAGGCGCTGCAATTGCAGCGCCCGCAACTCGTCCTGGCTGGCAAGTTCGATCGGCTCCAGCTCCGTGGGGCTTGGCTTTCGGTATTTCACAAACGTCTCCTTTGATTCACGTTCTGCCTGGTGGCCGCGATATCGCAGACTCGGTGCGACCAGTGCGTGATCGTTCCATTGATCAGAGGTTCAGCCGGCTTGCCGCCGGCGTCTCCGGGGGCTGTTGCGGAAAATATCGCTCGGTATGGATCAGGGAGTCCTGAGCACCCAGGCGTCTTGCCACCAGCTTGCAGCTTTCCACGAATTCCGGTGTGCCGGCGATGAATACGCTGTAGCCGGACAGGTCGGGAAAGTGCTCCGGCAAGATATCCGGAATGCGTCCGCTCAGCATGCCTTCGCGCTTTTCACCGGTCAGCGTCGGCATGAACTTGAAGCGCCGGTGCTTGGCCTGCAGGAAGGCCATCAGGCCCCTGTCGTAAACATCCTGCTCGGTGCGCGCGGAAAACATGAGCCTGACCGGCTTCTTGAAGCCGCGCCGCAGGGCGGCTTCGGTCAGCGAGAGTATCGGAGCGAGGCCCGAGCCCGCCGCCAGGCACAGGACCGACGTTTCCACCGACGGGTCGCCGATGAAGGTGCCATAGGGACCGGCCAACTTGACCATGTCGGCGATTTGCACCTTGTCATGCAGCCAGCGGCTGGTTGCCCCGTTCACGTCGCGCGAGACATGCAGCAGGATCTCTCCATCGGAGCGTGGTGCACCGGCGATCGAGTAGCAACGCGGCGGCGCGCCTTCCGACGCATCGCCCAGCATCACGTACTGGCCGGGCCAGTAACGCACCGCGTTGCCCAGCGGGCGCAGGTGAAACTCGACAATGCGCGGCGTGCGTTCGATCTTCTCCGTAACCACATGCAGCATGTTCTCGCGTGGCGGGAAAAGTTTCGGCTTGGCGTCTTCGGTGCCCCATTCGATGACCAGTTCTTCCGACAGGGGCTTGGCCATGCACATCAGGCCGAAGCCTTGCGAGCGCTCTTCGGGCGAGAGCGCCATATCGAGCACGATCCCCTGGTCGAACTCTCCCTGCAAGACCTTGACCTTGCATTCGCCGCAAGCACCGGCACGACAATTGTTCGGCAGCGCGTAGCCGGCCTTTTCAACCGATTCGAGAACGGTATCGCCCGGCTGGCAAACGATTTCATGGCCAGACGGATGCAACTTGACTCGGCTCATTTGTCGCCGTCCTTAACAAGTTCACGGTGATTGCGGCGCTGGGCGGACGCGTCTCGACATCCGGTCGCGCCTACCCATGCGCGCCGGCAGGATCAGAACACCGGGATGATGTCCTTCATGTCGATGTCGGTCACTTCCTGACCGGAGATTCCCACTTCGGGGATTGCGGGGAAGGGGATGCCGTATTTGTCGAGCACGCCTTTAAGGTTCAGCATCGCGGCCTTCCAGTTCTCCTTTTTCTTTTCGTACTCGGGAATATGGAAGCCAGCGTCACGTGCCACGGCTTCGCCCTTGCGCTGTACCTCGATGAAGTCCGCCGGCAGGTCCCAGAAATCAGTCGGCGGCTCGAAGAGCACGGCCGACAGGAACAGGTAGCCGGCACGCACCTGCTTGGTGATGATCGCGTGGTTTTCGGTCTTCAGTTCCGGGTAGTCGCGTTCCATCAGCGCCAGGCAGATCGCCATGTGCCGGCCCTCGTCGCGGCCGATGTTGCGAAACGCTTCCTTGAACACCGGCTCGGTGCAACCCGCCGCCATCTGGTGAAAGATCGTCGCGGCGGCGATTTCGCCCATCAGGAACGAGCTGAACAGCACCGCCAGGCTGTACTTTGGCACCGCGGCCTTGTAGCCGTTCCAGTAGCGCCCGCCGTTGTAGTACAACCAGGCGGTGTTGCGCTTGAGTTGTTTGCCCAGATCCGTTTTCGGTTCGTAGGTGAGCGGGTCGGGATGCTCGAGCAGTTTGGTGATCGCGAGCCCGCACATCTGCTCGTGGTTCTGCTCGTCGCGCGTCACCGAGAAAAAGCAGCGGCGAACCGCATCTTCCTCGTGTGATTCGTAGGTCTTGACCAGCGCCTCGGCAAAAACCGGCGGCGCGGACGCGTCGAATACCGACAACAGGGTCCACCAGTAGGCGATCGCCTCGCGCTCTTCCCAACTGTAGTCCGAGACGTCGAAGGTGTCCCAGGGCAGGTTCTGCGGGTTCCACGCTTCCCGCAGGGAAGACGTCCAGATCTCTTCGAGCTTTGCGGTTTCGCGGCGCCATGACAGCGGGTACACGTTCGGCTGCGGTGTCGCAGGCGGGTAGTCCATCGTATGGGCGAGCTTTTCGTCGTGACTCATGCTGTGTCTCCTTGGGGAATGAGAGGCCGGCCTCGAACTCGCCAGGTGCTGGAAAAGTTCTCGGCGCTGCAGTGGACGCGGGTATCGTGATACCAGTTCAGACGTACGTCAACGTTCATGTATCGTTTTCCAAAACCGGTCAGGGATTTACCCTGCCTGCCCTAGCGCAAGAATTCGTCCAGCTCCGCGCCGCGCCGGCCCAGGAGATCTTCAACCGCCGCGTCGGCATACGCAATGAGCGCGCCGGTCATCGACGCATCGACCACATCCAGATCGCCCAGCGGTTTTTGATCGAGGCCCGGGACCTGATTGATGCGCAGGTAGCGGGCGCCGAGTTGCGCTTCGCATTGCCGGATGACGAGTCTTTCCTGGGCAGATATAGATAGCAACAGTGCCGCCAGGGGCCACCTGAATCCCCACCTGGGGATGTTCCCGGGCATGCCGCCGCTGCTCGTGCCAACGGTGCCGATGCTCAGGACCCGGATGTTCTCGGGCGCGGCGCCAAGGTGGCGGATTGCCTCGGCAATCGCAAGGGCGTCGGGCGCGTTGGCACACAGGCCGCCATCGAGATGGGGGTCGCCGCTCAGCAGGTGTGGCGGGAAGTGGCCGGGGGCGGCGGTCGTGGCGAGTGCTGCATCCATGAGCGTGACGGAGTCGGCGAGCGCGGGTGCGAGGCCGCGTGACCTGAGCAGGCGCAACTCACCGCGCACCCAGCTCATGGTGGGGATCAGAAGAGGGCGGTCGATGCTGTCGAGCCGGGCCCCGGCAGCCAGCGGGCCGATGCAGGCGACCACCGCATCGGCCAGGTCTCGGGGATCATAGGGCGCCGGCATGGCCTTGCGAAGGCTTCGCCAGCGCAGCCTCGGAAAGAGGCGCGGCGCCGAGTCGATCAGCGCGTCCTGCAGATGCCGGGCGGATTTTCCCACGGCCAGGCCGCCGGCCATAAGCCCTCCCACGGAGGTGCCCGCAAGCAGATCGAACATGCCTTCGATCGACTTGTCGTCGAGGAGCCGGCGCTCGATCTGGGCGAGGACTCGCGCGGCGAACAGGCCGCGGTAGCCGCCGCCGGAGAGGCAAAGGATGCGTACCGGGCGACGGCTCGGTGCAAATCGACCCTCCGGGACGTGATGCTGGCTCTGCAAGGGGACCCTTGGTGTCGCGTGCCTACTTGAGCGAGACGATTTCCATGCCGAGTTGGCGCAGCGCCTGATGGTAGGGCTGTTCGAGCTCGACCAGCGTCAGCCCGAAACACTTTGCGGTTGCGATGACCAGCCGGGTGTCTTGCGATACGACGATGTCGGCGCCCGACTGCGCATCGCGCGCGGTGAGCGGGTGGCGCCTGAGCGGAATCCACTCTTCGACGACGTTGTCGGTCACCGGGATGGTCGGTACGCCGAGCCGCTCGAGCTCGGCGATCCGGGTGCGCAGACCCCGTTCCCAGCCCTGCAGCCGTGCGAGGTCTGCGGCGAGCTCGTACCTGACGACTTCGAAGGCCATGCCGACTGCGATCACGCTCAGTTTGCAGTCCTGAAGCCGGATCGTCTCGCCCCAGGCCTTCGCGGGGGTGGCGCCGAAGGCGCTCAGTTCGAGGAGCGCATCGGTGCCCAGGAGATAACGATTCGCCATCGGCACCGAGGCTCACGCCCGCAAGCGGTGCTGAGCCAGCGATTCCGGCATCTGTCCGGCTCGCAATGGCGAATCGCTCTCGGGGGCGCAGGGCAGTCCGTCGAGCGCATCAGTGAGAGTTGCCTGCGATTGCGAAGCCTCGAGCAGTTGCAGGAGCTGCTCCTCGCTCATCACGAAAAAACGAAACCGGCCCTGGGTGATCAGCTGCGGCTGGCCGTCTTTCACGCGCTGCAGGGTGTCGGCGTAGCTGGCCTTGAACTTCGAGATCGGCAGCGCTTCTTCGGGTAACTCGAAGCCGGCCCGCGCAAGCAGGCCCGGCAGCTCGGCCATCCGGTGGGCCAGTGATCCGGGGGCGTCGGCTGCCGACCGACCCACGCCGCCGATCGACATCCTTGTCCAGCGCACGGAGGCAGGCTCCGACGGGTGCGGAACGCGCGTGGCGTAACTGGAGACGTGCTTCATTTCGAAAACCTCGGCTCAGGTCATGATGACCACAATATTAGGACAACTTGTCCAGGTCGGCAAGTTCTCGAAGATCACGCGTTTGCGAAATGCAAGCTGGCGACATGCATCACGGGCGGCCTGGAATTGCAAGGCGATGCGATCGGCGCGCCGTTTCCCCCACAGTCGGCCTTGTCGGACGAAGGCATTGTGGAGGTCAGGCGCGCGCTCGCTGCGGTCGGCGCGCTCGATCGGGCCGCCAGCGAAACGAGCATGCAGCGCGCTTGATCAGCGGGGTTGCGATGGCTTACGAGAGGGGGCCTGTTGCGGCTCCGCCGGGCGCATCCACCACGAGGCGAACGCGGTCGACGCGCATATCGCCGCCAGTACCAGGAAGGTCTCGCTGAAGGCGCTCACCGGATCACTGCTATGCGCCTGCAATCGCCATTCCAGCAGCGTGCCGACCATGCCTACGCCGACCGCGCCGCCGAGTTGCCGGAAAAACGATGACATGCTCGCCGCCTGCGGCATGTGGCCCGTCGGCAGGCCGCGCACCGAGCCGATCGTGAGCGATGGCATGATGAGGCCGAGCCCGATGCGTCCGAGGACCACCAGCAGGATGATGGTCATGTACGCCGTTGCCGCCACGACGCCGCCCATCAGGGCGAGCGACAGCCCCAGGATCAGCACACCGACCGTGACCAGCCAGGCGGCAGGCATCCTGTCTGCAAGCCGGCCGGCGATCGGTATCGTTGCGGCCAGCACGAGCCCGGCAGGCAGCAGCACCAGGCCTGCCGCGCTGGGCGTATACCCGAGCGCAAGTTGCAGGAAGATCGGCAGCAGATAGGTGGAGCCGAAAAGGCCGAGCCCGTAGCCAAAGGAAACGATCGAGCCCATGGTGAACTGGCGATAGCGCACGAGCCCGATCTCGAGCAATGGATTGGTTCGTCGCAACTGCCACCACACGAAAATCGCAGTAAACGGCACGGCGCCCGCCAGCATCGCCAGCCCGAGGCCGGCGCCGCCTGCGTGCAGTCCGACCACGCCGTTGAGCAAAAGCAGCGTTGCCGCCGACAGCAGCGCCAGGCCAATCCAGTCGAATCGTCGGTCCGGCATGGCGAACTGCGACTGCCACGGCAGGTAGCGGTGCGCCATGCCCAGCGCGATCAGGCAAAACGGCACAACGAAGAAAAAAATCGCCCGCCAGCTGAACGCTTCGATGAGCAGACCACCGACGGTCGGCCCGAGCGCCGGGGCCAGCACGACGCCGAAGCCGAAAAGGCCCATTGCGCGACCCTGTTCGTGGGTGCCGAAGGCGCGCAGGATGATGATCGACGGGATCGGTTGCAAGGCGCCCGCAGCGAGGCCCTGGAGCACGCGCGCGCCAATCATCACCTCGAAGGTGGGGCTGAACCCGCCGATCAGGCCCCCCACCATGAGCAACACCACGCCCCCGGTATAGGTGCCGCGCAGGCCGAATCGCTGCAGCAGCGACGGGGTCAGCGACAGCGCCAGGGTCATCGGCACCATGAAGCCGGTGGCCACCCACTGCGCGCGGTCCTGCCCGACCGCAAACGCCTTGCTGATATCGGGCACCGCCACGTTCACGATCGTGGAGGAAACGATCGCCGCCATCATGGCGACCATCACCGTGATCAGGACCCGCCAGCGATAGCGGTCGCCGTAGCGGGCGGTGAAGTCGGCGGTTGTCTGCACCAATTCAGGCCCCCGAGCGGGCGATCAACCAGACGCCGACGCCGATCAGCGCGATGCCGAGCCATCCGTTTGTGCCGAGCGTCTCGCCGAGCCAGTAGCGGGCGATCAGCGCGTTGATCACATAGCCGATCGAGAGCATGGGATACGCGATCGTGACCGGCACCCGGGTGAGCGCGGCGATCCACACGACGAGGCTCACGCCGTAGCAGGCGAAGCCGAGCAGGAACGGCCAGTCGGTGAGGACGCGCTGCACGATCGGCCAGGCCTGGTCGAGAGCGAAGCCGATCGGCCCCATGCGGTTGGTGCCCGCCTTCAGAAGCGACTGGGCGAGCGCGTTCAGTACGACGCCGGTCAGGATCAGCGAGAAGCTCAGTACATTCATGATATGGCACCCATGATAACGGGCGACGCAAGCTCGCCGGCAGCGAGCTGGGCTGCTAGACTGGTTGCTCCATGACCAGCACCGTGCGCCAGGGTTTGACGGCAATGAGCGTCAGCGCGCTGGGGGTGGTGTTCGGCGATATCAGCACGAGTCCTCTGTATGCGTTCAAGGAGGCGTTCAGCTCCGAGCACGGGTTGCCGCTTACGGCCGTGAATGTGTACTCGGTGCTGTCGATGATCTTCTGGGCTGTCACGGCGATCGTGTCGCTGAAGTACGTGACCGTCATGCTGCGTTTCGACAACCGCGGCGAGGGCGGCGTGCTGGCGCTGCTGTCGTGGTGCATCCAGGAGTTGCACAATCGGCCGCGGCTGGTGTGGTGGGTGACCATCATCGGCGCCTTTTCCGTGTCGCTTTTCTATGGCGACGCCGTGATTACGCCGGCGATTTCCGTGCTGTCGGCCATTGAAGGCCTGGCCGTGGCTGCGCCGGCGCTCCATCACTTGGTGCTGCCGCTGGCGCTCGCGCTCATCATCGGCCTGTTCCTGATCCAGCGGCACGGAACGGCGGCGGTCGGCGCTTTCTTCGGGCCGGTCATGTTTGTCTGGTTGTGCGCACTCGGGGCGCTGGGCGCGCTGAGCATCCTGCAGACCCCCAGCGTGCTGCTGGCCCTGGACCCGCGCTTCGCCATCGGGTTCATCGTGGAGCACCCCGGGATGGCGTTCATCGCAGCCAGCGCCGTTTTTCTGTGCATGACGGGCGCCGAGGCCTTGTACGCTGACATGGGGCACTTCGGGCCGCGTCCGATCAGGCTTGCCTGGTTCGCACTCGTGCTGCCGGCGCTCACCCTCAATTACTTCGGCCAGGGCGCGCTGCTGCTGCGTGATCCGAGTGCGATCAGGAATCCGTTCTACCTGCTTGCGCCCGACGCGCTGCTGCTGCCGATGGTCGGCCTGGCGGCCATGGCGACCGTGATTGCATCGCAGGCGGTGATCTCCGGCGCCTTCTCGGCCACGCAACTGGCTTCGCGGCTCAACTTCCTGCCACGCCTGAAGGTTCTGCACACCTCCGAGACCGCTTCCGGGCAAATCTACATTCCCCTGGTGAACTGGCTCCTGATGGTGCTGGTGGTGGCGTTGGCCCTGGCGTTTCGCGACTCCGCCTCGCTGGCGGCCGCCTACGGCATCGCCGTTTCGGGCGACCTGCTGCTCACCAGCGTACTGATGATCATCACCCTGCCGCTGCTGGGCTCGCCGCGCTTGCGCTGGCTGGCGCTCGCATTCGTCGGCTTTGCGGTGCTGGAATTCGGCTTCTTTGCTGCCAACGCTCCGAAGATTCCGGATGGCGGCTGGGTGCCGCTCGCGCTGGCCGTGGCGGTTTTCACCGTATTGACGACCTGGCGGCGCGGCATCGAGATCATGCGCACGAAAAAGGGCGCCGGACCGAAGGCGGTACTCGATGGACTGGCGATCGACCTCTCGGGCATCGTGCGGGTGCCGGGAGTTGCCGTGTTCTTTTCGGCCTCGCGCGCCGGTTGTCCGAGCGCCTTCCTGCATAACCTGAAGCACAACCGGATCGTTCACGAGAACACGATCTTTCTGACCGTCGAATACGACGAGACGCCGCGGGTGCGCGACGACGAACGCGTCGAGCTCATGCGCGGCGCCAACGGAATCGCAAGGGTCATCACGCATATCGGTTATCGGGAAACGCCCAACGTGCTGGCTATCCTGCGCCTGGCTGCGCGCAAGGGGCTGAGCTACGACGAGGACGACCTGTCGTTTTTCACGAGCAAGCCCACGATTGCGTCGGTGAGCCGGCGGGGGTTATTCAGCTGGCGGCGTTCGTTCTTCGGCTGGATGTTGCAGAACAGCACCAGCGTGGCGGACTACTTCCGGCTGCCGCCGAACCGGGTCATCGAGCTCGGCGCCCAGGTTGCCATCTGAGGTCGCGATCCGGATCTTTTCGCGGCTCAAGCGCCACCCGGTTCGAGCGCCTGGCCCAGATCCTCGAGCAGGTCTTCGGGCGCCTCGATGCCGCAGGCGAGCCGCACGAGATTTGGCACCACCCCGGCGGCGGCCATCTGTTGGTCATCGAGGGTGCCAGCCCACATGGCGGCAGCGTGAACGGCGAGCGACTCGATACCGCCCAGGCTCACAGCATTGGTGAACAGCCGCAGGCGCGAGACGAAGCGCGCGGCCGGCTCGTAGCCGCCCTTGATCCGCACCGCCAGCACGCCGCCAAAGCCGCTCATCTGCTCGCGCGCGAGCGCGTGCTGAGGGTGTGATTCCAGACCGGGGTAGTGGACGGCTTCGACCATCGGATGGCTTTCGAGAAAACGCGCGACCGCCATCGCGTTCTCGTTGGCACGCGCCACACGCAGGGGCAGGGTACGCATACCGCGCAGCAGCAGCCAGGCGTCGAAGGCGCCCAGCGTGGCGCCGAGCACGATCGCGGCATCCCAGACCCGTTCGACCAGTTCGGCGCTGCCCACCACCGCTCCTGCCACCAGATCGTGGTGGCCGCCCAGGTATTTGGTGGCGCTGTGCACCACCAGGTCGATGCCGGCTGCGAGCGGCTGCTGGTTGATCGGACTGGCGAAGGTGTTGTCGGCCACGCTGATCGCGCCGGCGGCGCGCGCGGCCTGCGCCACCGCGCGCAGGTCGGTCAGCGCCATGGTGGGATTCACGGGCGTCTCGACCATCACCAGGCGGGCGCCGTCGCCGATCGCAGCGACCAGGGCAGCGGTGTCGGTCTGCTCGACTGTGCGCGTGCGCACGCCGAAGCGCGGCAGCATTTCGGTGAAGAGCCGGGTGGTGCCCATGTAGTGGCTGCTCTGGCAGACCGCCAGATCGCCGGCTTTGAGCAGTCCTACCGCCACGGCGCTGATCGCGCCCATGCCGCTGGCGGTCAACAAGGCCGTTTCGCCGCCCTCCAGAGCTGCGATCAGGTGCGCGGTGCGCGCGTGGGTCGGGTTGCCGTAGCGCGTGTAAAAGCGCGGATGGCGGGGCTGGCTGGCCATCTCGGCAAATTCGGCGGGACCGCGCGCGGCCCAGGTGACCGAGGTCTGGATCGGCGGCGCCAGCGAGTTGTCGGCGGAGAGATGACGGTCGGCATGCACGAGCAGGGTACCGGGACGCTGCCGCAAGGAGGGGTGATCGGTCATTCGCTTTTTCGTAGTATTGAAGGCGCAAGTAGAATCAAGGCTACATGGCAACTCGCAACAGCGTCTACAGCGAATCCTCGATCCGTGTCCTGAAAGGCCTCGAGCCGGTCCGGCAGCGCCCGGGCATGTACACCCGCACCGAAAGCCCGCTTCATATCATCCAGGAGGCGATCGACAACTCGGCCGACGAGGCGCTTGCGGGTTTCTGTGGCGAGATCACGGTCACGCTGCACGCCGACGGCAGCGTGACCGTAGCGGACGACGGACGCGGCATTCCGACGGGCGTGCACTCCGGTGAAGGCGTGCCGGTCATTGAACTCGTCTTCACGCGTTTGCACGCCGGTGGCAAGTTCGACAAGGCCGACGGCAGCGCCTACAGCTTTTCGGGCGGGCTGCACGGAGTCGGTGTGTCGGTCACCAATGCACTGTCCAGGCGGCTCGAAGTAACCGTCTGGCGCGCAGGCAAGGCGCACGAAATCGTCTTTGCCGGCGGCGATGTCGCCCAGCCTCTCGTCTCGCGGGTGCCGCTGCGCGGCGAGCCGCGCAGCGGCACCCGCGTGCGCGCCTGGCCCGATCCGCGCTACTTTGATTCTGCGGTGATCCCGCTTGGCGAACTGGTGCACTTGCTGCGCTCCAAGGCGATGCTGCTGCCTGGCGTGAAGGTCACGCTGATCGAGGAGAAACCAGCGCGTCAGCAGACCTGGCAATACGCCGAGGGCCTGCGGGGTTACCTCACCGATGCGCTGCAGACCCAAAGCGGAGCCGAGCCTGTGGTTCCGCTCTTTGAAGGCGAGCAGTACCTGCCCGCAGGGCATGAATCCTTCGCCGAGGGCGAGGGCGCGCAGTGGATCCTCGCATGGACCGACGAAGGGACCCTGATCCGCGAGTCCTATGTGAACCTGATCCCGACGCGCGCGGGCGGCACCCACGAGGCGGGGCTGCGCGAGGGCCTGTTCGGCGCGGTGCGCGGCTTCGTCGAGTTGCACGGCCTGCAGCCGAAGGGCATCCGGCTCCTTCCCGAAGACGTGTTCTCGCGGGTCAGCTTCGTGTTGTCGGTGCGCGTGCTCGACCCGCAGTTCCAGGGCCAGATCAAGGAGCGGCTGAATTCGCGCGATGCCGTGCGCCTGGTCGGATCGCTGGTGCGTGGCCAACTCGAGTTGTGGCTCAACGAACATGTCGAATACGGCCGCGCGCTGGCTGCCCTGGTGATTCGCCAGGCGCAGGTTCGCAGCCGTGCCGCCCAGAAAGTGGAAAAGCGCAAGAGCTCGGGCGTCGCAGTGCTGCCCGGCAAGCTCACGGACTGCGAGTCCACCGACCTCTCGCGCAACGAGATCTTCCTGGTCGAAGGCGATTCGGCCGGCGGTTCGGCGAAGATGGGCCGCGACAAGGAGTTCCAGGCCATCCTGCCGCTGCGCGGCAAGGTGCTCAATACCTGGGAAACCGAGCAGGGCCGGCTTTTTGCCAACAACGAGATTCACGACATCACGGTCGCGATCGGCGTCGATCCGCACGGCTCACGCGACCAGCCCGACCTGTCGGGCCTGCGCTACGGTCGCATCTGCATTCTTTCCGACGCCGATGTGGACGGTGCGCACATCCAGGTGCTGCTGCTGACGCTCTTTTTCCGGCATTTCCCGAGGCTCATCGAGCGCGGCAACGTGTACATTGCCCGGCCCCCGCTTTATCGCGTGGACGTGCCGGCGCAGGGCAAGCGGCCGTTGCGCAAGCTGTACTGCCTCGACGAGGGTGAACTGGCGCACGCTGAAGACAAGCTGCGCAAGGACGGCGTTCGCGATGGCGCCTGGGCGATCTCGCGCTTCAAGGGGCTGGGCGAGATGAACGCCGCGCAGTTGTGGGAAACCACCTTGAACCCCGACACCCGCCGGCTGCTGCCGGTGCGGCTCGGCGACGTGGACACGGCGGCCACCAACGAGCGATTCACGATGCTGATGGGCAAGGGTGAAGCGGCGGCCCGGCGCGCCTGGCTCGAGCAGCACGGCAACGAGGTCGAGGCCGACATTTGAACGCTGCGCCTGCATGAGCGAAGGAGAACTTGGACTACGCGGTGTCGGTGGTCAAAGGCCGCGCGCTGCCCGACGTGTGCGACGGCCAGAAGCCGGTGCAGCGCCGGATCCTGCATGCAATGAACGAGATGGGCCTGGGCTCCGCCGCCAAGCCGGTCAAGTCGGCACGCGTGGTCGGCGACGTCCTGGGGCGCTTTCATCCGCACGGCGATGCGGCGGCCTACGACGCCCTGGTGCGGATGGCGCAGGACTTCGCCTTGCGCTATCCGCTGATCGATGGCCAGGGTAATTTCGGCTCGCGCGATGGCGACAGCGCTGCGGCCATGCGCTATACCGAGGCACGCCTCACGCGCCATGCCGAACTGCTGCTTGCCGAAATCGACGAAGGCACCGTCCAGTTCGTGCCGAACTACGACGGTTCGGCCCGGGAGCCCAGGCTCTTGCCGGCGCGCTTGCCGTTCGCATTGCTCAATGGGGCCTCGGGAATCGCCGTCGGGATGGCGACCGAGATGCCCCCGCACAACCTGCGCGAAGTCGCCGCCGCGTGCGTCGCGATGCTCAGGAATCCGCAAAGCTCGCTCGATGAACTGCTCGCGCTGCTGCCGGGTCCGGATTTTCCGGGTGGCGGCCAGATCATCTCGTCGGCGCACGACATCCGCGAGATCTACGACGGCGGGCGCGGCTCGCTGAAGGTTCGCGCGCGCCACGGCTACGAGGAGCTGGCACGCGGCCAGTGGCAGCTGGTGATCACTGAGTTGCCGCACGGGGTCTCGGCGCAGCGCGTCCTCGAGGAAATCGAGGACATCACCAACCCGAAAGTGCGCGCCGGCAAGAAGTCGGTGAGCACCGAGCAGTTGCAGCTCAAGCAGTCGATGCTGGCCGTGCTCGATTCCGTGCGCGACGAATCCGGCAAGGATGCGGCGGTGCGCCTGGTGTTCGAGCCGCGCAGCTCGCGAATCGCGCGCGAGGAACTGCTGACCGCGCTCCTGGCGCACACTGCCCTGGAGACCAGTGTGCCGACGAACCTTGTCATGATCGGCACCGACGGCAGGCCGCGACAAAAACCACTCATTGAAATTCTCTCGGAGTGGTCCGCCTTCCGGGTCGACACCGTCACGCGCCGCAGCCGTCACCGGCTTGCCCGCGTTCAGGACCGCATCCACATCCTCGAAGGCCGGCAGCTGGTGCTGCTGAACATCGACGAAGTGATCCGCATCATCCGCGAAGCCGATGAGCCGAAGCCGGCGCTGATCGCCGCCTTCGGTTTGAGCGACCGGCAGGCTGAAGACATTCTCGAAATCCGGCTGCGCCAGCTGGCGCGGCTCGAGGCGATCCGCATCGAGCGGGAACTGGCGTCGCTCAAGGAGACCGGACGCGGGCTCGAGTCGCTGCTCGCGAGCCCCGCTGTGATGAAGCGGCAGGTTGTTCGCGAGATCGAGTCCGATGCGAAGCAGTACGGCGACGAGCGGCGCACGCTGATCGAGAGCGCCGCCCGAGCCAGCATCGAGGTGCGGGTGGCCGAGGAACCGGTCACGGTGATCGTCTCCGACAAGGGCTGGGTGCGCGCACGCCACGGCCATGGCCACGACGTCACCCAGTTCTCGTTCAAGTCGGGCGATGCCTTCGACGGTGTCTGGGAGGTGATGACCACCGACCGCCTTTTCGTGCTGGCGACCAACGGGCGCGTGCACTCGGTGCAGGTCTCGCAACTGCCGTCAGCGCGCGGCGACGGCGTGCCGGTGACCTCGCTGATCGAGCTCGAACCGAGCAGCCGCGCCGCCTGGGTGTTCGCCGCCGACGAGAGCAAGCGGGTGCTGTTCACGACCCGGTCCGGTAACGGTTTCACGAGCCGCGCAGCCGATCTGGTCGGCCGCACGAAGCAGGGCAAGAGCTTCCTGGCTCTGGAGGCCGACGATGCACCCTTGCGGCCGGCAGTGTTCGATGCCGCAATGCAGACCGTGTTCTGCGTGTCCGAAGGCGGACGCACCCTGGCCTTCGAGCTGGCTGAGCTCAAGGAGCTGCACAACGGCGGACGAGGCACGATCCTGATGGCGCTCGATGCCAGGGAGTCGCTCCTGCAGGCGATCGTCTGCGGTGTCGCCGGCGTGGTGGTTCGCGGGGTCGGGCGGGGTGGCAAGCCGGTCGAGAAGCTTGTCGCCGGCGCCGCCCTCGCCAGCTATCACGGCGCGCGCGCCCGCAAGGGGCGCCTTTTCGAGCCCCGCGTTCGCGAGGCCATGCTGGCGCTGGCGCCCCCGGCCGGCCGATGACCGCATTCTTTCCCGCGTTCGTTCCATGAGCGAACTCATCGAAGCGCTGCGCCTGCATTTGCGCGCGTCGCTGGGCCGCCCGGTACAGTTGATCGAGACGCACATCTCCTGGTTGCTCCTCGACGGCGAGCATGCCTGGAAGATCAAGCGGCCTTTGAAGCTCGGTTTTCTCGATTTCGGCTCGCTTGCCGCGCGGCTGCACTATTGCGAAGAAGAGCTGCGCCTGAATCGCAGGTTGGCCCCGGCGCTCTATCTCGACGTGGCGCCAATCCGGGGAAGCCCGTCGGCGCCTCGGCTGGCGGGGGAGGGCGAGCCGATCGAGTACGCGGTCCGGATGAAGCAGTTTCCGAACGGCTCCCTGTTCGCTGAACGCCTGGCTGCGGGTACGCTCGAGGTCCGGCACCTCGATGTCCTTGCCGAGCGATTGGGCGCGTTTCACGCCTCGGCGCCGGCGGTCCGCCCGAGGTCGGCATCGGTTGGCCCGGGGGCGGTGTCGGCGGCCGGCCCGCACGCTTCCTGGGGTAGCGCCGCGCAGATCGAATCGACCACGGCCCGGACGCTCGTCGACCTCGCTGCACGCGCCGGCGAGCGGCGCTGCGCCGGCGTGCGGGACTGGCTCGAAGCGCAGGGTCGGCGGCTGCGTCCGACCTTCGAGCGGCGCAAGGCGTCGGGAATGGTGCGCGAATGCCACGGCGATCTGCACCTGGGCAACCTGCTCGTGCTCGGCGAGGACGCGACCGCTTTCGACTGCCTCGAATTCGACCCGGCCCTGCGCTGGATCGACATCCAGAGCGACGTGGCCTTTCTCGCGATGGATCTCAGCGCGCACGGGCGGCGCGACCTGGCCTTCCGGTTCCTGGATGGCTGGCTGCAGCGCACGGGCGATTACGCAGGCCTGGCGGTCTTGCGTTACTACATGGTTTATCGCGCCTGCGTGCGCGCGCTGGTGAGCCGCATCCGCGAGGCCCAGACCGCCGCTGCCAAGTCCGGCTCACCATGGCCGGATTACCTTGCGCTGGCGCACCGCCTGACCGGGGAGTGGGATCCGCGCCTGCTGATCACCCACGGGGTCTCCGGTTCCGGCAAGAGCTTCGCTGCGCAGCGCCTGCTCGAGGGCGCAGCGGCCGTGCGCCTGCGCTCCGATGTCGAACGCAAGCGCAGTTTCGGCCTGCGCGCGCTCGATGATTCCTCGGCGCGCGTGCCGCAGGGCATCTACGGTCCGGAGGCGAACGAGCGCACCTATGCGAGGCTGCTCGAGGTGTCCGGCCTGGCGCTCGACGCCGGCTATCCGACGATCGTCGATGCCGCGTTTTTGCGTGCCGACGAGCGGGACCGCTTCCGTGACTCGGCCCGCAAGCGGCGCGTGCCCTTCGCAATCCTCCATTGTGTGGCTGATCCCGGGGTGCTGCACGAACGCGTGTCGGCGCGTCGCGCAAGCGGGGCCGACCCCTCGGAGGCGGGCCTCGAGGTCCTCGCCCGGCAACTGGCCGACCACGATTCGCTGACCGGCGAGGAGCGTCGCGTCGCGATCGAACTCGACACGTCGCGGCCCATCAGTGCCGATGCGATCCGGCGCTGGCTCGAAATTGAAACGGAGTCGGATCGATGAGCGATGAAGCACCGGTATTGTTCGAGGAACGCGAGGTCGCCGGCGGGCAGCGGATCGGCATTGCGCGCTTGAATCGGCCGGATCAGTTGAACGCCATCACGCTCGAGATGTGCCAGTCGATGCTCGACCGGTTCCGGGCCTGGGCCTGCGACGAGGGTATCGTCGCGGTGCTGCTCGAAGGCGCCGGCCCGAAGGGATTTTCCGCCGGAGGAGATGTGGCGCAGGTGATCCGCCAGGTGCGCGCCGGCGGCGCTCAGCGCTATGCGTACGGTGATACCTTCTTCGATGCCGAATACCGGCTTGATCTCCTGATCCACACCTACCCGAAACCACTGGTTGCCAGGGTGCACGGTATTTGCATGGGCGGCGGGGTCGGCCTGACGGTCGGGGCGAGCCATCGCATCGTCTCGGAACGCAGCCGGATCGCCATGCCGGAGATTCACATCGGCCTTTTTCCCGATGTGGGCGGCGGCTGGTTCCTGAACCGCCTGCCGGGCGGCGCCGGCACCGTGCTGGGGCTGACCGGGATGCACATCAACGAGGCCGACGCGCTGTTCGCCGGCCTCGTTGATGTCTTCATTCCGCAAGAGGGGCGCGCCGGCTTCATGGACGCGCTGCTGGCCCTCGACTGGAGTGGCGAGGCGCGCGCGGATCGCGAACGGCTCACGCAGTTGTGCCTCTCCGAGCAGCGGCGCTGGAAGTCCGGCTTGCCGGTGTCGAACCTGCAGCAGTATTTCGAAGCGATCCGCTTCATCGCGGCGCAGCCAACCGTGACGGGCGTGCGCGACGCGTTGCTGGTCGCCGCCGACGCGGATCCGTATTTCCGCGTTGCGGCCGACAACCTGGCGAACGGCTCCCCGACCACGGCACACGTCACCTTCGAATATCTGCGCCGCACGCGCCAGATGTCGATCGCCCAGGTCCTGGAGCTCGACCTCGTACTGGCGCGCCGCTTCCAGCGGCTGCACGATTTCCCGGAGGGGGTGCGCGCCCTGCTGATTGACAAGGATCGCGCACCGCGGTGGTCGCCCTCGCGCTTTCAGGACGTTGATGATCGGCTCATCGAGTCTCACTTCAGCGAGCCGGCCGGATGATTCGGCGCGACGCTTGAAAACGGGCGGTTCGACCCGATCCTTCCAAAGATATCCAGATTTCCCCACACTCACTCCCGGACCAAGATGGCTGCCACCAAGGAAACCCTCGGCTTCCAGACCGAAGTGCGTCAACTGCTTCAGTTGATGATCCATTCGCTTTACAGCAATCGCGAGATCTTCTTGCGCGAGCTGATCTCCAACGCCTCCGATGCCTGCGACAAGCTGCGCTACGAGGCGCTCGACCGATCCGAACTCTATGAAGGCGACAGCGAACTGCAGATCCGGGTCGACTTCAATGCCGACGCGCGCACGATTACTGTCTCCGATAACGGCGTCGGCCTGTCGCGCGAGGAGGCAATCGAGCACCTGGGAACGATTGCCCGCTCCGGCACGCGCGAGTTCTTCGGCCGCTTGTCAGGCGACGAAGCGAAAGACGCGCAGTTGATCGGCCAGTTCGGCGTCGGTTTTTACTCGTCGTTCATCGTCGCCGACCGCGTCTCGGTGGTCTCGCGCCGGGCCGGCCTGCCGGTGAACGAGGCGGTGCTCTGGGAATCCGACGGCAGCGGCGAGTTCTCGGTGGAAACCGTCGACAAGGTGGAACGAGGCACGGCGGTGACCCTGCACCTGCGCGCCGACGGCACCGACGGCACCGACGACGCAAAGTTCAGCGACCTGCTGTCCTCGTGGCGCCTGAAGTCGATTATCACAAAGTACTCGGACCATATCTCGCTGCCCATCCTCATGAGGCGCGAGGAATGGGACAAGGACAAGAACGAGATGCGCCGGCTCGGCGAGTGGGAGACCGTGAACCAGGCAAGCGCCCTGTGGACGCGGCCCAAGTTGGAGATCACCGACGAGCAATACCGCAATTTCTACAAGCACCTTTCGCACGACGGCACCGAGCCGCTCGCCTGGACGCACAACCGCGTCGAGGGCCGCACCGAGTACATCCAGTTGCTGTATCTGCCGACGAAGGCGCCCTTCGATATCGGCGATCGCCAGCACCGCGCCGGCCTGAAGCTCTATGTGCGTCGCGTCTTCATCATGGACGACGCCGAGCAACTGCTGCCGGTCTACCTGCGCTTCGTGCGCGGGGTCGTCGATTCGAGCGATCTTCCGCTCAACATCTCGCGCGAAATCCTCCAGGAGAGCCGCGATGTGAAGGCGATCCGCGAAGGCTGCGCGCGCCGCGTGCTGTCGATGCTCGAAGACCTTGCGGAGAACCAGTCGGAGAAATATGCAACCTTCTGGAGCGAGTTCGGCCAGGTGTTCAAGGAGGGCGTGGGCGAAGATTTCGGCAACCGCGAGCGGATCGCGAAACTTCTGCGCTTCACCACCACTCAATCCGAAGGCAATGCGCAAACCGTGTCGCTCACTGACTACGTCGGGCGGATGAAAGAGGGCCAGGAGAAGATCTGGTATCTGACCGCCGACTCGGTGGCAGCGGCGCGCAGCAGTCCGCACCTCGAGGTTTTCCGGCGCAAGGGCATCGAAGTACTGTTGCTCGCCGACCGGGTCGACGAATGGCTGCTCAGTTTTCTGAACGACTTCGAATCGCACGAACTCGCTTCGGTTGCGCGCGGTGACCTCGACCTCGGCAAGCTCGAAGACGAGGCCGAGAAGACCCATGCGCGCGAGGCCGCCGAGGAGTTCCGGCCGCTGACCGAGCGCGTGAAGGCGGCACTCGGCGATGCGGTCAAGGAGGTGCGGGTCACCAACCGGCTGACCGACTCCGCGGCCTGCCTGGTGTCGGACGAAGGCGAGATCAGCGGACATCTGGAACGGCTCCTGAAGCAGGCTGGCCAGAAGGCGCCCGAACGCAAGCCGATCCTCGAGATCAACCCTGAGCACCCGCTGGTTGCCAGGCTGAACGGTGAGCTCGCCGGCAACGATCCCACGCGGGTGACCGACTGGTCGCGCCTGCTGCTCGACCAGGCGCAGCTTGCGGAGGGTGGCCAGATCGAAGATCCGGCGGGCTTCGTGCAACGCCTGAATCGTATGCTGCTGTCGATCGCGCCGCCCGCCGGATCAGGCACCGATTGAGTCGACGCTTCCGCCGCTTCCCCGATGCGGAAATCGAGCTTCGCGCCGGTCGTTGACGAGAACGTTCGCGTGCTGGTGTTGGGCAGCCTGCCGGGCGAGGTGTCGCTGGCGCGCGGGCAGTACTACGCGCATCCGCGCAACGGCTTCTGGTCGCTCATGTCGGAGGTCAGCGGCGTGGCACTGGTCGAACTCGCCTACGCCGATCGACTGCATGCGCTGCTCGCCCGCCATGTCGGACTGTGGGACGTGGTCGCCGAGGCGCATCGCAGCGGCAGCCTGGACGGCAACATCCGGGAGCACGAGGTCAACGACCTGATCGGGCTGCTCCGTACGATGCCTCACCTGGAGGCGATCGCCTTCAACGGCGCGACCGCAGCACGGATCGGCTTGAAGCTGCTCGGCGAACGAGCCGAGCGCTACCGGATCGTGAAGCTTCCTTCGAGCAGCCCCGCGCATACGCTGGCCCGGGCAGAGAAACTGGCGGCGTGGAAGGCAGTGGGGGAGTGGGTCATGCTGCATGTCAAAGCATAGCGCGCGGCGTCGGCGGAATTCAGAACGACTCCCACTGATCGCTGCCGGCTGCGAGTTTTCGCGCTCGCGGCACCAGCAGAACGAGTACGCAGGAAAAGCCGATTGCGAAACGGGTGCCGGTTCGTGTGTTGCAGAACGAGGCAAACCCGTCTCGGGTAGGATGCGAGCGTGTCGCGTTCTTCTCCCCCCGCAGGTCCCGCCGCCGAACCCCAGATCACGCTTTCCGAAGACGCTGGGGTGCGATATCTGCACTTCGGCTCGCAGTGGGTGCAGGGCGCGATGCGGATCGGTCGGCCGTGGCTGCTGGAGATCGACTACATCGAGCGGATGATGGCCTGGCTGCTGTTTCTCGATCCCCCGGGCCGCATCCTGCAACTCGGGCTCGGCGCCGGCGCGCTTACGCGGTGGTGCTGGCGCCGCCTGCCGGAATCGCGAATCGATGTCGTCGAGGCTTCCGGGAACGTGATCCGGGTTGCGCACAGTCACTTTTCAGTGCCACCCGACGACGCACGGCTCACGATTCACCGGGGCGACGCCGCGCGCTTCGTTGCCGGAGCCGCCGGGCGTGAGCAATGGGGAGTGATCCAGGCAGATGTCTACGACAGTCATGCGCGCGGCCCGGTGTGCGACAGCCTCGCCTTCTATCGCGCCTGCCGCGCTGCCCTCGACCCTGCCGCCGGCATCCTGGTCGTGAACCTGTTCGGCGAAACCGCCTCGTACACCCGCAACCTCTCGCGTATTGCTCGCGCCTTCGACGCACGGGTGCTGACCTTGCCGGCCGTGCCCCCCGAGAACGTGGTCGTGCTCGCCTACAGCGGGCCGCTGCTGGAAGTGGCGGCCGCCGAGTTCCGGGCGCGCGCCGCAACCGTTCAGCGGCGCTGGCGATTGCCTGCGAAAGGCTGGGCCCGGGCGCTTCTGGATGATCCTGCTCACCGTTCGTCCGGCCGGGAGGGCCCTGGTGAAGCGCCGCTGGTAGTCTGAGCCGATGGCTCTTGCCCTCGCACCTTTCGTTGCTCCGTCCCTCGCCCCCTGCGCCGATGCCGCGATTCGCGCGCGCCCCGGTTGCCGGGTGTCGATCGATGACCTGTTGCCTGCGCTGCTCGCAGATCAACTGATCTCTGCCGAGGACGCCGGCGAGGTGGCGCGCTACGCGAGTCTCTCGTCAGGCGAGGAGCACGCTCTGGTTGCGCTGGCGCGCCGCAAACTGCGCAGCCCGGTGAGCGGGCGCACGCTCGCGCTGGACACGCTGTGTACCTGGTTCGCCGGCAAGGTCGGCATGGCCCATGTCCGGATCGATCCGCTGAAGGTCGATCTGGCCCGGGTCGGCGAAGTGATGTCGAGCCAGTACGCAACCCGCTTCAAGATCCTGCCGCTCGAGGTGAAGAGCGGGGAAGTAACGATCGCCACGGCCGAACCCTGGATCTCCGACTGGGTCGAGGAGCTGCGCGGGCTGCTGCGCCGCGAGCTTCGCCTCGTGTTCGCCAATCCGCTGGATATCAATCGCTACATCGTCGAGTTCTTCACGCTGGCGCGCACGGTGCGCGAGGCTCATCGCAAGGGTGGAGCGGCGGCGCAGAACAATTTCGAACAACTGGTCGAACTCGGACGCTCCGGACGCAGCGTCGATGCCAATGATCGCCACGTCGTCACGATCGTCGACTGGCTTTGGCAGTACGCGTTCGATCAGCGCGCGAGCGACATCCACCTCGAGCCACGTCGCGACGTCGGTGCGATCCGCTTTCGGATCGACGGCGCCTTGCACAACGTCTATCAGGTGCCTCCCTCGGTGCTTTCGGCGATGACCAGCCGGATCAAGCTGCTGGGCCGCATGGACGTCATAGAGAAGCGGCGCCCGCAGGATGGCCGGGTGAAGACGCGCAACGCGAGCGGGCGCGAGATCGAACTGCGCCTGTCGACGATGCCGACTGCCTTCGGCGAGAAGCTCGTGATGCGGATCTTCGATCCGGAAGTGCTGGTGAGCGACTTCGCGCAACTGGGTTTCTCCGAGGAGGAGCGCGAGCGCTGGACATCGATGACGGCGCGCCCGAACGGCATCATCCTGGTGACCGGGCCCACCGGTTCGGGCAAGACCACGACGCTCTACTCCACGCTCAAGCAGTTGGCGACCGAAGAGGTCAACGTATGCACCGTGGAAGACCCGATCGAGATGGTCGAGCCCAGCTTCAACCAGATGCAGGTGCAGCACGGCATCGACCTGGGCTTCGCCGATGGCATACGTTCACTGATGCGCCAGGATCCGGACATCATCATGGTGGGCGAGATCCGCGACCTGGAGACCGCCGAGATGGCGATCCAGGCGGCGCTGACCGGACACCTGGTGCTGTCGACCCTGCATACCAACGACGCGCCGTCGGCGATCACCCGGCTGCTCGACCTGGGCGTGGCGCCCTACCTCCTGAAGTCGACCCTGGTCGGGGTGATGGCGCAGCGCCTGGTGCGCACCCTGTGCGAGCACTGCAAGGAGCCGGGCGAGGCGGTGTCCGAAGACGAATGGACCGCGCTGGTGCACCCGTTTCGTGTCACGCGCCCGATTCGGGGGTGGCGCGCGGTCGGCTGCCTCGAATGCCGCATGACAGGTTATCGCGGCCGCACCGGACTCTACGAACTGCTGATGCTCGACGAGGCTCTGCGCGCGTTGATCACCGAGCGACCCGACCCGGATGCGATCCGGCGCCGGGCGATCGAGGGTGGCCTGAAGCCGCTGCGACTGGCGGGCGCCCGCAAGGTCGCGTCAGGCGTCACGACCGCAGCGCAGGTCCTGAAGGTCGCGCCGCCGACGACCGATTGAAGGACTGGACGAATCTCGGTCGCCAGGCGTGCTCAGGTCTGCCCGGTCAGGGCGGCCTCGCTGTGCAGCCATGTCAAGAACGCCTTGACGGGCGGCCGCCTTGTATGGCGAAGGGGGTAGACGGCAAAGTGCGCCTTCACCTTGACCGCCTTGTCCAGACCGAAGACCGGCCTGAGCTGACCTTCAGCCAGATGCCGGCCTGCGATGGTTGAACTCTCCAACGCGACGCCCAGGCCCTGCGCGGCTCCGTCCAAAGACATCTGCGCACGGTCGAACCGGACCGCAAAGCGGTCAGGCGCGCGCCTGTCGGTGAACGCTGCGAACCAGTCCGACCACTGGACCACGCTGACATTGCTCTGGATGAGCGGCACCGCGATCAGTTGCTCAGGCCGCTTCAGCCCTTGCTCACGAATGAAGGCCGGGCTGGCGAGCGGAACGATTCGTTCCTCGAACAGCGGCTCGACGACGAGGTCCGGCCATTGCGGTACGCCGCAGCGAATGTCGAGGTCAGCCTGGCCCAGTGCAAAGTCGCTGGTCGTGTGCGCCGCTGACAGATTGAGCGTGATGTCGGGGTAGGCCTGCGCGAACGCGCGCAGGCGCGGGATCAGCCACAAAGTGCCGATGCTCGGTGCCGAGTGCACGTAAAGGCTGTTGCTGATCCCTTGCCTGAGGTCGTCCGTTGCCGCTCCGATCGCCTCGAGCGCACCGCCCACGCGCGCGAGGTAGCGCTCGCCCGCAGTGCTCAGCCGTACGCCGTGCGCACTGCGTTCGAACAGTCGCACGCCGACGTCCGCTTCCAGCCGCGCCACCTGGTGGCTGATCGCGGAAGCGGTGAGGTGGAGCTCCGCCGCTGTCAGCGCGAAGCTGTGCCTGCGAGCAACGGCCTCGAAGGCCAGGAGGTTGGCAATCGGTGGAACGGAGGTCATGGCGTGGTCCGTTCAAGATGAAAATACGTCACTTTATGATGATAAACAATCTCTTGTTGTCATGTCGGCGTTCGCTGAAGATCTGCTCCCGGGACGCAGGAGCCAGGCGGCGAAGCCCCTTCGCAACACAGCGTCGGACAGCATGGCGTCGCCCGCTGCGTCTCCGGTGTTCCTCCCGAACCCCTTCCTGCCAGGAGACGAAGAAGATGCTGCTCAAAGACAAGGTTGCTGTGATCACCGGCGGTGCTGGCCTCAATGGTCTTGGTTTCGCGACTGCCGGGCTGATGGCTGCGCATGGCGCCCAGGTGGTGGTGCTGGACCTGGCTCACGCCGACCCGGCCGCCGCCGCCGGCGCGCTCGGCGAAAGTCACCGAGGCGTGGAGGCCGACGTGACGGACAAGGCTTCGTGCGACGCGGTCATCGCAGAAGTGCTCAGCGCTTTCGGACGCATCGACGTGCTCGTCAACAACGCCGGCATCACGCAACCGCGCAAGACGGTGGAGATCACCGGCGCGGACTATGAGGCGGTGCTGGACGTCAGCTTGCGCGGCACGCTGCTGATGTCACAGGCGGTCATTCCGGCCATGCAACGCCAGCACAGCGGGTCGATCATCTGTATCTCATCGGTATCTGCGCAGCGCGGCGGCGGCATTCTCGGCGGCCCGCACTATTCGGCAGCCAAGGCCGGTGTGCTGGGACTGGCCCGTGCGATGGCGCGCGAGCTGGGCCCCGATTCGATCCGCGTCAACTGCATCACTCCCGGTCTGATCGAGACCGACATCAGCAAGGGCAAGCTCACCGACGAGCGCAAGGCGGAGATCGCTCAGACGATCCCGCTGGCGCGGCTCGGCAAGGCGGTCGATGTCGCCGGCGCCTGCCTGTTCCTCGCGAGCGATCTCTCCAGCTACTGCACCGGCATCACGCTCGACGTGAACGGCGGGATGTTGATCCACTGACTTTCACGCGCAGCAAGCGCAACCCCCCAGGAGACAAACCCCATGCAACGCAAGACCTTTGCCCGCGCCGCGCTCAGCCTGGTCGCCGGTATCTTCCTCTTCCCGACCTGTCGCTCCGGCGGCTGCACGCGGCTGTCATCGAGGCGGGCTTGACCTCCGGCGTCGTGCTGCTCGTGATCATGGCGTCAGCGGCCATCGGCTGGCTGCTGACCTTCGACCAGATGCCGCAGGGCGTTGCACGTTGGGTGCAGGACAACGTCCACCAGCCTTTTCTCGTGATCCTGCTGATGAATCTGATGATGCTGTTCGTCGGCATGTGCATCGACCTGCCCGCCGCGGTGCTGCTGCTCACGCCGGTGTTCCTGCCGTTGGCGCAGACCATCGGCATGGACCCGGTCCAGCTCGGGATCATGATGGTCGTCAACCTTGCGATCGGCCTGTACACGCCGCCGGTAGGTACGACGCTGTTCATCACGAGCGCGTTGGCCAAGGTCAAGGTGGGCCAGACCGTGCGCGCGATGGCGCCGTTCTACCTGGTCGCCTTCGTCGTGCTGGCCCTCGTGTCCTACGTTCCGGCCACCATCCTGCGCTGACGACGTTCCACTCTTTCTACTCGAGGAGTCTCGATGAATACACCGAAGACCGCGCTCGCCACCTTGGCGCAAAGAGCCTATCGTGTGCGCCGCTATGCGCTGCGCATGGGAGAGGTCCAGGGCCAGGGCTACATAGGCCAGGCACTGGGATGGGCCGACGTGCTCGCCGTGGCCTACTGCCACGCAATGAAGTTCCGTCCCGACGAACCCGAATGGGACGATCGCGACCGCTTCCTGCTGTCGCACGGCCACTATGCGATCGCTTTCTATGCCGCGCTGATCGAAGCGGGCATCATCCCCGAGAGCGAGCTCGAGACATACGGCAGCGACGACAGCCGGCTGCCGATGTCCGGAATGGCGAGCTACACGCCAGGCATGGAGATCTCCGGCGGCTCCCTCGGGCAGGGACTGCCGATCGCGGTCGGCATGGCGCTGGCGTTGGTACAGAAGAAGAATCCGGCATTCGTCTACAACTCGATGTCCGACGGCGAGCTCGACGAGGGCTCGACCTGGGAGGCGGCGATGGCCGCCGCGCACCACGGCCTGGTCAACCTGATCTGCCTGGTGGACATCAACAACCAGCAAGCCGACGGTCCGTCCAGCCGGGTGCTCGGCTTCGAGCCGCTGGCCGACAAGTGGGCCGCGTTCGGTTGGCATGTGCAGCGCATCGACGGCAACGACCTGTCGGCGGTGGTCGACGCCTTCGACGCCGCCCGCGCGCTCGCCGACCCCAGGCCCCGGGTGATCCTGTTCGACACGCTGATGGGCAAGGGCGTGCCCTTCCTCGAGCAGCGTGAAAAGAACCACTTCATCCGCGTCGATCCGCCCGAGTGGCAGCAGGCGATCGAGATCCTCGACCAATCCCAACCCTCCATGCAGCCCGAAGGAACCCCGGCATGAACACCGTTTCCGAGAACAAGCCCCGCCTTACCACCTCGGCGATGATCGCCTCGATTGCCGCCGAGGGCCAGCGAGTCAAGACCGCGCCGTTCGGCAAGGCCCTCGTCGAGTACGCAGCGGATCGGCCCGATGTCGTCGGCCTCACCGGCGACCTCGCCAAGTACACCGACCTGCATCTGTTCGCGCAGGCCTACCCGGATCGGTTCTACCAGATGGGCATGGCCGAGCAACTGCTGATAGGCGCAGCAGGCGGGATGGCCAAGGAGGGCCTGATCCCCTTCGCAACCACGTACGCGGTATTCGGCACCCGGCGCGCCTACGACTTCATCCATCAGGTCATCGCCGAGGAGAAACTCAACGTCAAGATCTGCTGCGCACTGCCGGGGCTGACGACAGGCTACGGGCCCAGCCACCAGGCGACCGAGGACGTCGCGATGATGCGAGGCATCCCCGGGCTGACGATCGTCGACCCCTGCGACGCGCTCGACATCGAGCAAGCCGTTCCCCAGATTGCCGAACACCCGGGTCCGGTCTACATGCGCCTGCTTCGCGGCAACGTGCCGCTCGTGCTCGACGAATACGACTATCGATTCGAACTCGGCAAGGCCAGGCTGCTGCGCGACGGCAATGACGTGCTGGTGATCTCCAGCGGCTTCTTGACGATGCGTGCGCTCGAGGTCGCCGAAACGCTCGCCGCCAGCAACATCGGCGTGGCAGTGTTGCACTCTCCGACCATCAAGCCTCTGGACGAGGCGGCGATCATCGAGGCCGTTCGCGCGAAGCCGCGCCTGGTGGTCGTCGCGGAGAACCACTCCGTGGTGGGCGGACTGGGCGAGGCCGTGGCCAGCGCGCTGCTGCGTCGCGGGGTACAGCCTGCGGGCTTCCAGCTCGCCGGGTTGCCGGATGAATTCCTGAGCGCGGGCGCGCTGCCAACGCTACACGAACGCTACGGCATCAGCCGCGAATCCCTGGCCGGTCGGATCAAGGGGTGGCTGGCCTGAGTTCTGCGCTACCCGCCCTGTGTCGGCCCGGAGAACCCGCTCGACAGAGTCCGGCCGTGCCGATGAGGGGGCGACTGTCGAGGATGGGAATTGCTGATCGCGGGGAAGAGCGGTCAGGCAAGATGACGCGGTGCGCAAGCGCAATGCCATCACGTGTGCCGATCTTTCGAAGCTCTTCGCGCGGCCGGGCTGACTGATCTGGCACGATTCCCGGCAGACTCCTCGGCTGGAGCAGCGCGGCGACACAACGTGCCGCGCTGACGGGTTTCGAATACCGTGCAAGGTGTGGCGATGACGACAAGGGATTGCGTGGACCGGGGAGCGGACGAAATGTCCAAGGAAGGATGTGCATGGCCGATCGTTTCCGGAAAGAGCCATGACGCGCCTTCGGTCTTTCGACCGGAAGCCCTGTTGCGCGAGGCTCGTCGACAGAAGCGGTTGCCGCTGCAGGACGTGCCGCACGTGTGTCTTCTCGATCCCGACGGGGACGTCGTGCGCCATCTTAAATGCAAGCGTGCGGCTCGCCTGCATGAGGGCTGGGCCTGCTATCACACCGAGTTGCTGGTCTTCGACCTCGCCGGGTTCGGAGAGGTGGGTATCATCGGTTGCGCAGTAGGAGCGTCCTTCGCGGTACTCGTTGCTGAACAGCTCTTCGCTGCCGGTTGCCGCCTGCTCGTGAGCGTCACATCTGCGGGTCGCATCACCGATCAGGGGCCGACGCCTTACTTTGTCCTGATCGATCGAGCCCTTCGCGACGAAGGCACGAGTTATCACTACCTGCCGCCATCGATGTTCGCGCATGCACCGGACCCGCTGCTTCTGGCTCATGTCGACGAAGCGCTGTCACATCTCGCGGGTGTCGTCGTTCACAAGGGTGCGAGCTGGACCACCGATGCGCCATACCGCGAGACCGAAAGGGCGATCGCGGCAGCACGAGCGCAGGGCCTGCTCGCCGTGGAGATGGAAGCCGCGGCGCTCTACGCCTTTGGCGCTGCTGCGCAGAGATCGGTAGTGTGCCTCGCGCACGTGACCAACGCCATGGCCCAAACGGAGGGGGACTTCGAGAAAGGCGAGGCGGATGGAACCACCACGACTCTCGCCGTCGTGACGGCGACCGTGAGCGCGTGGGCGTCGAGCGGACGTCATTACCCAAGCCGGCGAGAGACTTCGCGAATACCGGGCGTTGATGAAAGCGCTGATTGACGCTGCGCCTTGACAGTCTCGTTGCATGCCGTGCATATCGGCTTGGCCTTCGAGTCCGGGAGCCGGTTTATTCATGACCGTTGGAGCTAGAATGGCTGCTCCTCCGCTCTGGGTGAACTCTCAGGTGGTTTCCGGAGCCTGAACGAGGTCCCGCTGCTGAAGCGACTGCGGTCTGCGCTTGGCCGCACGCGCCCTGAATCACGACAGATGTGAACCCGGACCGATGGCTCACCGATCCGCGCCGCGTGCTATATGCCGCGGGCCTGTTGATGATGGCGTTGGAGATGGCCGCCCTCGTCGTCCAGCGGAGTTGGTCGCGGGAGCTATTCGTCTCGTTGGCGCTGATGCAGGGGGCGGTCTACGCGTCGGCTGTCATGGCGCTCGGAAGGGGTCGTGCGACACGAGTGTCGCTCGCGTTCATTCTGATTCTGTCCGTGGTGCTGCGCGTCGGTCCGCTGTTCGGGCCGGTCATCTGGTCGAGCGACATCTATCGCTACGTCTGGGACGGCTGGGTGCAGGCCGAAGGCGTGAATCCGTATTGCTGCATTCCGGCGGATCCGGCGCTCGCCGATCTGCGCGACGCGTCGGTCTATCCGCTGATCAATCGGCGAGATACCGCCCGCACCATCTATCCGCCCTTCGCGCAAATGCTGTTCGCGGCGCAGGCCTGGCTCGGCGGATCGGTCTTGACAATGAAGATCTTGCTGGTCGTCATCGAGGCGGTCGGCGTGGGCCTGATGGTGCGCCTGCTTCAGCGGCTGGGTCGGCCGCTGCAATCGGTCCTGATCTATGCCTGGCATCCGTTGCCGATCTGGGAGATCGCGGGTTCAGGCCATGTCGACGCCGTGCTGGTCGCGGCAATCCCGCTGGCGCTGCTCGCGGCGGCTTCCAACCGCCGCGTTCTCACCGGAATCGCCCTGGGTTCGGCAGTGCTGACCAAGTTCATTCCAGTCGTCCTGTTTCCGGCGGTCTGGAGGCTCCGGGACTGGCGCATGCCGCTGGCGCTGCTGCTGTTCATCGCCGCCTGCTACCTTCCGTACCTGAGCGTCGGTCTTCGCGTGCTGGGTTACCTGCCGGGCTATCTGGAGGAGGAGAAGCTCGGTCCCGGACTCGGCGCTGGCTTCTGGCTGGTGGATGTGCTCGATCAATCGCTCGGTATCACGATTCCCGCGCTCGCCTATCTCGGTGTCTGCGCCATTGTCCTGCTGGCCATGAGCGCCGCCGCGCTTCGGCGCCCGGCCGGGGCGGAGCCGACCGTTCGCTGGGCGCGCACGATCGGAATGGCTACGGTACTGCTGCTTTCTCCGCACTACGCGTGGTATTTCGTCTGGCCGATCGTGCTGCTGACGATTTCCCCGTGGGCGCCGGGGGTCTGGCCGACCCTGACCGCATTTCTGTTGTACTGGGATCCGGAAGGCGGACGCGCGCCGATCTGGGTAGGTGCCGTGATGTATGCCGGATTCGTTATTCTGGCCGTGATCACATCGTTCGTCAGAAAGTCCAGACCTGCCCGCCGTGCACCTCCTCGAGGAAGCGCGTGACGCCGAGGGGCTCTCCGAACCAACCAGGCAGGTCCGCCTGACGGATCCGCAGCAGCTCGATCGCCCTTGAGCACGGATATACCTGCGCGCCGCCGAGCGTCTTCTGGGTCTGCACGCCGTGCTACAAGAAGCGTAATCTGCGAGAAGACAAGCTCGTGCCGAACCCGAAGCTGTTCGGCGGGGCCAAGCTGGTGAAAATCCTGACTCAGGGGGCGGCGTGCGTCACCGACTGACGCACGCCCTTGCCGGTACAGCACGCCGTCGGACGTAATCTTCCTCCACTGTCCGTAGCCGGCTCAACGCTCATCGGCGAATCGCGCGAGGAGATCTGACGGTGCGGACCAACCCTTTCCTCGACGCCCTCCAGTGGCTCCTCGACCCCCGGTTTGTCATCGTTGGCTATTGGGCCTTGCTGATCGCGAGCCTCGTACTGATGCGCGCCAATTGGCGCGCCGAGCCGTCACAGCGGACGGCTGCACATGTGACGATATGGATAATGCGTGTCCTCATCGGCGCGATGTGGTACCAGGGTTCGACCTGGAAACTGCCCTTACCCTATTCAGACGCCTTTGCTCACTGGTTGCGGCAAAGCGGTGAACATGCGGCATTCACGTTTCTCGGCGACCTGGTGAATCAAGTGATGATTCCGGCGCTCCCGGTAGTAGGTACTTTCATCTACTTCCTGGAACTCACACTGGCTGCTTCACTGACACTCGGCCTGTTCACCCGCTTTTTCTCGCTGGTGGCCGCCGGGGAGGCCGCCTTCCTCTGGCTGACGCTGTATCGTGCCCAGGAAGAATGGCCCTGGAACTACGTATTTCTGATGCTGATTCACGTCGCCTTCATCGTGATCGCAGCAGGGCGGAGTCTTGGGGCCGATGCCGTGCTGCGCCGACGGTCGGCCGCCGCGGGCGGCAGTTTGCATCGCGGCCTCCTGCGCCTGGTGACGTGACCGGGCGGCGTGGCACCGCGCGTCGGATCGGAGAAAATGACCCATACGCGGATCTCTGACGTCTGAAACAGCCCGGAGATGACGGATCGATGAATAGTGTGGCCGTCGCGATCATGTGCAAGACGCCGGCGACAGGGGCCTCCAAGACGCGCCTGTCGCCGCCGCTGCTGCCCGTGGAATGCGCGGTACTTTCGAGTTGCTTCATTCGCGATCTTGCCTCGACGATCGCCCAACTCGCCGCTGACGGCGGGGTATCGCCCTATGCGGTGTACACGCCCGTGGGGAGCGAGACGGAGTTGGCTCGGCTACTGCCGGATCAGTTCCGGCTGGCCGCCCAATGCGAGGGTGACCTCGGTGTGCGCCTGTCATGCGCCATCGCGGACCTGCTTGGCGCCGGTCATGAAGGGGCGATCCTGGTGAACTCCGATTCGCCGACGCTGCCCAGAGAGATTTTGCAGCAAGCCGTGGACGCTGTCCGTAGCGGCGGCAACGTCACATTGAGCCCGGCACTCGACGGCGGCTACACGCTGATCGGTTTGTCCAGCGTGCATGCACGCCTGTTCGAGGAGATACCCTGGAGTACCGCAGCAGTCTATCGACTCACGCTCGAGCGCGCGCGGGAGATCGGCCTGCCGGTGCAGAACGTGCCCGGCTGGTATGATGTCGACGATGCATCGTCGCTGCAGATGCTCGAGAACGAGCTGCGGGGAAAGCCTCCGGATCTGGCTGGAGCGACGCACGGCGGATCCGCACGCGCCGGGGCAATGCAAGGCATTTCGATGCCTGTCGGCGCATTCGCGCCAGCAACCCGGCGCTATCTTCTCGAACGGCGCAGCCGGTGGGCGTGCGGGAACGATCGTACTTGAATGCGCGCCCCTGCCCGAATCTGACCGAACGCCTTCCCGATGAAATTTCGATCCGGCTCCTGGGTGGTCAGCGTAGTGATTCCCTGCCTTGACGAAGAGGATTCGATCGCCGACGTCGTTCGCGAGGTGATTGCGCAACAGGTCGACGAGGTTGTGGTGGTCGACAACGGATCGACCGACCGCACCGGCGAGCGGGCCGCCGCCGCGGGCGCCCGCGTCGTGGTCGAACCGGCTCGAGGCTATGGTTGCGCCTGCGCTGCCGGCTCGAATGCCGTGCGGCCCGATGCGGACATCGTGTGCTTTCTGGATGGCGACGGCAGCGACGTTCCTTCTGCAATTGCACGCGTCGTCGCACCGGTTGCTGACGATGAAGCCGATTTCGTCATGGGCTCCAGGCTGCGAGGCCAGCGCGAGCCCGGCAGCATGACGCCACAGCAGATCGTCGCCGCGTGGCTGGCCGGGCGGCTGCTGCGCTTCGCTTACGGGGTCCGTTTCACCGACATGTCGCCGTTTCGTGCGCTGCGCGTAGCGGTTCTGCGCGCCTTGGACATGCGCGAACGGACCTACGGCTGGAACCTGGAGATGCAGATGCGTGCATCGGCGAAGCGGCTGCGCATTCTCGAGATTCCCGTTGATCATCGCTGTCGCCAGGGCGGCGTTTCGAAGGTATCAGGCGATCTCGGCGCGGGCGTGCGCGCGGGCGCCAGGATAGCGGCGACTTTCATCCGGTTGGCAGTGTCGCTGCGCCGCTCACCCGGTGCACCTGTTCGGCCGATGCAGTGATGTAGGGACCCGCCATGCACATCTTGCTGACTGGCGGCGCGGGCTTCATCGGCCGCCATGTATTGAACGAGTTGCTCGCTCGCGGCCATCAGGTTCGCATCCTCGACTCGCTGCGGCCAGATGTTCATGCCGTTCGCGACCCGGCTATGTTCGAGGATGCGGAACTGCGCATCGCCGACGTCCGTGATGCGGCAGCGGTCGAAGCGGCGCTCGAGAACATCGATACGGTGATCCACCTGGCGGCGAAGGTCGGACTCGGCGTTGACGTGAACGATCTGCCCGACTACGCGTCATCGAACGACCTGGGCACAGCCCAACTCCTCGCTTGCATGGCACGCCGGGGCGCCGGACGGTTGACGCTGGCAAGCTCGATGGTCGTGTACGGCGAGGGCGTCGGAGCGTGCGAGGTTCATGGCACGATGAGGCCGGGCCCGCGCCTCGAAACGGCATTGTCCGAGGGCACGTTCGAGGCGCCGTGTCCGATCTGCGCCCTGCCCCTCGCCGCCGCGCTGGTCGATGAAAGCGCGACACTTGACCCTCGCAACGCGTACGCGAGCAGCAAAGTCGCGCAGGAGTCCTATGCGGCCAACTGGGCGCGCGCGACGAGCGGCGCGGTCGTGGCATTGCGCTATCACAACGTCTACGGTCCTGGCATGCCGCGCAATACGCCTTACGCGGGCGTGGCTGCGATTTTCGCGTCGGCTCTGCGTCGCGGGGAAGCGCCCAGGGTTTTCGAGGACGGCAGGCAACGGCGAGACTTCGTCCATGTGCGCGATGTCGCCGCTGCAACAGTCGCCGCCGCAGAATCCCCGCTCACCGGGTTCAACATCTTCAACGTCGGCTCGGGCACCCCGCGGACTATCGGCGATATGGCCGAGGCCCTGGCGCTGGCGCTCGGGGGACCCAAGCCGACGGTGACAGGCGAATACCGCCTCGGCGACGTGCGACACATCACCGCCGATTCTTCCGCAATCCGAAACCGACTCGGATGGCGGCCGGCGATCGAGTTCCGCGCAGGCATGGCAGAACTGGCGCTGCAGGATTGAGGTCGTCAGCATTTGCGTCGCCAGGCGGTCGGCGCGCGACCTGGAATCGCTATCAATGAAGCGAAACGAGCCGCTCGAACCCGCGCCCGGTTGACAGGCTCCCGGTGGTATGATTCCGAGGGCGCCGATCAGGACGCAGCCGTCCCAGGCCCCGAGAACGGCGCCGCCGCGTGCAGTGGAGGGGGTGGTCCCGCATGTCGAGAGCGAAGAGTCCGACGGCAACTCCGATCTCGGGCCCAGCCAGCGCGCGAATTTTGAGTTCGGCAGGATGGCTCAACGCGACAATTCGCGCATCGCCCGCTCGAGCCCTTGCAGGGTAACGGGGAACATCCGCCCGGCCATCAGTTGCTGGATCACCGAGATCGACTGCCGATACGCCCAGACGCCTTCCGGCTCGGGATTGAGCCAGGCATATTTCGGAAAGCGCTCGACCAGCCGACGCAACCAGATCGCGCCCGCTTCCTCGTTGTTGTACTCCACCGAGCCGCCCGGCTGCAGGATCTCGTAGGGACTCATCGTGGCGTCGCCCACGAAGATGAGGCGGTAATCGGCGTTGTACTTGCGCAGCACGTCCCAGGTTGAAAAGCGCTCGGCGTGGCGCCGCCGATTGTGCTTCCACACGAACTCGTAGACACAGTTGTGGAAGTAATAGAACTCGAGGTGCTTGAACTCGGACTTGGTCGCCGAAAAAAGCTCCTCGGTGCGCTTGATGTGGTCGTCCATGGTGCCGCCCACATCAAGCAGCATCAACACCTTGATCGTGTTGTGCCGCTCGGGGCGCATCCGGATGTCGAGATAGCCGGCGTTGCGCGCAGTGTTCGAGATCGTGCCGTCCAGATCGAGCTCATCTTCGGCGCCTTCACGCGCAAAGCGGCGCAGGCGGCGCAGCGCCACCTTGATGTTACGGGTTCCGAGCTCGACCTGGTCGTCGTAGTCGCGGTAGGCTCGCTGCTCCCAGACCTTGACCGCGGTGCGGTTGCCGGCCGAGGGTCCGCCGATACGGATCCCTTCCGGGTTGTAGCCGCCGTTGCCAAAGGGGGAGGTGCCGTTCGTGCCGATCCACTTGCTGCCGCCTTCGTGGCGGCCTTTCTGCTCCTCGAGCAGCTCGCGCATGCGCTCCATCAGCTTGTCGAGCCCGCCCATTGCTTCGATCTCGGCCTTTTCCTTCGCGGTAAACTCGCGCTGCATCTCACGTTTGAGCCATTCGAGCGGCAAATCGACATCGATGCCCGGAACCGCCTGCACACCTTTGAAGTACACGGCGAAGGCGCGGTCGAACTTGTCGAAATTGCGCTCGTCCTTGACCAGTGATGCGCGCGACAGCCAGTAGAAATCGTCGATCGACGGACCAATCACCTGCTCGCGGATCGCTTCGAGCAGCATCAGGTATTCCTTGATGGAAACCGGCAGCTTGGCCTGGCGCAGATGCAGAAAGAAATCGATCAGCATGGCTGGCTCTCCTGGTTCTCCGCATCGCTCGCGCTCGCGCGGCGCTCGTGACGCTCCTGGCCCTCGGGAGGGACCGCCGCCGGGTCGCGCTGCGGGCGCAGTTGCCAGCGCAGATTCGCCTGCACCGCGGGCCATTCCGATGCGATGATGCTGTAGACGCAGGTATCGCGAAGGGTGCCGTTCGGCATCACCTGGTGACTGCGAAGCACGCCATCGAGCTTGGCGCCGAGCCGCTCGATCGCCTGGCGGCTCTGCCGGTTCATGAAGTGGGTGCGAAGTTCGACGGCCACGCAGCCCAGTTCACCGAACGCGTGCCCGAGCAGCATCAGCTTGCACTCGGTGTTGATCGCGGTGCGTTGCGCGCTTTTCGAGTACCAGGTGTGGCCGATTTCGAGCCGGCGGTTCGCGGCATCCACATTGAACATCCTGGTCGCGCCCACGATGCGCGAATCTGCGAGGCGGCGTACGACAAACGGCATGGCTCCGTTCTGGTCGCGCTGGCTGAACGCGCCAGCCAGCCAGTCGCCGATTGCATCAGGCCGTGGCGCAGAGGTATACCAGAGTGTCCAGAGGGCGCCATCGGATACGGCCTCGGTTATCGCCTCACGGTGCTCATGCCCCAGGGGTTCGAGTTGCGCGTGGCATCCGCGCAGGGTGGTCGAGGCGATCCAGCGGTCCATGTCAAGAGGGGCGCCTGTGCGCGGATTGCGGTGCCGCTCAGCGGTTATGCCGCGCCATGAAAACGAGCCGCTCGAACAAATGTACGTCTTGTTCGTTTTTCAGCAGCGCGCCGTGCAAGGGGGGGATCGCTACCTTGGCGTCTTTGGAGTGCAGCGCCTCAGGCGGAATGTCTTCTGCCACCAGCAGCTTGAGCCAGTCGAGCAACTCCGAGGTCGAGGGCTTTTTCTTCAGGCCGGGCAGCTCGCGGATCTGGAAGAAGGCCTCGAGCGCCTCTTTGAGAAGCGCCTTCTTGAGTCCGGGAAAGTGCACGTCGACGATAGCCTGCATGGTTTCCTTGTCAGGGAAACGAATGTAGTGAAAAAAGCAGCGGCGCAAGAAGGCGTCCGGCAACTCCTTCTCGTTGTTCGAGGTGATCATCACCACCGGGCGATGGATCGCCCGCACCGTCTGGCGGGTTTCGTAGACGTGGAATTCCATCCGGTCGATCTCGCGCAGCAGATCGTTCGGGAATTCGATATCGGCCTTGTCGACTTCATCGATGAGCAGCACCACCGGCCGATCGGCGTCGAACGCCTGCCAGAGCACGCCCTTGACGATGTAGTTGTGGATGTCGCGCACCCGCTCGTCGCCGAGTTGCGAATCGCGCAGTCGCGACACTGCGTCGTACTCGTACAAACCCTGTTGGGCCTTAGTGGTCGACTTGATGTGCCATTGCAGCAGCGGCATGTCGAGCGCCCGGGCCACTTCCTCGGCCAGCATCGTCTTGCCCGTGCCAGGCTCGCCCTTGATCAGCAGCGGGCGCTGCAGGCGGATGGCTGCGTTGACGGCGAGCTTCAGGTCGTCGGTGGCGACGTAGGAGTCGGTGCCTTCGAAGCGCATGGTCAGGATCCCGTTTACAGTCGTTCGAGTATACCCGGCGCGCGCGCCGGGTCGCCCCGGAGTGTTCCCGCCTGACTGCCGATGGACTGGACGCCAGATCGATCTGTCCGATAGAATCGGCGCTCGACATACGAAGCAGATTTTTGCCCAAACACTTGGTCTCGTGCCCACTTCATGTCCAATAAACTCCTGATCGCCGTCGGCGTTTTCGTGGCAGCCGCCCCATTTGCCGCCTCGGCTCAAGGCGCCGCCCCGATCAAGGGCGATGCGGAAGCGGCCCGGGACAAGGTTTCCATGTGCGTCGGTTGCCACCAGATCGCCGGCTACAAGTCGTCTTTCCCGAGCGTGTATTCCGTACCGAAGATCGTCGGGCAGTCTTCCAAGTACATCGAGGCTGCACTGAACGAGTATCGCAAGGGCGAGCGCAACCATCCGACGATGACCTCGGTTGCCAAGGGCCTGAGCGACCAGGATATCGCCGATCTCGCCGCATACTACGGCTCCAAATGACGGCGACCGGACATCGACTCATGAAGACCTTCTTGCAACTCGCGTTTCCGGTGGCGCGCTCGGCGCCCGGTATTGCCGGGGCGATCGCACTGGGTGCGGCACTGGCGCTGCCCGCCCATGCTGCCGATCTTGAAAAGGGCAAGGAAAAGGCCAATCAGGTTTGCGCGGCCTGTCATGGCCAGGACGGCAACACCCCGATCGACCCGTCGTATCCCAAGCTTGCAGGCCAGCACCGCGACTATCTCGAGCACGCCCTGCGCGACTATCAGGCCGATCGCCGCAAGAACCCGATCATGGGAGCGCAGGCCAAGCCCTTGTCGCGGGAAGACATCGAGAATCTGGCTGCGTACTACGCAAGCCTGCCCGGGCAGTTGTCGAACCGGCGTTGACGTCCCGGGCGGGCGCGTTGCGCCGCAGGCGGCGCATGAAGTCCGGTTCCCAGCCGCGTACCGCAACCAGCAGGCTCATCGGGTAGCGCCGCTCGAGTGGCAGGGCCGCATCGGCATTGTGCTGGGCCGAGTATTCGCGCACCAGCGCCTCGATTCGCTCGAGCAACAGGCCCCGGGCCAGGTCCGAGATGCGCACATTCACCACTCGCACCGTTTCTCCGGGTCCGTCGAAGGGTCGCGCCAGGTAGTCGCCCGCTTGTGAACGGAAATAGCGCAGGATCGGCCCATCGGCGATCCACTCGAAAGTGCGTGAAACAAGCAGCCGATATCGATTGTTGGGCAGCAAGCGTAGGAACCCCATGCGATCGAGTCGGAGCAGGCGTTGCACGCATTGAGCCAGTTCGATCTGATAGATCGCCACGATCTCCTCGCAGCTCATCAGGTTGAGGGCACACACCGCAACCGTGAAAAGTTGGTCGTTGCCCACGATCTCGGCCTCCTGAACCCATTCGAGTTGTGAGACGAGCCTGTCCTCGCGCCCGAGGCCCTGGGCCAGCGATGCGAAGTCGAGCGCGAGCGTTTCGCAGATCGCGTCGAGCCGCTGCAGATCGAAGTTGCGCTGTGCGAACATCCGTTTCACGGTGGCGGTGGAAACCCCGAGACGCTGCGCAAGATCGGCGTAGCTGAGTCGTTGGGCGCGCAACTCGCGCTTCAGGCAGTCGGTGAGCAGGGTGCTAGCGTGCATGGCGGCAGCATCGCGCTACGATAGGCATCCTGCAATTCGGCGCTCGGCCTAGACTTTCTGGCCGGGGCGCGAGGCTGGCGAGTTTCTCCTGGCTGTTTCGTTTTTTTCATTCACTGGGAGTGGAGTACCTGATGCCTGAATCTGATCGAGCCGCGGCGCCGGCGTTTGCGACCACGGATCTTTGTGATGCGAATGAAGCGCTCTTGCTAAGCGGCGAGCTGCGCGTGCTGCCGCCCGTTTACCGCACATGGGGCCGGCGGTTGCGCTTTTCAGGACCGGTCGCCACCGTGCGCTGTTTCGAAGCGAACGCGCTCGTTCGGGCGGCGCTCGAAGCGCCCGGTGATGGCCGCGTGCTCGTCGTGGACGGTGGCGGCAGCCTGCGATGCGCCTTGTTCGGCGGCAACCTTGCGGTGCTCGCCGAGAAAAACGACTGGGCGGGCGTGATCATCGAGGGTTGCTTGCGCGATGCCGACGAGATCGACGCCTGCCGGATCGGCGTGCGGGCGCTGGCTTCGCATCCGCGCCGCAGCGATCGTCGGGCGGTGGGCGATCGCGAGGCAGTACTCGAGCTACACGGCATACGGATCGCGCCGGGACAATGGTGCTACGCCGATGCCGATGGGATTCTGATCAGCAACCAGGCCTTGCATCGCTGAATCTGTCGCGTGCTAGCGAACGCCCTGTCGCTTGCGTACGCTTCGCTGGCGACCAAATTTTTCAACGAGGAGACAGAACATGAAACGACTGCGCGGCCTGATTACTTCTCGCTCACCTTCGCGCCTTGCTCGCCGCTCGCCTGGCCGCCGTGCGACGGTTCGCCGCGCGTGCGTTTTACCTGTGCCGGCTTGCTGTGCGCCGGTTTCGCTGCCCGGGTGCGCTGCTGACTTGGCCGGGGCCGGGAGACGACTTCGAGCCGGGCCCTGATCACACCGGGCTTGATCATCTGCAGTTTGCGCGCCGCCGCAAGCGAGACATCGGCCGCCCGGCCGTGCTTGTAGGGCCCTCGGTCGTTTACCCGTAGGATTACGCTGCGTCCGTTCCTGATATTGGTGACCCTGACCCGGGTGCCGAAGGGCAGGGTTCTATGGGCCATCGTGAGCGCGGCGGGGTCGTAGCGCTCGCCGCTCGCCGTTTTTCGGCCGGCCAGCCGCCGTCCGTAGTAGCTGATCATTTTAAGGGCGGAAGCGCCGCGAGTACCTGTCGCCTGCGCTCCGTGCGGCGATTCCCTGCTCGCCGAGCCGGCCGCTTTCGTCGATGTCGCGTCCGCGCTGCCTGCCGGCATCTGGGCAGAAGCCGTGACGGCGAGGAACAGGCAACTCCAGATCGATGCAATGAGGGCGCTGCGAGTCATCGTCCGTTGCCTGAAGGTGAAACTCGCGATTATCCGGCCAGGAGCGGCTCGTACAAAATTGGTACCGGCGTCGGTGCCGGCGCGGCTAGCGGTCGGCCATCATGCTTCGCATCGGCTGTCCGACTCGATGTCCAGCGCGCGCGGGCTGCGCCGCGCGTTGCCGCTTTGGCACGGCAGCCGCTTCATGGAGCAAGACGGTCGCGGCGGCTGCCGGCAGCGCCATCAAGCCCGCCCAGGTCTTGTTGTCGCCCAGAACTCGACAAGCGCGCCAACTGCGTCCGCCGTCTATGGGCCGCGCAAACCGGCGCGACGCCGGGCAGGCGAGCCATACGACATGGACGAACCCCGCCAGGGAAAGCGCGACTGACACGAAAGCGGCCTGCTGAAATGAATCCGACATGGGGGAGGGAGCGCACCTGCGCAGAAGCGGGTCGTGGATCGGGACGCTGCGATGAACAAGCGCACGCGCTGTACTTGTCGGATATATAAGCGACGCACGCTGCGCCGGGAGGCCTACGCCGATGGGGCATCCCGCCGGCGTGGCGGCGGTATCACAGCATCGCCGGATTCCGTGGGCTTCAAGGCGAGGTGTAATCGCAAGTGCTCACGGATAGAATGGCCACTCTCAGTTCAATTCGGCATCGGCATCAAGGGGGACGCAATGAAGAGACGCACATTCGTAAATCTGGCCGCTGGCTCGGCCGTCATCACGAGCACCGGGCTGGTCGGTCTGACTGCCGCTCGCGCCGCCGACAAGAAGATCGCGTATCTCACGCCGGGCCTCGATCTGCCGTTCTGGCGTTATCTCTCAAAGGGCATCGAGTCCGTGGCGACGTCCAAGGGCTACAGCTATCAGGCGCTCGATTCCCGGAACAGTCCTCAGACCCAACTGCAGAATGCGCAGGATTCGATTGCCAAGGGCGTCGCCGGCATCGTCCTATCACCGACCGACTCTTCGACTGCGCCGAGCGTTTTACAACTTGCCCAGCGAGCGAGCATTCCAGTGGTAATCGGGGATATCGGCACCAACAGTGGCGAGTACGAGTCGTTTATCATTTCGGATAACTACGCCGGGGCGCACGGCGTCGGCAAGGCGCTGGCCGCCGCGTTGAAGAACAAAGGTTGGACCGACGGCACGGTCGGTATCGTGGCGATTTCACAGGCCCGCAAGAACGGACAGGCGCGTACGAAGGGTTTCCGTGACGGCTTGAAGGAAGGCGGTTTCACAGGCAAGGAAGCGACGCTCCAGCAGATGCAGTCCTATACGACGGACGAGACCTTCAAGTTCGTCCAGGACATGCTGACGGCCAACCCGAATCTTCGTGGCCTGTTCGTCCAGACCGATCAGCCTTCCCTCGGTGCGTTGCGTGCGATCAAGGCCGCGCGTAAGGATGGAGAGGTTCTGGTTGCGGCCTTCGACGGTATCCCGGAGTTCGTCGAACTGCTCAAGTCGAAACAGCTCGTCGCGTCCGGGATGCAGCAACCCTATCTGATGGGCCAGAAGTCCGGCGAGGCGCTTGTCACCAGTCTCGAGGGGCGCAAGCCCGAGAAGGAGATTATGGTGCCTATCCTCGTCGTGACCAGCGAAAATATCGATCAGGAATTGCCTACAGTCAAGACGACTGTTTTTGCCAACGAGATGTGATCGCGAAGGTAAGGATGCCGATCAGGCGATGCTTCCGGCCCTTCCCGAAGCGTCGCTTCGAATTGATTTCATGCCCCCCGCACGAGCCAATATCCCTGACGGGTCGGACACGGAACCGTTACTGAGCGCTACCGGAATCGTCAAGATTTTCGATCGGAACCGCGCGCTCGACGGTGCAGATCTCGAGCTGCGCGCGGGCGAAATTCACGGCCTTCTCGGAGCCAATGGTGCCGGTAAGTCCACCCTGTCAAAAGTAATTTCGGGCCACTACGCCTGCAGTGCGGGCGTGATCCGGTACGAAGGACGCCCGATTCGGCTTCGATCCACCCGCGAAGCCCTCGACAACGGCATCGCCATCGTGATGCAGGAAACCAGTCTGGTTCCGGACATCAGCGTGGTGGAAAATATCTTCCTTCCGGAACTGGGCCGGCCGGGGCGGTTATCGTATCGGGGAATGCGCGCGCGGGCGACCGAACTGCTCGCAAACCTCGGGCAGCAAGAAGCAGTCGGGCTCGACGCCGAAGTCCGTCTTTTATCTGCGGCGCAACGCCAGTTGGTCGAGATCGCCAAGGCGCTCGGCCTGCGGGCAAAACTCATCATCTTCGACGAACCCACGGCGTCGCTCAGCCCGGGAGAGGTTGAACGTCTGTTCGAGGTCATGGTGCGGCTCCGAAGGGACGGCTGCGGATTGGTCTTTGTGTCACACCGCCTTGAAGAAGTGTTCGAGATCACCGATCGGGTGACGATCCTGCGGGAGGGGCGCACGGTGGCAGCCTCGCGAGAGACCAGCTCGCTCAATCAGGCGGAACTGATTCGTTATATGGTCGGCCGCGACATTGGCCTGATCCATACTCACTCGGGAACCTTCAGTGCAGAAGGCCCCCCGGCGCTTGAAGTCAACAATCTCGCTTCGGCGCCGACAGTCCGTGATGTTTCGTTTGCCGTCAGGCGCGGCGAGATCGTCGGGCTCGGCGGACTGGTGGGTGCCGGTCGCTCGGAAGCGGTCGAAACGATATTCGGCCTGCGGACGCGCACCGGGGGCGTGGTCCGGGTCGACGGCAAAGCGGTCGATATTCGCAAGCCCGTGCAGGCGATCGCTGCCGGGCTTGGCTTCGTCGCCGAAGATCGACGGGTCCAGAACATCGTGCCCGATCTTTCGGTAAAGGAGAACCTGCTGCTCGCGCATCTGGGCGCGCACAAGGGCTTTGGCCTTGGCTACAAGCAGCGCGAAGCAAAAGTGCAAGCCTTGCTACGCGATCTCGGACTTCCAGCCGAACGCCTGCTCGATGCCAATATGCTGAATTTCTCTGGCGGCATGCAGCAAAAAATCATCATCGCACGCTGGTTGCTGCTGGAGCCCAAGGTGCTTATCCTTGATGAGCCAACCAAAGGCGTTGATATCGGCACGCGTGCCTCGATCTATTCGCTTTTGCGTGAAATCGCAGCGAAAGGCGTGGCGATTGCCTTGGTGTCGTCGGATTTCGAAGAGTTGCTCGGCTTGTCCGATCGGATTGTTGTGATCAGCGACGGGGCCAGCATCGCCGATATGCCCAGCCGACTCCTTGACGAGGAGAAGCTCACGCTGTTGGCGGCCCCCCGAACGTCCATGGCGCGCAATACCGATCTGCTTCGAGAGCTGACGCGCGCCTGGGGTGGTGCTGGCTTCTGGGCCTTGCTCGAGGGAGATCGCATGATCTGTCTCAATACAGTCGTGGCCGACAGCGAGGTAGATCCCGGCTTTCAGGCCGGCGAGGCCAAGTCGGTGCAGGATACCTATATTCCGTTATCGCTGCTAAGGCGAGATTCGACCTTCGTTACAGAAGCCGACGGTAATCGAAGGACGATGCTGGTACCGGTGATGAGCCGGCGCGGACATGATTTCGGCTGGATCGGATTGACGCTGCCGGCCACCGGCAAGGCTCCCTCCGTGACAATCCTCAAGGAACGCGTGGCACTCCTGGCTGGCACGCTATGACGGAACTCCGTATGGGTGTGTTGACGAGGCTGACCCGGCGACTCGAGGTGCGCATGTTCGCGCTGGCGATCCTGATCGCCGCAATTCTTTCGCTACTGTCGCCGTACTTCCTTACCGAGTCGAATATCTTCAACATTCTCGATCAGTCCGTAGTGATCGGAATCGTCTCGGTCGGCATGACCTTTGTTATCTTGATCGGCGGCATCGATCTTTCGGTGGGATCGGTGGTTGGTCTGACCGGCATCATTCTCGGTCTGACCTTGCAGCACACATCGATTCCGTTCGCTATTGTCGTTGCAGTGCTGTGCGGCGCAGGTGTAGGGCTCGTTTCCGGCGTGCTGATCACCGCCTTTGGGCTCGCGTCATTTGTCGTGACCCTCGGCATGATGGCGATCGGGCGCAGCCTCGCGTACATATTCTCGGGCCAGACGTCGATCTCGACTATTCCTCAGGAGATGTCTGCCCTTGTCTATACGAAAGTGCTCGGCATTCCCGCGAACGTGTTGTTCCTGGTGCTGCTATATGCCGGCGCCTGGGCCTATCTGAATTATACAAAAGGCGGTCGCACCATTTACGCGATCGGTTCTAATCAGGAGGCGGCAAGGGCGGCAGGGCTCAGCGTTTTCTTCTATTCGGTGCTGCCGTATGTGATCGCTGGCGGCTTGTCGGCCGCTGCGGCTACCTTCTCGATCGCTCAGATCCTGTCGGCCGATCCGCTGGCGGGCAACATGATGGAACTCGATGCCATCGCCGCGGTGGTCATCGGCGGGGCCAGTCTCTATGGGGGCCGGGGATCGATCATCGGTACCTTCTTCGGTGTGCTGATCATGGTGATGATCCGCAATGGCTTGAACCTGATGGGCGTGTCGGCGTTCTGGCAGGGATCAGCGATCGGCACCATCATCATCCTCGCGCTGCTCATAGAGCGTCTGGTCAGCGCAAGAAGCGGTCGGTAGTCCAAAAGTGCAGTGGGGAGCGTTTCATGAGTGATAGTCCATCAATGGCGGTCCGTCTCTACGGGACAGAGCAAGAATTGATGCCGCCGCGCGTCCTGAGGGCGGGTGCTCTCACTGCCGAACTCGATAGTGGAAACCTTCGTCACGTCCGATATGAAGGCATCGAGATCATGCGCGCCATCTCCTTTATCGTGCGCGACAGGAACTGGGGCACCTACAATCCGCAGATCTCGAACCTTCAGGTGAGCGAACGGTCCGATTCCTTCACCGTCGAGTACGACGCGATTGCCCGGGATGCGTCGCAGCAGTTCTGCTACTCCGCTCGGATCACCGGGCGCGCCGACGGCAGTTTGGAGTTCAAGGCACGTGGCACCGCGAGCACGGATTTCGTCACGAACCGGACCGGTTTCGTGGTGTTGCATCCAATCGCAGGCGTAGCGGGCCGCCCGGCCGAGATCGAGCATGTCGACGGCAAGGTCGTCAACGGGAGCTTTCCCGGCCCGATCGATCCGGTGCAGCCGATGATGGATCTGCGAGCGTTGACCCATGAGGCAGCGCCAGGCTTGCGCGTGACCTGCAGGATGGAAGGCGATACCTTCGAGATGGAGGATCAGCGCAACTGGACCGACGCCTCCTACAAGACCTATTCGCGCCCGCTGGCTTTGCCCTGGCCTTACACGCTGAGCGCCGGAACAGTACTCGATCAGGCCGTCAGGCTCGCCGTTTCGGGCAAGGTCTTGGCAGCTTGCGACGCGGGTGGCAGGGTTTCGCTGGTACTTGGTGCCGTGGTGAGAAAGGCGCCGCCGCTCGGGATCGGCTATGACCCCGCCGACGCTGCGGCCACTCGCGAGCATGCCGACGCACTGGCGCAAGTGCGACCCGCGCATCTGCTCCTTCACCATGATCCTCGACGCGGACACGACCGCCGGACCCTGGAAGAGGCGCTCGCGATCGCCGCCAGGATCGGCGCTGATCCCTGGCTCGAAGCAGTCATTGCCAGCGTCGACGGCTTCCAGGCTGAGCTCGAGTCCCTGGGGGAGACAGTCCGCGCGCTCGGATCGCCGTTCCGGACGGTGCTGCTATCGCCGGCGCCTGATCTGAAGTGCACGCTGCCGGGAAGTGTCTGGCCGCCCGCACCTCCTGCGGATGACTTCTTCAGGGTTGCTCGCCAGGCTTTTCCGAGCGTGCGCATTGGCGGCGGAATGTTCAGCTACTTCACTGAGTTGAATCGCAAGCGGCCGCCGATCGATCTTGTCGATCTGATGAGTTTCACCACTTGCGCCCTTGTCCACGCTGGCGACGATCACTCCGTGATCGAGGGCCTCGAATCGCTTCCAGCCATCGCCGCGAGCGCAAGGAAGATCGCCGGCGAACGCCCCTGGGCCGTGGGGCCCGGCGCCATCGGCATGCGCATGAATCCGTACGGCGAAGCACCCATGGAGAATCCGGGAAATATTCGCCAGGCGATGAACTTCAACGATCCTCGCCAGCGTGGCCTGCTCGGCGCGGCCTGGATGCTGGCCTACTACGCGCTTTTCGCGAAGGGTGGCGCCGAGGCGATTACTGTCGGGGCAGCAGCGGGCGCCTTTGGCATCGTTCACTCCAGGCAATCCTGGCCGCAGCCGTGGTTTGACGAACAAGGCGGGGTCTATCCCGCCTTCCATGTCGTTCTCGGTCTCGCCGGCTTGGCCGGCAAGCCTATGCGTGAACTCGAGATCTCGGCACCGAGCAAGGTCCAGGCCGTAGCGGTCGACACCGATTCCGGTCTCGTTGTCTGGGTCGCGAATCTGAGCGCGGAAGCCGTCGAGATTCGGCTACCGCAGTCTGCCCGTGCCGGCTTTGTGCTCGATGCTGCTAGCTTCGTTTCGGCCGCTTTGAATACCAAGGTCTTCGATGCCGGGCGAATGCAACTCGAGGGAAGCGATCTAACTCTGGGCGCCTACGCCATCGCCAAGATTGTGTTCTGAGGCGTGCCCATGGCGACGGGTCGTGGATGGCCAGAAGGCGAGCGCCTTTCGCTTGATCCCGGCGGCACGGCACGGACGGCCTGCCCCGCTGCACCGATGGATCAGGAACGTCGCCTCCCGGACCTGTGTCCGTGGCTTGCGCGATCGCCCTGCCAATTCCTTCGGTGCTCCTCGCCGCAGCGAGGAGCCTCCATGACGAGAGGCGAGACGACGTCGCAGTCACTTTGCCGCTACGGCCTGCTCGATCATTTCGGCGACCTCGGTGGGGTGCGAAACCATCGATGCATGCGAACCCCCTTGGATCACGACGGTTTTGCGAGCCTGCGCCCGCTCCGCCATGAACGCCATGATTGCCGGCGGGATGTTCTGGTCGGCCGATCCGTAGATCATGTAGGAGGGCAGAGTCTTCCAGGTCGCGATCCTGGTCGGCTCCTCGAGCGCTGCCTGGGTCACCGGGCGCTGCGTTGCCGCCATCAGTGCCGCATCGCTGGCGGGCACGTCGGCGGCGAACTGTGCATGGAGCTTGGCGGGCTGCACGTAGAGGTCGGTACCTCCGCCGGGCAGCGGCACGGGCAGGAGGGCATCCGAAAACGTGCTGCCAGGAAACTTGACCGAAAGGCTGGCCGCGGACTCGCCAACCTCCGGCGAAAAAGCGGAGACATATACGAGCGCTGTTACATTTCCCCGGCCGTTGGCCGCCTCGGTGATTACCGACCCACCATAGGAATGGCCCACCAGCACCACAGGACCCTTGATCGACGCCACGAGCGCCAAAACAGTTGCGCCGTCGCTGGCAACGCTGCGCAGCGTCCGAGCATTCCGATCAAATAACGCATTTCGCAACCGCTCTTGTTGTCAAGACCACGCGCCTCGGGCGAGACGCCACACGCATGATTTCGCCTGATGCCGTTCGATGACATTCGGTCGCAATCAATGGGGAGAGGATGCTCGATGCCCGGCTGGAAGACCTTGCAGTCGCGTTTAATTTTGCTTGAGTGCTTCTTGTATTCTTGTCCACAACTGACCGTTCCTCACGACGGCCACCGAGCTATAGACGCGTTGGCTGAGGGCCTGCGAAGAGCGGGGCTGCCTGAATGACACGTTTCCAGGTCGGACAGAATGGGGACTGCCGTCCGGATCGCGGAGCCGTACCAGCAACCTTTTGTTCTCGAATGACCCGTCAATCACGGGATCGACGGTCGCGTGCGCTCCGACGGGGCGGTCGGGGCGCAGGCCAAACGAAGTTCCAGAGATCGGCGTCGCCAGCCCCGCAAGGGTGAAGCCTGCTCGCGCCTATCCTTGGATAAACGCGAGAAGTTCCTTGTTCACCTGATCCTGGTGAGTTGCTGTAATGCCGCGAGGTGCGCCTGGATAGTAGATGTCCTTTGCGCCTCTGATGATGCGCGCCGACTTCTTGGCCGAGTCCTTCACAGGAACGATCTGGTCGTCCTCGCCGTGCAGTACCAGCGTGGGTACGTCGAACTTGGCAAGGTAAGGACGGATGAACTCTTCGATCAGACGATCCCTGCGCGTCCGGAAACGCTGCCCTCAGCGCTGCCAGGACGACTACCCGCCCTCGAACTCGTCGAACCGGGCAGGCGGTGCCATAGCAATGCCTGGCAATGCCGCCTCGCCTACTTCCGTGTGCCGAGAAAATCGCTGCCGGCCTTGAGCAGGTCGCCCAGACCGATCTGTCCGTCACCGTCGCGATCGAGCACGGCATTGAGGAGCCCACCGTGTTGACGACCCGCTTCTTCGCGCTCGTGGCCGAGGGTCTGTCCCAGATCCCTGGCGTTCAGTCCGCCCTCTGAGACCTGCCGGGCCAGGAAAGCGAGCACGGCCGGTGCGAGGAGGCGCAGCAGCGTGCCGGCGCTGCCGCTGCCCAGCCCGCTCAACTGACCGAGGCCGGCCTCGGCGCGCGGTAGTTTGTTGCCGAAGACGTGCGAGAGGATGTTCTCGCTGTCTTTCGTGTCGCCGGATAGCGCGGCGCCCAGCGCGCCATCGGGGTCGACGCTTGCGTGGTCGCGTTGCAGTGCGCCGAACAAGTCCTGCGCTCCCTCGGGTTGCGCAGCGTTGTGGCCGAGGGCCGCAAGCAGCAGCGGCAGGGCCGCGCTGATCGCGCCGGTCGTCTGCTGCGGATCAGTGCCCAGCTTGCGAGAGATCTGCTGCATTGGCTCGCCCTGCAGGTGCGAGAGAAGTTCTTCTGCCAGAGTGTTGCTCATAAATAGCTCCTTGATAGGGTGCCTGCCTCGTCCGCCTCACCAGTGAATGTAGAACATCCCCTTGGCCAGCAGCACGATGATGATCACCTGGCTGAAGACGCTCAGGTGGATGAACTTCGCCTGCCTGGCATGAAGGCGCCGCCGGCGGTGCAAGATCATCGCCGCCGCGAAATGACCAAAGACGCTCACGGCCAGCAGGATCTTGAGCGACAGCAATGTGCCGAAACTGCTCGCCAGCGGATTGACGAGGGCTTCGCGGTGCTGCCAGGCAAGCCCGATTCCGGCGCCGTACAGCGCGAGGAGTGCCCAGGGCATCAGCTTCCGGGCACGTGTTCCAATGGCAATTTCGACCTGCCGCATCACATCGACCGGCAGGTGCTTGCGTACCCCTTCGAGAATCAGCACCTCGAAGAACACCGTGCCGACGAACACCAGCGCGGCAAAGAGGTGCAGCGTCAGCAGAACGGGATAGCTCACGGGCTCGGCTCAGACGAGTCCCTCGAACGCGATGCAGTCGACCGTGTCGCCGACCGCTACCGCCCCCTGGTCGTGATGCATGACCAAAATGCAGTTCGCCGCTGACATCGAACGAAGCACTCCCGAGCCCTGGCTGCCCGAAGCGCGCACAGTCATCGCGCCGTCGGCTTCGCGAGTCAGGATGGCGCGCTGGTATTCCGTGCGGTTCGGGCGCTTGCGAAACGCCGACTCCGAGCGGGCGCGAACGAAGGGCAGCGGAGCGGCCTGGGCGCCCATCTGGCGCAGCAGCGCTTCGCGCGCGAAGAAGTAGAACGTGATCATGACGGCTACCGGATTGCCCGGCAGGCCGAAATAATTCGCCCGGCCGATCTTGCCGAAGGCCATCGGCCTGCCGGGGCGCATCGCTATCGTCCAGAAGGCGATGTCGCCCAGTTTATCCATGACCTGCCGGGTGAAATCGGCTTCTCCTACGGACACACCGCCAGAAGAGATGATCGCATCGGCATTCTCGGAGGCGATGCGGACTGCGTTCTCGAGCGACTTCGGATCGTCGCGGACCACGCCCATGTCGATCGGCTCAACGCCGAGCCGGGTCAGCATGCCGAAGATCGTGTACCGGTTGCTGTCGTAGACCTCGCCGGGCGCAAGCGGCTGGCCGACCGAGCGCAGCTCGTCTCCGGTCGAAAAGAAGGCCACCCGGAGCTTCCGCCGAACCGGCACTTCGGGAATGCCGAGCGAGGCGAGCAAGCCAAGATCCGCCGGCGTCAGCCGTTTGCCCGCAAGCAGCGCCGGTTGGCCACGCACGAGGTCTTCGCCGCGCCGCCGCCGGTTCTGCCCGGCTTGCTGCCCCGCCGGCACGATCACTTCGTCACCCTCGGTGCGCACGGCCTCCTGGATCACCACCGTGTCGAGATCGTCCGGCATCACGCCGCCCGTCATGATGCGCACGGTCGCGCCCCGCGCAACGCCACCGACGAACGGCTGCCCGGCCAGTGCACTGCCGGCTATCGTCATGCGCGTCGGTCCCTTGGTCGACAGGTCGCAGGCACGGACCGCGTAGCCATCCATGGCCGAGTTGTCCTCGCCCGGAACGTCGATCGGGGAAACCAGGTCCACGGCGAGCACCCGATCGAGCGCCGTGCGAATGGCCAGGTGTTCAATGCCTTCTATCGGCGCGACCACCCGCTCGATGATGTCGCGCACGCCGGAAACGGGCAGCGCGTTCGGGTCGTAGTCGGACTGGCAACTGATGGCCTCGCCAAGCGACATCGGTGAGGATGGGGCTTTCATCATGGCGACTCGTTCAGCCTCAATTCCTGCTGCGTGTTGATGTTGCGAAACGCCTGTTCGTCGAGAAAAATCACTTCGACGACGCGCAGCGGCGCATACCAGCCATCGATCTTGCGCCGGCCGCTTGCAAGGAAGGCCTCGAGATCGACCAGCAGCGCGCAATCGACCAGCGAAAAGACGGGATGCGGCTGATCGCCGGTGCGCGCCACCGCCAGTTGCGCGGGCTCGCAGGGTTGCGAGTGCAGCGCGCGCCAGAGCCTTGCGACCAGATCTTCGGGCAGGAACGGCGAGTCGCAGGGTGCGGTCACGATCCACGGGGTGGTTGCCGCCCGCATGCCGGCGTGCAACCCCGCCAGCGGGCCGGCGTAGCCATCGATCGCGTCGGGCAGGACGCGATGCCCGAATGACCGGTAGCGATCGGCGTTGCGGTTCGCGTTCACCAGCAACTCGCCGACCTGCGGTGCGAGGCGTTCGAGCACGTGCGCAACCATCGGCCGGCCGCGCAGCAGGGCGAGGCCCTTGTCCAGGCCGGCGCCGTCGGCGCTCATCCGGCGCCCCAGTCCGCCGGCCAGCACGAGACCTGTGATCAGGCTGCGTTCGGCTTCGGCAAGCAGGCCGGGCTCGCTTGCCACGCCAGGATCGCGCACCGGCGCTGCAGCACCGCCGGGCGGTGAGCCACTCACGCCAGTTCGGTCACCGGCAGCCGAACGAAGCGCTCGCTGCCGGTGAACAGCAGGTAGTGCCTGCCCTGGCAGCGGCCGATCATGGTGATGCCGATCCGCCGTGCAATATCCCAGCCCATCTGGGTAAGCCCCGATCGCGACAGCAGGAAGGGAATGCCCATCTGGGCGCATTTGATGACCATCTCCGAGGTCAGGCGGCCGGTCGTGTAGAAGATCTTGTCGGCGCCGGTGACACCTTCGAGCCACATCCAGCCCGCGATTGCGTCAACCGCATTGTGCCGGCCCACGTCTTCCACGAAGCGCAGGATCTCGCCACGATTCTCGCCATGGTTCGAGCACAGCGCGCAGCCGTGCACCGCGCCGGCCACCTTGTAGATCGATTCGTGTCTGCGCACACGATCCATCACGGTGTAGAGAGTTTCCTCGGTCAGCCGCCCATGCGCGGGCAGCGCCATCTGATCGATTTCTTCCATCAGGTCGCCGAACACCGTGCCTTGTCCGCACCCGGTGGTGACGGTGCGCCGGCCCAGTCGCTCGTCGAGTGCCGGGCCGCTCTCGGGATCATCCCAGATCGTGACGCCGCGCTCGGTGAGCGAGCGCGTGGTGATCGCAACCGAGCCGGTTTCCCAGTCGACCTGCACGGCGGCGATCCGATCCACCGCCGGCAGGATGCGCTGATTGCGCAGGTAGCCGAGCGCCAGATGCGCGGGCGCCGCGCCCAGCGTCATCAGGGTGACCAGTTCGCGCTTGTCCAGGTACAGGGTGAGCGGATGCTCGCCGGCGATCGGGGTCGGCACGATCTCGCCGCGCTCATTGATCGCGTCGACCTGAAAGGTGGTGGGCCGGGCCTCGTCGAGGAGCACGGGATTTGCTGGTGTGGTCATGGCTCAACCGCCGATATAGGACATTTCGATCTTGTGCAGGTCGGCAGTCGCGCTCGAGCGCAACTCTGAGTAGCGATCGTCTCGGGCCCGCCAGATCGTGCCGATCGCCGCTTCGAGAGCGCGATCGTCGGCCCCGTCGCGCAGCAGCGCTCGCAGGTCGTGGCCCGCATGTGCAAAAAGGCAAGTGTAGACCCGGCCTTCGGTGGAGAGCCGCGCTCGGGTGCAGTTGCCGCAGAATGGCTGGGTAACCGACGAGATCACGCCGATCTCGCCGGAGCCGTCCTGGTAGCGCCAGCGCTCGGCAACCTCGCCCTCGTAGTTCGGGTGGATCGGCTCGAGTGGCAAGGCCGCATGAATCCGGGTTACGACCTCGGCGCTCGGCAATACGTCTTGCAGTTGCCAACCGTTCGACGCGCCGACATCCATGAACTCGATGAAGCGCAGGATGTGGCCGGTTCCTCGAAAATAATCCGCCATCGGCACGATTTCATCGTCGTTGATGCCCTTGCGCACCACCATGTTGATTTTCAGCGGCCGCAACCCCGCCGCGTCGGCGGCCTCGATGCCAGCAAGGACATCGGCTACGGGAAAATCGGCGTCGTTCATCTGCCGGAAGATTACGTCGTCGAGCGCGTCGAGGCTGACCGTGACACGGCGCAGGCCCGCATCGCGCAGCGCCTTCGCCTTGCGCGCCAGGAGCGAACCGTTCGTGGTCAGCGTGAGGTCGAGCGCTTCGCCGCTCACCGTCTGCAATCTGGCCAGGCGTTCGACCAGGCGTTCGACGTTCTTGCGCAGGAGTGGTTCGCCCCCGGTGAGGCGAACCTTTTCGACACCATGCGCAACGAAGCCGCGCACCACGCGTTCGATCTCCTCGAAGCTGAGTAGCGACGCTTGCGGCAGGAAGGCGTAGTCGCGGCCGAAAACCTCCTTCGGCATGCAGTAGGTGCAACGAAAGTTGCAGCGATCGGTCACTGAGACTCGCAGGTCGTGCAGGCGCCTGCCGCGCCGGTCGACCGAGAGGCCGTTCGCGGGCGGCGCATCGGCGAGGGCGGGCGGGATCGATGCCTGGTAACGCGCGTCGGCGATGGGGATGATACGTTCGGTCATGGTGGTTCGATTGCTATGCTCGCATGGTAGCAATGCCATCCTCGCAAATCGGAGAAGACGTTGAGCGAACACGACTATCGGCCAGACGGAGTTTCCCAACCGATCCTGCAGCCACTCACGAGGATCGAGCCAATACCCGTGCGAGCGATCTTCGTCTCCGAGATCAGCGAGGGCCGCTGGCAGGAGCGCCGGTGGCGCCTGGCTGCGGTCGAGCCCTGTGAACCGGGCGAGCCGGCCCGGCCAGCGCAAGCCGATCGATCGAACGGCGCGACCGCGTCCGGCGCCGTTGCCGAGACGGAGCCGCTCGCGATGGAGATTTACACCGATGAAGCCGATGGCTACTACCTGAACCTCACCAGCGGCGAGCCGTCGATCTTCGTCAAGTGGCGGATGCCCGGCGATGAATCGGGCGTCAGCGGCGCCAGCGGCGACCCCAGGGCGATGGCTGTATCGCTCAGCTACAACGAAGCCGGCCGCTGGATGGACGGCGGCGAGCGCGTCGATCGCGTCGTGATGCCGCCCGAAGTCGCCGCGTGGCTGACCGAGTTCGTCAATTTGCACTGGGAGCCGGAGAAGAAGCGCAAGCGGCGTGGAACGAAACCCTCGTTCATGCCTCGCGCGCAGTTCGGAGAAATGTCCGATCGCGAGCGCCAGATCATGGAACGGCTCGCCCATGAAGGCGCGGCCGGCGACAGCGGCACGCTCGCCAGTTCCCCCGAGCCGCGCCATGAGTGAGCGTTTCATATCCCGCTGGGCGCGGCTCAAGCGCAGCCGCGAGCAGGCCCCGTCGAGCGCCGACGACGACAAGGCCGCGCTCGGGCGCAATGATGGTGCAAGGCCTGCCGCTTCGGTGCCGCTCGAGACGCTCGCTTCGGGCACCCGCGATCTGGCCGGCCAGGCCGACGCCGTCGATACCGACGCGCGCCGCCCTGATGAAGCGACGGTGGCTGCGGCCCCCGTTGATCCGAACGAGGATCTGCCGCCGATCGAATCCCTCACTCGCAACTCGGATTTCACGCCGTTCCTGCGGCGCGGTGTCGCTTCCGGCGCGCGCAACGCGGCCCTCAAGAAGCTGTTCGCCGATCCCCACTACAACGTGATGGACGGGCTCGATGTGTACATCGATGACTACAACATCACGGAACCGGTTCCCGAGCAGATGCTTGCCCGTTTGCTGCGCGAGCACGCTTCACCGGTTCTGACGGCGAGGGGTGAGGCGAGCGAGGCCGGTGAGGTGAGCGCAACCGATGACGTGAGCGCAACCGATGACGTGAGCGCAACCCGTGAAGCGGGCGCAACCCGTGAAGCGGGCGCAACCGGTGGAGCGAACGCAGTCGTTGACGAGGCGAGGAACGGCGTCGGCCCCGACGTTGCGCCTGCGCAGGAACAGGCCAGCGTCGACGAGGCCGTGAGACCTGAAGTCGGAGCGGGCGCCGAGGGCGAGGCCGGCGTCGACGACCCGGCGGGCGCCCGGCACGAAGCGCGCGCCGCAGAAACGGCAGATGCCCGAAACGCCGAACGGCACGCGCGCGATCCGCGCAACGGGAGCGATCCCGGGCCGGCCCAGATTGCCGGACGGGATTGTTGACCTTCGAGGTTGGAATCGCTGTTACGATTCCACACAGTTCCGGACATGCAGCGGACGTGAACAAGAGGATGGGGATGGGGACAAAAGTATTAGCCTGCAGTTGCAATCGCACGGTTGCGCTGGACGACGCCTTGCGAAGCGCCTCGGCGCTCGGGTCTGGCGCTAACGTCAGCGTGGTCAACGCCCTGTGTCGTCGCGACCTTCCGCGCTTCCTCGAAGCGATTGACGGCACCGACGATGTGGTGGTGACCTGTACGCAGGAATCGTCGCTGTTTCGGGAACTGGCGGACGCCCGTCGTGCGGTGGCGCCAGTGCGCTTCATCAATATCCGCGAACAGGCCGGGTGGGGCAGGGAAGGCGACCGCGCGGGTCCCAAGATCGCTGCCCTGATCGCCATGGCCGCCGTGGTGAACGAAGACGTCGTGCCGACCGTGAGCTACCGCTCGAGCGGTCGACTGCTGATCCTCGGCGATGCTGCCGCCGCGCTCGATTGGGCCGCGCAATTGCATGGCACCCTGTCGGTCTCGGTGTTGATCACCGGTCGGGCTGACGCGCCATTACCGGCGCAGCGCGAGTATCCGGTCGCATCCGGACAGGGAATCGAGCTTACCGGCTGGCTGGGTGCGTTCGAGGCGCGTTGGCGGCAGCACAATCCAATCGACCTCGACGCCTGTGTGCGTTGCGGCGCCTGTATCGCTGCCTGTCCCGACGGCGCGATCAGCGCTTCGCTCCAGGTCGATACCGAGCGGTGCCGCTCGCACCGCGACTGCGTGACTGCCTGCGGCGAAATCGGTGCGATCGACTTCACACGCAGCGACGTCACCCGCGACGCCAGATACGACCTGGTGCTCGATCTTCGCGAGACGCCGGCGTTCGGCTTCCACCAGCCGCCCCAGGGGTACTTCCATCCGGGCGGCGATCGCGCGGCCCAGGTCAAGGCGGCGCTGAAGCTCGCCTCGATGACCGGCGAGTTCGAGAAACCGAAGTTCTTCAATTACAACGCCAGCATCTGCGCTCACGGTCGCAGCGGCAAGACCGGCTGCACGGCGTGCCTCGACGTCTGCTCGACCTGGGCGATCGCCTCTCTGGGCGACACCATCCGGATCGAGCCGCATCTGTGCATGGGCTGCGGCGGCTGTACGTCCGTATGCCCGTCCGGAGCCATCTCCTACGCCTGGCCATCGGCGCCGACCGTCGGCAATCGGCTTCGCGCAGGACTCAATGCCTATCGCGCGAGCGGCGGCACTCATCCCCGCCTGCTCTTTCACGACGCTGAATCGGGTGTCGCGCTGATCGACTCCCTGGCGCATGCGAGCGCAGCAGATCGGCCGGCCGGCCCGGCCGCGCACCGCCCCGACGCAACGGGCCTTCCAGCCGACCTGATTCCCGTTTCGGTTCACCATACTGCTTCCGTCGGGCTCGACCTCGCGCTCGCAGCGATCGCCTGGGGAGCCGCCTCGGTTACGGTCCTGTTCACGCCGGACACCGCGCAGGACTATGCCGACGCGCTCGAAAAGCAGTTCGAGACCGGGCGGGCGCTGCTCGCTGCGCTCGGCCTCACCGGGCCACGGCTACAGGTGCTGCGTAGCGGTGATCGCATTCAGTTGATGCACGCGCTGCCGGGCCGCACGCCGATGCCGTCGGTCGACCGGCCGGCCAGCTTCGCCTTGCCGGGGGAAAAGCGCCGGGCAATCGAATTCTCTCTGGCGCATCTGGCCGAGCGCGCGGTAGCAGCCGGTGTTGCGCCCATGCAAGAAGTGCCGCTGCCCGCCGGGGCGCCCTTCGGGACCCTGCTCGTCGACCAGGACGCCTGCACGCTTTGCCTGGCCTGCGTCGGCGCCTGTCCGGAAGCGGCGCTGCTCGACGGTGGTGAAGTTCCCCAGTTGCGCTTCATCGAGCGCAACTGCGTGCAGTGCGGGCTGTGCGCGACAACCTGCCCCGAAGATGCGATCACGCTGCAGTCCAGGTATTCGTTCAACGATCAGGCACGTTCCCCGCTCGTTCTGAACGAGGCGCAACCGTTCCATTGCGTCAGTTGTGGAACCGCCTTCGCCACTCGCAAGATGATCGAAGGCATGACCACGCGGCTTGCCAGCCACGCGATGTTCGCGGGCAGTGCGCTTCGGCGCCTCCAGATGTGCGGGGATTGCCGGGTGGTCGACATGGCGTCGGCGACCGATGAAATGACGATCGCCGAGGTGCCGCGATGAACGCCGATCCGCACGCTGGCGCGGCCGTCGGGATGCTGTCCGACGAGGATGCCGAGCGGCGCGACTGGTATCTGTTGCTCGCGCAACTGTTTCGCGCACCGCCCGCCGCAACGACGCTCGCAGCGATTGCCGCGGCGTTGCCCGGCGAGCCGATTCCCGCCGGCGCACCCTTGCTGACGCATGCGTTCGCTCAGTTGGCTACTGCCTGCGCCGATGCTGATGCCCAGGCTGTGCGCCGTGAGTTCGATATCGTTTTTCTCGGTGTCGGCAAGGCAGAGGTCTTTCTCAACGCTTCCTGGCATCTCACCGGTTTTCTGCACGACCGGCCACTGGTGGAGTTGCGCGAACACCTGGCGGTGCTCGGCCTGGCACGGCGCAGCGATATCGGTGATACCGAGGACCACTTTGCCGCGCTGTGCGAGACGATGGCTCTGCTGATCGGTTCGCCCGATGCGCACCTGGCTTCGCTCGAGGCGCAACGCCAGTTCTTCCAGCGTTTCCTGGCTCCGTGGTTCGAATCGCTGTGCGAGGCGATCGAACACTCGGGCCTGACCGATTTTTACAAGCATGCGGCGCGCGCAGCGAGGGCCTTCCTCGACGTCGAGCGGCAGGCATTCGATTTCGAATGAAGGGAGGTGACGTGATGAAAGCCAAACCGATCAAGTCCGTACCGGCACGCCGCGGTTTCCTGCTCGGCGCCAGCGCGGCCGGGGCCGCTGGCGCCGCAGTGATCGCGACCAAGGGCGGTGCGCTGCCGGTTGCGCAGGCGCCGCAGCCCGTATTGGATCCGAGGGGCGGGGGCGGCTACCAACTCAGCGACCACGTTCGTCAGTACTACCGCACCGCCTTCCTCTGAGAGACTGGAGAATCCCAATGCAACTGCAGAGAAAATCCAGCAGCGCGCCCGTGGCCGGTGGTCTCACCGCGAGCCTCGCCCGGGGCGTCCAGTCGTCCTTCGGCTCGACCATCGATCGGCGCACTTTCCTGCGCCGCTCCGGCATCGGCGTTGGCGCGGGCGCTGCGATCGCCGGATTGTCCACGGAAATGATGGCGCCAGCGCAGGCGCAGCAGCCGGCAGCGGGCTCGGGTGCGGGCACGATCGAAGTGCATCGCACGGTCTGCACGCACTGTTCTGTCGGCTGCGCGATCGATGCGGTCGTCCAGAACGGCGTGTGGGTGCGGCAGGAGCCGGTTTTCGACTCCCCCCTGAACCTGGGCGCGCACTGCGCCAAGGGCGCCTCGATCCGCGAGCACGGGCATGGCGAGTATCGCCTCAAGACGCCGATGAAGCTCGTTGACGGCAAGTACCAGCGGATCAGCTGGAAGCAGGCGCTCGATGAGGTCACCGCCAAAGTAAAGCAGATCAAGCAGGAGTCGGGCCCCGATGCCATGTTCTGGATCGGCTCGTCGAAGCACAGCAACGAACAGGCCTACCTGATGCGCAAGTTCGTGTCGTTCTTCGGCACGAACAACATGGATCACCAGGCGCGGATCTGCCATTCGACCACGGTTGCCGGCGTCGCGAACACCTGGGGCTACGGCGCGATGACCAACTCGTACAACGACATGCAGAACACCAAATGCGCGTTGTATATCGGCTCGAATGCGGCCGAGGCGCACCCGGTGTCGATGCTGCACATGCTGCATGCCAAGGAGAACGGCGCGAAGATGATCGTCTGCGATCCGCGTCGCACCCGCACGGCCGCCAAGGCCGACGAATACGTGCGCTTCCGCTCAGGCACCGACATCCCGGTGCTGTTCGGTATCCTGCATCACATCTTCAAGAACGGCTGGGAAGACAAGAAATACATCAATGACCGGGTCTATGGGATGGACAAGGTCCGCGAAGACGTGCTCGCCAAATGGACACCCGAGGAAGTCGAGAGGGTGAGCGGCGTGCCCGGCGAGCAATTGGCCCGGGTTGCGGAAATGATGGCGAAGAACAAGCCCTCCACCCTGGTCTGGTGCATGGGGCAGACGCAGCACTCGATCGGCAATGCAATGGTTCGGGCGTCGTGCATCGTGCAACTCGCCCTTGGCAACGTAGGCGTATCGGGCGGCGGCGCGAATATCTTCCGCGGGCACGATAACGTGCAGGGGGCGACCGACATCGGGCCCAATCCGGATTCACTGCCCGGCTACTATGGCGTTTCTGCCGGCTCGTGGAAGCACTTCGCGCAAGCTTGGAACGTCGATTACGAATGGATCAAGCAGCAGTTCGCGCCCGGAATGATGGAGAAGTCGGGTCTCACCGTGTCGCGCTGGGCCGATGGAGTATTGCTGCCGAAGGAAGAACTCGACCAGCCGAGCAATCTGCGCGGCGTGGTGTACTGGGGCCACGCGCCGAACTCGCAGACCCGCGGACTCGACATGAAAAAGGCGATGGACAAGCTCGACCTGCTGGTCGTCGTCGACCCGTATCCGTCGGCGACCGCCTCGATGGCAGCGATGACGAGCGATCCTCAACGGCTGAATCCGAAACGGGCGGTTTATCTGTTGCCGGCCTGTACGCAACTGGAAACCGTCGGCTCTGTGACCGCCTCGAACCGCTCCCTGCAATGGCGCGAGCGGGTCATCGAGCCGCTCTTCGAATCGATGCCCGATCACACGATCATGCAGGCCTTCGCCGATCGCCTCGGCTTCGGTGAGCAGTTGTCGAAGAACTACAAGATGATCCCTGTGTCCAAGCATGGCATCGACTGGAAGGAGCCGGAACCGGAGTCGATCCTGCGCGAGGTCAACCGCTCCTGCTGGACCATCGGCTACACGGGCCAGTCGCCCGAACGGCTCAAGTCGCATATGAAAAATATGCACACCTTCGACGTGAAGTCCCTGCGTGCAATCGGCGGGCCTTGCGATGGCGACTATTTCGGCTTGCCCTGGCCATGCTGGGGTACCCCGGAGTTGAAGCACCCCGGCACGCCGAACCTGTACGACACGAGCCTGAACGTCATGGATGGGGGCGGCAACTTTCGCGCCAACTTCGGCGTGGAACGCGACGGAGTGTCGCTCCTTGCGGAAGACGGCTCTGCGTCGAAGGGCGCCGACATCCAGACCGGCTATCCGGAGTTCGATGCGGTGCTGATGAAGAAGCTCGGCTGGTGGGATGAACTGACCGACGCAGAGAAGAAGGCTGCCGAAGGCAAGAACTGGAAGACCGATTCGTCGGGCGGCATCATCAGGGTGGTCATGAAGAGCCACGGTTGCTATCCCTTCGGCAATGCGAAGGCGCGCGCCGTGGTCTGGAACTTCCCTGACCCGATACCGATCCATCGCGAGCCGATCTACGGCATCCGTCCGGACCTTGTCGCCAAGTACCCCACGCACGATGACAAGACGAAATTCTGGCGCATGCCGACCTTGTACAAGAGCTTGCAGAACCAGAACGTGGCGGAAAAGCTGTACGAGAAATTCCCCATCATCCTGACTTCCGGGCGTCTTGTGGAGTACGAAGGTGGTGGCGAGGAAACGCGCTCCAACCCCTGGCTGGCCGAGTTGCAGCAAAACGCCTTTGTCGAAATCAATCCGCGCGTGGCGAATGATCGGGGCATTCGCAATGGCGAATATGTCTGGCTCTCCACGCCGACCGGTGCACGCTTGAAGGTGCAGGCGCAGGTCACCGAACGTGTCGGCCCGGACCACGCGTTCATGCCGTTCCACTTCTCGGGCTGGTGGCAGGGACTGGACATGAAGGCGTTTTATCCGGAGGGCGCGATGCCGATCGTCCGCGGCGAGGCGGTGAATACGGCCACTACCTACGGTTATGACTCGGTCACGATGATGCAGGAAACGAAAACGACGATCTGCCAGGTCGAGAAGTTCAGCGCCTGAGCAGCGGCATCGCCACGATAGAGAACAAAGGGAACAGGCATGGCTCGAATGAAATTCATCTGCGATACAGAGCGCTGTATCGAGTGCAACAGCTGCGTCACCGCGTGCAAGCAGGAGCATGAGGTGCCCTGGGGGGTGAACCGCCGGCGGGTGGTCACGCTCAACGACGGGCTGCCGGGCGAACGCTCGGTGTCGGTCGCCTGCATGCATTGTTCGGACGCGCCATGCATTGCGGTGTGCCCGGTGGACTGCATGTACCACACGCCTGAAGGCGTCGTGCTGCACGACAAGGATCTGTGCATCGGCTGCGGTTACTGCTTCTACGCCTGTCCGTTCGGCGCTCCGCAATTTCCCCAGGCGGGCGCCTTCGGCATGCGCGGCAAAATGGATAAGTGCACGTTCTGTGCCGGTGGCCCCGAGAAGGCTGGATCCAAGGAAGAGTTCGAGAAATACGGGCGTAACCGTCTGGCTGAAGGTAAATTGCCGGTGTGCGCCGAGATGTGCTCGACCAAGGCGCTGCTCGGCGGCGACGGGGATGTTCTCGCTGACATCTACCGGCAGCGAGTGATGGCGCGCGGCAAAGGCACCGAGCTCTGGGGCTGGGGCACGGCGTATGGACCGGGCGGTGGACAGAAGCGTGGCCAGGGCGCCGGCGCGCGCAAGGGGAGCTGACATGAAGCCGATGAGAATTGCCGCATTTGCGATTGCCGCCGCGGCGGCGGTCCTTGCCGGCTGCGGTGAAGAACCACAAGTCCTTGCAGGGGGCGACCACGTGCAGGGGACCCGAGTCAGTAGCACCAGCCAGCCGTGGCAGGGCGACCCCTTGACCTTCCAGACCGGCAAATTCACGCGTGGCGACGAGGCCAGTTGGAACAAGGCGATCGATTACCGGATGCAGGCGCAAAACGAGTACGTCAGGATCGGAGGCGCCCAATGAACAAGGTAATCCGCGCGTTTGCGATATGTCTCGGCCTGCTGGCCGCGACCGCCTGGGCGCAACAGCAGGGCGACCCGGCGGCTCAGGGGGTGCAGGCAGGCCAGACTCTTCGGGACACCCGCAACGACCAGGCGGCGCGCCAGCGGGTTCAGCCACTCAACAATGCGCCGGTCTGGCGTGCGGCCGTTTCCGGGCAATCGAACTTCACGAATCTGCCCGATAACGATGGCGGCATTCTCATCGACCCGCAGGGTGAACCGTGGCGTCAGTTGCGCAACGGCCCGATGACCCAGGGCGGCGGTTGGTGGCTCACGGGTGTGCTGATTCTCATCGCTCTGTACTACTTGTACCGCGGCAGGATCGGCTTCGGCGGCGCGCCGACCGGGCGGATGATCGAGCGCTTCACGTTCCTGGAACGACTCATACACTGGACCAATGCCGCCTGCTTTGTCTGGCTGGCGCTCACCGGGATGGTGATGCTGTTCGGCAAGCATGTCCTGCTGCCGGTTTTCGGCGCGATGCCTTTCTCGTGGCTGGCGATCTTTTCGAAGACCTCTCACAACTTCGTCGGCCCGCTGTTCGCTGTCACCACGATTGCGTTGTTCCTGATCTTCGTGAAGGACAACATGCCGCGCGCCTACGACATGGTCTGGCTCAAGAAGGCGGGCGGCCTGTTCTCTCGCAAGTCGCATGAACCGCCGAGCGGCCGGTTCAACGCCGGTGAAAAACTGGTGTTCTGGGGTGGGGTGGTGCTGCTGGGCGTCGTTGTCAGTGTCACGGGCTTCGTTCTCGACTTCCCGAACTTCGGTCAAAGCCGTTCGTTGTTGCAGGATGCATGGTGGCTGCACGTGGGTGGGGCGCTCCTGTTTATCGCGCTGATCATGGGGCATATCTATATCGGCACCATCGGCATGGTGGGGGCGCTCGAGCCGATGAAGTCCGGCTACGTCGACGAGACTTGGGCGAAAGCGCACCACGAGTTGTGGTACGACGACATCAAGGCCGGCAAGATCCCGGCAGTTCGCAGTGCACCGCCCTCCGAAGGCGCGCCAACCGTGGCCGGCTCTCAGCGAGTCTGAGGATCTGTTCCGGCTCCTGATCACCCAGCCGGGGGCCCGGAATCAGGAGCCGGGAGTCACGAGTCAGGTATCGGGAGCAGAAAAAAGGGGCCGTTCGCAAGAACGGCCCCTCCTTATTCCCTTCTCTTTTTCTTTTTGCAACGCACTGATCACGCCCGGGCCGGCGCGAGGCGGCCCGGGCGCTTCAATCAGATACCGCCGGGCTCTTCATTGTCCCGAGTCTCGACCTGGTGCAGCGGCGTTTCCTGCGCCGCCGCGCGCGGCTTGCGCTTGCGCACCGCGCGCGGGGCGGGCGTCGGTTCGGGCTCGGGTGCTGCAAGCGCGTCCGACGAGGTCTCGATCCACTGCAGGCCGGCGCTCTCGATTATCGCCTCCAGGTTCTCCGGGGCCGCCACCGGCGCAGCGCTAGCCTTGGCAGGCTTCGTCGGCTCGGTTGCCGGTTCGGCTGCTGGCCCGGTTGCTGCCTGCTCCTCGTGAACCCCCGCTTCAGGCGGCGGTGCTGGCTGCGTTGAAGCGTCTTCGTGCGGAGGCTCGAGCGTTTCGATCAGGACCTCAGTCTCGGCTGGCGTGGCCACGATGGGGAGAATCGGTGGCGCTGTGCCGCCCGACGACGACCCGCTGCTCGCTTCGCCTGGCGCTCCCGAAGGCGCGGCGCGCAGCGATCCGGCAGGGGATTCGCTCACTGTTGGCCCCGAGTAGTCGTCACCGCCGGCGCTCGGTTCGATCAGCGGGATTTCCACCGCCGAGTCCGCCGGGTCGGCCGGCGGTGCGGCATCGGTCAGCGCTCTCGACTCGCTTGGCGTTGCGACGATGGGCAGGATGGCTGCGACTGCGGGCACGTCGTCGCCCTCTTGGCCGGTCGAGGGCTCGGGTAGCGTGGAGGGCGCCGAATCATCGATCACCACGCGACCGTGTGCCGGCCTTGGCTTTCCGACGCTTCCTTCCAGGACCGCGGGTCGATCGTCGTCTTCTGTGTTGAAGGTCGCAGTGCCGGTCCGGGTATCCTCGGCGCCTGCCGTCTCGCTGGTGGCGCCGCTCGCGCGATCGCGACGGCCTCCGCGACGCCGGCGGCCGCCGCGGCGGCGAGGTTCCTCGCCATTCGCTTCGACGCCTGTTCGAGCTTCACCATCGTCGTGCATCGGCTGCAATGGCTGGCGCTCGAGGTTCGGCTCATCGGCGAGAACGCGCTCGCCCGACCAATCGGAGGAGGCGCGCTCGACAGCACCCGCGGCACCCGCTGCAGCGGCAGCGGCAGCGGCTGCGGCGACCACGGTTGCGCGGGCCGATTCGTGGCCTTCTGCCAACGAGGCGTCGGCTTCTGCGCCGTTGCGCGCAGTGTCGCGGCCACGGCCCCTGCGGCGGTTTCCGCGCTCCGTACGTTCCGCGCGCTGGCTGGTTTCGGCTGTTTCGCCGAGCTCGGCGCGTTCGCCGGCATCGCTCTCCATGGCGCGCTCAGCCAGTTCGGGGCGGGCGCTGCGCTCCGGACGATCCGCGCGCTCGGCGCGCTCCGGACGGTCGGCGCGCTGCGCGGAGTCGCCGCGCTCGGGGCGTTCGGCCCACTCAGCCGGCTCGCTCCGCTCGGGGCGATCCGCTCGTTCGGCCCGCTCGCCGCGCTCAGGACGCTCGGTCCGCTCGGGGCGTTCGATCCGCTCGGGGCGTTCGCTCCGCTCGGGGCGTTCGCTCCGCTCGGGGCGTTCGCTCCGCTCGGGGCG